>OGNQ01000036.1_pt1 | contig 115488 bp, 89 predicted proteins | sample 1573481 | NCBI WGS metagenome assembly OGNQ01 (sample SAMEA2581920, study PRJEB24529) | metagenome | biome: Human gut stool | place: China | collected 2011 | reverse complement strand
TCTTTCTTTTCCGTATCGCCAATTTATATGCTTATCCCCACTAAATTTCTACTGACCCATTTTATGGAGTGGAGAGCTTTTCGTATGAACGTTATTTCGTAGTCATGGTTGCGGATGCAGGTCTCAAATCTGCTGCGCATCTCTGGCTTGACGTCCTCGATAACGAATGTGTCATTGCCTATTTTTATTTTGAATTGTCCGGGGAGCACGTTGTATGCGCCATGCATTCCTCCGGGATTGTAAGACATTGCTGTGGCGTCATATCGCCAGACGAGTCCAGTAGCCCCGCAGTGCTTGCACGGCTTGGAGCCGACTACGCGGGTGCGGGCTGCATATTTGAAGAATTCGGTCTCGCCGCAATGAGGGCATCGGTTGGCATTTACACTCATTTTTCCGCCGCATGTAGGGCAAATTACAAGGTATCCCATAGTTAATCTCTGAATAGGTCCATAAGGGCGCTGGCTTCTTCCCAAACGCATTCGTCGGGGCAAAACGTGAAGCGGCCGATGGCTTGTTTAACAATCTGTGTTAGTTCGGCTTTCTGTCCGGCTGTGAGCCCGTCGCTTTGATAGGCGGCGTAGCGTGCTACGTCTTCAACGATTTCGGCAGACTGTTGATAAGCCTTGTCGTTGAAAGCTTTTTCCGCTGTGCGGAGAAGGCTTTTTGCGTCTTGGAAGCTGTTGATCATTCAATGTCGTTTTTGGGTTGTAAAAGTTGGTTGACAACTCGCTGTGCCGGAATAATTCTCTTGTCTCTGCGTTGCGCAACGCTGACAGGAAAATTAAACTACAGGCATAGCAAAGATGCGAATAAATTCTGAGAAAAACTCTCCTTTTGGAGAGAAAGTTTCAAATATGGGGCAATATGCGAAAAATGGCGGGCTGCGCCAATGACACAGCCCGCCGTGGATTATAGTCCTGTCAAAGAGTATTTATCTGACTATCGCTTTCACTGATTTGCCGTCTACAGTGACCACATATACACCAGTCGTGGCAGGGATGCTGACGCGGTTGGATTCGGCAACAGCGTTCAGCAACATGCGTCCGTCGGCTGAGGCCACCGCCACTCGCTTGCCTTCGGCGCCAATCACGATTATCTCGCCTTTGGCTGTTGCCACACGTATGGCGTCTGCCGTCATTTCGCCCACGGCACTTTCATCGTACGTAATACTTTCGCTCAAATCACTCTCCGTTTTGTCAAAGATGGCTCGTACGGTGTAGACGGTGCCGTCAACCACTTCCGGATCGGTGATTTCAGTGGCCGCAGTTTTGCCGAGCAACACACCGTTGCGATAAACCTCATATTCCTTCAGTTTCAGTTGCGGAACGGTGAGGTCGTTGAACGACAAGTCGTCGACAAACATTGCGAAACCGCTGTCGCTGACGCAGTTGACTGCGAAATAGCGCGCTCCTTGCGGCACGACGTAACGGAATTCTGCCCATTCGCCCGACAGCTCGATATAGTCGGCTGCATGGATTTTAGTGAAGTTGGCAGGGTCGGTGTCGGTGGTTGAGTAAAGCACACGCATGCGCTCAGGCTGCTGGTTTTCAAGCGTAAACGAGCGTGCGAAGAACGAGATTGTCTGCTCGTCGCCGTTCAGGCGCGGAGAAATCAGCCAGTCGTTGTTCACATATTTCACACCAGCCATAGCCATCAGCATTTTATTGCCGGAATGAGGTTTGCCCTCGTCCCAGATGTCGATGCCGAGAGTGTTGGCATTGCAGACTTGGAACGCCTTTGGCGACGAGGCATTGTCATATTCGCCAAGATCTTTGCTGATATAGTATGTCACGTCGTGGTCGAGGTCGGCCATTGTCCAGTCGCCAACGTTGTCGATTGCCCAATCCTTGTAGCTTTCGATGTCGTCGGTCACCGAACCCTTTGTCCATGGCGACTGCCACGACAGGCGGAGTCCGTCGGCTGTCTTGGTGCAGTCAAGCGACTGTGGAACGGGGATTACCGGGTCGACAACTTTGGTTGTGATTGTCTTCGTGTTGTTGGCGGCATTCGCATCGGCAGCCGCCGCGACAACGGCTGTTACGGAGATAGAGCCTTTTGCTTGATGTGCAACAGGCAGAGTCACCATAACCTGCGCATCGGCTTTCAGCTGCGCTATTGTAGTTTCTGCAAGTTGTGTCCCAGAGGCATCGTTGAGCACAACCTTGATGTCGGCAAGGTCGGTCAAGCCCGCATTTGTCACCTTCACGTCATATTCAGCAAGTTCACCGGATGCTATTTTTTTCGGTCCGGCGATATTGGTGAGTTCGGCATCAGTCTCAAACATATTGTCAACTGTGATGTTGTCGAGATGCACGTCCATTCCTCCTGCAGTAGTGCCTACAAAAGCTATGCGCACATATTTGCTGCTCTTGAAAGCACTGAGGTCAACCAAGTGTCGACGCCAGCCGGTAGAGCCGTTGTCGCGCATCCATTTCGCGCCGTCCACGGCTTGCCATTCGCCTCCGTCGGCCATCACTTTCACCTCGATGCTTTCGGGCGTTGTCACATTGCTGTCGTGGCTGTGGTACATCCAGAAACTTACGGCAGGATGGTCGAGCGACGCAATGCTGATTTTCGGAGAAGAGAACGATGTGTGGATGCCGGGCTTTTCTCCAATGCTGTGGAATGTGGCCAATCCCTTGTCGCCATTCTGGTCGGCGGTCGACGGGTTTGTTCCGCTGTCCTGAAGAGTCCAGCTCTGATGCACGTCGGCATCCGATTCCGTAAGCCACGGGTAGTAAGCCATGTCAGATCCGGCGAAACCTTCGGTGAGAGGCGCAGCATACGGATTGCCGAACACGCAATAGGGTGTCACGGCATAGTCGCCTTTAGCATTGCCGCTATAGGTTGTGATGACGTAGTAAATAAGTTGCTGACTTTTGCTTGCTGGCAATTCGGCATCGGTAAACGTTGTTGAAGTGTAGCCTTCTGCCACAACCTGACCGTCGCTGCGAAGCACTCGGTAGGTGACCGTTGCCGGGTCGAACCATCCGCCGCGGGAGCCAACCGTAGGTGCTGTCCATGAAACCACTGCCTTGCCGTCGACGTCGTGGAGCGTCACGTTGCCTGCCGCTCCCGGCACATCGACTCCCACAAATGCCTCTGCCTTAGCCTCCGCACCTTCTCCGGCAGCGTTCGACGCCACCACTCTGTAGGTGTGGATGCCGCTTTCTGGCACGCCTTCGTCAAGCCACGACAGTGCTTCGCCTGGCTGAGCCTCGGCAAATGTGCGGACGAGCGTTCCGTCGCGATAAACGTTGATTTTAACCGCTGCGTCGAGAGCCGTGCCTTGTGCGTCGGCAGTGGGGGCGTTGAATGCCACGGTGGCTTTAAGCGCGCCGAGCGGGGCGGGGGCGACTGTCAGGTTGCCTACGGTTCCTGGGACATTGTTGCTTACCTCGGCCACACCCACGTTGTCGATGGTCAGCGACCAGCCTTTTCTTCCGTCGCTGTAGCAGTAGAAGCCCAGGTAGTAATATCCGTCTTCCTCAACCGAGAATATCACGGACTGTTTCTCAAATTCTGTCTGTTGGAAATTTGGATAGTCTTTAATCGTCTTCATCGACGCAGGTTGCGGGCTGTTGCCGATTGCTGCTTTGAAATTTTCAACATATTTTTTATATGCCGACGACTTGGCGTCGAACGTCAGCTTGTAGCTTACTCCTTTTTTAAGAGCGATTTGCGGACTTATTGCCCAATCGTCGCCAGGAATATAGTCGTTGTTGTAATTGTAGAACAATGATTGTGATTTGTACTCCCATTTCGAACCGTCGTTGTTGTCGATTATTGTCCACACGTCGAAATCATCCTGTGTGTTGAATCCTTCGACAAAAGGCACGACGTAGCCGTCGCCGACTGCAATCTTGTTGGACGCTGCTGTAGTGCTGGCTCCCTTGCCTGTGTAGGCGGTCACCTCATAGTATGCCGACTTCATTGTGCCTGGCACATTGTTGTCGGTAAACTGAGTTTCTGCGCATGCTTCCGCCACCACGTCGGCACCGGGATAGCGCACAATCTTGTAGCGCAGTTCCGAAGTCTTGAATTTGCCGCCGTTCAATCCTTTTGTCGGTGCTGTCCACGACAAATGCGGTTTGCCGTCTTCGTTCACGAGCACCACGTCGGTAGCCGCCGCCGGGATGTCTTCGCCAACCCAAGTTGTAGCCGATGCTTTGTTGCCCTGTGCGGTGGCGTTGGCAGAGATGATTTCGATGTTCTGCAATCCTTCGGCAAGCGTAAGAACCGGAGTCGTTGCGACAGTGCCTGGCTGGATGTTTTCCACCACTGCCGCCTGCGTGCCATTGATGTTTACAATTGCCATTATGGGGTCGGTCAGCGAAGCGCCGTTGACGGTTTTTGTCGGAGCGGTGAAACTGATTGTTGCCGTGTTGGCAAAATCAGCGGTGAAGTTCACGTTGATGTCCGTAACTGCGTCGGGCGCGGCATCGGGCACCTTGTCGGCCATGGCAAACAGTCCGGCTATGCCTTCGTTGTTGGGATAGTCCATCACCTTGGTGGCCTTGCCTGTAGCCGTGTCAATCTTGAACAAGCCGCCGCGCATGTCTTTCGAGCTTGTGCCTTGATAAGTGGCCGACCAGTAGAGCGCGCCATCGTTGCCGAATGCAAGCGAGTTGACGCCATAGTCGTCAACGCTTATAGGATGCAGCCCCGTCTTGCCCACTTGGACATAGGAGCCTGTTTTCTTGTCAATCTTCACGAGCCAGCCGGTGGCGCCCCAGATGCCGTAAAGCTCTCCTTCGGAGTTGAACGCCAACGCATGCACATCGCGATCCATATTGGCTATGTCGGTAGCCTCGCCGAGCGATGCGCTGTAGGAGCAGAAACGGTCCCAGTATTCTGTTTCAGTATTGAAGAAAGAGCCGTAAATCTTGCCCGTGGTAGGATCGCAGGCAAGCGATGAGGCGAGGTTGACCATATCGGTCTCCTCGTTGCGCGTGCATGTCCACGAAGTGGCTGAATATTCCTGCACGTAGATTTTGTATGTGCTCAAGTTCATCGCTGTGGCATAGACGATGTTGTTGACTTTCACAGCCGACTTGACATTGAGCATATCTTTGTTGGAATGCACCATAGAGATTGCTCCGCCTTCACGGGCTTGAATCGACACAACGCCGGGGGTTGACTCCGACGTCTGCCATTTGTCACTGTAGACCATCAGTCCGCCGAACATTGTGTTTGCTCCCGGCACAACCACCGACGTCACCGCCGACTTTTCCGGTTGCGTAACCGCGAAAGCCACCGAGGGGCGAAGACTTGCAAGGCGCGACGACGCCTGTCCGCGTGTCTCAAAGCGCTGCCCTACCGTCTGTTTTGTTGTCGTAACTCGTTGCTGCTGAGCCAATGTCGTAGCGACACCGACAGCAAGAGCCGCAATTGCGAGACAAGAGGTAATAATCTTTTTCATTGCTTTTGGTTTATGTTACTGTATTGATTTTCTGCTTATTTCACAAAAATAATATAAAAATATCACATTTTATAGGAAAAAAGGGATAAATTCTTACAACGTCTGTTTCTATAGGCAGATGTCGCACGTTGTCCTGCTTTTGAATGAAAACGGGAAGCCGCTGTCAGCAAATCGCTGACAGCGGCTTCCCGTTTGTTGTTATGTCTGTTACACCGACAAAGAGATGTGGTGCTCGTTGGCAATGCGGCGGAGGTTGAGGATTGCGTAGCGCATACGTCCGAGGGCGGTGTTGATGCTCACACCTGTCGCGTCGGCGATTTCCTTGAAGCTCATGTTGAGATAGTAGCGCATCTCAAGCACTTCGCGCTGCAGTTCCGGCAACGATTGCACAAGCACTTTCACGTCGGCGAGAATCTGATGGCGGACGATTGAGTCCTCAATAGTTTCTTCGCTTAGCTCCTTGCGGTTGAGGATGTCTATGTCCTCGTTGTCGCACGACACCTGCGCCATCTGTTTTTCCTGGCGGAAGAAGTCGATGGTGAGGTTGTGGGCAATGCGCATAATCCATGCCAAGAACTTGCCGTTCTCGGTGTAGCGGCCTTGCTTTATTGTGACAATGGCTTTGACAAACGTTTCTTGAAACAAGTCGTCTGCCAATTCTTTATCTTTGACAATATTCAGTATGTATGAAAAGATGCGGTTCTGATGACGTTGCAACAACTCATCGAACGCGGAGTTTTCTCCTTTTGCAAACAGAGAGACCAACGTCTCGTCCGAAAGCAGATTAAGATCTTCCATTAATCAGTATTTTGTTAATAACGAGTAATGTAGATTCGATAGGCAATTTCTTTTAATGGTTTGCAAATATTGTTTTTTTATCAGTTGTAGCGACAAAGGTAAACTCTTTTATGTGAAAAAAGAAATTTTTTTCATATTTTTTTATTTGGCAGCACAAGAAATTGCGTTTTTCCTCGTTGTGCGTTATTCTTGTTCCACAAGGAAACGCTCGGCGTCGAGGGCGGCTTTGCATCCCATTCCGGCGGATGTGATGGCCTGTCGGTAGCGGGGGTCGGCTACGTCGCCGGCGGCAAACACTCCCGGGATGTTTGTGGCGGTGGTCACTCCGTCGGTCTTGATGTAGCCTTGCTCGTCAAGGGCAATCTGGTTGGCGAAGATGTCAGTGTTCGGGCGGTGTCCGATGCCGAGGAAGAATCCGTCGATGGCAATGTCGAAGGTTTCTTCACGGTCAGTGCCTTTAAAGCGCACAAGATGCGCGCCTTCCACTTTGGCGTCGCCGAAAAGTCCTACGGTGTTTGTGTTGAAAAAGATTTCGATTTTCTGATTTTCCATAACGCGCCGTTGCATCACTTTCGATGCCCGCAGGTAGTCCTTGCGCACGATCATATACACTTTGTCTGCAAGGTTGCTCAGATATGAGGCTTCCTCGCATGCCGTGTCACCTCCGCCCACTACGGCGACAGTCTTTTTGCGGTAGAAGAAACCGTCGCAGGTGGCGCATGCCGACACGCCGCGTCCGGCATAACGCTGCTCGTCGTCGATGCCGAGATATTTTGCCGACGCGCCAGTGGCAATGATTACGGTGTCGGCTTTTATCGCCGTGCCGTCGTCGGTTGTGGCTGTAAACGGGCGTTTTGAAAAGTCGACGGCTGTGATTTCTCCGTCGCGCACGTCGGTGCCGAAGCGTTCGGCCTGTTGGCGCAGTTCGTCCATCATTTCAAAACCGCCGATTCCTTCCGGATAGCCCGGAAAATTCTCAATCTCGCTTGTCGTGGTCAGCTGTCCGCCAGGCTGCATGCCTTCGAAGAGGATAGGAGAGAGGTTTGCGCGCGAGGCGTAGATTGCTGCGGTGTATCCAGCGGGTCCTGAGCCTATTATCAGGCATTTTGTCGATATATTTTCCATTGTTATGATGCTTTAAGTTTATCGGAGGTCGACCACTTGGGTGCCTGCCGGGACATATTTTTTGTTGTAGACGAAAGTGGACGCCGGGAAGTTGCCCCCTGTCCGGTAGCCGCTTAGGGTGATGGATATTTTCGATTTGTCGCGCATTGTGGCTATAATCTTCGATGGGAGATTGGTCTTTTTGGCTATGGTCACCACCACTTGGCTGAACTGCGATGTGCGTGCGTTCTTGGGTTTCAGTTGCACGATGTTGCTGCTGGCGTTGCCTTTCATCAGCGTTGCCGTGTAGGCAGTCTGGAAATTGCTGATCACGGAGAACGGATTCACCACCTGCAGCTCGCTTGCCGTGGGCTCCATTATGCTCACTTCGTTGCTCATGGTGGAGTAGCTCCATTGAGTCTTTCCGTTGTACCAGCAAATCATGTTTGAGGCCGTGATGCAGAATTTGTTGCCCTGCATTATTATTTCGCCCGACGAGTTGCCCACGGCTCCTGTCATCGAATATTTCACGGCGATGCCCTTGGCGGCTTTGTATGTCGCGATGGCTTTGTTGAAAACGGCGTCGCCCGTTCCCGCAGCGGCGGAGAGCGAGGCAATTGCCAATATCGCAAGTAAAATAAATTTTTTCATTGTCGTTTGTTTGTTAATTAATTGTCCAGCAGACTCTGCAGGTTTATTGGGTCCATCAGCACTTGGCGCGGCTTGCCTCCCTGGCTTGCGCTGACAATGCCGGCAGCCTCCAGTTGGTCCATAAGCCGTCCGGCGCGGTTGTAGCCGATGGAATACCGCCGCTGTATGCCTGATGTCGATGGGTTGAGCTCGCCGTTTACGAGTTGTTTTGCCACCTCCTCAAACAGTGAGTCGCGGTCGCTTATCGAGCCGAGTCCTCCGCCTTGACCGCCGGAATTGTTTCCGCCTTCCATGTCGGGTGTGTACTCTGGCAGCATGTATGCGCTGTCAAAACCAACCTGCTCGTCAATATAGTTTGCTATCGCCTCAACTTCCGGAGTGTCGACAAATGCGCACTGCACACGTGTAATCTCGTTGTTGTAGCTGATGAGCATATCGCCACGGCCGATAAGCTGCTGTGCGCCTGAGCGGTCGAGGATTGTGCGCGAGTCAACCATCTGTGTCACGCGGAACGCGATTCGTCCTGGACAGTTGGCTTTGATTACGCCTGTGATGATGTCGGTCGACGGTCGCTGAGTGGCGAGAATCATGTGGATTCCCACGGCTCGCGCCTTTTGCGTGATGCGTGAGATTGGAATCTCAACTTCTTTGCGGCCGATGTTCATAATCAAATCGGCAAGCTCATCGATGATAACCACGATGTAGGGCATGAATTTGTGCCCTTTCTCCGGGTTGAGCCGGCGTTGGATGAATTTGGTGTTGTATTCCTTGATGTTGCGCACGTTGGCGTCGCGCAGCAGCAGCAGACGGTTTTCCATCTCTGCCACGAGCGACTTCAGTGTTGCCACTGCCTTGTTCATGTCGGTCACGATGCATTCGTCCTCGCCCTCCATTTTTGCAATGTAGTGGTATTCAAGTTTTGAGTACATGCTGAATTCCACCATCTTCGGGTCTATCATCACGAATTTGAGTTCCGAAGGGTGCTTTTTGTAGAGCAGCGAGGTCACGATTGCGTTCAATCCCACCGATTTACCCATACCCGTGGCGCCTGCCACGAGGATATGCGGCATTTTTGCCAGGTCGGCGATAAACACGTCGTTTGAGATTGTGCATCCCATGGCTATAGGCAGCTCGTATTTGCAGTCTTGAAACTTCTTCGACTCGATCACGTCGCGCATCGACACGGTGCGTTTGTCTTTGTTCGGCACCTCGATGCCGATTGTGCCTTTGCCTGGGATAGGGGCGATGATGCGTATGCCGAGGGCCGACAAGCTCAGTGCGATGTCGTCCTCGAGATTCTTGATTTTTGAGATGCGCACGCCCTCTGCTGGGATAATCTCATAGAGGGTTACGGTAGGACCTACACACACTTCGATGCTGCGTATCTCAATACCGTAATCGCTTAGCGTTTTTGTGATTGTGGCTTTGTTCTCTTCCTGCTCGTCTACGTCGACACTTTTTCCGGTGTCGGGGATGTCGCGCAGCAATGATGTGGGAGGAAATTTGTATTTCGACAATTCTGCGGTAGGGTCAAAAGGCTTTTCTGCAATGTTGTCGGCTTTTTCTATCTCTTTCATCTCTACTGCCTCGGCAGGGGCTTCGGCTGGTCGGGGCTGGTCGGTGATTACTGGAGCGGCGGATGGTGTCTCTGGCTCGGCAACAGCCTCAAACACTTCGGCTTTAGGCTCGCATTCAACCACTTCTACGTCGTCGTGCTTGAATGCGATGCCGCGATGCTCTTTTTTGGGTGCCGCTTTTTCCTCTGGTTTCTTTTCGTTGTCCGACTCGTCGAACGTGTTGCGTCGTTCAATCTCCTGCTCGTGTTTCTTCTGCAGTTGCTTCAGTCGGTAGTTGGCGATAAACTCCTTGACGTACCGGTAGACGTGGGTCAGCGAATTGATGGTCAGCGCAATCAGAATGACCAACAGCAGGATGTTGAGCGCGATGCATCCGAACGGACCGGCTACGCTCTCGCAGAATTGGTTGAGATAGTGTCCGTGAGCGCCTCCGACGGCAAAGAATGTGAGGCTCCCCATCTCTACGTCAAGAAAACCGAACAGACTGGAGACGGTGACCATAGCCACCATCGAGATTAGTATGGTCGACGATGCGCGGTATTTGTATTTTCCGAACACTTTCAACGACAGGGCGGCAAGCATGTATATCAGGAAGAACGTGCCGATGCCGAAGCCCTGGTTGAAGAAGAATTCCGACAGGAACGCGCCTAACGGACCGCCATAGTTCTTGATGTTGTTGCTCTCGGCATTGGCAAGAATCGGATGTGCCGTCACGAGGCTTTGGTCTGCCGCGCCATATGCGAAATAAGAGATTCCGCTGATGAGCAGAAAGATGGCAGACAGCATGAGTATTGTTCCAAACACAATGCGGAAACGCTTGTCGGTGAAGAAGGCTACAATAGGATTCTCTCCGCTGCTTTTCTGCTTTTGTTTCCGGTTGCGTTTCTTTTCTTTGTCTTTGTTCCCCGGTATGTTTAAAGGCGTGCCTTCCACTTCAACCATCTCTTGCTCTTGATTGCCGTAGACAGGGCCTCTGTAATCTTCTGTATTTAAGCTCACTGTATGATTGTTTAATTGTTTGAAAAAGTATCTACAAAAATACTAAAAATGCTACTTACTCCAAAATGCTTTGGTCAATAAAATCATCACTGCGGAGAACTCCAGACGGCCTACAAGCATAATGAATGAAAGCACCCACTTCCCGTATGGGTTGATGTCGGCGAAATTCTGTCCAGTGAATCCATAGCCGAGTCCGTTGTTGCTCAGGCACGACATGGATGTGAAGATGGCGTCAAACAGATTGATGCCCGACAACGACAGAGCCAGAGAGCCGACAAACAGCGACAGCGCGAAGAGCAGCAGAAAGGCGCACACTTTGGCGGTCATGTCGTTTGACAGCACTTTGCCGTTGACGCGCACTGGATTGATTGCGTTGGGGAAAAGTATGCGGTACATCTCGTTCTTTAGATTCTTCACAATCAGCACCAAACGGTCGATTTTGATACCGCCGGTGGTCGATCCGGCGCAGGCGCCAATCATCATCAGGGCTATGACAATCATTATCGAACCGTGGTGCCACAGGTTTATGTCGGTGGCGTTGAAGCCTGAGGATGTGATGTCGGAGATGGTTTGAAACGGGATGTCGACGACAAGCTGGCTCAGCGGTTCGTCGCTTTGGACGTATTCGATGGCTGTAATCGCCGCTGCCGCGCCTATGGCAATGAAGAAATACCAGCGTGCCACGTCGTTTTTTATCAGGCTTTTGAAGTCGCCTTTCGAAACGCGGTAGATGAGGCTGAAGCTGATGCCGGCGATAAACATGAAAATCGTCATCACGATTTTTATGTAATTGGAGTTGAAGTCGGCGATGCTGCTGTCGCGGGTGGAGAATCCACCGGTGGCGATTGTCGACATTCCATGACATATTGCTTCAAACAGGTTCATCGGCCCTGCCCATAGCAGTATGATCAAGATGATGTTGAGCGCAGTGTAGATTGTCCACAGGGTTTTCGCGGTGTTGCTGATGCGTGGACGGATTTTCTCGTGTGTCAGACCGGTCACCTCGGCGTTGAAAAGCTGCAGTCCGCTCTGTTTGTTGAGCATAGGGATGACGGCAAGCGTGAACAGGATGATTCCCATACCGCCGATGAAATGGGTGACGGAACGCCATAGAAGAATGCCGTGCGACTGGTTTTCAACCGATTCCATTGTCGATGCTCCGGTGGTGGTGAGTCCCGACATTGTTTCGAAGAAGGCATCTGGAACAGGCAGCCCGCACGGGTCGAAGATGAACGGCAGCATGCCGAAGAATGAAAACACCACCCATGTGAGGCTGGTGAGCAGAAAGCCTTCCCGTCTGCCCATGTCGTGGTTTCTTACGGGGAGCAGGAAGCCCAACGTTCCGGCTCCGACGGTGATGGCGATGGAGTAGATGAAACTCCACATTGCCGCGGTTTCGTGGTAGGCGAAACTGACGATGGCTGACGGAAGCATGAATGCGGCTTCTATGAGCAGCAGCATTCCGAGCAGTTTTACCACCACGGCAAAGTTTAGATTATTGTTTTTTGCGAATATCATCATCTGTTGTCAATGAAACATCTTTTCGATTTTGTGGATGGCGCCCGACAGGCAGAACACCAACACGTGGTCGCCCGGCTGAATCTGAGTCTGGCCGTTTACGAGCATTCCGCGTCCGTTGCGTGTCAGTCCGCCGATGGTCATGTCGTGCGACAGTTTCAGGTCCTTTACTGGCGCTTTGGTTATTTTCGACTTCTCGCTTGCCGTGATTTCAGCCACTTCGGCGTCGGCAAGTGCCAGGCATTTGGCGTTTGACGAGTCGAAATCGAGCAGAATTTGGAAAATTTTGCTCGAGGCAAGCAGTTTCTTGTTGATTACGGTGCCGATGTTCAAGTTCTCTGCTTCGGCGATAAACTGGATGTTTTCAACCTCGGCTATCGATTTCCAGACACCGAACTCTTTTGCCGTCAGGCAGGCAAGGATATTTGTCTCCGAGCTGTCGGTGAGTGCGATGAAGGCGTCGTAGTCGGCTATTCCTTCTTCGCGCAGCAGGTCGATGTCGCGCGCGTCGCCGTTTGCCACCGAGCAGTAGGCGGGAATCCGCTCAACGAGTTTGTAGCATTTCTCGCGGTCGTTTTCAATGAATTTTATCTTATAGGAGTCGTCGAGCATGTTGGCAAGTTGCACACCAATGCGGCTTCCTCCCATGATTAGAATTTTCTTTATTGATTTCTCCCGCTTGCCGCATATCTGCATGATGTATTTCATGCTGTCGGGCTGATAGATGAAGTAGGCTATGTCGTTGAGTTCCAAATGGTCGTCGCCTCGCGGGATGATGGTCTCGTGTTGGCGTCTGATTGCGCAGATGTGAAACGGATGTCCCTCCATTGCCAGGTCTTTGAGCTTCATTCCTACGATTTGGCAGTTCTCGCGCAGTTTTATGCCGGTCAGTATCAGCTCGCCATTGTAAAGCTCAAACCAGTTGCGCGCCCAGGAGTGCTGCAGCGCGGTTCTGATTTCGAGAGAGGCGAAATTTTCCGGATAAATCAGGTCGTCAACGCCCATCTCGGCAAAATATTGCTGATACTCGGGTTTCAGAAACTCATAGTTGTCGATGCGTGCCACCGTTTTCCGTGCTCCGAGTTTCTTGGCAAACGAGCACGACACGATGTTGCGCGTCTCGAATGGCGTTACGGCGATAAACAGGTCGCATTTGTCTACTTTGGCATTTTTCAGCACTTTGAAAGCGGTAGGGCTTCCGGTCATTGTCATAAGATTGTAGTTGGCATCGATGGCGTGCAGTTTGTTCTCATCGTTGTCAATAAGAATTATGTCGAGGCCTTCTTTTGAAAGCAGTTTCGCCAGGTGTGTGCCAACTTCGCCTGCGCCTGCAATGACTATTTTCATTTCTTGCTGTCTCCTGCTAAGCTTATGATTAATTCTTTAATGCTCTCACTGTCCATACCGCACTGTTTGTAAAGCTGTGCCACAGTGCCTTGCTTCACAAACTTGTCGGGGATGCCGACGCGGTGTACGATGGACTGCAGTCCGTTCTTGTTGACGCATTCCATCACGGCGGTGCCGAGACCGCCGGTGATGCAGCCGTCTTCAACGGTGATGATATGCTTGAACCTTGACGCCACATCCTTTACCAACTCTTCGTCGAGAGGCTTCAGAAACACCATGTCGTAGTGGGCTGCGATTATGCCGTCTTTCTCGGCGGCGGCGATGGCTTTTGCCGCATCGTTGCCGATAGGACCGAGCGACAACACTGCGATATCGTTGCCGTTTTTAAGCATTCTTCCCTTGCCGATGCTGAATTCCTGCATCTCGTTTTGCCAGTCGGTATGCTCGCATTTGCCGCGCGGATAGCGTATGGCGAATGGACCGTGGTCGCCGTTTTGGGCGGTGAACATTAGGTTGCGCAATGCGTGCTCGTCGAGAGGCGAGGCGATTGTCATATTAGGAATCTCGCGCAAGTATGCGAGGTCGAATTGTCCGTGATGGGTCACGCCGTCCTCGCCGACGATGCCGGCGCGGTCGATGCAGAAAGTCACGGGAAGGTTTTGAATCGCCACGTCATGGATAATTTCATCAAAACCTCGCTGCAGGAATGTGGAATAGATGCAGCAGAACGGGCGGACGCCGTCTTTGGCCAGTCCGCCGGAGAATGTCACGGCATGCCCCTCTGAGATGCCCACGTCGAACGTGCGTTTGGGGAACCGTTCCTGCATGAACGTCATCGAGCATCCGGTCGGCATGGCGGCTGTTATGCCCACAATGGCTTGGTTTTTCTCAGCCAGTTCCACCAGCGTCTTTCCAAACACGTCCTGGTATTTCAGGCGTCCGTCGTCGGCCGACTTTATCAGTTCGCCAGTCTCCTTGTTGAATTTGCCGGGAGCGTGCCATACACAAGGATCCTGTTCTGCCGGAGCGTAGCCTTTTCCTTTCACTGTGCGCAGATGGAGCAGTATCGGGCCGTCCATCGCCTTGAGGTCGGAAAACACACGCACCAAGCGGACTACGTCGTGTCCGTCGTATGGCCCGAAATAGCGTATGTTCAACCCCTCGAATATGTTTTGTTGTCGTGAAATCAGTGATTTCAGACTGTTGTTGAACCTAAGTATTATTCCGCGGTGACTCTCAGTTATAAGATGGAACTTGCGGAAGAATCGATACACCTTGTAGCGCAGCGTGTTGTAGCTTTTCGATGTGGTGATGTTCACCAGGTATTTGTTGAGCGACCCGACGTTGTTGGCGATTGCCATATCGTTGTCGTTCAGCACGATGAGCAGGTTGCTCTTGGATGCGGCTGCGTTGTTGAGTCCCTCAAACGCCAAGCCTCCGGCTATTGAGGCGTCGCCAATCACGGCAATTACATTGCGGCGAGGCTCGCCCTTGATGCGCGACGCTATCGCCATGCCGAGAGCCGCGGATATTGAATTGGAGGCGTGGCCGGCAATGAAGCTGTCGTATTCACTCTCCTCAGGATTCGGAAATCCGCTCAGACCTCCCATTTTGCGGTTTGTGGCAAACGCATCGCGGCGGCCGGTAAGAATCTTATGGCTGTAGGCTTGGTGTCCAACGTCCCACACGACGCGGTCGTAAGGGGTGTCGAACACGTAGTGGAGTGCAACGGTGATTTCCACAGCGCCCATGCTCGATGCAAAGTGTCCTGGGTTGTCCGACAGCGAGTCGATTAGAAACGACCGCAACTCCCGGCATACGGCTGGCAACTCTGTCACCGGCAGTCTGCGCAGGTCTGCAGGCGAATTTATTTTCGACAGCAGCGGATATGTATCAGTTTTCTTTTCCACGTTTGTATTTCTTATAAATAGGAACGAATATAACTATGCCGGAGGCAATGATGGCGAAGACAACACGGAAGTCGACAACCTGACTCCTGGTGATTAATATGTAGCACAGTGCAAGCCACAGCAGCACTACGCATGCAAATCTGAAAATGTTATATTTGCTCATTGTTTCTTTTCCTTTTATTGTATGTATGCAAAGATAGTGCAAGTCGAGAGCGGAAAGACAAACGATGTTTGATCTTTAGGCCAAGACGCCGCCTATCTTATGCAAAGATAGTGCAAGCGGTGCGAAAAGAAAAGAAAATCATTTGGAAAATCGACGGTGGAGGGGGTATGGCTGTGTGTATAAAAGAAAAGCGTCCAACTTTCGTTGAACGCTTTCTCAAGTTGTCCAGGAAGGACTCGAACCCTCACAGGCGGAACCAGAATCCGAAGTGCTACCATTACACCACTGGACAATTTCTTTCGTTTTGGTAGTGCAAAGGTAATACCTTTATTTTAAACTGCAAATTATTTTGGGCATTTTTTTTAGGCAAAAAAAGAGTGCGAATAATAATTCGCACTCTTTCAGTATTGTATGCTCCAAAAAATTATTTGAACTGAGCGTCGATAAATTTGCGGAGTTGGTCGTTAGGCTTGGCTGTGTATGCTTTTTCGTAGTGTTCCTTAGCCTTTGCCATATTGTTTTCAGCCACCTGAGCGTATGTTGCGATGTAGAGGTTTGCCTCATAAGCGATGCTGTTCTTAAGTTGCTCGCTCATGTTGGCATCTTTTGCCATAGCGTCAAGAGCTTCCTGATAAGTCTTGGCGCACTCCTCGTTTACGTTTGCACCGTAGTATCCGTTCATCAAGCTTGCCTTGCGTTGAAGCACAACAGCGTAGTTTGAAGTCTTGTCAGCTTTCTCGTCGATGGCTTTGAACACTTCCATACCTCTGTCGAACATAGCCTTCTTCAATTCCGGGTCTTTGACAAACGCAGCAGCGTTGGTGTAGCGTGAAAGTAGGGTGAGGAGGTTGTTGAGGTCGTAATCCTTGCCGTATTCCTGACCGTCGATAAATTTCTGGTATGCTTCGGCTGCCTTTACGAAAGGCTCTGGATTATGGGCAGAAGCAGCCTTTATGCAAGCGAGACTGAGCTGCTGGTACAGGCTGTACTGTTTTGGGTTCACCTTGATGGCCTTCTCGTAGGCGTCTACTGCCAAAGAGTCGAGACCGAGTTTCTTCAACACGTCAGCGTATGTAGTGTAGTCGTTGACAGTGAATGTGTAAGTCTTGTCTTCAGGCATAGTGAAGAATGACTGAGCGGCAGCTGCAGCGTCTTCCATTTCGCCCAATTCAGCCTTGTTGAGGAAGAGCATACGTTTCATCAAGAACGGACGGAAGTTCTTTGCAAGAAGTTTTTCTGCCCATTCGATTGACTGAGTGTAGTCTTTTGCGAAATAGAGAAGCACGGCATAGCGCGACTCGTCGCTCTCGAAGTGGTTGGGGTTCTCAATCACCTTCTTGTACTGCTCAACGGCTTTTGTCCATTGGTTGTTCTCGTAGTATTTCTCGGCGAGCTCACGCTGCGAGAGCAGAGAGTTTGGCTTCTGGTCGGCGATTGTTTTCAATTTCTCAATAGCCACAGCTGGAGCGATGTGGAAATATGTGTTGGCATACTTCACGTAAGCGATAGGGTCTTCAGGGTTGAAGTTGATAGCCATTTCGTAGTAACCGGCAGAGTTGCCATAGTCTTTTTGGTTGGCAAGCATGTCGCCCTCGAAAAGATAGATGTTGCCTTCGTTTTTGTTTTTCTTCTTAGCGTCCTTCAAGAATGTCTGATATTCTTTTTTGTAGACGATAGAGTCTGTGTTGTAGTAAGTGCGTGCGATTTCTACTTTCACTTTGGCAGCTTCTTTCTTGCCGAATTTGTCGGCTTGTTTGAAGAAGTCCTTCGCTGCGTTGGCGTTGTTTTCCTTGAGCGCTACCGCTCCTTTGCCGATGTAGTTGAAGGCGTATTGAGCGTCGTTCTGGATGCCGAGGTCAAAATATTTTGAGGCTTGAGTCTTGTTGCCCTCGCTAAGGGCGATGTTGCCAAGATAGTAGTAAGCTACGGCTTTGTTTGTCTCCGGGTCGTTGATAGTCTGGTCGAGCACGATCTTTGCGTTTTCTCCCTGACCAACCTGGTAGTATTCAACACCGTCTTGGTATCCATCGGCGAAACCGGTGACTGCGGTTCCTGCGAGGACAGCTGCTGAAAGAATAAATTTGAATTTCATCATTGTAAGTTGTTAATCTGTTTATAATTATTTGAAATTTATTTCTAATTTTCGATTACTACGGCGCGTTGCGGCGGCACGTTGGCTGGCATTACGCCTGTGTTGAGTATCACTTTCTGTCCAGGGATGCTCGTAATGAAACGGCAGAATGCGTGCTGTTTGCTGCTCGTCGGGCTGGTGCACACGGCATAGATGGTGCGGAACAGAGGATAGTTGCCGGTGTAGATGTCGTATTGATACGGCTTGTAGGCGTAGGGCGAGTCGTTTTTGCGTATCGGCACCACTTTTATCGCCTGACTGTAGTCGGCTTCTGTCTGTTCGGAATACATGTCGTGGTTCACTTCGGCTGCCGTTTCCATTTCGTTGAGTTCGCTTTTCGAGTAGTTTGCCACTATGGCAATGTTGTTGAGGTCGCGGCTGAGCCAGCTGACACCGATTATTCCGATGGCGTTCTTGTGGGTGCGTACCATCTCGAAAACGTCCTTGTTTGTCTTTTGGGCATACACGTTTTTGCAGAACGGCTTGCGGTTGGTGACATTCTGCATCATGTATTTCACCGTGCTTGAGTTTTGGTTGTCGAACACCACCGATATGTCGCCGAGTTTCGACGGTGAGATTTCGTTCCAGTTTTTGGTTTTCCCGGTGAGGATGTCGCTGAGTTGCTGTATGGAGAGCTCGGCGATGTCGTTGCCGGTGTGGGTGATTACGGCTATTGCGTCGACAGCCACGGGCACGCAGTATGTGTTGCGGTGGTTGGCTTCGAGAAATCTGCGGCGCTCGTATGTCATCTCTGTTGCGGTGATGTATACGCCGCGGGTGAGATTCATAATTGAGTCGTCGATGGCTTTCTCGTCAACGTAGTGGGCGTGGATGCGCACGTCGGGGTATTTCAGCTCGTAAACCTGCACTTCCTGGCGGATTATGTTTTCAACCGATTCGTCGCACATCAATTTGAATTCCGTTTCTTTCGGCTCTTTGTTGGAGTTGCCGCAGGCGGAAAGCGCGGCGACAGCCGCCAGAAGTATTATGTTTTTTAACGTTGTCTTCATTGTCAGTCTCGTCTGTATGTGTAGTCGATGCCTTTGTATTGCCTGTATCCGCGGAAAATTCCGTATGCGATAAATACGATTCCGAGGGTCAGCGACACGTAGCGCGGCACCTCAAAAAAGTTGGCGAGCATCAAGTAACCCATTCCAAAATAGATGATTATCATAATGATGCCAAACACTGCGCGCATAATTTTTGCCGCCGTCCATCGGTTGCTGGCGCTTTCTGTTGCCGGCTTTATGTCTTCGTTGTTAGTTTTCATATAGTAAAGGTATATAAAAAAATCAATTCTGATGCGTAGAAATGTGTGTTTTTTAAATTCTTAACCATTATAGCCTTACTTTTACGAAAAAAACGAAGCCGCCTGTTTGTTGGCGACTTCGTCTGGAGCCTGAAAAGGGACTCGAACCCTTGACCTTTTCGTTACGAATGAAATGCTCTACCGACTGAGCTATTCAGGCTTGGTTTTGCCTTCCTGTTAAAGACGCTGCAAAGGTAGCGTTTTTATTTGAATCGGCAATTATTTGCTGTAATTTTTTTTGCTGAATGTTGCCACGATTTTTGGTTTGCCGATTTTCGCCATCGCCGGTGTCGACAATTGCGGAATCATGTCGGTGAGCGTTTTTTTGATGTTGCCGAGGTAGTCTCTTGATTGGATGAATGTGGCATCGACGGGGATGAGGTAGAAGTCTTCGATTCCGTCTTCGCCGGCAAACTCGCCGTCGAGCACCGATTTGACGTATGGACGCAGTCCGGTAAACGAGTATGTTTTTGTCGTCTTGTTGTATTCGGTGTAGAATGACGTCTTGTTGTCGGGCAGCGTGCTGTTGGCGAAAAACTTGTCTTTCTCTGACGCTTTCACCAGAAGCATATACTGTGGCGGCGCGATTCCTGCGCTGTTGGCTATCTCTGTGACCGGAACGGTGAGCGTGACGGTGTTGAGCACAATCTGTCCCTCCGTCTCGAGTTTGGTGAAGCGGTTGAGAATGTCGTTGACGGGCATGTTGATTTTCACGTTGTAGCCCGCAGGCGACACTACGACAGGTTCGCCGGCGTCGGCCATAGCTTTGATTTCTGCCGACGGAGTGTAGCGGATATTGTTGTTGGTCACTACTTCAGGAGCGGTTCCGAGATAGTTTGCCGAGCGTTCGTAGATTGTGTCGCTGCCGTTGTCTTTTGTGCCGTGCTTGCGGTAGTAGACGCGCATCATCGTTGAGCTGATTTTGGTGACGCGTCCGTTGCCGTAGCTTGTGGTGGCATAGATGCCGGGGAAATACTGCTTGAACGATTCCGGGTCTCTGAGCACTGAAGGGTTTGTAGTGTACAGGTTATACAATCCTGTGCCTATCGACTTTGGCATTGACACTGCTATTTGATAGTATGTGTCGGTGTTGCCTGTAGATGAGTTGCGTTCAGCAAGCAGGATGCTGTCCTGGTTTACGGATGTCATTGAGTAGGAGCGCGAGCCGAGCAGGTCGGATTTGTAATAATAATCCTTCGTGTCGAAGTCGCTGTAGATTGGGAACGGAAGGCTTTTGTGGAGCTTGAACACGTCAACCTTCATCGGTACGATGGAGTCGCCGACATATTGTCCCATCGGCACCTTGAGCAGAAGGCGCACGGAGTCGATGTCGTTGAGACCAACCCCGACTGTGTCGATTTCGCTCGACGGCATGAATTCGGTCACAAAGTCGGATTCGAGAGTTCCGTATTCTTTCACGTTGATGGCGCCGAGCAGGTGCGTGAGCGAGCGCGGCGTCATTTTATTGTTTATTTCAGGGGAGCACACCACGGTGAATGTGGAGTCGACAACAACACTTGCCTCTGTGTCGAGGATGGATGTGCCGACGTTGTTCTCGTCGCAAGCTGTCGCCACGATCAGCACCGCCAATGTGGCCACTACCCAATTTATGAGTTTAAGCATTTCTGATTGTAGATTTTATAATGTCTTGTAGAATTCGGCATATTTGTCCACGTCGAAACTACCTTCGTAAGGAAGACATGGAATCTTGTTCTCTTCGATGAAGTCGAGCAATTCCTGGGCGACGGTCTCTGTGTGGATAATCACGCCGTCGGAGTGGGCGAGCGCCAGTTTTGCAAGAGCGGTGAAGTCTACAGGGCGTCCGGCGATTGATTTCAGGTCGTCGTCGCTGAAGCCTTCCATTCTCAGTTTTTCTTCAAAGCGAGGGTCGAGCTGTCCGTTGAAGGAAGAGCCGTAGAGTGAATATACCACTTTCGAGCCTCTGAACGAAGGGTCGTCGGCATACACTTTCTTCACGTAGAGCGGAGTCAGTGCCGACAGCCATCCCTGGCAATGCACGATGCTTGCCTCCCAACGCAGTTTCTTTACGGTTTCTATTGTGCCGCGTACAAAGAATATGCAACGCTCGTCGTTGAGTTCGGGCGATTCTTCGGTTTCAAGTCCTTTTCCTGGATTGCGCTGGAAATAGTCTTCGTTGTAGATGAAATAAACCTGCATGCGCGCCGGCTGCAAGGTTGCCACTTTGATGATTAGCGGATGGTCGGTATCGTCGATGATCAAGTTCATGCCCGACAGGCGGATCACTTCGTGCAGTTGGTTTCTACGCTCGTTGATACAACCGTATTTAGGCATAAATGTGCGCACTTCATAGCCTCTTTCCTGTATGCCCTTTGGCATGTCAAGCCCGGCTTTCGACATTTCCGATTCCGGAATATAGGGCATAATCTCTTGATTAACAAACAATACCTTCTCTTTGCTCATATTTTTATGATAAATTGTCTAATGCAAAGGTAGTAAAAAATATTTGAATATGAAAGTCTTACACCGTTCTGACGGCAAAAAAAAGGATTAAAAGAGGTGAAAAAGCGTAAAATTGACAGATTGCATCGACGTTTGAAACGTGGCTGGACGCAAAAAAATAGAAAAATATTGCGTGTTGCATTTTTCTATGTAATAAATATTTACTTCCTTTGCACGGCTTAAAATGAAACAAAATGAGAGTTGTAAAGACTATTTCGGAGTTAAAATCCTTAATTTCAGGATATAAGCAAGAAAATAAGACGGTCGGTCTGGTTCCGACCATGGGTGCGTTGCATGCCGGACACAAGTCGCTTGTCGACCGTGCCCGCAAGGAGAACGACATTGTTGTGGTGAGCGTTTTCGTCAACCCGACACAATTCAACAACAAGCAGGATTTGGCTACATATCCACGCACCGAGGAGCGCGACTGCGCGCTTCTGGAGGCTGCCGGATGCGACGTGGTGTTTATGCCTGCGGTAGAGGAGGTTTATCCAGAGCCCGACAACCGCCAGTTCGACCTTGGCGCGGTGGCAGAGGTGATGGAGGGCGCGCACCGTCCCGGTCATTTCAACGGGGTGGCGCAGATTGTGAGCAAGCTGTTCGGCTTCGTGGAGCCCGACCGTGCATACTTCGGGGAGAAGGACTTCCAGCAGATTGCCGTTATCCGCAAGATGGTGCAGCTGGAGGGCTTCAAATTGCAGATTGTGGCATGCCCGATAAAGCGCGAGGACGACGGCCTGGCATTGAGCAGCCGCAATGTGCGTCTGACAGCCGAGCAGCGTCAATTGGCACCAAACATATACCGCGTTTTAAAAGAAAGTTGTAACTTTGCAAAATCGCACACAGTCGCAGAGACTGAAAAGTTTGTTGTCGACAGCCTTAACGCGCTGCCTCAGATGGAGGTGGAGTATTATTCGATTGTCGATGCTTTGACAATGCAGCCTGTCAGCGACTGGGCTGACGCCGACAGCATTACGGGATGTATAACGGTCTACTGTGGCGAGGTGCGTCTGATAGACAACATTGCTTACAAGAAAGCGGAATAAAAAAGAGCGATAAATAGAAAATGCAAATTGAAGTTTTAAAGTCGAAGATTCATCGTGCAACGGTGACAAGTGCCGACTTGAATTACATCGGCAGCATCACCATCGATGAGGATTTGATGGATGCCGCAGGCATTGTGGCTAACGAGCGTGTTTATATTGTTGACAACAACAACGGCGAGCGCCTTGACACATACGCTATCCCTGGCGAGCGTGGCTCTGGCGCGATATGCCTTAACGGGGCGGCAGCACGCAAGGTGTATGTTGGCGACGTGGTCATAATAATGGCTTACGCGCATATCGATGCCGAGGAGGCGCGCACCTTCAAGCCGAAGGTGGTGTTTCCGGAGCCGGTGACCAACAAATTGTGATTATAAACGAAAAAAGATAAAGACTACAGATGTTTGAGAATTTAAGCGAAAGACTTGAGCGGTCGTTCAAACTGCTGAAAGGACAAGGAAAAATCACGGAAATCAACGTTGCGGAAACGTTGAAGGACGTGCGCCGTGCCCTGCTTGATGCCGATGTCAACTACAGCGTGGCAAAGCAGTTTACCGATACGGTAAAGGCGAAGGCGCTGGGTCAGAACGTGATAACGGCTGTAAAGCCGAGCGAGTTGATGGTGAAGATTGTCCACGACGAGTTGGCACTGCTTATGGGCGGTGTGGCTGTCGACGTGAATCTTTCAGGCAATCCGACAGTGATTTTGATGTCGGGTCTGCAGGGTTCCGGTAAGACAACATTCTCCGGCAAACTTGCCAGAAAATTCAAGAGCGAGAAGGGCAAGCGTCCGTTGCTTGTCGCCTGCGACGTTTATCGTCCTGCGGCTATCGAGCAGTTGAAGGTGCTTGGCGAGCAGATTGATGTGCCTGTCTACACTGAGCCGGAATCGAAAAATCCGGTAGAGATTGCGCAGAATGCCATCAAGCACGCCAAGGCGCACAATTATGATATGGTAATCGTCGATACAGCCGGACGTCTTGCTGTCGACGAGCAGATGATGGACGAGATTGAGGCGATAAAGAAGGCCATCAATCCTCAGGAAACATTGTTTGTGGTCGATGCGATGACCGGTCAGGACGCAGTGAACACCGCCAAGGAGTTCAACCAGCGTCTGGATTTCGACGGTGTGGTACTTACGAAGCTTGACGGTGACACCCGTGGTGGTGCGGCTTTGTCAATCCGCACGGTTGTCGACAAGCCTATCAAGTTTGTCGGTACGGGCGAGAAACTCGAGGCTCTCGACGTGTTCCATCCGGCACGTATGGCAGACCGTATCCTCGGCATGGGCGACATCGTTTCTCTCGTTGAGCGCGCACAGCAGCAATATGACGAGGAAGAGGCGCGCCGCTTGCAGAAGAAGATTGCGAAAAACCAGTTTGACTTCAACGATTTCATGGCGCAGATTGCCCAAATCAAGAAGATGGGTAACCTGAAGGACTTGGCTTCGATGATTCCTGGTGTTGGCAAGGCTATTAAGGATGTGGACATCGACGACAACGCCTTCAAGGGCATTGAGGCTATCATCCAATCGATGACTCCTCTCGAACGCCGCAATCCTGAAATCATCAACGGCAGCCGCCGCCAGCGTATTGCGAAGGGTAGCGGAACGTCGCTGCAGGAGGTCAACCGCTTGTTGAAGCAGTTTGAAAGCACGCGCAAAATGATGAAGATGGCAACTTCGATGAAGTCGCTGAACATGATGCGCAAAATGCGCCGCCACTGATAAGGCAACATTTTTAAAACAACATAGCGCAATGGCTTGGAACGGGTCTTATATTAAGAATGTGTTTTCAGCCATTGCGCTTCTTTTGTCGTTATGCGCCGACGGCTTTGCTGCAGGCAGACTGCTGACCGACTCTGTCTTGAATCCGTCGATGTTTCCCGGGACGGAACGCAGTGTCTCGGTCTATGCCACGGCGCGTTGCGGCGGTGAGTCGGCGTTGCTCTTGTGTTTCGACGGCGATGTGTTTGCCTCGAAGGCGGTGCTCGATAGTCTTGTGGCGAATGGGACAATGCCGCCAGTCGTGGCTGTGTTTGTCAACCCGGGCGTGGTGAAGGACAGCGACGGCGCGGCGGTGCGCTACAATCGCAGCAATGAGTTTGACGCTTTGACTGGCGGTATGCCCGACTTCGTTGTCAACGTGCTGCTTCCTAAGGTGGGGCGCATGTTGTCGCCGCTTGGAATAGGCATCTCCGCTAATCCTGACATGCACGCCGTGGCGGGCGCAAGCAGCGGCGGAATAGCGGCGTTTACTTTGGCTTGGCGTCGTCCCGACGTGTTCCGTAGGGTGTACTGCAGTGTAGGCACGTTTGTGGCGATGAGGGGCGGTGACGGCTATCCTGCGCTTGTGCGGAAAACCGAGCCCAAACCGCTGCGCATATTTCTGCACGACGGCAGGAATGATGCGTGGAATCCTCTGTTCGGACATTGGTTTGACTACAATCAGCTTATGGAGTCTGCGTTGCGTTTCGCGGGCTACGACGTGGCGCATTCGTGGGACGATGGCGGACACTCGATTCGTGGCGGCATCCGCGAGTTTCCGAAGGCGATGGAATGGCTGTGGCGTGATTGGACGGAGCCGCTGTCGGCAGGGCGTTCGCAAAACGATATGCTGCAGTCGCTCGTCGTGGAAGGCGAGGGTTGGGAAGTGGCAGACGGAAAGGTGGAATTTCCTGATCATTCATTGATGAAAACGTCGGAAGGATTCGTCTTCGGAGAGAAGGGCGGACCGTCGACAGCCATCAGCCCCGACCATCGTGTGCTTGTGGAGGCGGAGCGCAATTCTGATTGGCTTGTGGCTGGAATTGTCGCAGCCGACGGCTCGGTGGCTTGCAGACAGCGGTTCTATTGGCTTCACAATGTGGAGCATTGCGCAGATACGACGGTGCGTCAAATGACGTTTGACATACGCGGCAATTTGTTTGTGGCCACCAATATGGGCGTTCAGGTGTGTGACCAGAACGGTAGGGTGCGCGCCATTCTTCCGTTGCCGGGCGGAGCCGCGGTTGAGGCAATGAAGCTGATAGGCGACCGTCTGTATGCAAAAAGCGGCGCAACTGTCTATGTGCGCCGCCTTAAAACTGTGGGATGCAGTCCATCCGAATCTCCGTTCAAGCCCGTGTCGCAGGGGCAGGGCTAACGAAGCAACGGAGCGTAGTCGGTCGGTGTGAGTTTTACGTTGTAGATCTGTCTGCCGTTTTGGTCCACACCACGGTATCTGAAAGTGTAGCCGGCTCTGGCAGCCTCCTGTACAAGATCCGAAGAATTGAAATCGTCGGAGAACGCACTGAGAATGTTTTCCTCCATATACGACTGCATATATTCGGCGGTGGCGTCATCGGCCACGGTGTCGGTGAGTTTGTATTCGTACAATATGCTTTTTGCCGTATTGTTGACGTCAAATTTGGTTTGCAGCAAGTTGTCGCCAATCTTTAATGGGTTTGATGCTATTAATTTTGAAAAATCCGACAGCCTGTCTGCCAACGACTTGTTTTCAACATCCACATTGTCCTTGAATCTCAGAGTCGACAGAATCGACTTGGATGTCGGAGTGGTTCCGGTTTTGTAGGCATAGAAAGTGAAGCACAAGCCCACGCTTGCCTGCGCCGCATAGGCAGTGCCGCGGTGTGGCACTCCGAGCACATCGGTCTGAAACTCGACAGCCTTCGCCGGCGCGCCTCCAAGCTTCTCGTCGCGAATTTCGCCCACATAACTTGCGTTGGTGAAGAAGTTGTTGGAGCCTTCCACCACCTGCTGCTGCAGGAAATATTGAAGGTCGGCATCCACTTCATACACGCCGATTACCAGCATTTCCGTTTCTGAAGCGTTAGACATAGTTACAAGGCTGCTTATGGGGTAGCCCACGTCGGACGACTCGGCTATCCATGTGTCGGGAGCGGTCACGGTAAGGTCTTTAGTGTCAATAGTCTTGGCACTAAGTCCGACAACGGCTGCCAACAAAAACAAGAGTGACAAATGTTTTTTCATTACATATAACGGTTTAAGTAAGTTTTTTACAAAAGTAGTGTTTTTTCGCCGTCTGACAACAACAAACGCAAAAACAGAGAAATTTTTTTTGACGTTAGCCGAATTTGCGCTATCTTTGCGTGCAATAAATTTTCAACCCATATGTCATTTATTGCAGATAAAGTAGTGATGGACGGGCTCACGTATGACGACGTGCTGTTGATTCCCGCCTATTCTGAAGTACTTCCAAAGACAGTCGATCTCTCGACTAAGTTTTCACGCAACATTGAATTGAAGATACCGTTTGTTACAGCGGCGATGGACACTGTGACCGAGTCGCAGATGGCTATAGCCATTGCACGCGAGGGCGGCATCGGTGTGATTCATAAAAATATGAGCATCGAGGAGCAGGCTCGTCAGGTTGCAATCGTGAAACGTGCTGAAAACGGTATGATTTACGACCCAGTGACAATCAAACGGGGCTCTACCGTGCACGACGCTCTCGGCATCATGGCAGAATATAAGATTGGAGGAATTCCGGTGGTCGACGACGAAGGTCATTTGGTTGGCATCGTGACTAACCGGGATTTGCGTTTTGAAAGGGATATGAACAAGCGCATCGATGAGGTTATGACAAAGGAAAATCTGGTGACTACCAACCAAACCAGCGACCTTGAGACTGCCGCTCAGATTCTTCAAGAGCACAAAATCGAGAAATTGCCTGTTGTCGACAAAGACAACAAACTCGTAGGCTTGATTACATACAAGGACATCACCAAAGCCAAAGACAAACCAATGGCATGCAAGGATGCCAAGGGCAGATTGCGTGTGGCTGCCGGTGTGGGTGTGACTGTCGACACATTGCAGCGTATGGAGGCATTGGTAAACGCCGGTGCCGACGCTATTGTAATTGATACAGCTCACGGACATTCCAAATTCGTAATTGAAAAACTTAAAGAGGCGAAGCAGCGTTTTCCTGATGTGGACATCGTTGTGGGCAACGTTGCTACGGGTGCTGCAGCCAAGATGCTTGTCGAGGCTGGCGCCGACGCTGTCAAGGTGGGCATCGGTCCGGGCTCAATCTGCACAACCCGTGTGGTTGCCGGTGTTGGCGTGCCGCAGCTGTCGGCTGTCTATGATGTTGCCAAAGCGCTTGAGGGAACAGGTGTGCCTTTGATTGCCGACGGCGGACTCCGCTATTCAGGCGATGTCGTGAAGGCGCTTGCTGCAGGCGGCTACAGCGTGATGATCGGTTCTCTCGTGGCAGGTACAGAGGAGGCTCCTGGCGACACCATCATCTTCAACGGACGTAAATTCAAGTCATATCGCGGCATGGGTTCGCTCGAGGCAATGGAAAACGGCTCGAAAGACCGTTATTTCCAAGCCGGCACTACCGACGTCAAGAAACTTGTGCCGGAGGGCATCGCCGCTCGCGTGCCTTACAAGGGAACGCTTTATGAGGTAATCTATCAGTTGGTGGGCGGTCTGCGCTCGGGTATGGGCTATTGTGGCGCTGCCGACATTGAAAGACTCCACGATGCCAAGTTCACGCGTATCACCAACGCTGGTGTTCAGGAAAGCCATCCACATGATGTGACAATCACCAGCGAGGCACCTAACTACACCCGCCAGTAGGCTTGAAATGTTAAGATTTCAATAAAATTCACGCAGAGATATAATTTTGTCGTCAAGACGACGTTATATCTCTGTGTCATTTTAAATGAAAGAAAAGAAATGAGAAGGACAAAATTGTTTGTAGGAACACTTCTTGCAGCAGGATTCGTTGTTGCATTTGCTGCGTCGAAGAAAGATCCGGTTCTGATGAAAGTTGACGGCAAGCCCGTGACGTTGTCGGAATTTGAATATATGTACCACAAAAACAATCAGCAGCAAGTGGCGCAACAACCGTTGGAGAAATATCTCGACATGTTTGTCACTTATAAGTTGAAAGTGGCTGACGCAGAGGCAGCGGGAATTGACACCACAGCAGCGTTCAAAAAAGAATATGAGGGCTACCGCAACGAGTTGGCTATGCCGTATCTTCGCGACACTGTTGCGGAGGAGGCTATGCGCAAACAGCTCTATGAGCATCTGAAGACAAATGTGCTCGCAAGCCACATCATGTTGCCTCTCGGCAAGGATATGGCAGAGAACGATGTGTATAAGGCACGTCTCGACAGTCTGCGCTCTTGCATCGTTGCCGGACAGCCGTTCGACTCTCTGGCGAGAAAGTATTCTGTTGACCGCAGTGTGGTTCAAAACGGCGGATCGATGGGATATGTGTCGGCTGGACAATTTCCGTGGCAATTTGAGGATGCTTGCTACAACACGCCTGTCGGACAGGTTTCAGAGCCGTTCCGAACAGACTATGGCTGGCATATTGTAAAGACGTTCGGCAGCCGTCCGGATGCCGGCGAGGTGCTTGTGGAGCATATCCTTAAACTTTATCCGCACAATGCCACCGACGAGCAGAAGGCTCAGGTGAAGCACGTGATGGACAGCATATATAATGTTGTCAAGGGCGGAGCCGACTTTGAGGATGTTGCACGTCGCGAGTCGGAGGATCCGGGTTCGGCGCGTCAGGGAGGCAAATTGCCGTATTTCGGCAAAGGCCGTATGGTGCCTGAGTTTGAGAAAGTGTCGTATGAATTGGGCAAGGGTGAGATTTCCAGCCCATTTGAGACACGCTACGGTGTGCATATCGTCAAGAAGCTTGACTCGCACTCTGTCGCTGACTATGCATCGGTGCGCGACCAGCTGACGGCAATGGTTGGTATGCGTGGCAATATCGCAGTCGATTCAAAAGTGGCTCAACTGAAGAAGAAATACAAATTCAGTCTCAATGACAAGTTGATGAAGAGACTTCGTTCGGAGGTAACACTTCCCGACAGCCTTGACAATGCTTTCATCGACAAGTATGCGGCGTCAAACGAGGTGCTGTTCACTCTTGGCGGACAGAAATATCCGTTGTCGTTGCTGATTGGTGAGTTCGGACGTCCGGGACGTATGGCAGGCGAGGTGGCATATAAATTTATGGATGCCAAACTTGCAGAGGTTGAGAAAAAAACGGTGCTTGAATATGAAAAGCAGCAGTTGGAGAAAAACAACGCCGATTTTGGAAACCTTGTCCGTGAATATCGCGACGGCATGCTGCTCTTTGAGGTCAGCAACCGCAACGTTTGGCAGAAAGCCTCTACCGACACTGAGGGCTTGAAGGCCTTCTTCGAGGCGCATCGTCAGAACTACAAGTGGGACGCTCCGAAATACAAAGGATATCTTGTCGAGACAACCAGTGACTCAATCACCGCGCTCGCCAAGCAGCGTATTGCCGAGGTTGCCGCCGACAGTGTGGTCACTGTGTTGCGCAAGGAGTTTGGCAAGAATCTGAAGGTGACACGTGTGCTTGTCGCAAAAGGCGAGAATGCCAAAGTCGACTCTGAGATGTTTGGAGCCGATAAGGTAGTCGCTGCCGACAAGGATAAATACAAAGACTATTTCGTGTTTGGCGGACGCTTGATTGCAAAGCCAGAGGAAGTGGCTGATGTGCGCGGACTTGTTGTTGCCGACTATCAGAACTACCTTGAGGGGGTTTGGGACGAGCAGCTCCACAAGAAATACACTGTGGAAATAGACAAGAAAGTGCTTAAGCAAGTGAAATGACAAGGCTCTAAGCCGTGAATATGCTAAAAAAACGGGCAACGCAGAATTCAACTGCGCTGCCCGCTTTTTTGGGCATATATGAGTTGCCTATGATTTGATGTGCTGTTGTATTGCCGTGAGAGGTAGGAATATAAGGGTTTAGTGTTGAGTTTTTGTTGAGTAGCGTGTGAGTTTGAGTATAGGATGAAAAAGGTAATTATTGTAGACATTCCGCCTAATTTTGTGGACGTAACAACTTAAAATCTAAATAATGAAACTTAGTAGAATAGTTCTTTCGATTGCATTATTGTCGTCGTTGCCGCTTCAGGCAGGAGTGGTCAACGTTGGTAGCGGAAGCTACACGACCGACCATCCGGGTTATGATCAAGCCGGACGCAACAAAGTGCCGGCAGGCACACCGCAGCTGAGTGGTGACGCTGTGGGACACCCCGTCCCGACAAACGACTGGTGGAGCAACGTGCTCTACAAGGACCAGTCGGAAAATATTTTTGCATATCCCATGGGTATGCGCACACGTGCTGACGGACTCACACTCGCCTATATTCCGAAAGGCGCGATGGTTGACTTCAGTCCGGTGCATATCAGCGTGGGCAACATCACATCGGCAAAAACCACGGTATCGGATTATTCAGACTGGACGTTCACCATGCGGTGGGGTAGCGGAAGCGAATATTTCGATGCTACGGCGGGTTTGGCCATGCCGTTTGTATATTTTACAAAACACAGCTCGCAGGCAGTTACCGTAACCTTCCGTGAGGGAATGGGCACTGTTTCTGTCGACGGCTCTACGCTTGTGCTGTCGGAAGGCTTCAACGGCGCATCGTTTGCCATCTATGCCCCTGAGGGCAGCACGTGGACAGGCAGCGGCTACAGCTACACGTCGACACTTGGAGGCAAGAATTATTGGTCGGCGGCAATATTGCCGTTGTCGACAACCGACGCCATTGCCACAGCGCGCAGCCTGCGGCAATATGCGTTTGTCTTTCCTGCCGACACTCGAGTGGATTACAGCTACGACGAGGCTACCGCACAGGTGCGCACTGACTATGTGGTGACTCCCGATGTGAAGGAAGGCTCCACATCGACTGTCCTGCTCGGACTTTTGCCACATCATTGGGCGCATCTTGCTGCCGACAGCGCTGTTCCGGCGGGGCTGACTTATGCCACTCTGCGCGGAGATGTGCGCACGCTTGCAGGCAACCGTTTCTCAACGGTCAACACTTTCGGCGGCATACTCCCGACGCTTCCTTATGTGGAGGAAGGTGCCTCGACGGGCTTCTCAAAGGCGGAGCTCGACAGACTTGAGGCAGAAGTGGTGGCAGATCACGGCTTGACTGACTGGACCGACACCTACAACGACGGACAGCTGCTGAACCGCCTCATCCAGACAGCCCATGTGGCGAAAGCTTCGGGCAACAACGCTGTCTTTAATCAGGCATTCAACCTCGTGAAGCAACGTTTGGAAAACTGGCTGACGTATACCAGCGGAGAGAAGGCATTCCTGTTCTATTACAATAAAGACTGGACCACGATGTTCGGCTATCCGGCAGGCCACGGTCAGGACGAGTATATCAACGACCATCATTTTCATTGGGGTTACTTTATCCACGCAGCCGCTTTTATAGAGCAGTACTCGCCGGGATGGGCAACGCAATGGGGCGATATGGTCAACCTCCTTGTGCGCGACGCCGCCACCAGCGACCGCAACGATCCGATGTTCCCTTATCTGCGCAATTTCAGCCCTTATGCAGGTCACTGCTGGGCTAATGGCGTGGCTTCGCTGCCTCAGGGCAACGACCAGGAGTCGACGTCGGAGTCGATGCAGTTTCACTCGTCGCTGATTCATTGGGGTTCGGTGACAGGCAACCGTGCCGTCCGCGACTTGGGCATCTATATGTATGCCACCGAGCAGTCGGCGGTAGAGGAGTATTGGTTTGACCAGCACGAGCGCATTTTGCCTTCCGATTGGAAGTACAGTCTGGTGTCGCGAGTTTTCGGCAACGACTATGACAACGGAACCTTCTGGACTGCCGACATCGCCGCTTCTTATGCCATAGAGCTTTATCCTATACATGGCGGATCGTTCTATCTTGGCAGCAATCTCGATTATGTGCGCAAATTGTGGTCGGAAATCGCAGCCAACACAGGAATCCTGTCCGGCGAGGCGAATTCCAACCTATGGCACGACACAATGTGGAAATATCTTTCGTTTATCGATCCGCAGAAGGCCATAGAACTTTATAATTCAAATCCGAAACGCAGCCTTAAGTTCGGCATCTCGCAGGCGCAGACTTACCATTGGCTGCACGCCATGAACGTGCTTGGACAGTACGATTCGTCGGTCACAGCCGACTATCCTGTGGCAATGGCGTTCCGCAAAGGTGATAAAGTGACACATGTGGCGTACAATTACGACTCCGCACCGCGCACGGTGACTTTCTCCGATGGAGCGACACTTGTAGTGGAGGCGCGATCCATGGGCATCGACGGCGGCATTGTGGTGCCTCCTACGCCAGAAGAACCTACGACTCCTGTAGTTACTGTCACATCACCTGCCGTCGGATCGACAATTACTGTGGGCGAGGCTGCAACATTACAGGCGTCGGCCACGGTTGAAGGCTCGACAATCACCGCTGTCGACTTCCTTGTCGACGGCACACTCGTTGGCACGGCAACGGCGGCGCCTTACGCCGTGCAGTGGACTCCAACTGAAGAAGGCGTACGCGTTATTACGGCGCGTGCCACAGCCGCCAACGGAAAGCAGTCGGTTTCTGCCAGCATTGAGGTTAATGTGAGAGCCGCGTCGGCAGGCGGGGATTCAGGCGATGGTGGAGGCTGTTCGGTGACATCCGATGAACTCACCGAGGGCAGCGGAATGACATATAGTCTCAAGTTTGAAACGGCAGCCAATGGTGATGTTACGGTCACTGCCGAGGGGTTGACCGATGTGATAGGGCTTGTAGCCTTCGTGCGCGATCTTACAAATGGCTTCACAGAGATGCAGATGCAGGAAGCCGGAGGTCAGAAATTCACATACACCCTTACCGGGCACAGTGTGGACGAGACGATAACGGTGGCATGCAAATTCGCTTGGGCAGGAGGCGGTATCGGAGTCACCGCACCGTTCACCTATGTGGTAGGCAATAATTGCAACAGCTCGATGGTGGAACGCGAGTTTGCCGACAGCGATGTGCGCATATATCCAGTGCCTGCCAGCGATTGCCTGCATGTCGATATTGCAGGAGCTGGCGACAACCACATCTACATCTGGAGCGCCGACGGGTCGTTGATGCTCGATTCTCAAGTTGGAGCGAGCACTACGGTCAACGTGTCGCACTGGCATCCGGGCGTTTATTTCCTAAGAATGGAGAGAGGCAACGCTGTGCGCGTGGAGCGGTTTGTGAAGCGCTGACAGCATAGAAAATAATGATTTCAGAATCCGCAAGGATGTCCGGACGGGCATACTTGCGGATTTTTTTGTTTTTAGTGAACTAAACGAGCCGTGTAAGCATTATTAAAGAGAAAATAGGAAAAAAGGCATAGAGAAAAACGGTATGATAAACAGAATTACGATAAGATATCTTTACAAGCACACCCATAGACCAAAGGACGGCTTTCATGACAGTTTGCTCCGTAAGGTGGCAGATTGCTGTAGAGAGCATTTTAAAGTTGCGTTTGAAGACGGCTGTATGATTGTGGGCGTGCTCGACTATGACAATCCATTCCGGAGAATAAGGCTTTCGTGTATCAAAGGCTTTAAGATTGTCGACAACGAGGTGGCGGTGGTGATGGAGCAGTCCATACTGTTTTTCAACAACAGCACAGGGGCGATAAAAATAAATTTCCGCTGTGACGACGAGCCGTGGTGGAAACGCCTGCTCTCGTGGCTTAAACCTGGCAGGGACGGGCAGAAGAACGCCTGTTTGCAATAAGACATAAAAACGGCTTCTTTCCGATTGGGAAGAAGCCGTTTTTATGTCTATGTGAGTTCTTGTTATTTCACTTGGCATCCAGGGACCACTTCACCCTGCGGACCAATCACAACAAGACTTCCGTCGGCGTTTTCAGCCGAGAGGATCATGCCTTGCGACTCCACGCCTTTCAGCTTGCGCGGCTCAAAGTTGGCAATGAAGCAAACCTCTTTGCCCACAAGGTCTTCAGGCTTGTAGAATTTAGCGATGCCCGACACGATTGTGCGTCCGCCCATACCGTCGTCAATCTTGAACTTCAACAGTTTGTCGGCTTTGGGCACTTTCTCGCATTCCAGCACTTTGCCCACGCGGATGTCGAGCTTCATAAAGTCGTCGAACGGCACGTTGGCAGACACAGGTTCCGGCTTGAAGTTTTTCAGCTTGTTGGCCTCCTTGGTGTCGTTGAGTTTCTTTATCTGCGCCTCAATCACGCTGTCTTCAATCTTTTCAAATAACAGCTCGGCCGGTTTTATCGTTGTTCCGGCAGGGATTATTGTGATTGAGCCAAGCTCATTCCAGTCAAATTTCTCCATTCCCAGCATATCGCGGAGTTTCTTCGACATAAACGGCAGGAACGGTTCGAAAGCGATGGCGAGGTTGGCAGTAATCTCGATGGCGATGTTCATAATCGTTTCCACACGCTTCTCATCGGTCTTCACCACCTTCCACGGCTCAGTGTCGGCAAGGTATTTGTTTCCGATGCGGGCAAGGTTCATAGCCTCCTTCAACGCGTCGCGGAAGCGGAAGTGCTCGATGTAGTTTTCGAGATTTGCTTTCACGTCGGCAAATTCCTTGAGCGTCTCGCGGTCGTAGTCGGTCAGCTCGCCGATTGCAGGCACAACACCCTTGTAGTACTTGTGTGCCAATACGAAAGTACGGTTTACGAAGTTGCCGAGGATTGCCACCAGCTCGTTGTTGTTGCGTGCCTGGAAATCCTTCCAAGTGAAGTCGTTGTCTTTTGTTTCTGGAGCGTTTGCAGTCAGCACATAGCGCAGCACGTCCTGCTTGCCGGGCATGTCGCGCAGATATTCGTGCAGCCACACCGCCCAGTTGCGTGAAGTCGAGATTTTGTCGCCTTCAAGGTTGAGGAACTCGTTGGCAGGCACGTTTTCCGGCAGTTGGTATGATCCGTCAGCCATAAGCATTGCAGGGAACACGATGCAGTGGAACACGATGTTGTCCTTGCCGATGAAGTTTATGATGCGAGTGTCTTTGCTCTTCCAATAAGTTTCCCAAGTGTCGGGGAGCAGTTCCTTAGTGTTTGAAATGTAGCCGATAGGAGCGTCAAACCATACGTATAGCACCTTTCCTTCGGCGCCTTCCACCGGCACCGGCACACCCCAGTCGAGGTCGCGGCTCACGGCGCGAGGCTGCAGCCCCATGTCGAGCCATGATTTGCACTGTCCGTATACGTTTGGTTTCCATTCCTTGTGTTCGTCAAGAATCCAGTGGCGCAATGTAGGTTCCCACTTGTCGAGCGGCAGATACCAGTGTTTGGTTTCTTTCAGCACCGGTTTGTTGCCGGTGATTGCCGAATGCGGCTCGATAAGGTCGGTCGCGTTGAGCGATGTGCCGCAAGCCTCGCATTGGTCGCCGTAGGCATGGTCGCTTCCGCAGTGCGGGCATGTGCCCACGATATATCTGTCGGCGAGGAATTGGTGAGCCTCCTCGTCGTAGTATTGCATAGACGTCTTCTCGATAAACTCACCCTTGTCGTAGAGTTTGCGGAAGAAGTCGCTTGCCATCTGAGAATGGATTTTGCTCGTGGTTCGTGAATATATGTCGAAAGAGATGCCGAGTTCCTCAAACGAGTCTTTAATGATTTTGTGGTAGCGGTCCACGATGTCTTGAGGCGTGACACCTTCGGCTTTCGCCTTGATGGTGATGGGCACACCGTGCTCGTCAGAGCCGCCAATCATAATCACGTCTTCACCTTTGAGTCGGAGATAGCGGGTGTAGATGTCGGCAGGCACATACACACCGGCGAGGTGTCCGATGTGGACAGGACCGTTTGCGTATGGCAGAGCTGTTGTAACCAGCGTGCGTTTGAATTTTTTTTCTTCCATATATAAATCAGTGTTCTTTTGTTGTTACATACAAGCGTTTCAAACAAATCAGCGTTTCCAGACGTTGACAATCTCGCCGACAAACATCGTGTGTTTCAGTTTGTTGTCCTGATACATCTTTATGATGTCGTCGTCAAGCATATTGTCCACGTCGATAGGAGCCTCGTAGATTGTGCGGCATTCGATAATCAGATTTCCCTCCTTGAACGTAGGATTTCCAAGTTCGGTGAACATCGTTGTCAGTCCGGCATTCTGGATTTTGTTTTTATCCGTTTTTCTGGAGTGAGAACCGATGTAGTCGAGTGCCCCGTTCATCTTTTTAGGGAATGCCGTGATTGTGAAGTAGTCGTAGAGTCCCATCAGCGAGTATGTGTATCGGCTGTGGTCAACGACAACTGTTACAATCGGCTTGCCCCAAAGTTCGCCGATGCTTCCCCACGACATTGTCGTGGCGTTCAAGTCGCCTTCTTTGCCCACAGCGAGAGCTGTTTTGTCGTTGGCAAACAATTCCACAGCGTTTTTCAGCTCTGTAGGATCTACTTTTGTCCAACCTTCGGCAGGCGACTGCGCATGGATTGAAGCCGCGAAGGCTAAGGCGGCGCATACAGCGATGACGATTTGTTTGAAAATTCTCATAGTTGTAAAGTTTTAAAGTGTATAGCCCCATTCGTCAAGCGCCTTGCTCCAATGCTTCTCGACGATTTGGATGGTTTCCTCTTTATATTGGTATTTGTTTTTCTTGTAGCCCTTCTTCTTGTCGAGGTATGCGCGGATGTCGGCCTCAGCCTCGTTGAATCCCTGCAGCTTCAGTTTTCCGTAGATTTCCTTTGTGAGGTCGAAAGCGTTGTGCTCGAAGTACTCAAACTTGATTTCCACAAGATTGCCTTCCGGGATTAGTAGTTTGTCGGCCTCATATCGGTTGTAGAGCCGCATGTATGCCTCCACGATGTTGTCCACGATTTGCTCCTGCGAGATGTCTTGCAGCTGCAGCGGCTTGATTGTGTTTGTGAAGAAACTGCGAGTGCTCTCGAACACGGTGTACGGATTTCGCTTCAGATAGATGAACTTTGCGTTCGGGAACATCTCCAGCAGCGTGCGCACACGTCCGGTGTGAGGCGGGTTTTTCGACAGATACTGTGTTCCGCCGGTGTTGGCGAGCGACACCTTCACCAAGCGCAAGAAAGTGTCTTTAAACACTTGACGCTCCTCCTCTGTAATCTTCTCAAACGTCAGGAAGCGGTCGCAATATTCCATCCATCGTTCGGGGAAAAACCAGAAGTTGTAGTAGGTGTAAGGCATCATGTTTGACAAGGCGAACTCCTCTTCCTGGGGAAGGTCGGGGCGCAGCTCCATATTGTCGGTAGGACGCTTGTCGGGCATCAGCATCGCCATGTTTTTTTTGAAGAATGGCTGTCCCCACAGCACGAGGTGCGGGAATACGGTCTGATATGTGGTTGTGTAGCCGAAATGCTTGTCGCAGGCAAACACGTTGTGCACAAAGGTGGTGCCGCTGCGCCAGTGTCCGAGGATAAACAGAGGGTCTTCCTGCAGAGGCTGCCCGGCAATTTTGTTGTAGGCACGGTTCTCGATTGGCACGAGGGTGCTCAGCAATCGGCACACAGCTTTTGTCAGGCGAAACTTGCCTTTGTAGTGGTCGCCGATGTGCTGCCCGTCGGTCAAAGCCTTGAAAGTTTGCCAGTCGGCGCCCACAAGCGTGTTGACAGGCAGTTTGTCAAATGTCAATCCCATATTCTACTTTTTTACTTTAATGACTATTCCTTGACGTTTCAATTCGTCGGCGGCTTTCTGTATCGCTTCGAGATGGCACTCGTCGATGCCGAGGTCGGACAGGCAGATAGTGGCGAGCGCATCGTCGTGCTTCATATCCTTTGCGTCGACACGGTCGATGATCATACCCACAGCCGACGTGTTGTTTGTAATCGGGTCGATAAGGATGAACGAGCCGGTCTGCTTGTTTTTCTGATAGGGGTCGAAAAGCAGCTCCTTGCCGGTGGTAAACACCACGCGTCCGATTTCGTTGAGCTCCAGATGGTCAACTTCCGACTGCTCCATCGTGTTGACGTTGACTTTGTATTTTATAGAGTCGATGCGCGCACGGGTAGTGTTGGTGGTCTGCTTCAGGTAGAACTGCTTGTTGGGGTCCATCGCTTCTTCGTCCATCCACACGAGCATAGCCTCGAAGTTGCGGTCTTCTGTCGGGAGGTTGTCGGGTTTCACGATCATTTCTCCGCGGGAGATGTCGATTTCGTCCTCAAGAGTTATTGTCACGCACAAAGGAGGAAAAGCCTCTTCGATTTCGCCTTCGTAGGTGACGATGCTCTTCACTTTCGACGTCTTGCGGGAAGGCAGAGCCATCACGGTGTCGCCCTTGCGGACTACGCCCGAAGCCACCTTGCCGCAGAATCCGCGGAAGTCGAGGTTTGGTCGCAGCACGTATTGCACAGGGTAGCGGAAGTCGTCATAGTTGCGGTCGAGGTCGATGGGCACAGTCTCAAGATAGTCGAGCATGCATTTTCCTGTATACCACGGAGTGCGCTCGCTTTTCTCAACCACGTTGTCGCCGTCGAGCGCCGACAGAGGTATGCATGTCACGTCGGGGATGCCGAGAGGCGCCACAAACTCCTCGAAGTCGCGCACGATTTTGTCAAACACCGCTTTGTCGAAGTCAACCAAGTCCATCTTGTTGACAGCAAGCACAAGGTGCTTGATGCCGAGCAGCGAAATCAGATAAGTGTGTCGGCGGGTCTGGGTGATTACACCAGTGCGGGCGTCGACAAGGATTATTGCAGCGTTGGCCGTAGATCCGCCGGTAATCATGTTGCGTGTGTACTGCTCATGTCCCGGGGTGTCGGCGATGATGAATTTACGGTTGTTTGTGCTGAAGTAGCGGTAAGCCACGTCGATGGTGATTCCTTGCTCGCGCTCAGCCTTCAGTCCGTCGAGCAGCAGGGCATAATCAATATGCTCTCCGGCGTTTCCCACACGTTTGCTGTCGCGCTCGAGGGCGTCGAGTTGGTCTTCGTAGATTTTCTTGCTGTCGAAGAGCAGTCGGCCGATGAGCGTTGATTTTCCATCGTCGACGCTGCCGGCGGTTAGAAATCTCAACAAGTCTTTCTGTTCGTCCTTGTCGAGAAACTCCTTTATGTTCAATTTTGAATTGTTGTCCATTTCTGTAGTGGTTTAAAAATAACCTTCACGTTTCTTTTGCTCCATACTTGCCTCTTGGTCGAAGTCGATCACGCGCGTTGTGCGTTCACTCTTTGTGGTGGTCATCATTTCCTCCACGATTTTCTCGATTGTGTCGGCTTCGCTTTCAACGGCTCCTGTCAAAGGCCAGCATCCGAGTGTGCGGAAACGCACCATGCGCATCTCAATCTTGTCGCGGTATTGCTCCGGCAGACGGTCGTCGTCGGGCATAATCAGGTTGCCGTCGATGTTGACCACCGGACGCTCCTTGGCAAAGTAGAGAGGCACGATAGGAATGTTTTCCAGGCGGATATACTGCCAGATGTCGAGTTCCGTCCAGTTTGACAACGGGAACACGCGGATGCTCTCGCCCTTGTTGATGCGGGTGTTGTAGATGTCCCACAGCTCCGGACGCTGGTTTTTAGGATCCCACTGGTGGAATTTGTCGCGGAACGAGAAGATGCGCTCTTTCGCGCGGCTTTTCTCCTCGTCGCGTCGTGCGCCACCGAAAGCGGCGTCAAATTTGTATTTGTCGAGGGCGTGGAGCAGAGCCTGAGTCTTCATCAGGTCGGTGTGCACCTTGCTGCCGTGGGTGAATGGACCCACACCGGCGTTGAATGCCTCCATGTTTGATTCAACGATAAGGTTCCAGCCGTATTTTTTTGCGTATTCATCACGGAACTGGATCATTTCCTTGAATTTCCATTTTGAATCGATATGCATCAGCGGAAACGGCACTTTGCCGGGAGCGAATGCCTTTTCGGCGAGACGCACCATCACCGACGAGTCTTTTCCGATGGAATAGAGCATCACAGGATTCTCGAATTCAGCGGCTACTTCACGGATGATGTAGATTGCCTCTGCCTCGAGTTCCTTAAGATGGCTTAAGTTGTAGTCTGACATAGAATTATATTGTTTTTTGTTTATTTTTTCAATACTGCTTTAGGCAACACGTAGTCCAAAAGGATTTTCACTGACTCCTCGACCGGCAGTTTCGACGTGTCGAGGGTGATGTCGGGATGCTCCGGAGCCTCGAAAGGGGCGGATATGCCTGTGAAATTTTTAATCTCTCCGCGTCGGGCCTTGGCATAAAGACCTTTCACGTCGCGCTTCTCGCATTCCTCAAGCGGAGTGCTTACAAACACCTCCACAAAATCGTCCTTGCCGATAATTTCGGCAGCCATTTCGCGCAACTGGTTGTTTGGGCTGATGAAAGCCGCGATTGTGATGATGCCGGTGTCGACGAAAAGGCGTCCCACTTCGGCGATTCTGCGGATGTTTTCAACGCGGTCTTCGGCTGAGAATCCCAGGTTGTTGTTGATTCCGCTGCGGATGTTGTCGCCGTCGAGTATTCGGCAGAGCAGTCCGCGGCTGTGCAGCTCGCGCTCAAGGGCGATGGCAACGGTGCTTTTTCCCGAACCGCTCAGTCCGGTGAACCACAGCATCATGCCACGCTGTCTCAGCAGTTGCTCCTTGTCGTCACGGCTCATCATGCGGTCGAATATCGGATAGATGTTTGTCGCTTTCTTTTCCATTGTCGTTGTGTCGTTTTTATTAGAAATCCCAGAACAGCGGAATCAGTCCCACCGAAATTGCGAAGGCAATCACGTTGAGAGGCAGTCCCACTTTTATGAAGTCGGTGAACTTGTATCCGCCCACACCTTGCACGATGAGGTTTGTCTGATAGCCTATCGGAGTGCAGAAGCTTGTTGACGCAGCCATGCAGATGACCACGAAAAACGGTGTTGGGCTGACTCCCAGCTCGTTGGCTACCGACAAGGCTATCGGGAAACTCAGAGCCGCTGCAGCGTTGTTGGTAATCAGTTCAGTAAACACATTTGTGATTATAAACAGCACGGCGAGCAGTCCGTAAGGTCCGAGGCTGTCGGTCATCGCGATGATGTTGCGGGCAATCATCGGCGCCACGCCTGAATTGTTGATGGCTTTGCTGATGGCAAAAGCGCAGGCGATGGTTATGAGGATGTCCCAGGATATGTATTTTGTGTACTTTTTAGGAGGAAAAATCTTGGTCCACGCCATAATGATGGTTGTGACGCAGACAAAGAAGAACATGTCGAACTTCATTCCCGGCACGAGGTCTTTCATCGCCGGCAATTCACCTACTGTCGCACCGACAATCATAAATACGAGCAGCGCGGTGGCGAGCAGACGCCTGCCGCGGCTTTCCTTCGGCACTACGTCCTTGCCGTTGGACACCATGAGGAACACACGCGAGTCGCCCCAAGTGGGGATGAATTGATCGTCGGCCCAAAGAATCAGAGTGTCGCCCTCGAGCAGCGTTATCTTGTCGAGGTCGCCAGGGATGGCTTGACCGCCACGTCGCACTTCCTTGACGTATGCGCCGTAGTGGCGTGCGAAATTGAACTCTCCGAGCTGCTTCTTGATACCGGGGAAACGCGCTCCGAGAATCACCTCCACGCGGTGCAGGTTTTGCGCCTGGGCGTCGTCTTCTTTATCGAGATTGTCTTCTCGCGACTCCGGAAGCAGGCGTTTTGAGAAGAAAAACAGGTATGTCAGTCCGGCGATGCAGATGAATATGCCCACTTTTCCGAGTTCGAACATGGAAAATCCTTCATATCCGGCGTCGATGACCATGCCATGCACCACGAGGTTGGTCGACGTGCCTATCAATGTGCACATTCCGCCGAGAATGGTGGCATACGACAATGGAATAAGCAGTTTTGTGGCGGGCACTTTCATGCGTTCCGCCCAACGCTTCACGATAGGGGCGAAGATTACCACGATAGGGGTGTTGTTGAGAAACGCCGAGGTGAAACTGACGGCGGGAAGCATACGCAACTGAGTGTGCAGCAGAGATTTGCGCTGTTGAGGCAACAACCATTTAATCATTATGTTGAGCGCGCCGCTGCGGCGTATGCCCTCGCTGACGAGAAACAGCATTGCCACAGTGATCATACCTTTGTTGCTGAAGCCTTCGAGCATTTCCTTCGGAGTGATGATTCCGGCGCATAGGAATATGACAACGACGCTGAGCATAATCATGCCCGGACGCATCACGTCGCAGACCAACGCTGCGAGCATGGCTCCCATACAGATTAGAACGAATGCTATTTCAAACGACATTTTTTGCTAAAAACTTATAAAGCGCAAAGTTACGAAAAATCTGCTATATATCATTGCCGATAAGTCAAAAATGATGGTGTAATGGTCGGCATCAGCGAATGGGCATCAGCGGATGTCGAGGTATTTGTGGGTTTGCAGCGACAACCTCCAGACGGGATTGTCGAGGCAGGCCTGTATGCATTCCTTCAGCAGCAGCCGGTTTTTCCCGGCATCGCCGCAGTCGCAAGGCTGCAGAAAATGGTGACGGGCGGCAAACGATGCGTAGCGGTCGAGGTTTTGTCCGGTGTAGACAAGTTTCAGCTCGTCGCACTCTGTCAGCACGGGCTCCGCACCGTCGACAAAGTCCGACTTCGGCGACATTGTAATCCAGTCAACGCCAGCGGCTACGGGGTGTGTGCCGTTGGTTTCCATTGCGATGAAATGGCTCTGGAGCGCCGCGGTCAGCTCGTCGTCGACAAACAACGAAGGCTCACCACCCGTCAGCACCACATGGCTTGCAGGGAAGGCATTGACAGCGGCGGCGATTTCGTCGGCGGTCATCATCACGCCCTGGTTGTGGTCGGTGTCGCAGAACGGGCAGCTCAGGTTGCACCCCGAAAAGCGCACAAACACCGACGGAGTGCCGGTGTAGAATCCTTCGCCTTGAAGGCTGTAGAAAATTTCGTTGATTTTATATGTCTTGCTCATCGTCGTCGGTTGTGTAGGTGGCGGTGTTTCCTTCCGACTCCTGTACGCTCACCTTGTAGCATTCCGGAATCTGGTCGCAAATCCATTTGGCAATGTTCTCAGCCGTTGGGTTGAACGGCAGCAGCTCGTTGAAGTTGCCGTGGTCGAGATAACCGTGGATTTTCTCCTTGATGTGGGTGAAGTCGCACACCATACCGTTGTGGTTGAGCGAGCGGGCGCGGCAGTGTATCGTCACAATCCAATTGTGTCCGTGCATTTGAGAGCATTTGCTCTCGTAGTCGAGTTTGAGGCTATGGCAGCCCGCTATTTCTATTCTTTTTGATACGTAGTACATTCTTGTTGCGTTGTTTGTTTTACAAAGATAGTGCAAGGCGAGCGAAATGCAAAACAAACTTGTTTGATTTTGCAGACCTTATGGATTTGGCGGCGCGCAAAAAAAGACAGCCGGACTTGCTGCCCGGCTGTCGTGATATGGTGTCGTATAGATTATTTTACGATAACCTTTGTTGCTTTGTTGCCAGTGCGCACGATGTAGAGGCCTGCGGCAACATTGATGCTTGCAGAGCCGTTGACCTCGGCGTTGGCAGCCAGGCGTCCGTCGGTGGTGTAGACAGCGGCGGCACCGTTGTAGTTGCTGACGAGGATTGCGCCCTCAGTGGCAGCGACAGCGGCTGTGGCACCGTTGATTTCGCTTACGCTTGAAGTAGTAGGCTCTGGAGTGGCAACCACGTTGGTCACAGTGCCGTCCTCGTTGGTGAACGAGAATTTCACCTCATAGTTGTCGCCGTCGAAAGTGGCTACGGCGCTTACCTGTTTTGTCTCGTTGCCCACCTTCGCGTTGTTGTCGGTTCCTGAATAGATAACCTTGCCGTCTTTCTCAGTCTTTGTCAAGCCTGAAACAGTAACGTTTACAGCGTCGCCGGCAGCACGTGTGGCAGCCTGTGCCACTTTCACGTCGGCGATTGCGAGCATGTAAGTGTGGTAGTCGGCATTCTCTTGGGTGAGGGTGAGAGTCGTTGTCTCGCCAGAGTAGATGTCGGTGTCGTTGACATTGGTGAAGTAGAAGCCTTCAAACTGCTGCGGAGCCTCGCGGAAGTAGAAGTTGTAAGTGTGTTCGCGCAGGCCGTCGGCATCGGTAGCCTCAGCGTTTGCGATTGACTGCTTGTTGGTCACCTTGATGCTGATTTGCTTGTTGTCGTTGATGCTGCTCACGGTAGCCTCCTTGTCGGCTGTCAATGCCTCGTTGCTCATGATGCTGTAGTTCACGCCAGTAGGCAATGTGAAGTTTTCAACATCGTCGACAGTGATTACATAGTCGAGCGTGTTGGGGTTGAAGTCAAACGCATATCCGTCGATGCTTGCGTCGGAGAGGCGAGAATAATAGACGTAACGTATGTTGTCGGCGCAAATGTTGTTATTTTCTACGCTTTTGCGGCTGTCCCATGGGTAGCCGGCGGCGATGATTACGTTGGTCATCTCAGGGGCTTCGTCAGAAAGATAAGTCAAAGGAATCTCAACTTTAGTCCAATCGAATGTGCTGTTGAATGCTTTGTCGCAGTATGCTATAATCTTGCCTTTTGAGGCATCGATGTCCTTGATGGTCTTGTCGGTGATTATGGAAGGGTCTATAGTACCCCATATTGCGCGGTCGACGTTTTCAATCGTTTTCCAAGTTTCTATTGTTCCTTCTTGTGGGATGCCCCATGAACTTGTATAACTTAATTTTCCTGGAACAGAGCCGGAAAAAGAACCGGACCAAAGGTAGGCTATTGCATGAGCCTCCTCATTGTCGTTTCTTGTAGTGATTGCGAAGTCGCCAGCCAATGCGTCAGGTCTGCCGTTGAAAGAGATTCCTCCATAAGAGCCGTTCTGAGCGTATGTGTTTCCTTTTCTTCCGGAGGCGGAGTCGGGAGCGGTACCCTGCCAGTTCCAATATATTGCATACCAAGTCTCGCCCAATGTCAATGCGCCGACATAAGGGACGTATTTTGAGATTGCGCTGCCCACTTTTGTATTTATGGCTTGTGCATATTTAGAACCATTCAGAGTTTGCTGTTTGACCAAATCAAAAGAGATTGCGGTGCATTTTACATTTGAAGAATTCCAATCGGTCGGTTCGGTGTATGGCCGTTGTTCTGTTGGAGTGTCAGCATATCCTGTCAACCAAGATTTGCCAGCATCTTCCCAATTCTCGAACCCTACATTCGGGAGCTGGAATGTTTGGGCATGCATAGCTGTTACGGCGAGCAGCGCGAGGCTGCTTGCAATTACTTTTTTCTTCATAATAAATAAGTATTAATCCGTTTTTTCGTTATAATTCTCAATATCTTAATCTTAATTCCCTGGCTACAACCACAATGGGTACAAACCTAAAATTTGGGCTATTCGGGCGCAAAGGTACATATTATTTTTTAATTACGTCGTTTCTGAGGAAAAATAATGCTAACTTTGCAACGATGAAGAAGATAAACAAGTATATTAAATATGTGGCGGCGTTGGCTCTGCTGCCAGTGATGGCGGCGTGTTTCACCGGGATTGAGAACACCGGACGCATCACCGACCGCGACGTGGCGCGCGTGAAAGCCAACAAGCGCACAGCCGAGGAAGCACTGCTCGACAGCGTCAAGCCGCAGACCTACGGACAATGGCGCAAAGGAAAACGCTTTGTGGTTACAAGCAACGACATCAGCCTCGTGCTGCGCCCATCAGCCGACACCCTTAAAGGCCATACGCTGACATTCGCGGGGCAGGAACTGCAACGCGACATCGACAATATAGAAAAAGTGGTGATTGTGCTGTCAGACACCGACCGCCAATACCGTTACGACACCGGCAAGACCCTTGCCGAGCTACAGCCCCTCAGCGGCTACTACGCAGTGCCGTTTCTTTCCGACCTCGACTATGTGGCGCGCGTTGACAGTCTGCTCCGCGGCCGCACTCTCTATCTGCGCACGTCGACATGGCGCCGCCGCGACGGCTCGTTTGAGACCGGTCTTCGCTACGTTCCGGTCACGGTTGAGAGCGTAACCACCGGCGATGCCGTTTATCCATTCTATGTGGCATTCGACCAAGACGGCAGGCACAGCGGAGTGATGATGTCGTCGCCCACGTCGGCGGTGAGAAATGTGACGTTCGACAAACTCTTCTCTTTCAGCGACATCCGCAGCAGCTACAAGCATATCTCCAATGAAAACTGGGACTTGATTGTGCGCGGGCAGGTGGCAGTGGGGATGACAAAGGAAGAATGCACATTGTCGCTCGGCGCGCCGCAGTCGGTCGACCGCGTGCCCACACACGGCGGCTTGCTGGAGCGTTGGGTGTATGACAACGGTGTGTATCTCGTGTTTGCAGACGGAATATTGGAACGATTCAGACAATGATTGAAGTAGAATTTCTTGGCACCGGCACATCGACAGGCGTGCCGCAATTGGGATGTGAATGCGAAGTGTGCAAATCGGCCGACCCACGCGACAAACGCCTGCGCTGCTCCGCCATCGTGCGTACGCAGGGCGTCAGCCTGCTGATTGACTGCGGACCCGATTTCCGGCAGCAGATGCTCCGCGCCTCCGACCTGCACCTCGACGCGCTGCTCATCACCCACAGCCATTACGACCACGTAGGCGGTATGGACGACCTCCGCCCTTATTGCCGCGAAATCCCATTTCCCGTCTACGCCCAACCCAACGTCATAGCCGACATAAAAGCACGCATTCCCTACTGCTTCCGCGAGCATCTCTATCCCGGAGTGCCAACGTTTGACATGCATCCGCTGGCGGGCGAGCCCTTTGAGGTGAAAGGCGTGAGGGTGGAGCCACTGCCCGTGATGCACTACAAACTGCCGATATTCGGCTATCGTATAGGCAATCTGGCTTACATCACCGACGCCAAGACCATTCCGCCGTCAACGATGGCACGTCTGCAAGGCATTGACACATTGATAATAAACGCCCTGCGCTTCGAGTCACACCTGTCGCACATGAATCTTGAGGAAACGCTCGCCGTCGTAGCCCAGGCAAATCCCCGCCGCGCATTGCTCATCCACGAGAGCGACGGCATAGGGCTGCACGAAGCCACATCGCGGCTGCTTCCGCAAGGAGTGGAACTCGCATACGACAAGGAAATTATCAGAGTGCCGTAACGGCGTGAAATTTTAATATTTGACCAAAAATGCGTATCTTCGCACTGTAATTGAAGACAGATGAATCATATAAGGAATTTTTGCATTATAGCGCACATTGACCACGGCAAGAGTACGCTTGCCGACCGATTGCTTGAACATACAAAAACAGTGATGGGCAAAGACCTGCAAGACCAGGTGCTCGACAATATGGACCTTGAGCGCGAGCGTGGCATCACAATCAAGAGCCACGCCATCCAGATGAATTACCGTCATAATGGCGAAGACTTCGTGCTGAACCTGATTGACACCCCGGGACACGTAGACTTCTCCTATGAGGTGTCGCGGTCGATAGCCGCCTGCGAAGGCGCGCTGCTGATTGTCGACGCGTCGCAGGGCATCCAGGCGCAGACCATCTCCAACCTATATATGGCAATCGACAACGACTTGGAAATCATTCCGGTGGTCAACAAGGTGGATCTCGACAGCGCAAAGCCTGAAGAGGTGGAGGACCAGATTGTCGACCTGCTCGGATGCAAGCATGAGGACATTATCCGCGCCAGCGGCAAGACGGGCATCGGCGTGCCTGAAATCCTTGATGCAATCGTGGAGCGCATCCCCGCGCCGTCGGGCGACCCAGACGCGCCGCTCCAAGCGTTGATTTTCGACTCGGTTTTCAACCCATTCCGTGGCATTATCGCGTATTTCAAAATTCTGAACGGACGCATCCGTAAAGACGACTTTGTGAAGTTTGTAAATACCGGCAAGCAGTACAACGCCGAAGAAATCGGAGTGCTTAAACTCAACCTGTCGCCGTGCAACGAATTGAGTGCCGGCAATGTGGGATATATCATAAGCGGCATCAAGACGTCGCGCGAGGTGAAGGTGGGCGACACGATTACCCACGTTGCCAAGCCTTGTGAGAAAGCCATCGAAGGTTTCCAGGAAGTTAAGCCTATGGTGTTTGCCGGCGTGTATCCTATAGAGACAGAGGATTTCGAAAACCTGCGCACATCGCTTGAGAAGCTGCAGCTCAACGACGCCTCTCTGACGTTCACACCTGAATCGTCGGTGGCTCTTGGCTTCGGATTCCGTTGCGGATTTCTCGGACTGCTCCACATGGAGATTGTGCAGGAGCGTCTCGGCCGCGAGTTTGATATGGACGTCATCACCACGGTGCCCAACGTTTCGTATAAGGTGTATGACAAGAAAGGCAACGAAATGGAGGTGCACAATCCGTCGGGACTTCCAGACCCGACACTCATTGAGCGCATCGAAGAGCCGTATATCCGGGCATCGATAATCTCGACCACCGATTTTATAGGTCCGATAATGACGCTTTGCCTTGGCAAGCGCGGCGAGCTGGTGAAGCAGGACTTCATTTCGGGCAACCGCGTGGAGCTCGTTTTCGACATTCCGCTCGGAGAGATTGTGATTGACTTCTACGACAAACTGAAATCAATATCCAAAGGCTATGCCTCGTTTGACTACCATCTGCACGACTTCCGCGAGTCTAAACTTGTGAAACTCGACATCCTGCTCAACGGAGAGTCGGTCGATGCCCTCAGTACGCTGACCCACGTCGACAACAGCGTGTCGTTCGGCCGCCGGATGTGCGAGAAGCTGAAGGAGCTGATACCGCGTCAGCAGTTCGACATCGCCATTCAAGCCGCCATCGGAGCTAAAATCATTGCCCGTGAGACGGTGAAGGCAGTGCGTAAAGACGTGACGGCAAAATGCTACGGCGGCGATATCAGCCGTAAGCGCAAGTTGCTCGAAAAGCAAAAGAAGGGCAAGAAGCGCATGAAGCAGATTGGTTCTGTGGAAGTGCCGCAGAAGGCATTCCTTGCAGTGTTGAAGTTGGATTAATAAAGATTGCCCACAGTGTGGAATTTTTCCCCATTGTGGGCAAATTTGTAGAAAAACACTTCGCTGGCGATTTTGCCTAATTATTGGCAAAACGGGAGAAAAGTAAGTAAAATACGCAAAAATAGGTATTTGGGAAGCCTATATGTATACAAATTTACCTTTAAAATGCGATTGTCGGAGCGGCTGCGAGGCAGTACCTTTGCATCGTAAGGATTTAATTTGTTAATCATAATTGCGTAACAAGGTTAAGCTAACACGCTCCCGGCGAAGTGATTTCGGTGGGAGCGTGGTGTTTTTTAGGGAATTTAAAACATATAAACGAGTTTGGCACAAGATTTGTTCATTATAAAGTGAACAATTAAATAAGAAAAAACAACCGCAAGGTAAAAACAAGATAAAGTTATGGACAAGGGTTTATATAATCGGCTTGAGGGACTGCAGAAGCATCTTGGCAATTTTGCAATGTCGTTGACATTGAACAAAGAAGACGCAGAGGACTTGATGCAGGAAACGAATCTGAAAGTGCTCGACAACCACGACAAATATGTTGACAACACCAATTTCAAAGGTTGGGTTTTTACCATTATGCGCAACATCTTTATCAATAACTATCGTCGCGCAGCCCGCAGCAAGACGCTGATCGACACAACCGACGACCTGTATCATCTGAATCTGCCCCAGAATTCAGGTTACGATTCGCCTGAGGTGGCATACAATGTAAAGGAAATCTCCTCGGTCATCAATTCGTTCAGCGAGGAATACCGCGTTCCGTTCTCGATGTTTGTTGCAGGCTATAAATACGAGGAGATAGCCGATAAGATGAACATCCCGTTGGGTACGGTTAAAAGCCGCATCTTCTTTGCACGCAAGCGATTGAAGAACATACTCAACGATTTCAATTAAAAATGTAATAATGGCAAGCACAGCCGTGGCGCATCCGGAAAGGATGCGTCACGGCTTTAATTTTTGGCGTAAGAATGTGATAAGTCTTGTTTTTTTCGTATTTTTGCGCGAAATAGCAAGGTACTAAAAACGAATAGATGAGTAATATAATATTAGGAATAGAATCGTCGTGCGACGACACGTCGGCGGCAGTGATACGCGACGGAATCCTGTTGTCGAATGTGATAGCGAGCCAGAGCGTCCATGAGGCGTTTGGCGGAGTGGTGCCCGAGCTGGCATCGCGCGCGCATCAGCAAAATATAGTGCCGGTGGTGTCGGAGGCGATAAAACGTGCGGGAATAAGCAAGTCTGACATCAGCGCCATCGCGTTTACCGCCGGTCCGGGGCTGATAGGCTCATTGCTTGTCGGCACCTCGTTTGCCAAAGGACTTGCCACCGCGCTCGACATCCCGATGGTGTGTGTCAACCACCTGCACGGGCATGTGCTGTCGCATTTCATAAAAGAGGACGAGAGCACCGAAGTGCCGGAGTTTCCATATATGTGTCTGCTGATTTCGGGCGGCAACTCTCAGATTATCATCGTTAAAGACTACAACGATATGGAAATACTCGGGCAGACAATCGACGACGCAGCCGGAGAGGCGTTTGACAAGTGCGCCAAGGTGATGGGGTTGCCTTATCCCGGCGGTCCGCACATTGACCGTTTGGCAGCCGAGGGCGACGCAACCCGGTTTAAGTTCAGCAAGCCCCATATCCCAGGCCTTGACTACAGTTTCAGCGGATTGAAGACGTCGTTTCTCTACACCCTCCGCGACGAGGTGAAGAAAGACCCCGACTTCATAGAGAAAAACAAGGCAGACCTTGCCGCATCGTTGCAGAAAACCATCATCGACATCTTGATAGACAAGCTTGGCAAGGCAGTGAAGGAACATCCGGAAATCAAGCAGGTGGCTATCGGAGGAGGCGTGTCGGCAAATTCCGGCGTGCGCAATGCCGTTGACGAGTTCTGCCGTCGCCGCCGTCTGAAAGCGTTCATTCCCAAGCGCGCGTTTACAACAGACAATGCCGCAATGGTGGCCATTGCCGGCTATTTCAAATATCTTGACAAAAAATATTGCAGCCTCGACATCGCGCCGTTTGCACGCGTCGAAGTTTAAAAAAGGAGGTAATTATGCAGGTTTCCATCATAGCCATCGGCGATGAATTGCTGATAGGGCAGGTTGTGGATACAAATTCAGGGATGATTTCGCGAGAGATCAATCCCGACGGATGGTCTGTGCGTTCCGTGCGCGTTGTCGCAGACGATGCCGAAGAGATAAAACGGGCAATCAAGCAAGCGTTTGACGAGACCGATGTGGTGCTTACCACCGGAGGCCTCGGCCCAACGAAAGACGACATAACGAAGCCTACGCTGTGCGAGCTGTTTGGCGGCGAACTCGTCTACGACAAGGCGGTGGAGGCAAATGTGCTCGAGGTGGTGCGCAAGCGCGGGTTGAAGATAAATCCGCTGACAGCCGCGCAAGCCTATGTGCCGTCGTCGTGCCGCGTGATTCAAAACCGTGTGGGCACCGCACCTCTGATGTGGTTTGAGAAAGACGGCAAGGTGCTCGTCTCGATGCCCGGAGTGCCGTTTGAAGCCCAGGAGATGTTTTGCACTGAGGTGTTCCCGATGCTCAAGCACCGCTTTCCCCGCAAAGACGCATTGCAGCACCGCACGTTTATCGTAATCGGCTATTCGGAGTCGATGCTTGCCGGCATGCTCGACGACTATGAGAAAGCGATGCCCGGCAACGTGCATCTTGCGTATCTGCCCAAGCCCGGACTTATCCGCCTGCGCCTTACCGGAACCGACACCGACGCGTCGCGTCTTGAAGCCGTCATGGCGGAGCAAAGCGACAAGCTCGCGTCGATACTCGGCAAATCGCTGATATGCAGAGAAGACAAAACCATAGCGCAGATACTTGGCGACATGCTGCGCGACAAAGGCTATACGATGGCGACGGCAGAAAGCTGTACGGGCGGCAATATAGCGCACGAGATAACGCAGGTGGCAGGCAGCTCAGACTACTACAAAGGTTCGGTTGTCAGCTATGCCAACGAGGTGAAGAAAGGGCTTCTCGGCGTTGACGGCACCGCACTGGCGACGGAAGGCGCGGTCAGCGAGCCGGTGGTGCGTCAGATGTCGGAAGGCGTTTCGCGCGCACTCAATACAGATTGCGCGGTGGCGACATCAGGAATCGCCGGGCCAGGCGGCGGCACAGCAGACAAGCCCGTCGGCACAGTATGGATTTCCGCCACTAAGCGAGGTCAGACCGAGAGCAAATGCTATCATTTTGCAGGAAATCGCGACCGCGTGATCAACCATGCCACAACAATGGCTCAAATAATGCTGATAAAAATGCTAATCAACTAATTATTTTGCGAAAAATGACTGAAAAATTTGGTTAGTATACAAAAAATCGCTTACTTTGCACTCTGTTTTGAGGATAATCAATTGAAAATTAATAAAATTAATTATAGCCATGTCAAAAGTTTGTCAAATTACAGGCAGAAAAGCGGCCGTAGGTAATAATGTTTCTCACTCAAAGAGAAGAACAAAGCGCAAATTTGAGGTCAACCTTTTCAACAGAAAATTCTTCTGGGTTGAGCAGCAAATTTGGATTCGTCTTACTGTTTCTGCAGCAGGACTCCGTACAATCAACAAAATCGGTCTTAACGCTGCAATCAAGCAGGCAGCTGAAAAAGGTTACTTAACAAGCATTAAAACAGTAGAATAAAATGGCAAAGAAAGCAAAAGGTAACAGAGTGCAAGTCATTCTCGAATGCACAGAGCACAAAGACAGCGGTATGCCGGGTACTTCTCGCTACATCACTACTAAGAACCGCAAAAATACAACAGAGCGTTTGGAGTTGAAGAAATACAACCCAATCCTTAAACGTGTAACAGTACATAAAGAAATCAAATAAAATAGTATACAGCTATGGCAAAGAAAACAGTCGCAACCCTTCAAACTGGAGAGGGACGTACTTACAGCAAGATTATCAAAGCTGTCAAGTCTCCGAAAACAGGTGCCTACGTATTTAAAGAAGAGATGGTGCCTAACGATGCTGTAAAAGAAGCGCTCAACAAATAATTCGAAGAATATATTTTTCCTATCAATAGACAGAGGCTCCCGGACTTGTCCGAGGGTCTCTGTTGCTATTGTTGCCCAACCGTTGCCGCAGTATGCGTCGCGTGGGCATCGCCGCTGGCGTGGGGATGCGCTTCGGTAGTAGCGTACCTCCGGCACGCTGATTGCAGGGGGCATGTCGAATCCCGGCACGCTCTGCTGCGCTCGCGTACCGGGTTATGGCAGAGTGTCGTCGCTCCGCGACGATAGCCAGCCAACGTTGCCATCGTTTCATAGTGCAGGGTTTTGACATATTCCGCTTTTCCTGACTTTGAGCCAGATTTCAGGCTGGTTTTTGTTGAAATTTAACAACTTTGAGTGAAACAAATCGTGTTGAAATTGTTCTATAAGTAGCGGTGATAAATATTTGTGGGCTTAGGAAATTGCTATTATGGCATAAAGCATTATCTTTGCATAAGATAGGCTGCGGTTCGGGAAAGAAAACAGAGCAAGCTCATATCTTTCCGCTCACCTTGCGCTATCTTTGCATAAGATAGGCTGCATAGCTCAGAAATTGAAGAAAAAGAGAATAACTAACAATAAAAAAAATAATGACTAACGACGAACTATTGAATCTTATAGTTGAGGGAATTCAAGAACGCAAAGGAAAAAATATCACACATGTGGACTTGACAGGACTTGAATATGTATCTACAGAACATTTTATCATTTGTCAAGGCACATCCACGATGCAGGTTTCTGCCATCGCCGACTCTGTGCGCGAATATGTTCAGGAGAAATCAGGAGTTAAGCCCTTCAACTATGACGGCTACCGCAATTCGCAATGGATTGTTATAGACTACGGCACGATTTATGTGCACGTGTTCCTTCCGGAATACAGGGAGTATTACAATCTTGAGCAGCTGTGGAACGACGCCGAGATAAAAGAAATCCCAGATATTGATTAAGCGATAGATAAAAAATGGACAATAAGAAAAAGCAATTTAAAGGATTCCGATTCAGCATATTCTGGATGTATGCCATCATCGGTATGGTTCTGATGGGGTTGTTTTACTTCAACGACTCCTCTGCAGAAAAACCGATGAATTGGCAGCCGGATTTCAAGAAGCTTCTTGTGGAGGGCAATGTCAAGCATATGTGGGTGTATGCCGGCGACAATAAACTTGAGGCTGAGTTGACCGAGGCAAGCGCCAAGCAGGTGTTTAAAGACATGGCAAAGGTCAATTACAGCAAGGCAAGAGTAGTTGTACAAGTGCCTCACAATGTGTTTGAGGACCAGATGAAGAGCATCCCTTACACCGGAATCCTTGAATATGAATCGGGCAGTGGAATCGCAGGGTTCTTGTGGTCGTTCGGCCCCGTAATCCTGTTGATTGTGTTCTGGTTCATCCTGATGCGCCGCATGTCGAGAGGCGGAGGCGACGGCTCTGGCGGCGTGTTCAACATAGGCAAGACAAAGGCGCAGCTTTTCGACAAGGAAAAGGGTACCAACGTAACGTTCAAAGACGTGGCAGGACTGCAGGAGGCAAAGACCGAGGTTGAGGAGATTGTTGAATTTCTGAAAAACCCTCAGAAATTCACTAATCTTGGAGGAAAGATACCCAAGGGCGCCTTGCTTGTAGGTCCTCCAGGAACCGGAAAGACGCTGCTTGCAAAAGCCGTGGCAGGCGAGGCCAACGTGCCTTTCTTCTCATTGTCGGGTTCCGACTTTGTGGAGATGTTTGTGGGCGTTGGAGCGTCGCGAGTGCGCGACTTGTTCAAGAAAGCCAAAGACAAAGCGCCGTGTATCATATTCATCGACGAGATCGACGCCGTGGGACGTGCCCGCGGAAAGAACCCCAATATGGGCTCTAACGATGAGCGCGAGAACACGTTGAACCAATTGCTCACCGAGATGGACGGTTTCGGCACCAACAGCGGTATCATTGTGCTTGCCGCTACAAACCGCGTCGACATTCTCGACAAGGCTTTGCTTCGTGCCGGACGTTTTGACCGTCAGATTTATGTCGACCTTCCGGATTTGAACGACCGCAAGGAAATATTCATGGTGCATCTGCGCGATGTCAAGATTGCTCCGGATGTGGATGTCGACCTCCTTTCGCGCCAGACACCGGGATTCTCGGGCGCCGACATTGCCAACGTGTGCAATGAGGCCGCTCTTATAGCGGCGCGCCGCAGCAAGGAGTTTGTTGAGAAGCAAGACTTTATGGATGCGGTTGACCGTATTGTCGGAGGCTTGGAGAAACGCTCTAAAATCACGACAGAGGAAGAGCGCGAGTCGATCGCCACCCATGAGGCAGGCCATGCCACAATAAGCTGGCATTTGAAATATGCCAATCCGCTGATCAAAGTAACCATTGTGCCGCGCGGCAAGGCTCTCGGAGCCGCCTGGTATCTGCCAGAAGAGCGTCAGATCACGCCAGAGCAGGCGTTGCTTGACGAGATTTGCTCGTTGCTTGGCGGTCGTGCAGCAGAAGACTTGTTTCTCGGCTGCGTGTCGACAGGAGCGCTCAACGACCTTGAACGCGCGTCGAAACAGGCGTATGCCATAGTGGCATATTATGGAATGAGCAAGTCGTTGCCAAATGTAAGCTACTATGACTCGACAGGTCAGGACTATATGTTTGCAAAGCCTTACAGCGAGGACCGTGCCCGCATGATTGACGCGGAGGTTACGCGCGTGCTCTCGGAGCAGTATGAGCGAGCAAAACAGATATTGAAAGAATATGAGGGCGGACATCATCAGTTGCGCGACTTGTTGCTTACGCGGGAGGTTATCTTCACAGAAGACGTGGAGCATATCTTCGGCAAGCGCAAATGGGCGTCGCGTGCGGATGAGATAATCAAAGCCAACGAGGAGAAAGAGCGTCAGCGCAGCATCGCTGCCGGCGACGCAGACAAATCGGAGACCGACAGTCTGAGCGATCCCGACGACTCTGCCACTCCTCCGCCCGTGCCAGAAGAAGAAAAATAATAGTTGACAAACAAGAGGATGGCTGACCGCAGAAAGTCGGCTTTCCTCTTTTTTAAATTTATAAGTATATGAAAGTTAGATTCAGCTTGATAATGGCGATTATAGGCATAGTGCTTGCCTCCTGCGGCGACGACAACGATTCGGATAAGTGGCTGACGGGCAAATCGCAGAATTTTTCGATAAACAGCAATCTCCGCAGGGAGACATTGCCGGTGTTGAAGGCTCGTGACGTGTGGACAGCGACCGTGGGCTACGGCACGTCGGACCAGGGGTGGCTCACGCTTGACAAAACGGAAGGCGAAGCGGGAAATGTGGAGCTGACAGCGTTTATCGCCGCCAACACAACGAAAAAATACCGCTCGGCAACGGTGACTGTCACATGCCACAAAGAAACGGTGAAATTCCAGTTCAGCCAGGCAGGCATGACTGGAGGCGACGAGCCTAAGCCATCGGTGTCGGCGCGTGTTGCCAAGATAGAAATGACAAATTTTGACAGAGAAATGAACGCGGTTTATGAGGAGTCGCTTGCGTTCAGATATTCAGGCGATGTGATTGTCGGAGCAGACTATCATAGCCGCGACAAGGTGGCATTGACAGAGAGCGACGTGGTTGTGACCATCGACCGCAGCCAATCTGGTAAATGCGTGTATACAATGAAAGAAACTGGTATGCCCGACGAGGTGGTCAATGCCACGCTCGACGATTTGAAACGCATTGTGTCGGTAGGCGATATGCAAATGACATACGGCGTAGAAGGCTTTCTTGCAAAGCGCACAAATGGAGAGTCGACATGGCTTTATGATGTAGACGTAAAAAGCAACCTTTTCATTGTAACAACCGATAAAAGATTGGTCTATCAGTTTGACCCGGCATTGCCGTTGCGCGACGACTGCAACATCGACGTCAACTTTATAGCTATGATGACAATGACGTCGCGCGGCATGCTCAAATATGCGGTGCTTGCCGAGAAGGGCAATTTCGGCAAGATGCTGCCTTATGTAATCTATAAAGCCGCTTCGGGAAAAGAGTCTTATGTCTTTTCTCCGCAGATTGATTCAGCCAAGACGTTAACGTCGCTTGATTTCGCCCATCGTTACAACGACCTTCCTTACGAGACACAGAAACGTTGTGTAATAACCTACGTTGACTGACGATAAAGATTTTAAAAACGGGAGGCGGTGCTGAAATTTCAGTGCCGCCTCCCGCGTTTATGTTTTGTTGTGTTGTGTGGGCAAACAATATGCCCGCAAAGACAGTTACTTTGCAGTGTAAAGATAAAAACACAAAGTCATGGAAGCAAAAACCTACTATGAGAAGACTCTCTCAAACAATGATCCTATTTTCGATGAGGCACGCCGCATAGGCGGCAGCCTTTGCAAAGCGGTTGGTAAGGCGACGTGGTTTGTCAAAGACTATCTGCAGTGCTTTCTGCTCAGCGTCCTTTTTGATTTACTGCCTGTTAAGGTGAAAAAAGACGCAACGGCTGGGGAAAGAGGCTTGAATTATGCAATGTCGACAATCATGGCATTGCTTGTGGTTGGAAGTGTAGTACAAATTTATTTGCTGTTATTTATGTAATAAGTGCCTTGGATATGGTGCTGTGGAAACGCAAAAAGGCAACCGCACATTTCTATGCGGTTGCCTTTTTATCAGTATGATGATAGGGTTTTTATTTGTTTCGGAACACGAATTGGTCACCGTCGGCGTCGATAACGATAGACTTGTCTTTCGTAACGTTTCCGGCAAGAATGTCTTTCGACAAGCGGTTGAGAATCTCACGCTGGATGACACGCTTAACCGGACGTGCGCCGAACTCAGGGTCGTAGCCTTCGTCGGCAAGCAAGGAGAGCGCTTTGTCGGTAATGTCGAGCTCTATGTCGTTTTTAGCGAGCATACGGCGAGCATTGTTGACTTGGAGAGCCACAATCTCCTTGATTTCAGATTTCGACAGAGGCGTGAACATTATAATCTCATCAATACGGTTCAGGAACTCCGGACGGATTGTCGACTTCAACATCTCAAGCACCTGGTTCTTGGTGGTTTCGACGGTCTCAGCCTTGTTTGCGTCGGTCATCTTCGAGAAATTCTCGCGGATGAGCTGCGAGCCCATGTTTGAGGTCATGATGATGATTGTGTTCTTGAAATTGACCGTGCGCCCCTTGTTGTCCGTCAGCCGTCCGTCGTCGAGCACCTGAAGCAGGATGTTGAACACGTCGGGATGCGCTTTCTCAATCTCATCGAAGAGCACCACAGAGTACGGTTTGCGCCTTACGGCCTCCGTCAGCTGTCCGCCTTCCTCGTATCCGACGTATCCGGGAGGAGGCCCGATGAGCCTTGACACCGAGAACTTCTCCTGATACTCGCTCATGTCGATACGCGTCATCATATTCTCGTCGTTGAACAGATAGTCAGCCAAAGCTTTTGCCAATTCCGTCTTGCCCACACCGGTGGTTCCGAGGAATATGAAAGAACCGATAGGGCGGTTGGGGTCGTTAAGTCCGGCACGTGAGCGGCGCACGGCATCAGCGATAGCCGAAATCGCCTCGTCCTGTCCCACAACCCGTTTGTGCAGTTCTTCCTCGAGATGGAGCAGTTTCTCCTTCTCGCTTGTCACCATCTTCGCCACAGGTATTCCCGTCCATCTCGACACGATGTCGGCAATATCCTCAGCGTCGACTTCCTCCTTTATCAGCGATCTGTCGCCCTGCATGTCGTGGAGTTGCTGCTGCAATTGCTTGTTTTCATCCTCCTTGTTCTTGATGCGGGAGTAGCGAATTTCAGCCACCTTTGCATAGTCGCCGTCGCGCTCAGCCTTGTCGGCCTCGAATTTGAGCTGCTCAATGTCGATTTTGTTCTGCTGAATTTTGTTTATCAGCTCCTTTTCGGCTTTCCATTTAGCCATGTAGCTCTTCTCTTCCTCGCGCAGGTCGGACAGCTCCTTCTCCAAACCTTTCACTTTGTCGGATTCGCCCTCTTCGCGTTTGATTGCCTCCCGCTCGATTTCGAGTTGAGAGATTTTGCGGATAATTTCGTCAAGAGCCTGTGGCACAGAGTCAATTTCGATTCTCAATTTAGAGGCAGCCTCATCAATAAGGTCAATTGCCTTGTCGGGCAGGAAACGGTCGGTTATATAGCGTTCCGAAAGTTGCACGGCGGCAATTATCGCCTCGTCCATGATACGCACTTTGTGATGGTTCTCATAGCGTTCCTTCAGACCACGCAGGATGGCGATGCTGCTCAGCTCGTCAGGCTCGTTGACCATGACAATCTGGAAACGACGCTCCAACGCTTTGTCCTTCTCGAAGTACTTCTGATACTCATCGAGCGTTGTCGCACCGATGCTCCTCAAGTCACCCCTTGCCAAAGCCGGTTTCAGGATATTTGCGGCATCCATGGCGCCTTCGCCCTTTCCTGCACCGACAAGCGTGTGTATCTCATCGATGAAGAGGATAATCTCGCCGTTGCTTTTGGTCACCTCGTTGACGATTGCTTTCAGACGTTCCTCAAACTCACCTTTGTATTTGGCACCAGCCACAAGCGCACCCATATCGAGTGAGTACAATTGTTTGGTTTTCAAGTTTTCAGGCACATCGCCACGCACAATCCGTTGAGCCAAACCCTCGGCGATAGCCGTTTTGCCGGTACCAGGCTCGCCCACAAGAATAGGGTTGTTTTTCGTGCGTCGGCTAAGAATCTGCAGCACACGTCGTATCTCGTCGTCACGGCCTATCACAGGGTCGAGTTTTCCACTGCGGGCACGCTCGTTAAGGTTGATGGCATATTTGCTCAAAGCGTTGTAGGAATCCTCCGCGCTTTGGCTCGTAGCCTTCTCGCCCTTTCGCAGTTCTTTTACCGCAGCCTCAAGATCCTGTTCGGTCACGCCGTTGTCTTTCAGTATTGTCGACACTTTGGTGTTGACCTTCAGGAGCGCTATAAGAATAGCCTCCAATGTCACGTATTCGTCACCGAGCCGCTTTGCGCAGTCGATGGCTTTCAGCAACACATCGTTTGACTCGCGCGACAGGTAAGGTTCGCCGCCGCTCACCTTTGGTAGAGCCGACAGCGCCTTGTCGAGTTGCATCGCAACCAGTTGCTGGTTTACGCCGAGCTTCTGGAAAACGAATTTCACAACCGACTCGCCTTTGTCGAGCAAAGCCTTCAGCAGATGCTCCGGCTCAATGGCCTGGTTGCCGTTCTGCTGAGCGGTCTGTACAGCCTGCTGTACGACCTCTTGCGATTTGATTGTAAAGTTGTCAAAATTCATAATGTATATATTTATTTGGTTTATAAGTAATTAATAAAATTCAGCAATCAAGTCAGCAATCCTTGTGCCACATGCTTATTTCTGCTATTTTGTCAGAGCAAAGGTGCAATTTTGTCGTAAAAACGAATGATTATGCGCTACATCTTGCCGTTTCAGTCGCTTACTTTCGCAGAATTTGCTTAATTTTGTAGTTTGAAATAAAATGGCTCGAAAAATATGGATTTTGAACTGCAAAAAGAGGATTTGAACAGCAACGCGCGAGCGGGACTCATAACCACTGCGCACGGCACTATAGAGACCCCGATTTTCATGCCGGTTGGCACAGTGGGTTCGGTCAAGGCTGTGCATTTCCACGAACTTGAAAACGACATCAAGGCCCAGATTATCCTGGGCAACACATATCACCTGTATCTGCGTCCGGGAATGGACATCATAGAGAAGGCCGGCGGACTTCATAAGTTCAATGGCTGGAAGCGTCCGATTCTTACCGATAGCGGAGGATTTCAGGTGTTTTCCCTTTCCGCCAACCGGAAACTGAAGGAGGAAGGCGCGTATTTCCGTTCACACATCGACGGCTCGAAACATCTGTTCACGCCAGAGGGAGTGGTCGACATACAGCGTTCCATCGGTTCCGACATAATGATGGCGCTTGACGAGTGTCCGCCGGGCGATTCCGACTATCAGTATGCCAAAAAGTCGTTGGCGTTGACTCTGCGCTGGCTGCGCCGCGGATGGGACCACTATAAGGCAACCGACGGCAAATATGGCTACAGTCAGGCATATTTTCCGATTGTGCAAGGATGTGTCTATAAAGACCTTCGTCAGGAGTCGGCCAAGTTTGTCGCCGATCTTGGTGCCGACGGCAATGCTATTGGCGGTCTGGCAGTTGGCGAGCCTACGGAGAAGATGTATGAGATGATCGAGATTGTCAATGAGATACTGCCAAAAGACAAGCCCCGTTATCTTATGGGAGTCGGTACGCCGGCAAATATTCTCGAGGCAATCGAGCGCGGCGTCGACATGATGGACTGCGTGATGCCTACGCGCAACGGACGCAACGGAATGCTTTTCACCAAGAATGGCATAATGAATATGCGCAACAAGAAGTGGGCAGACGATTTCTCGCCGATAGAGATTGACGGCGCGTCGGAGGTTGACCGTATGTATAGTCGGGCTTATCTCCGCCATCTATTTGTTAGTCAGGAGATTCTTGCCATGCAGATTGCGTCGATCCACAATCTTGCATTCTATCTGTGGCTTGTGGGAGAAGCCCGCAGCCACATTCTTGCAGGCGATTTCAAAGCCTGGAAGGACGAAACAGTGGTCCGTGTAATGCAACGCTTATGAAAAGACAAATCAAGTTGCCCAAGCCGTATGTGAAGACTCTTGATGGTTATATCATCAAGAAGTTTCTTGGCACATACGTGTTTGCCATCGTGCTTATCCTTGCGATAATCGTGATGTTTGACATCAACGAGAAGCTCGACAGTTTTATGAAAGCACCGGTGAAGGCAACCATTTTTGAATATTATCTGAACTATATTCCCTACATGGCGAATCAGTTCAGTCCGCTGTTCACGTTTATCGCCGTGATTTTTTTCACGTCGAAGATGGCTGAGAACTCCGAGATTATCGCCATCTTGTCGAGCGGCGTCAGTTTCCGACGGTTGCTGCTGCCTTATATGGCGTCGGCATTGGTTATTGCCAGCTTCACGTTTGTGCTTGACTCTTATGTCATCCCGCCCGCCAATGTGAAGCGAATCAACTATCAGAACAAATATGTGAAAAACAAGGCTATAGACTATGGCGTCAACATCCAGTTGCAGGTGACGCCCGGAGAAATCGCCTATATGTCGCGTTTTGAGAACTCGTCGAAAACGGCATACAACTTCTCGCTCGAGACGTTTAAAGACAAAAAGCTCGTGTCGCGAATGGTTGCAACGACGGCGGTTTACGACACACTTTACCGCTGGTCGATGAAAAACTACATGATACGCAATTTCCGGGGGATGCGCGAGGAGATAAAAAAAGGAGCCACTCTCGACACCATCATCCCGATTGAGCCGCGCGACTTCCTGATTGCTGAGAACGACCACGAAAAGATGACCTCACCGGAGCTTAAGGCTTACATTGACCGGCAGAAAATGCGTGGTGTGGCGAATATCAAAAGTTTTGAGATTGAGTATGAACGGCGTTTCGCCATGACCGGCGCGGCGTTTATCCTGACGCTTATCGGCATGTCGCTGTCGTCGCGCAAGGTGAAGAGCGGAATGGGAATCAACATCGGTATCGGTTTGGTGCTGAGTTTCTCGTATATCCTGTTTTCCACGGTCACGTCGACATTTGCCGTTTCTGGCTATACGTCGCCGTTTGTGGCAATGTGGATTCCTAATGTGGTGTATCTCATAATAGGCATAGTGCTCTACAATCGCGCCTCGACGTAGCGGATTGAACAATTTTGTGGTGGTGAGTGTTTATATGGATGAATATTAAAGTTTTACCATTATGAAACACGAACTACCAAAACTGCCGTGGCAGGCGGACGCATTGACCGGCGCCATCAGTGCCACAACTATTGACTTCCACTATGGGAAGCATACGCGCACATATCTTGAGAATGTAGACAAACTTGCAGCTGAAACTCCATTGTCGGAGTTGCCGCTCGACGGGATTGTGCGAGTCACCGACGGCGCGTTGCTCAACAATGCCGCCCAGGCATGGAATCATCTTTTCTATTTCGACGCGCTGTCGCCATCGCCAAAGCCAGCCTCCGGCAAGGCTTTTCTTGCCGCAGTGGAGCGGTGCTTCGGGTCGGTCGATGTGCTGAAGACAAAGATGGAGCAGTCGGGAGCAGCGTTGTTTGGCTCCGGATGGACATGGCTTGTTGCAGACTCCGACAATCATTTGATGGTAATCAACACACCGAATGCCGACACCCCGTTGAGGATGGACGGGCTGCGCCCACTGTTGTGTATCGACGTGTGGGAGCACGCGTATTACCTTGACTATCAGAATCGGCGTGCTGACTATCTTCACAACATCTGGAACGTTGTGGACTGGGAGGTTGTGGAGCGTCGTTTTTCCGGAAAGTAAGCGACGTTGAGGCTATCTGTCCTCGCGCGAGGCATCGATTTTAAGAAGCGTGAAAATTAGGATTGTGAATCCCCACAGCGACGATCCTCCGTAGCTGAAGAACGGCAGAGGAATGCCGATTACGGGGCATAGCCCGATGACCATACCGATGTTGATGCCGATGTGGAAAATGAAATACGAAGCCACACAGTAGCAGTACACCCTTCCGAATGCCGTCCGCTGCCGTTCGGCAATTTGCAGAATGCGCAGCACGAGGAACAGGAACGCGGCAATCACCGCCGCCGAGCCAATAAATCCCTCTTCCTCGCCGATTGTGCAGAAAATGAAGTCGGTGTGCTGCTCCGGCACGTATTTCAGCTTTGTCTGAGTGCCGTTGAGAAATCCTTTTCCGAGGATTCCTCCCGAACCGATTGCAATCTTTGACTGGTTCACGTTGTAGCCGGCGCCCTGCAGGTCGTCCTCGATGCCGAGAGCCACCTTTATGCGCATTTGCTGGTGCGCACCGAGGATGTCGGTAAACACATAGTTTACGGAAAACAAGAAAACTACCGACGAGAGAGCGAACGTGATGATGAGCAGAATTTTGCGGGCCTCCTTCTTCAGCATTTCCCAGACGAGGTAGCTGATAGCCGCAGCCATAGTTCCAAGCAGAAACAAGCGTCCGTTAATCTCGATTCCACAAGCGTATAGAGTGCCGCAGACAGCTCCGCATGCAGCATACACAATCAGAAGGTTGCGTGTTATAACCGCCGATTTGCAGTAGAACACCACCATTCCCAGAATCATCAGCAGAATCAGAGCCAAAACGATAAATTCGCCGCCTGGGATGCCCATGACCATTATCGCTGAATATTTCAGCGCCACCACGAAAATCACAATCGAGCAAAGTCCGGCAAACAGAATCAATCCGCTCATGCCCTCGCGGTAAAGCACGAATACGAGCGAAGTGAAAACCAGCGCCGAACCCGTCTCGTTCTGCAACAGGATCAGCATTATCGGCGCCATTATTATTGCTGCCGCCTTTATGTAGTTGCTGAACTTGGCGTTGAGCGAGAAGTTGTAGCCGCTGAACAGTTTGGCAAGAGCGAGCGCCGTTGCAAACTTGGCAAATTCCGCAGGCTGCAGGCTCACAGGGCCGAGCACAATCCAGGAGTGCGACCCCTTGATGTTGGGAGCAATGAAGATTGTCACGAGCAGTAGCAGCAGTATTGCAAAATATATAGGGTAGGCGTATGTGTCGAAAAACCAGTTGTCGACCAAGAGTATAGCTACACCAAGCAGCGCCGACAGTCCAATCCAGCAGAATTGCTTTCCTGAAAATTCTGAAAAGTCGAGAATGCTGGCATTGTCGAAGTCGTAGCTTGCCGCATATATGCTTATGGCACCAGCCACAACAAGCAGTAGATATGTAATCAGGATAGGGAAGTCTATCCTTTTGAAAACCGATTTGTTTGTATCTCCGTATTCCACTTATTGAAATTTTAGAACGCAAAGTTACAACAAAATGGTCGCAGAAGGTCAAGTTATCATGAACTTTATGCCTAAAAGCGGATAAACTTTTCAAAAGACGCAGCAAATTGATAGGAAACGTGAAATAAACCAAAAATCAAAAAGGATGTAATAAAAATGTGGCATAGAATTTGCGAGATGAGGCAAATAAGTGTAATTTTGCACCTTGTTGGGCAAAAACGGTGTTTGCCTGTAGAATATTGAATAATTTATATTAAGAATATGAACGTTACAATGGAGAAAAACGGCAATGTCGGTGGTATCATCACAGTGTCGTTGGAAGAAAAAGACTATCAGGACAAAGTAGCAAAAGATCTTAAGACTATCGGTCAGAAACATCATATCGACGGTTTCCGTCCGGGCAAGGTTCCGGCAGGCTTGTTGAAGAAAATGTTTGGCAAGCAAGTTCTCGCCGACGTTATCAACCGTGAGACAGTCGACGCTTTGTTCAAATATATCGAAGACGAGAAACTCAGCATCCTCGGCGAGCCTTTGGCAGAAGACAACCAGGAAGTGGATTTCGACAAGAAGGACTTCACATTCAAGTTTGAGGTAGGTTTGGCACCTGCGTTTGAGTTGAACGTAGACAAGAGCATCACAGTTCCTTACTATAAAATCAACGTTACCGACGAGATGGCGCAGCGTCAGGGTGAGGCGTTCACACGTCGTTTCGGTTCGCAAGTTCCTGGGGATGAAGTCAACGAGACAGCCCTTATCAAGGGTTCTGTTGCTGAGCTCAACGAAGACGGCAGCGTGAAGGAAGGCGGTATTGTTGCAGAAAGCACAATCGTTTCGATGGAATATCTTGGCAAGACTTCAGAAGGCGAGAAATTCGCAGGCAAGAAAGTAGGCGACAAGGTGGTGTTCAATCCGGCGGCAGCAGGCAACGGCAGCGATGCTGAGGTTGCATCAATGCTCAACATCGACAAGGAGCAGGCAGCAGGCGTTAAGTCAAACTTTGAATTCACAATCAAGGAAATCATCGTGTTGAAGCCGGCAGAGAAAAATCAGGAGTTCTTCGACATGGTGTTTGGCAAGGACGAAGTCAAGAACGAAGAGGAATATGCAACAAAGTTGAAAGAGATGATTGCCAACCAGCTTATGCTTGACAGCAACTACCGTTTCACTCTCGACGCACAGAAAGTGTTGATGGAGAAGGTGGGCAACTTGGAGCTTCCTGTAGAATTCTTGAAGAAATGGCTTAAGAAGACAAACGAGAAAATCAACGACGAGAACGTTGACGCAGAATACGAAAGAATGCTTCCTGCCGCAGAATGGCAATTGGTGAAAGAAAGAATCGCCAAGATGTTTGAGGTAAAGGTAGGCGACGAGGACCTCAAGCGTGAGGCAAAGATGCTTGCAGCACAGCAGTTCGCACAGTATGGCATGACAAACGTGCCTGACGAATATGTTGAGAAGTATGCGGAAGATTTCTTGAAGAACAAAGACTATCGTCAGCGTTTGATTGAAAAGTCGGTTGACGACAAGCTGTTTGCCGCTGTCAAAGAGGCTGTAACACTTGACGAGAAGGCAGTTTCTGTAGAAGAGTTCAACAAACTTTTCGAGGCAGAGGCAGAAAAGAAAGAAGCATAATCGACAAGATTAGATAGAAAGAACGGATACCGCCGACGGAATACCAAGTCGGCGGTATTCGCTTTTTATGGGGACGAAGCTTTGAATTTAGCGCAACATGCGCTATCTTTGTCTACACAAAACAGTACGGTGTCCTGTCGCTTGCCGCCTCTTTTGGCGGTAAGAGGAAAGTCCGGGCAACATAGAGTGCCATATTTCCTAACGGGAAGCTGTCGGCGACGGCAGAGCAGTGTGACAGAAAACAACCGCCACGCAAGTGGTAAGGGTGAAAAGGCGGGGTAAGAGCCCACCGGGCGCGATGGCGACATTGCGTGCCGCACATCTTATGGGTTGCAAGGTCAAGTATACCGGCATTTAAGGGCTACTCGTCCATTGCCGGGGGGTAGGCTGCTGGAGCCACGTGGCGACGCGTGGCGTAGATAAATGACAGGACGCGGCTAAGGCTGCGACATAACCCGGCTTATAGCCGTACTGTTTTTTTAAAGAAAGTGGAAATACGAAAGATATATTTGACGGTGCGTATTGCTGTCAGGAGGTTTCGGCATCTATATGCTTACTGCACGGAAAACGTTTGGCGTGATCCGCGCGATGTGTGGTATGTGAAGCTGCTGAAGGTTGTCAACCTCTCGGTTAAGTCTTTTTTTGACAAAAACATCCAGACTCTTGCCAGTTCGCTGACATACACCACGCTTCTTGCCGTCATACCCATTCTGTCGCTGCTTCTTGCCATAGCCAGGGGCTTCGGAATGCGCGACGTGCTGATACAGTCGCTTTACAAGGGGTTGCCATCGCAGCGCGCCATGCTTGAGAATTCACTTGATTTCGTCGACCGTTTTCTCGCCACCCTGTCGAAAGGCGTGTTTGTGGGCATCGGCGTCATGTTCTTGCTGTGGACGCTTGTCAGCATGCTGAGAAAAATCGAGTCGGTCTACAACCATGTGTGGAACGTGAGGAAAGGACGGCCGATTTATCGCCGCATCACCGACTACACGGCAATACTTCTTATCATTCCCATTCTTCTGATTTGCTCCGGCGGCTTGTCGATATTTTTGTCAAACTTCGTCCAGGAGTCGATTAATTCACCGATAGGCGTGTTGTCGCCCGTGCTCAAGTTTCTTCTCGACCTCTCCCCGGTATTTCTGCTTGGAGTTCTGTTTGTCGGGATGAACGTGTTGATACCCTACACGAAAGTGAAACTTAAAAACGCGCTGTTGCCCGGATTTGTGTGCGGAGTGCTGTTTTATTTCATCCAGTATGCCTTTGTGCATGGTCAGATATCCGTGACAAAATACAATGCCGTCTATGGCGGATTCGCTTTTCTTCCGCTGTTTCTGATTTGGATGCAGCTGTCGTGGACAGTGTGTATCGCGTGTGCGGTGATGACCTATTTATCGCAGAATTTCTTCCGTTTCAACTATCTGGCACAGGTGAAGAAAGCATCGGCACGCTATGTCGACCAAGTGGCACTGTTTGTGATAGCCACCGTTGTGAGCCGTTTTGAGGTAGGCGCCGACGCCGTGGGCAAGAAAGAGCTTGCCGACCGCCGTCAGATACCTGTGAAGATGGTCAACGAGGTTGTCGACCGACTGTGTGACGGGGGATTCCTGTCGGCGGTGATTGATGACGACGGCAACATCTCTTATCAACCGTCGCGCAACTTGTCGGGGATGACGATTGAGGAGTTTATGAACCGATACCATGAAATCGGTCATTCCGACTTTATAGAAGAGCCGGCGGTGGCAGCCGCTCTCGACCGCATGAAGTCGCTTCTCGATGTTGACTCTGAAGCCTACCGCACCACTACACTTTCCCAGATTCTTTGAGAGCCGCCAACAAGTCGGCAACGATAAATGTGCTTCCGCCAACGTATATCATATCGTCGGCCGCCGCACCGCTTTTTGCTGCAAGATATGCATCCTTGACAGATGTGAAAGAGCTGCCCGTCAGCCCGAATTCAGAGGCCTTCTTTGCCAGGACGGTGCACGGCAACGCCCGCTCCACCGACGGCTGGGTGAAGAAGTAGAGGGCGTCGGTAGGCAGCATGTTGAGGATATGGGAGATGTCCTTGTCGCTGACAAATCCGATCACCACGCGCAGCGTGCCGCACTCGGCGTGTTGCAGCTGGTCGGCGATGTATTGGAAGCCTCCGGGGTTATGTCCGGTGTCGCATATTGTCAGCGGATGTTCGTCGACCTTCATCCATCGCCCCATCAAACCCGTTGTTCTGCAAACCGATGCGAAACCGTCGTGCACGTTTCCGTCTGTGATGATGAATCCATTTTCGCGAAGTAGGCAGACTGCATGCAGCACGGTGTCGGCATTGAGCGTTTGGCATTCTCCAGCCAATTCATCGGAGATGTTGCCGAATGAACGGGTGGAGAGGTGCAGGCTGTCGACAGAACGGCTGAAGTCGGTGATTTCCGAATTGTCCTGTGCGAATACGATAGGCGCATTCACGCTTTGTGCCTTCTCCTCAAACACCGGGCGTGTCTCGTCGGTGTATTCGCCGACGACAACGGGCGTATTCGGCTTTATTATGCCCGCTTTCTCGCCGGCTATTGCAGCAAGCGTGTCGCCGAGAAACTGAGTGTGGTCAAACGAGATGTTGGTAATGACGCTCAGCACCGGAGAGATTATGTTTGTGCTGTCGAGCCGTCCGCCGAGTCCAACCTCGATTACGGCAACGTCGACTTTCTCATGTTCAAAATATTTAAAAGCCATTATTGTTGCAAGCTCGAAAAACGACGGTTGCCGTCCGGAGTATCCGCAGTTGAGAAACTTATCGACAAACGAGCACACAAACTCTTCGGAAACCATTTTGCCGTCCACACGTATGCGTTCGCGGAAGTCGAGCAGGTGGGGCGAAGTGTAAAGTCCCACCCGGTAGCCCGCTTTTTGCAGGATAGCCGCCAGTAAGTGTGACGTAGAGCCTTTTCCATTGGTGCCCGCCACATGGATTGTTTTGAAAGCCTTTTCCGGGCATCCGAACACCTTGTCGAGTTGAAGCGTCGTGTCGAGCCCCGGCTTGTAGGCCTGCGCGCCGACGTGTTGGAAAACCAAAGTTTTGTTGAACAGATAGTCGATAGTTTCTGCGTAGTTCATTTTCAATATATTATATATCCCGTCAAACCGGCGAGAACGATAATCAGAATGGGGTGTATTTTATAGAAAAAAGCCATCACGAAGCATACGGCACAGATTGCGATGCTTGAGAACAGGTCGTCGAAGTTCTCGCGGTTCATCAGCAACAATGCCGCAGAGCCGATGAGTCCGACCACGACAGGCCGCAACGCGGCAAAAATGCCCTTTATGTGGCGGTTGTCCTTGTGTTTTTGTATAAAGCGGCTTGTGTAGAGCACCAGCAGGAATGACGGGAGGATTACGGCGAGAGTTGTCACCATTGATCCCATGACTCCTCCACCCACAGTGTAGCCGATATAGGTGGCGGAATTGATGCCTATCGGTCCGGGAGTCATCTGCGAGATGGCTACAATGTCGGTAAACATGTGTTCAGTAATCCATCCGCGGTCCACAATCTCGTGGCGTATGAGCGACAGCATTGCATATCCGCCACCGAATCCGAAGATGCTGATTTTGAAGTAAGCCCAGATAAGTTTCAGATATATGCTCATTGTTTGTCCCCTTCCTGTTTTTCAACCGCGGTGCGGAAATTTTTTGAATAAATGAAATATCCGAACAGTCCGCCTATAAGGATGTAAAGAATCGGGCTGGATACAATAGGAATGTTCGACCAGATGAGCAGCGATATGGCTATAGGTATCCAAGCGTTCTTCCACGAGATTTTTGCGGATTTTGCAGTGGTGAACACCGGTGCCAGAATCAGAGCCACCACAGCGGGGCGTATTCCCTTGAAGATTCGTGTCAGAGTCTCGTTGTTCTTGATTGTTTCAGGGGTCAGAAACATCGCGATGGCGAGAATAATCAGAAACGACGGCAGGATGGTGCCGAGGACAGCGAAAATTGAGCCCCAAATTTTGTTCAGTTTGTAGCCCACAGCTATGGCAACGTTGACCGCCATGATGCCCGGCAGTGACTGTGCTATTGCGAGATTGTCGATAAATTCCTCTTTTTCAAGCCATTTGTGCTTGTTTACAATGTCTTCCTCCAATAAAGAAATCATCGCCCAACCGCCACCGAATGTGAATGCACCGATTTTGAAGAACGATGAAAACAGCCTCAAATTAATATGCTTCATCAGATGTTTCCTTAAATTTACGACAAAGTTACGATTAAATTGTAACTTTGCTGAAATGATTAAAGACTTTTTTATGAAGAAACGAAGCGTATTCGTATTATTGATGGCTGTTGCGGCAGCCTTTATGCCGGTTGGTGCTGCAGATTGGCAACAGGATGTGCTTGGCGACGGGTATGTTGCCAAAACAATATCGATGTCCGACGACTACAGTGGCAAAGTGGTGTCGACGGTTGTCAAGAAGCAAGACAATCCTGCAACCGGCAAGGCTGTGCTTTATGTGCATGGCTATAACGATTATTTCTTCCAGCGCGAACTGGGCGACAGCGTAGTGGCTCATGGGTATGGTTTTTATGCCGTCGACCTCCGCAAGTATGGACGTTCACTTCTCGACGGACAGAATCGTTTCGAGGTAAAGAATATGAAAGAATATTTTGCCGACATCGATTCCGCTCTGAGTGTGATGGCCGGGAGGGATATGACAAAGTGGTTCTTATGGGGCATTCCACTGGCGGACTTACCACATCGTACTATATGACTGTGCATCGTGCCGACCGGAGCCAGGTGAAGGCATTGGTGCTCAACAGTCCGTTTCTTGATTGGAATTTGAGCAAGTTTCAGGAGAAGTTTCTTGTTCCGTTTGTCTCAGTGTTGCCGTTTAAGAAGATGAAGATCAGTCAAGGGATGAGCCGTGCGTATGCCGAAAGTCTGTTGTCAAAATACCACGGAGAGTGGGACTACAACACTGATTGGAAACTTGAGGTGTCGCCGTCGGTCACCATTGGTTGGATTTCAGCCATTCACAAGGCTCAGCGTTTCTTGAAGAAGAAAGCCGACGTCGAAGTGCCAGTGTTGCTGATGCATTCCGACAAGAGTGTCTATGGCGACACGTGGACAGCCGAGCATAACGCAGGCGATGGGGTGCTTGACGTGAAGGATATTTCAAAATATGGCAAACGTCTTGGCGCGGATGTGACGGAGGTTGGGGTAGCCGACGGTCTGCACGACTTGATATTGTCGCGCAAGGATGTCAGGGAATCGGTCTTCAGAACAATTTTTGAGTGGCTCTCCACGAAAAAGATTGATTAAATCCAGCACGGGAAGAGCTGCTTGTTTCGGCGAATTCGTAAAAATGAACTTGGATGCGCCAAAATGTGCGATTCTCAAACACTTCTGCTGAATTTGTATTTCCTATTCCTTGTTGAATTCAGTCCGTCGGAGATGTCACGCACCGAGTCACATCCTGAGAATTTGCAGAACATCATGCTTATAAACTGACTCCAAGTGTTGTAGCCCCTGCAGTGCTTGTCCGTTTTCTCTTCACGGATGATTTTCCTTATGTTTTCTTTGGGCAGTTTGCCGATTGCTTGAGCGAAAAGTGTTATATTTGCTATGGAAGTAAATGAGGTGGTTCTCGTTGCTAAGGTAGTGAATTCTGCCTTAGCATTTACTTCATTTTTTTGTTTTTTATTCAAAACGTTTAGGACAACATTGTATAGTAATATTATCATGAATTATGACAAAGAAATTTGAAATACGAAATAGTACGGTTGAGTTCCTTACCTTTGTTGCAGAAGGTGAGGAACAAGGTGTACAAGTTTTATATAAGAATGAGACGATATGGGCAACACAAAAGGCAATGGCTATGCTTTTTGACTGCTCCACCGACAACATAGGACTACATCTGAAAAACATCTTCAAAAGTGGTGAATTAGAAGAAAGCTCAGTTACCGAGAAAAACTCGGCAACTGCTATGGATGGAAAGAACTACATGACAAAGTTCTATAATCTTGATGCTATCATTTCGGTTGGTTATCGTGTCAACTCTATTCGTGCCACTCAATTCCGCCAGTGGTGTACCTATGTCATTCGCCAGTTCTCTTTGCGTGGCTATATCATAGACAAAAAACGCATGGAGAATGGTTCATTCATCGGTGAAGACTATTTTGAGCATTTGTTAGCAGAAATACGTGAGATTAGATTGAGTGAACGAAGATTCTACCAAAAGCTCACGGATATATATGCTACAGCAGTTGACTATAATAAGGACGCACCAACCACACGCTTGTTCTATAAAAAAGTTCAGAATAAGATGCACTATGCTGTACATGGACATACCGCTGCGGAGCTTATAGTAGAAAGAGCCAATGCGGAAAAAGAACACATGGGATTGACTAATTGGGAGAATGCACCTGATGGAAAAATTGTAAAGCCGGATGTGAGTATTGCCAAAAACTATCTAAAACAAGTTGAACTTGAAGATCTGGGGAAACTTGTCAACTCTGTGCTTGACTTGGCAGAACGTATGGCAAATCGACACATACCAATGACAATGGAAGATTGGGCAAAACGTATAGACATTATTCTTGAAGCTGGAGGTGATGCCGTATTATATGATGCTGGGAAAGTCACAGCGGAGTTCGCTAAAAGTTTTGCCGAATCAGAGTTTGAAAAGTATCGTGTGATACAAGACAAATTATTCAGCTCTGATTTTGATAAACTCAATTCTTTACCTTTTGACGATGACGAGAATTGAAAGACCAAAGGATGAGGTGACTTCAAATTGCCCTATCCTTCATTGCTCTGCCTATTACAATGCTACAAAATAGGCAATGGAAATGACCGCATAAGAAAACACGGCAAGTAGATCCAAAGAGAAGCCCTTTCCCGAAAGGAAGACAAAAAAGTTTGGGACGCAGTCCGCATTTGACACATCCTCATTTGCAATAACGACCTGTCGCAGAAGGATATTTATCCGTAATTAGGTTGACAAAATAACGGCTGTGGATTAGAATCCTACCGAGAGCGAGACGTTGAACTGGCGGCCTGTCAGGTAGTTCGGTACGGCGTATTGCAGGTTGTTGACGTCGGTGACCCAGTAGCAGCTGCTCACGTTGGAGATGCCGAGCAGGTTGAACACGTCGAGGCCTATGCTGATGTTCTTGAAATGACGCCAGAAATTATAGGGACGGATGCCGTCGGTAGGCGCTCCGACAAGTTGGTATTGAAAACCGATGTCGATGCGTTTGTAAGGCGGGATTCGCAGCCAAGCCACGTCGCGTGTCACTTGCGGCGGCGTCATAGGGAATCCGTCGGAGAGGATGCCGCGTAGGCTGAATTTCAGCTTCGGGAATTTCGGGAAATAATCAGTGAAAAACAGCCCGACGCTGTAGCGTTGGTCCGTAGGGCGCGGCACTTTCACGCCGTTGAGCGTCTCCTGCGTCTTCATCAGAGAGAAACTTATCCATGAGTCTGTGCCGGGGACAAACTGTCCGAAGAGTTTGAAGTCGATTCCCGTGATGAATCCTTTCGAGGCATTCACGCCTGTATATACGAGTTTCAGGTTGTCGAGTTCGTAAGGAATCAGATTCGCGAGATTCTTGTAGTAAGCCTCCGCTGTGAGTTTGAACGGACGGTCCATTGCGCGGAACGTGTAGTCGCTGCCGAGAATCAGCTGGATGCTCCGTTGCGACTTTATGTTGCTGTTGAGAGTCTGATAAGAGTTGCCGTCGGCGTCGGTCTGCGTGATGCGGAATTCCTTGTAGAAAGGCGACTGATAGTATAAACCGCCGGCAAGACGCATTGCCACGCGGCTGTTGCGCTCGGGAATGAAACCGATGCTTATGCGCGGGCTTACGAGAAATTCTTTATTGAAGTCCCAATAAGAGAATCTGATGCCTCCATTGACGGAGAATAGTCCGATTCCAGTCTGCCACTTGAAATTGTCCATCGCATAGAATGAAATCTTGTTGGTTTCCAAGTCGTTGTATGAACGCAGGTTGTAGACCATGCGCACGCGGTCGGAGAGATGCGGCACGGTGTAGCCTGCGGAGTCGCGCAGCTGCCATTCATTCGACCGGTCGTAGACTTTTTGGCGGCGGTATTCCAGCCCGTAGCTCAGGTTGTTGTGGTTCAGTCCGGTGTGGCCCTTCAATGCAATGTTGAAAACGCTGGCTTTCAGTCGGTTGCGGGCGTGTTCAAGATATTTTCCGACGCCAACCTCACCACCGATAGAATTGTCGCCATCGTTTGTTCCCGCGTCGTCGAGCCAGTACTCTCCGGAGATGTCGTATGACACCAGCTCGTTTGTCAGGAATCCGGAAGCAAGCATTGTGAACGCAGTCGACTTTGACGGTTGGAAATTCAATTCAAGCGCACCGAAATAAGTCTCGAATTTGTCGTGTTCCTCGCCGTCGAAATATACGGTGAATTCCTTTACATTCTCAGATATTCCAAACGACGTAGACCGCGTTGTGGGCTTGAATTTATAATCGTTTGACGAGATATTGCCAAGAAATGCCACGTTCCACTTGTCGTTGATTTTGAACCTGAGATTCGTCTGGTAGTCGATATATGTAGGGTCGTACTCGCCTTTGGAGTCCATCGAGCTGAGCAGTGACGCGTTGCGCTTGAACCGGAATCCGTGGAGCTGGGAGAATCGTCCTGTGTTGTGTCCCACCGAAGCCTCCGCGCCCATCAGACTTCCCGACAGAGTGCCCTCGAATGCCTCCGGTTGGCGGTAGGTGATGTCGAGCACCGACGACATGCGGTCGCCGTATTCAGCCGAGAAACCACCGGTTGAAAACTGGATGTTGCCCACCAAGTTAGGGTTTATGATGCTGAGTCCTTCCTGCTGTCCTGAGGAAATCAGCAACGGACGGTAGACCTCGATGCCATTTATGTAAACGCTGTTTTCATCGTAAGAGCCTCCGCGTACGGAATATTGTGAGCTCATCTCGTTTTTTGACGAAACTCCCGCCACAGTCGACAGCAAAGTCTCCACACCGTTGCCCGACACCGACGTGGTCTGTTGCAAGGCGCGTGCGTCGAGATTCTGCATTCCGTCGGTCTGCTTGCGGTATTCCGTCACCGTCACCCCCTGCAGCTCGGTGGATGCGTCGGAAAGTTTTACAGTCAGCGTGACGTTTCCTTCCGGCTTTATGAGTTTCTGATGGCGTTCTTTGTATCCGAGGCAAGAGAATATGATTTCGACAGTGTCTTGGCGGGCAACAGAAAGAGAGTATCCGCCGTCGATTCCCGACATTGTGCCGATTGCGCTTTTTGCTACACGTATTGTGGCAAATTCAATCGGCTTGCTGTCGCTGTCGAGTACTTTTCCCGAAATATGAACCTGTGCAGCTACCGCAACAGGCATAATCAGCATCAATAGAAAAAAATATGTTGTTCTTGTTATGCGCATAGACTATAAATATACATATTAATAAACGCAGAAAACCAGGTTTAATTATGTGGTGGCGCATAAAAAAGCCCGTTGCGTGGCGGGAGGGCACTGAAAAAGTAAGCACTTTTCAGTTTTCCCTTAGCCGGAGCAAAAATCAAGAACTCGCCAAATCCACGGTCATGGACTTGGCGAGTTCTCATTTTGTTCGGTCAATCTCCTCCAGGTATCGTAATTTAGGCCGTTGTCATGACAGTATTTGTCCATGAGTTCCTTTTGAATAAATGAAAAGTCCACAATGTCTTTGATCCTACGCAGAAGATTGTCCTGTGGAATGATCAAATCGTACAGTTCACTGTAATCGCTGAATTGGATAGTATGTTGAAGAGGTAACATATCGGTCTGTCTTATACCTATAAAGGTACAAAAAATCGGCACATATCCAAGTCTTTTACTTGGTCTGTGCCGATTAAATCAGGCCGGTGTCTTACAAAGGGACTTTTTCAGTGCCCTCCGGGAAAACGATGTCCACACCCCACACAACTAAGCCTCACAAGAAAAGATGCCCAGTCTCGGCAATACCATATAATGCGAATGGAATTACGTTGATAATGTGACATATCTTTTGACATATAGGCAGTTATATTAAAACTATAAAATGAATACCTTTCAACTGATTGCAAAATATTCATAAAAATTAAGGCGATATATCAGGTTTGTGAAATAAATATTGTAATATTGCAGATTGTTTGATTATATGAGTAATCACAAGAATATGGCGTATAAAGAATTGAATCGACTAAAACTGCTGCTTGTTGAGAAGAAGAAAACAGGCAAATGGCTTGCGGAACAACTTGGAAAAGACCAAACAACGGTATCAAAATGGTGTACCAATTCAAGCCAGCCGGACATTGAGTATCTTATGAAGATAGCAGATGTTCTTAAAGTCGATGTAAATGAAATTTTGAGAAAGCAATAAAATGGGAATGGATATAAATATGATGTTGTTTGACCATAAAGATATATGCAAGTTTGTATGTTGTAGCACTGCAAACAACACATTTGCAAACATTAATAAGAATAGTTGAGCATACGGATATGAAAAAGAAAAAATATAGTGTGCTTGATTTGTTCTGTGGAGCTGGAGGCCTTTCAAGAGGTTTTATTGATGCTGGTTTTTCAGTAAAACTTGGTGTGGATTTTGATGAAATGGCGTTGGAGACATTTGCGAAAAATCATGAAGGGGCTGTAGCCATGAAGCTTGACCTTTTTGACTTGAATAATGTCGAAAAAATAAAAGAATTTTTTGACGAGAATAACTATGCCTTAGATGTCCTCGTAGGAGGTCCTCCATGTCAAGGTTTTTCCCTCGCCGGACCTCGTCAAATTGATGATTCCCGAAATGTTCTATACCGAGCAATGGTAAAAACGGCAAAAGAATTGTGTCCAAAAGTCGTTGTTCTTGAAAATGTACCAGGAATGATACAATTACATGGAGGTCTTGTAAAAGAAAAAATCATAAAAGATTTCACAGAATTAGGATATACTATGGGAGAGCCACATATACTTTATGCTCCTGATTATGGTATACCCCAAATTCGCAAACGAGTAGTGTTCGTGGGTTTATTGCATTCCAAAACAGAATATACATATCCGAAGCCAATTCTCTCCCCTGAGGAGTATGTCACTTGTGAGCAAGCTATAAGCGATTTACCTGCATTAATAGATATTGTAGGTGACAAAGTGCAAGACTATCCCACAGAAGCGCAGTCAGATTATCAAAAATTAATGCGCCAAGACTCGAATAGAATTTACAATCATGAGGGTACGATTCACGACCCCAAAACAAAAAAATTCATAGCTATGGTGCCAGAAGGAAAGAACTATAAATCTCTGCCACCTGAATATGCTGGGATATACAAGTATCACGAAGCTCTAACGAGGTATCATAGCAAGAAACCTTCTCCCACAATAAATACTGGACATAGGTCGCATTTCCATTATAAATGGAATAGAATACCGACAGTAAGGGAGAGTGCAAGATTGCAATCTTTTGCTGATAATTTCATATTTTATGGAAATAAAACGCAGCAGTATCGACAAGTAGGCAATGCCGTTCCACCATTGTTAGGTAAAGCAATAGCAACAGAAATAAAAAAATGGTTAGATGAGAATGAAGCTAAATAGAAAAATAAAGATGTTAGATCTTTTTGCAGGTTGCGGAGGTCTAACAGACGGCTTCATGCAAACGAAGTGCTTTAATGATGTTGCAGCCGTAGAGTGGAAAGAGCCACAAGTAAGAACTCTAAGAAATAGGCTTAAAACCAAATGGGGAGAGCAAGATGCGGATGAAAGAGTTTTACATTTCGACATACAAAGAGAGTCTGAGTTGTTTAAAGGATGGCAAGATGACAAAGACTATGAATCAAGCAGAGGCCTTGACTATTATGTGAATGAAGCTAATGGCATAGATATAATAATTGGAGGACCTCCTTGTCAAGCGTATTCTGTCGCAGGTCGTGTCCGTGATGAGAGAGGAATGGCTGACGATTACCGAAATTTCTTGTTTGAGCATTATCTGGCTATAGTAGACAGGTATCAACCGGACTTGTTTATATTTGAGAATGTACCTGGCATTTTAAGTGCAGCTCCTCATGGAAAAAAAGTTTCTGAAATTATTCCAAAAGAATTTTCTCAAAAAGGCTACGAAATCACAAATAAGTTAAGAGAAGCAACCGTAAATGCAGCCGATTATAATGTCCCTCAGAACCGCAAAAGGGTTATTCTTGTTGGTATAAGGCGAGAATCTTTTAAGGGTATAGACATTCAGAGGATGTTAGATGATTTTTATATGCAAATTCTGCCATCACATAAATGCAAACATGTGCGAACTGTTAAAGAAGCTATCGGTATGCTTCCTCCCTTAGAGCCATATTGGGACGAGGAGCACCACTCAAAGCGAAAATCACATAGCGTGCCAAATTGTGACGTGACTTGGCACGTTCCTCGTTATAATAATTTGCGTGATATGGACACGTTTAAGTTGTTGGCAGAAGATTTAGAATCAGGCAAGAACGAATATGATAGTAAAAAAATAGCCGAATTATATGAAAAAAAGGTCGGTTCAAAATCGCCTATTCATAGGTATCACGTTTTGAATCCAAATGAACCCAGTACAACGATTATAGCTCATCTGCATAAAGATGGAAATCGTTTCATACATTATGATTCAAAACAAGCAAGAACAATAACCCCAAGAGAAGCTGGATTATTGCAGAGTTTTGACGCCGATTTTGAATTTTTGGGTTCAAGAGGCAATGTGTATGAAATGATTGGCAATGCTGTGCCACCACAGTTGGCAAAAGCATTAGCTGAATCTGTCATTGAATTGTTGGTAAAATATAAATCTGAAAAGTATGCCTAAGTATTTGTTCAGTAATGACCAACGTATTTCAGCATTGGTTGAAAGAATCCAGTGGGTTGCAGATTATGTTATGTCTGGGAAGAATTTGAAAAATATTCCAGGAAAATCAGACAATAACAATGCTGCCACACTTGAATTCTACTATAACTTATATCGGAATACAGAAAATACAAAAGTTGCAATAACTAATCCTAAAGAGGTGGTTCGCAATTTTGTCATAAAGTTTCAGTTTCCAAATCCAAGGACACAAGAATCATTTAATGACTCATTAAACGAAGGGGTGTTCTTAGCTCCATATAGAATGGTTGTTTCAATTTTGATTTCTTTGGCAAAAATTGAAAAGAGAGACTATTCTTATTTGACTTTAGAAGAAATTCTTTACTATGTATTTGCAGATATAAATGTATGTAAGAACCCTTCTGTTGATTGCAAAAAACTCGCATCTCAAATTCTTCAAGACAGAAAAATAAATAAGAATTTATCGCCATTCATTACAATGAACATAAGGTGGAATCAATATGACCGACAAGTTCGAGAAATGATGGCTGTCCTTGGCAAGTGTTCTGATAATTTTAGACTATCAAAAGGAATATTAGAATATAGTCACAATATAGGTGATGACGATTTTATAAATCGAATCTTGAAGTATAATTATTTTTGGATTCCAAGCAATAAAGATAATTTTGATTTATCAACTAAAGAATATATTAGTTATATGAATATGGCAGATACTCCATATAATGTTGTTGAGTTCAACAAGGAGGAAGCAGACAAAATCAAGACTAATCTTGAAATATACCCACTTCAGCAAATTTATTATGGTGCGCCTGGAACGGGCAAGTCGTTTGATGTAAATAACATCACAAAAGGATATTCCACAATCCGCACCACTTTCCACCCGGATAGCGACTATTCAACTTTTGTAGGGGCGTATAAACCGACGATGGAAGAAACACCAGTGTATGGTGCGCAAGGTGTGGAAGTGGCAAAAGAGAAGCGCATCACCTGCACTTACGTAAAGCAAGCGTTTTTGAAAGCATATCTTGGTGCATGGCAGAAATACGCAAAGTGCGGTGAAACGGCTGAACCGCAGTTCTTGGTGATTGAGGAAATCAATCGTGGTAACTGTGCTCAGATATTCGGTGACCTATTTCAGCTTCTCGACAGGGGCGACAACGGTTTCTCCACCTATCCGATAGAATCCGACTCCGACTTGCAAAGCGAAATAAAAGCAGCATTTGCTGACGATGGAGAGTATGCCCTTGAAAATGAATTGGCGGTGGATAGTGTGGTGGACGAATACACAAGCAACTATGGTGAATCGTTGTCTGCCGACATTAAAAATGGACATGTGTTGCTACTGCCTAACAACCTCTACATCTGGGCAACGATGAACACAAGTGACCAGAGCCTATTCCCCATAGACTCTGCGTTCAAGCGCCGTTGGGATTGGCACTATGTGAAGATTGCCGATGCCGGTAAAGGTTGGAAGATACAGTGCGGAAATGAATACTGCGATTGGTGGAAGTTTGTTGAAGAAATCAATAAGCGCATTGCCAAAGAAACAAGCAGCGATGACAAAAAACTTGGTTACTTCTTCTGTAAGCCTACAAAAGATAGCGATGTTATCAAGGAAAATACATTTGTCGGCAAGGTGCTGTTCTACTTGTGGAATGATGTATTCAAGGACGGAGATGTTTCTCTTTTCAAAGTAAGCGATGATGAAAATGCAGAAATTTGCTTCGATGCGTTCTACAGCAACGATAATAATGTGAATTTCAAGGCAATTAAAAAGTTTTTGGTCGGTGTGGTTGGCGAGGAAAATATTAAGCCCAATGAAGATGCTCCTATAGTAGTAGACGAAGATGAGAATGGAAATATGATAGACTACACTAAGTATTCGTTTGACGGCGAATCACGACTATCCAAGAAAGACCTTGGATATAATATTGTGATGAAGTATATCAACGAACATTCCGACAAGACATTCGCAGAGCTGCAAAGCGACTTGGCATTTGATGATACTGTTGAAAACAAATACAGATACAAGGGCGTTTTAGCTCGTTCTGAAAATATTACAGGTAGCTTTACGTCTTGTTTCGGCTCAGAATTAACTTCATCTGATGGCGTTAAGTACAAAGTTTTGACGTGGTGGAACAAGTACAACATAGATTTCATTATCAAATTTGCACAAGCCCAAGGTTGGTCGGTGAACACTGTAACAGAATAAGCGTATGCGCATACTGATAGAAGAATACCAATATAACTATGAGGACGTCAGTGATGTTCTTAAAGGTCTTGGTGTGCTTCAAGACGTGGAAGGCAAAGTGAGTCTCAGTTATGTGGGCTACTACTTCAACGATGACCCAAACGTGAACGACTGCGTGTTTATTTTACCCAAGGTGTTGCTTGAAGGAGAAGTCGGGAAAGAAAAGGTATTTGGGCATATCGAGCCCAAGGACTTGATAAATGCCGATGATTGCAAGGAGCTGACCAACGAGGAGCATACATTTATCTATAATCTCAGCGTGTGGATATATCGTGCTATAACCGTGTTCCGTGACCATGAGTTTGACCGAATGGACGGAAAGAAGCAACCAAGTATCGTGCTTTATAAAAAAGCACCGATGATGGGTCACACAAAGCGGCGCAAGGCAAACACTTTTCTTGATGTGTTGTTGGCGTTACAAGAATGGAACAAGAAGAATGAGAGTTTTGTGATGTTCATCGTCAAAAATCTTCATTCGGGCTACAACAAAATCAACTGGTCACGAACTATTTCACGAAGTCAAGCAGTGGTGCAAGAAATTAGTGGAGGCTCTCGCCGGCAAGATGTTGGCTACCTTAACCCCATAAATAAAAAGCGGCAAATTAATTTCGATGAAGAATTGCTCGTGATTTATTTTAGCATCTTGCAACATATACACGATAAGTATGGTTTCCCTGTAAGCATCAATGTGAATTTTCCATTGGTCAGAGGTGATAAGTTCGCTCGATATATCGATGGTTTTGGCAAACGCAGACTGAAGCAAATCAAGTACAAATACTACTCCGACAAAGCATTGGAGTTATGGGAATTGTGCTATGCGTTCTTCGACCGTCCTGATAGTGTGATGCTCAATGTTGACCAACGAGAATACTTGTTGGTAAAGAGTTTCCACATCGTGTTTGAAGCGATTATCGATGAGCTGATAGCTGGTGACCAAAAGCTGCCAAAGGACTTGAAAGACCAACCAGACGGCAAGCGTGTTGACCACCTGTATCAGTACCAAGAGCTGACAAATAATGATAAGGACGACGATATTTACTATATCGGTGACTCAAAGTATTATAAGCGAGGAAATTCTCTCGGAAAAGAATCCGTTTACAAACAGTTTACTTACGCTCGTAACGTAATACAATGGAATATTGACTTGTTCAACGACGGCAACGAAAGCGACAGGGTTGGTCACATAAAACTAAGAGATGATGCAACCGAGGGTTACAATATAATACCGAACTTCTTTATATCAGCTAATCAGAATAGTCTAAAACCGATTGACGACATCAAATTGATTGATAGCGACAAGGAAGAAGGACACCGCAGACAACAATATTACCTGAGTCGCCAGTTTGAAAATAGGCTATTTGATCGTGACACTTTCCTCTTGGCACATTACGACGTGAACTTTCTATTTGTGGTGGCGCTCTACGGTCGCAACCACGCAGCAAGCAAAGTGCAGTGGCGCGCCAAGGTGCGCAGAATGTTCCGCAAGGAAATTCAACAGATGCTCAAAGAAAACTTTGAGTTCTATGCAATGACTGGCAAGAGTGATGTGAATCCAGAAGCATACATAAAGGAAAATTTCCAGCAACTTTTAGGGAAAGTTTATCACCCATTTGAGAATCGGGAAAATAGCGACCAGCAATATTTCTCACTTGCCTTGCGTAAGCCTGAGAAAGAAATGAATGCCTCTGTTAGGGAAAAGGTTGCTAACGAGAATGAAGCCGTAATGTTCGACTTGAAGCAAGCGTTCTATGTAGCTCGATGCCCACTTGGTGTGGATCCGAGAACGCTACCGGAAGATGTTATGCCAAAGGTTGAGCCACGTCCTCACGATGTGATTCCAACACAATTCCTTACGATGCACTATTTGGAGAATTATCCAACGACGACATTCCTTGTTGGTATCGTGAATGGTGTTGATCACTTGAATTGGATATTCAGCAGAATTGGAGGTAAGCGTGATGATGCTTATAATGTGCGCCTTGGAAAAGATGCGCATGGCGGAGTGGTGAAAAGCCGCGACTACGTGAAGCACGCCAAATTCGTAATCCTTTATCAAGCTGGCGAAGATAAGGTTTACAAAGCTTTCCGAGTAAAGAACACTGGAGAATTAACTCGTGAGCAGATGATAAAGCAAGGGTATTTGAATCCGCATCACGACAAATACTTCTGCTACTTCTTTGATGAAGAAATAACTCTTGGTGATTTCGACATCAATGGAATAATCGAAGCCGATAAAAAATCATACTACGCCGATGTGACACACAAAGAAGCATACCCTAATGGTCAGCCAATCTACATTACAGGCGAAGACTTGATAAAATTCAGGCGATAAAATATGAGCTTTAATTATAATAAAGTTGAAGTGATATGTTTATACCATAGTTTATTGAAAAAATCAATATTGAGATAAAAAGTCTATTGAGATGCGGCGTTGGAATGTCGGATGATATTGAGCTTTTAATAACCAATATGCGGCAAATATGCTATCTACATTGAATTCATCTGAAAGCTTATCGGCTGTCATAGGCTCACCTTTGCGTTTTCTGTCAAAAACGGCTTTTCGTAATTGATCACCATTGAAAAGGTATTGATTTGCAAACTTGTTCGCTTCTTTCTCTGTTTTGGACAACTTGGCTTTACTCTCATTTAGTTGACCTTCCAAAATGTCTTCATTGCGATGAAGAAGCACATGTCCTAACTCGTGGAATAACGTAAACCAACATGTCGCTAAATCACGATTACGGTCAGAAACTTGTATTAAAGGTTTTCCTTCAAACCAACGAACACAACCATATACTGTTTTAGGAAGAAAAGGCACGAAAACTAATGCCACCCCAAAAGCTTCCAAAACGGATGGAAGAGAGTGGAAATATTCAGAACTTTCAATTTGGTGTTTCCAAACACCTGAAGCAATCCAATTCTTCAATGCGGATTCGTTATATTCAGGTAGGTTCATACGTTTGAAATCCAATTCACCTCTTCGCAACCAAGCATATAGATTGACTGGGTCTACTTCAACATTGTTCTGACGGCGGAATAAAGCTGCATAATTATTCGAAGTGGCGAAAATTTCATTTTCAGAATCCACATCGAAAAAATCGAGTATATCATCAAGCCTATCTCTTCCTTGGGTAAATTCATTACGAAGTAAAGGAAGAATGTTTTTTAATTTAGTAAACGCTTTCTTAGATATTTTAAACGATATAGCCGCTTTCTTCTTTTCGCGTGCATAGTCCTCCTGATAATTACGAATGAATGTGGCAAGTTCATTATCCAGGCCGAGAATTTTACAAAGTTTAGCAATTTCTCTTTCTGAAAACTTAACTTTTGCTCTCAACTTGTCTATGGGCATAAAGTCAACGACATTTTTGCCTTTGACAGCAAAAACAGATTCAACCTCTTGCCCAACTGTGTTGAGTAATTCCAGAGGATTAATAACATTAACTTTCTGTTCCATAATAATTTTAAACTGCTTTATAGTCGTGATTATTAATATCTATGACATATATAGTACTAACTGCGTTGAAATTTCCATTCCAATCTTTAACTAATAGAAACTCACCTGTCTCTGTGGTAATATGATGAAAAAATTTCCTCCAGCTTCCTGTGACACGGGTCTTTAATATTAGAGGGTCACCTTTTTTCTCACCACGTTTCAGTTCTATGCAGTTGCTTGTACCTCCAAATATTTTATTGTACGCGCCAGCATTTGCAAAGGAGAGAAGACGTTTGTGAAGTTTTACACTTTCATCCTCAATTCCACCAAACATTTTGCCAAACGCACGTCGCTTAGTTCTGTTAGTTGGGTCGTCAACAAATGCTTGATAGCATTTGCATGCTTTTGTCGATTTAAATTCTATTTTCATATCAGAAAGTAATCGCTACAATTTTGGCGTGCAAAATTAATAGATTTTTCCTATGTAGCAAAATCATATTGCAAATTTAACGTATTTTTCTGAATAAGACAACACGAAGATAACATTGCACTATAAAACTCCAGTAACACTGATTGAGAAGCTTTCTCTGAAAGGAAACTTTTCTAAAGCTGCAGGAAAGCAAATCGGACAACTGGAGCTTTTTGAGGATGGAGAAGATTCCGGAAAATACCGATACGAGTTGATATCGACTCCAGCCTATCTGGGGCGGACATAAGACAAGCACATCCTATATTTGGCCAAATCACTAAAAACACGACAATCATTCTTGTCTATATGGGATAAAGGTACAAAAAATCGGCACATATCCAAGTCTTTTACTTGGTCTGTGCCGATTAAATCGGACCAGTGTCTTACAAAGGGACTTTTTCAGTGTCCTCCGTGGCGGTAACGGGCTTTGAGGAGTCAGTCTCTGAATATTAGCAAGGTTTGCCTGTAATCTCAGAAACCACGTTTTTTATTTCTTGAGCTATGGCATTGGCCTGCTCCATTGTTTTCGCCTCAGAGTAGATTCGGATGATAGGTTCCGTGTTGCTCTTGCGCAAGTGTACCCAATATTCAGGGAAGTCGATTTTCACACCGTCGATTGTTGTCACCTTCTCGTTGGCATATTTTTTCTCAACAGCCTCAAGGATTGCGTCGACATTGATGTCGGGTGTGAGTTGAATCTTGTTTTTCGCGATGCAGTATTGAGGATACTCCTTCTTGAGCTCCGACACCTTTTTGCCTTTGTGGGCAAGGAGAGAGAGGAACAAAGCCACGCCAACGAGAGCGTCGCGGCCGTAGTGGCTGGCAGGATAGATGACACCGCCGTTTCCCTCACCGCCGATAACGGCTCCGCTGTTTTTCATCTGAGTGACAACGTTGACTTCGCCCACTGCCGATGCTGTGTATTTGCATCCGTGGCGTTCTGTCACGTCGCGGAGCGCGCGTGAAGACGACAGGTTTGAAACTGTAGCACCCGGAGTTTTTGACAAGATGTAGTCGGCCACAGCAACGAGAGTGTATTCCTCGACAAACATCTCGCCGTTTTCCATAACGATTGCGAGACGGTCAACGTCGGGGTCGACAACGAAACCAACGTCGGCGCATCCAGTTTTCAAGAGGTCGGAAATCTGAGTGAGGTTCTCAGGAATAGGTTCCGGAGTGTGTGCGAAATTACCTGTCGGGTCGCAGTTCAACTCAATCACGTTTTTGACACCAAGACGGCGCAGCAGCTGAGGCATCACGATACCGCCAACCGAGTTTACGGCGTCGATGGCAACAGTAAAATTGGCTTTCTTGATAGCTTCAACATCAACGAGGTCGAGGTCGAGCACGCTGTCGATATGCTTGCGTGTATAGGTGTCGTTGATAAACTCGTGTCCGAGTTTGTCGACTTCAGCGAAAGTAAACGATTCCGCTTCTGCGATGGCAAGTACTTCCTTGCCCTCGGCGTCGTTTAGGAATTCACCCTTCTCGTTGAGCAGTTTCAGAGCGTTCCACTGTTTAGGGTTGTGAGAGGCGGTAAGGATGATGCCACCGCAAGCCTTTTCCCAAACCACCGCCAATTCAGTGGTCGGCGTAGTGGCAAGGCCGATGTTTACGACATCGAAACCCATACCGTTTAGCGTTCCGACAACGATGTCCTTCACCATCTCGCCAGAGAGTCGAGCGTCGCGACCCACAACGATTGTGTTAGAGCTTTTAGTTGTTGATTTTCGGATGAATGTAGCATATGCGGCAGTGAACTTCACAATGTCGAGCGGACTCAGTCCGTCGCCTGCCGGTCCACCGATTGTGCCGCGGATGCCAGAGATTGATTTTATAAGTGACATGATTATAAAGTAATGGTTTGTTAGTTTTTACTTTTGAAATATCTGATATTGTAGAGGTAAGGCACAACGTCGGCAATCTCCGAGTATGGACCCTTGCGGCTCTTTATCAGAAGGTTGATTTCGCTGTCGATGCCAACAAACACCAGCGGCAACACAACTCCGTAGCCGTATTTCGTGTAGTCGTAGTTGGCTTCCTCGTTTGAAAATTTGAACGATGTGCTGCTGTATGACAAGTCGCCGAAGTTGCCCGAAGGAGCATCCTCATATCCGGCGCTCCAGCGGTTGATGCTTATGCGTCCGAAGCGGAAATATATTGTTTCGCCCTCCTGAGCCCTGTTGTTTGTGCGGTCGCCCGCCTTCAACACCTGCATGTAAACGTTTCCGTTGTCGTCAATTTGGTAGTAGGGCGCGTCGGCACCCGTCTGAAACACCGTGTCGGCAGGAATCTGCTTCAGCACCTTCTGGTGCGCGAGGAAAGAATTTATGGATTTTTCCTCGTCGTCGAGCAACTCGGAGTAGCTTTTTGAATCCTTGCACGATGCGAGCAGAGCCAATGCAATCGGCAGAGCCATCAGTATGAAGTTTCTTATTTTCATATAGTAACGTTGTTTTCAGTTAAATCTCTCAAAATTTGGTGGAACGTGTCGATAGCACCTCTCAGTGGGCCGTGGTATTCGCCTCCTGCGGCATTGGCGTGTCCTCCGCCGTTGAAGTATTTGGCGCAAAGAGTATTTACGTGGAAGTCGCCTTCCGACCGCATCGACACTTTTACAAAACCACGCTCCTCGCGGAAGAAAACCGACCATACCACCGAAGGGATGGCAAGCGGCATGTTGGCGAGAGCCTCCGTGTCGCCCACTTGATAGTTGAACTTTCGCAGATCGCGCTTGTCGAGAATTGTCAGCGAAGCCTTGTGGGACGGGAACAAACGCATTTTTTCGGCTATGGCATAGCAGTTTAGACGCATGCGCGCCTCGCTGCTCGTGCCGAGAGTAAGTTTGTAGATGCGGTCCTTGTCGACGCCGCGTCGCACGAGGTCGGCAACGATTATATACAGCTCTGCGTGGTTGGAGTTGTATGAGAAGTTGCCCGTGTCGGTCATCATTCCCGTATATATGCATGTCGCCACGTCAAGGTCGATCATGTCTGAATAGCCAATGGCTACAAGTATGCGGTAGAGCAGTTCGCAAGTCGACGTCATCTGCGGATATGACAAAATCGGGTTGCATATAGGCTCAGGGTTTATGTGGTGGTCAACCATCAGCTTGTTGCATTTTGCGTTGGCGACCAACTCTCTCATATCAGCAAGGCGCGACAATCCGTTGAAGTCGAGGCAGCAAATAAGGTCGGCAGCGTTGATTGTCTCGGCAGCCATCTCCGGGTCTTTGGCAAACGACACGATGTTGTTATATCCAGGGAGGAAAGCCATGTCTTCCGGCACGTTGTCGGGGGTGACAACGGTTGCCTTCTTTCCAAGTTTGTCAAGTATGAGTTTCAGAGCCAGGTTTGAGCCGGCAGCGTCGCCGTCAGGCGATTTGTGGCAAGTGACCACTACATTTCCGCTATTTTCAAGGGCTTCCTTAAACTGCGTCAGCAGTGTCGGTTCTATAATCTGTTCTAACATTCTTCTGTTTAGTAAATATTGAATTGCAAAGTTATGAAAATAATGCGACAAATATGGATTTCAGGGCATTATTATGCACTTGAAAAAATCCTAATATATATGTCAAAATACTAAAAGCCGGCGTGGTTTCTATTCTATTTTCATGACAAACGGGTAGGCCGGGAGGTCGTCGGAATTGTATAGATTACCTTCGCAATAATTGCTTTGGCAATAGCGCACCGCCACAGGTTCTGTCACATTGTCGCATGTCACGACCAACTTCCCTCCAGCAACTCTGCCGCTTGCCGGATGGAATATGCCGTCGGCTCCGGCGATTTGCAGGTCGTTGACAGCGTTGCTGTTGCATCGCAGCCCTTTGGCGTAGCTGAATTTCACAACAATGGCATTTCCCTTGCGTTGGCAAGACTTTGCCAAAGGACCCATGTAGGGCACTTTGACGGAGTATTCTTTAGCCAGCACCCAGGCAGCGAGCCGCTTTCCGGCAGTCAGTTTGTCGCGAGGATGCAGGTCGAGGCTGTCGCCACGGTCGATGACCGTAGCCAGCCCGATATCCTTTATTCCGCAGTTTAGCCAGGTGTCCATCTGCGCCATGCGCAATTCCGCCGGTTGAGTGGAGTGTGGCGCCACCATCATGCAGTAGAACGGCATCCGCTGTTGCCACTCGTCGCGCCACGATCGCACCATGTTTGTAAACACCTGCGGATAGTCGGCGGCTCGAAATGCATTCGATTCACCCTGGTACCAGATGTTTCCCTTCACCGTGTAGCCGAGTATCGGCGACACCATGCTGTTCCACAACATGCCCGGCACTTTGTGCTCCCAATGTTTCGGTGCCATTTTTTCGAGAGAATATTGCTGGAAGACAGAGGCGTAGAGCGGGTCGTTCTCCATAACGTCGCGCTTTGTCCACGATTCAGCCGGCGAGCCGCCCCATGCACAAGAAATCATACCTACGGGTCGGTGCAGACGGTTGTAAAGGTCGCGCCCCACGACAAATGCAATGGCGGAAAAATCATATACGTTTTCAGCGTTGCACACAATCCAACGGCCGTTGCAGTCGGTGCGTGGTTTGTCGATTGACCGAACTTTGTCGACCTTGAAAAGGTGTATCATCGGATACTCGGCATCTTGTATGTCGGATTCGAAAGTGCTCATGCCAGTTTGCCATTCATTTTTTCTGCCCACGGGAAACTCCATGTTGCTCTGTCCACTACACAGCCACACTTCACCGACCATAACGTTTTTAACTGTAACGGTGTCGGATGCCGAAGCGAATGTCAAAGCCTCGTCGTTGCTGCATCCTGGGGTTGCAATTCTCAATTCCCAATGACCGGAATTGTCGGCGGTGGCTGAATACGTCTTGTCGCTCCAAGTCGTCGTCACGTCGATACACTCTCCAGGAGCGGCTGTGCCCCAAAGCTTAGCATTGCAGTGCTGCTGCATCACCATATTGTCAGAAATGATTGCCGGAAGCGAGATTCCGGCATTTGCGCACAAAGCGCCCAACAGAGTAGCCGCCAACGCCAGCAGTCTGTTCGTTAGGTAATAAAAAGATGTCTTCATAGAACAAAAATAGTGCAAGCTGCGTTAAAAACAAAGTGAAGAAGGCTAATTTCGACTTTTTATAGAAAAGTAGGTGGAAATCGGTGTTTTTTTGTCTAATTTTGCACGAGAAAATAAAGTCAATAACAAATGAACTGCAGGAATTTTATATTGTCTACAATTGTGGCAGCCGCTGGTATGGCACCGGTGTCGGGCCACGCGTTGACGCTGCGCGAATGCTCGCTTGAAGCCACGCCGTCAGCGCCATCAGAAATAGTGTCGGAACGTAGCGGACAAACATATCTCACGCTTTCCGCCGACGGCAAAAACGTGGTGCGTTGCGACTATAAGACAGGACGTCAGGAAGCCGTGGTCATGTCGACGGCCAACCTCAGAGACTGCGACGTCAAGTCGTGGGACGGCTTCATCTTGTCGCCAAATGAGAAACTGATGCTTCTCTACACTGATGTGGAGCCAGTCTACAGGCATTCCTTCAAGGCATCGTATTATGTGTATGACATAGCCCGCAACAATATCAAGAAATTGTCGGAAAACGGCTTGCAGGAAATCCCGTCGTTCTCGCCCGACAGCCGTATGGTGGCATTCGTCAGAGACAACAATATCTATGTTGCAAAGCTTGACTACGGCACGGAGGTGGCTGTGACAAAAGACGGCAAGCGAAATGAGATAATCAACGGAGTTCCCGACTGGGTCTATCAAGAGGAGTTCGGAATGCTGAGCTCGCTCGCATGGTCGCCCGACAATTCGATTCTGGCATTTCTGAAATGGGACGAGTCGGCGGTCAAGATGTATGACATGCCGCTCTATCGAGGCTCATGCGACGAGAAGCCGGAGTATAAATATTATCCTGGAAGCTTCTCGTATAAATATCCAGTTGCTGGCGAGGTCAACTCGAAAGTCAAGGTAATCAGTTACGACGTAGAGACCCGTGCGTTGAAGGAAATGAATGTGCCGTTGGATTACGATGGATATGTGAATAAAATTGAATTTGGAAAGACTCCGGAACGATTGATGGTCAACACACTTAACCGCAACCAGAATGAAATGAAGCTTTATGCCGTCAATCCACGGTCGGCAATGGCGAAATTGATTTACACCGACAAGTCGACAACATGGATTGACCCAGACTTGACATCGATGACGCGCTATTATGATTCGTTCTTCATTGTGGCGAGCGAGCGCGACGGTTTCCGCCATTTGTATCAGTATTCAAATGCCGGCAGCCTGATGAAGCAAGTGACAAAAGGCGATTGGGAAGTCACCGATTTCTACGGCTACGATCCGGCGACTATGCGCTATTATTATCAGTCGACGCAGACAGGCGCTCTTAACCGTGTGGTGGCTTCGGTCGACGCCAAAGGCGTGTCGACGATATTGTCGCCAAAAGAAGGCACAAGCAGCGCGCAGTTTAATGCATCGTTCACTTATTATGTGCAGAATTTCAGCGACGTAAATACTCCAGACACATATAGCCTTTTCACATCGAAAGGCAAGGAGGTGCGCGAGATAGAGGCAAACTGCGAATACGCCGACCGCTTCCGCAATGTGCCAGAAAAGACATTCTTCACGATGACAAGCGCCGGCGAGACGCTCAATGGCTATATGATAAAACCTGCAGGCTTCAACGAGTCGCAGAAATATCCGGTTATCATGTACCAGTACAGCGGACCGTGTTCGCAGCTCGTGAAAAACAAATGGAGCATAGATTGGCTCGACTACGCCGCCACACAGGGCTATCTTGTGGTTTGTGTCGACGGTCGAGGCACGGGATTCCGGGGCAAAAAGTTTGCATCGGTGGTCTATAAGAACTTAGGCAAATACGAGACAGAGGACCAGATTGCCGCCGCTCGCTATGTGGCGTCGCTGCCTTATGTCGACGCATCGAAGATAGGCATTTTCGGATGGAGTTTCGGAGGATATGAGACACTGATGGCGATGACCGCTCCCGGCAATCCGTATGCAGCCGGCATCGCAGTGGCACCGGTGACAGACTGGCGTCTCTATGACTCCGTCTATACTGAAAGATTCATGCTCACACCGCAGCAGAACTCCGTGGGCTACGATGCAAGCTCGACGCTTGGCAGAATCAAGAACCTCAAAGGCAATCTGCTGATTGTGTCGGGCACCGCCGACGACAACGTGCATATCGCAAACACGTTTGAATTTGTTTCGGAGGCAACGTCGCAGAACAAAATCCTTGACATGATGGTTTATCCTAATAAGAACCACTTCATCAACGGATGTGAGACGCGCTTGGCGCTTTATACGAAATTATTGGACTATTTCAATCGAAATCTGAAAAAGTAGATATTGAGCAGGAAACTACATAGCATCTGCAGTTGTTCGATTTCTGAAATCTGGAAGAACTACTCGATTGGGACGATACTCTTGGGCATCGTCCCAATTGTTCCATTGCTCGGCGGAAACGGAACATTGCCGTTGACGGTGCTGATATTGGTGTTGCTGCTGTTCTGCTATGTGCGCCATGAACGCTTCAAGTCGTTGCAGCGTTGTGCGGTGTTCCCATATATCGCGGCGAGGATATTGCTTGTCTTTACTGTGTTTATGCTGCTTGTGGTGGCAGTCAGCATCACGTCGAGGCATACTCTCGGCGGTCCGTTGTTGGCAGCAGTGCAGAGCCGGGCGTCGCTCTATGTGTCGCTTTTCAGCTTGATCGTGTTGTGGCTGATGTATCCTCGCATGTGGAGCACCACATTCTGTCGCGAATGCATGCTTAAACGGGGATTGCCACAGGAGCGCAGCGTTCTTGGGCATGTGTATGACAGAGAGAACGGCTATCTGGTGCGCCGGAAGCAGGCGTTGTTTAGCACCATTTTCATTCTTACCGCAGCGTTCCGCATAGCGGAGGCATATTGGCAATTTTCCCCGTTTATCGTGAGGATGGTGTATATCTATATCCCGCTTAGCCTTGTGGTGGCAGACGCGGTCTATGTGCGGTCGCGATATTTCGTGTTGGGGAGGATAAGCGCGGAAAAAGAAAGGTCAACAATGCCGTATGGAGGAAAGTTCAAGCTTGTGCGGGTGCTGGTCGTCGACGATGGCGGTATGCTGCTGGCACAAGGAGAGAAAGGCCTTGACACGCCTTACAGCTGCTATGAGCCATACACGGAGCAGTTGTCGGTCGACACGGCAATGCGCCTCGTAGGCAGAGGGGTTAGATTCTGCTACAGCACCGTCGACACGATCAACCACCGCTGCATAGAACATTATCTGTGTTTCGTAGACAAGCGCGTCGATGTGGCGAATGCCGCATGGTTTGACATGGAAGCCGTGGAACGGAAGTATGGAAATGAATTGGCACGGCTGCTGTGTGCCGAGTTGCATCGCATCTACACCGTGATGCAGACGAGCAAAGTTTATGATTTGAGCGGCAAGAAGCTTGTGGAGCTGGAGGGCTATAAGCCAAAGTTTGCTTTCCGGGAGTTGCGCACCACCGATGTGGATTTCAACGATAGCCGGTGGATGCTATTGTCGAGATTTAATAAGGATTTGACTTTTTTTGCCTTGCGCAGAGCGTGGTATCAGTATGTGGAGGGCTTGATTTAACAAGAAATTGACAAGATGGAATTGATAGCGATTGTAGGACCTACAGCGTCGGGAAAAACCCATAAGGCCGTGGCTTTGGCAAAGCGGATAGGCGGCGAGATTATAAGCGCCGACTCGCGCCAGTTGTACCGAGGCATGGATATCGGAACAGGGAAAGATTTGGAAGAGTATGGCACGGTTCCGTATCATTTGATTGACATCTGTCCTGCCGGATATAAATACAACCTCTATGAGTATCTGCGCGACTGCGACAAGGCGGTTGCTGAAATACGCCAACGGGGCAATCAGCCCATTGTGTGTGGCGGAACGGGTCTTTATGTGGAGTCTTATCTGAAAGGTGTGCGCTTGCCTGAAGTGCCTGAAAACAAGGCGTTGCGGGAGCGGTTGGAGGCATACACGCTTGAAGATTTGACGGCGATGCTTGCGGAAATGAAAACCTTGCACAATACCACCGACGTCGACACCAAGAAGCGGGCAATCCGCGCCATCGAGATACAGCGTTATTACATTGACAATCCCGACATTGCTCAGAAGGCAGAGCCTCATCCCGTTGAAAATGCGCTGATTGTGGGGGTAGACATCGACAGAGAGGCGCGCCGCCGCCGCATAACGGAGCGTCTGCATGCCCGGCTGGAAGAGGGAATGGTCGACGAGATACGTCGTCTGCTCGACAGTGGAGTGGCAGCCGATGATTTGACATACTACGGACTTGAATATAAATTTGTCACGGCGTATGCTACCGGGCAGCTGACGTATGACGAGATGGTGAGCCAGCTGGAGATAGCCATCCATCAGTTTGCCAAGAGGCAGATGACGTGGTTCCGCGGCATGGAACGTCGCGGCTTCAAGATAAATTGGCTGCCATACGATATGCCTGACGCGGATTTCGCCGAAGCCGTGGTGGGCATGATGCAGCGTCAGTAACAGTCAACTTTTATCGTGGCGGTCACGGCGCGATGGTCGGACAATTGAACGGGAAGGTCGATTACCCGGCATCCCGCAGCCTTGATGTTGTCGTTGGGCAGCATGAACAGATAGTCGATTTTTCTGTCGGGCACGTCGGCAGGGAATGTCGGCATGGAATCTGAAATGTTGACCATCGCATTGCAGAATTTCTCCGCGCACGGCTCGTCGGGCGTGGCGTTGAAGTCACCGCCTATGATGGCGATGTCGGCGTGGCATGCGGCAATCTTGTCGAGCACAAAATCGGCTTGCAGCGCTCTTGTCTCAACGCTTTTCACGTCAAGGTGAGTGCATGCGAAGGCGACTTCAGGCATACCGTCAACCTCAAACGTTCCGAGCAGCAGCGCCCGTTGTTCTGTCTTCAGCGGATTCGGGAGCATGAACCGTTGCATCGACAAGCAAGGATAGCGTGAAAGGATGGCAATGCCGTAATAGCCGCCGGCAAAATTCAAAGTGCGTCCGAAATATCCGAACATATCGGTTTTCGCCGCCAGTTCGGAGACGATATTGCGCCCGTTCATATTCGGGGCATTGGCGCGTTTTGTCATAACGTCCACTTCCTGCAGCGCTACGAAATCAGGATTTTGGGATTTTATCATCTCCGCAAGGGAGTCGATGGTGGTAAGGCTTCCGGCACGGATGTTGTATGTCATCACAACCAATTCCTTTTCGGCGGCGTTCGTTTTTACGAAGCACATTGTCAGGCAAGCGACAATGCTTAGTAGAACGATTCTTTTGATGTTCATTGTTTACAGTAGTTTATGTGGTCAGTTGTCTTTTTGTGGCAGAAAATGACACGTCTGCCATTCATGCAGCCAAGATAAGAAAAATATTCCGGATTGGAGTAGAGCGGGCTGATAAACCAAGTGTATATTCCCTCCCATTGTGTTTTGTCGCCGTTTTTAACTGTCGCGTCGCCGATGAGCTTGTGGTATGATTTGCTCCACGAGTTGCCGATGAATACAAAATCGTCGGGGGCGACAAGATGCCTGTCGCCGATACCTTTTTCAGTCATATAGGCTGCAGCATGGCATACGTCCGACTTCTCGATGAATTGATGAAACCGCGGCGCTGATTTGCGGGTAAATCTGTTGACCGAATCGACTGGTGTCCAGCGGCTGTATTTGCCGCCGGGCGTAAGAATCTCCGTTTCGCCGACCATCATTGACTGCATGCCGTAATATCGGCTGATTTTAAGGGGATTGACGTTGACGTAGCTGTGCGTGGCGCAGACTTGTATACTGTTGCCGCAGACGCTGTAGCAAACGGTTTCCGTGCAGAACTTCTTGTCGGGTTCCAATGGGTTGAGAAGAGTGTTGACCACGCGTATGGTGACGCACTCCGCATCGCCACGAAAGCCGTCGCCCAGCCGTTCGCCCCTCTCGTTATGGATGGATATGCTGTCGGTGCGGGCAGAAGGAGAACCGTCGGGGAGCAGATGGTTTCCGCCCGTCCAGCCGCTGTTTTCGATTAAAAAAGGTCCGATATTGTCGCTTGTCGCCTCATTGACGACAACGGAGTCGACAAGCACACGGCTGAACGTGTATATATGGTTTGCCATGCATCGGCTGAATTCATATCTGATGCTGTGGCAGCCTTCCAGCCGTGACTCTATAGCCAAAAATTCCCCATCCAAAGCCACTTTCATGGCTTTGGCGGGGAAAAATGATATAGCTAAAATTAGTGCAAGAATTGATTTATGCATATTTACTTGACATCAAGGTTCTTGTTTTTTTGGCGGTCGACTATTAATTTCGCCAATTCGTCCATAATCGCTTGATTCTCGGCCGACGGATTCTTTACCATATCTATCAGCGCCTTGCTGCCAGTGTAGTAGGCGATGGATGACGAGGCAAACACATTATGGCGCCGGAAAGCGTCGATATATGCCTGCATGCGGGAATAAGAAGAGTCGTCGGCGTTGAACAGCGCCTTTGAGTCGCACTCAAATTCCATTGCCATGCCCAGACTCAACGCTTCCTCGCAGGCGTCGTCAAGTCGTGAGTCGGGGATAGACTTGTCGAAGAAATGGTTGGGCTGATAGTATGCGAAATCGAAGCCCAATTCTTTCCAGCGGTCGTATCCACGCGCCTTGTAGTATGGAATCCAGATGAATTCAAGACCTTTGGCGTGGACGGCAGGCGCGATGTGCTTCACCAAATCTTTGGTGTGGCAGATGTCTTCATCGACCCAATAAAGTCCCGACAGCTCAATATTCTTGTAGCCGGCGGCGTTGAAGCGAGCCACCAGCTGGTCGATAAACCAGACAGCTGCGGCTGAACGGTCGCCATAGTTGTCGAAAATCAGTTTTCTGCCGCCAAGTTCTCCCCAGTCGGTCTGTCCGGCAATCGGGGTAGGAATTGACAGCACCACTTTATGCTTGAATCCTGGATTCCCGATAGAGTCAATCATGTTGCCGATGCACTTGTCGAGAGCGTCGAGCGATTTTCCCTGTTCAAACAGACGGTCGAGATACCATGTCCATTCTTGCTTTCTTGCGTTGAGCATCCCGTATCGCGGAATGAATGTGTGTCCCATGCCGTCGTCGAAATCAAGGAATAGAAATCCGTCGAAGAGCCATTCGCGGTGGCTGTCGGCAAACTGGTGGGTGACGTATGGCAGCAGTTGCTCTTCAGTCCAGTCGATGCGTCGTGCACCGCCTTGATAAATCAGTGCCAGGTCGCGGATCTTGTTCTTAGGATATTCCTGGACAGAGTCGCATTTCATAACGTTTACGGGTTCCACAGGCGCCAGAATGTTTTCCACCTGCCACTGCTTTCTTTTGTTGATTTTGAACGAAGAAGCGCAGATGCTTGATTTTGGGTCAGCCGATTTGCGCAGTTGCACGATGTAGGTGCCTTTTGCTGTCGACCATGCTGACGCCGCTTCGTCGAAAGAAGCAATGTCGCGTTCGCTGAACGAGAGTCTTACGGTCTCGCTTTCGCCGGGAGCGAGCAGCTTTGTCTTGGCAAATGCTTTAAGCTCAGATTCCGGTTTCACGGCGATGCTGGCGTCGACAGGCGCTTTGACGTAAAGTTGGACAACCTCGCTTCCGGCAACATTGCCCGTGTTCTTGACTGTAGCAGAAACGGTGTATTTGTCGCCCGATTTTGAGATTTTAGGCTTGGAATATGAGAATTCTGTATAGCTGAGTCCGAAACCGAAAGGAAACGACACTCCGCGTTTGGCAGTTGAGAAATAGCGGTATCCCACCCAGATGTCCTCCTCATAGTTCGTGAAGTCAAAATTCTTACCCTCTGTTTGTCCTACATAAGGATAATTTTTAGACGAAGGAATGTCGGAATACTTGATAGGGAAAGTCATAGGCAATCTGCCCGATGGACAAACTTTTCCCGAAACCACATCAGCGACGGCGTCGCCGCATTCCTGCCCCGGGAACCAAGCCATAAGGATTCCGTCGGCGTTCCATTTCCAAGAGTCGGTTTCCATCATGCCGCAGACATTCATCACGACAATCATTTTTTTGTCTTGCTTGCGGCATGCCGCACCCACTTTGTTGATCATGGACAACTCCTCAGCCGTAAGGTTGAAGTCGTTTTCAATGGATCTGTCGGATGTTTCACCCGAACCGCGTCCCAACACGACCACTGCCACATCGCTTTTCTCCAATTCTTCCGAAATCAGGGCTTCTTTTCCTGTCAAGTCCATCTCAGGAGCGACGGTTCGGTGGTATGAAATCTTCTGCCAATCCGGGCAGTCGGGGAATTTGTCGTCGAAGGCAGTTCTGAAATCTGCATATTTCTTGTAGATTTCCGCCAATCGGCTGTTGATAGGATATCCGGCATTTTCCAAACCCGTGGAAATGTCGGTGATGTAAGGTTTGTTGACATTTGAAGAACCGGTGCCGCCGGCGATTGATTTATATGCGGTGACCCCGAAGAGGGCAATTTTTGCTCCCTGTTTCAGTGGGAGAGACTGTTTCTCTTTTTTGAGCAACACCATAGCCTCAGTGGCAATTTTACGTGAAGCCTCAGCATTGTATTCAAGATTCGGTCGGCTTGCCTGCCATCCTTTGGCAGTGATTGATTTTGCAACGATTCCAAGCACGTCTTTCACGCAGGCGTTGACAGCCTCCATCGACAGCTTTCCGTTGTTGACAGCCTCGATAATTTCATCCACGATTTCCTCATCGCCCGGCATAATCAGACTGCATCGGGCATTTATAAGGTCGACGGTAGGTCGACGCACGGTCCAGTCGGTAAGCACCAATCCGTTGTATCCCCACTCGTCGCGCAGCAGACGCTGCATCAATTCCATACTTGTCTGAGTGAACTGTCCGGCAATCTTATTGTAAGAACCCATTACGGTCCACGGATCCGCCTCTTTGACGCAGATTTCAAAACCCTTGAGGTAGATTTCTCTGAGGGCGCGTTGTGTTATGCGGGCATCGTTGAATTTTTTGCCGGTCTGCTGGTTGTTTGCCACAAAATGCTTCAGGCTTGTGCCGATTTCGTTTTTCTGGATTGCGCGAATCAAGTGAGCCGCAAGTTTGCCTGTCAGCATTGGGTCTTCAGAGAAGTACTCAAAATTGCGTCCGCAAAGAGGGTTGCGCATAATGTTGATGCCCGGTGCCAGGATGATGTCGACACCGTAGGCTTTTGCCTCGTCGGCCATGCATTTGCCTTGCAGCGCGGCAGCGTTGATGTCCCAAGTGGCGGCAAGAGCGGTGGTTGAAGGGAAGCACGTGCAGAACGAGCGGTTTCCGCCATCCGTGATGTCGCTTGTTGAAGAAGACGCCACAGGAAGTCCTTGGCTGTCGTATTCCGTTTTCACATCGTGCGACGTGACTGGATTGATGCGAACGCCCACAGGCCCGTCAGCCAAGTTTATTGATGGAATACCGAGTGTCGGTATTTCATAAGTCCATCCGGCAGCACCGGGGACAATGTGGCTTAATCCGTCGTTTTTTCCTTCAGAGCCCACGAGCAGCCTTGCCTTCTGTTCCAAAGACATTTTAGCGACGATTGCATCGATGTCGTATCCGGTGAAAATTTCAGCAGCATTGAAAGGGCAGACTGCAAGAGTCAGCAGGACCGCAGAAAGAAATCGTTTTGTCATAGAGTGTTTGTTTTTGATAAAAAAGGGAAAGGCGCATATGAGAACCATAAGAATGCGTCTTTCCCATTGGTTATATAAGAAAGTCTATGTTATTTAACAACAACTTTAGTCGCTTTGTTGCCAACTTTTACGATGTAGAGGCCGGCAGCGCAGTCGATGTCGCCCTTGCCAGTTGCAACAAGAGCACCCGCTGTGTTGTAAACGTTTGCAAGAGTCTCGCCTTTAACAACGATTTTGCCCTCAGCACCGAAAACAACCACGTCGTTCTCAGCTCCGATGCCTTCAACAGAAGAATCTTCGATTGTAAGCTCATACTTTGCGATGTATGCGTTAGGCACGTATTGATAGATGTAGACAGAATTGTCAGAAGCAGGCTCAACATTCAGGTGGTTTCCGTAGAAAGCGTTGTTTTTGTACAACACGTCGGAACCGTCTTCCTTAGACTCGGCATATTTTGTAGAAACGCGAACGTCCTTGTCGGCATCTTCGTTGGCAGGAGTTGCCTTTACCTGAAGTTTTGCAACAGTGAAACCGTCGGCATTGTTTGAACCGGAAGAATAGACAATGTATTTCTTTCCATTGAGCTGGAAAATCTCAAAACCGGTGCAGCCATTGTGGTTAGGAGTTGTGTAGAAACCAGAAGGCATCCAGTTACCTTCGTCGTCGAGAGTGAGACGATAGATAGAGTTTCCGTTGCCGGAAGTGGTGTTTGTGAGCTTGACATCAGGCGACAACATAGACACAGACTCAGTGTCGAATCCATAATTGCTGATGAGGTGGGTCGTGGTGAATGTACCGCCAACTTTCAGAGCCTCGTTAGGAACGAAATTGTAAGGATAAGTGTTGGCAGCATCCTGAACGCCGTTTTTGATAGGCACCTCGATCATGTTTGGTTGCCACCATGTTCCCATGTAGAGGATACCGCCCTTGTCTGACAAAACGTTGCCAGAAACGTGTCCCCAGAAGTCGGCACGGCCGGCAGGAATGCCTGCGATTTCAAAATCTTTGGTTTCGCCTGTCGGAGAGATGATTCTCACGCCCTTGTTTACGTTGTAGTTAGTGTTGAACTCACCAGTGCGGACAATGATGTTGCCAGCATCGTCGCGGGTGATGTTTGTTCCTTTTCCTGAATCAAGTTCACCAACCTTTCCGGTCTGGTCCCAAATCTCGATTTTCTGAGTGTCCTTGTTTTGGAGGTAGAATTTACCGTTTACAGCCACACCCTGGCGGGCAGACGTGTGGAGAGGAGCCACGTCAGTGTTCATCCACAAGCATTTAAGATTGTGGTCCATTGAAGATTTAGCATTGGTCGAAGGTGCAGATACAGCCAAGCTGGCAATTAAAGCTGCTCCAAAGAGTAAATTTGTTTTCATTTCGTTTGTTTTTTAAATAGTTAGAAAATAGTTATTTGATTAGAATCTTTTTGATTTCTCTTTCTGTCGCGATGAGGTATAGCCCAGGAGTCAATCCCGATGTTGGCAGGATGGTCGTTCCTACGTCGCATTTTTTGGTAGCCAGACATACACCCAGACTGTTGAATATGCGCACATCGGAATCGTAAGGCATTGCTATTTCCACGGCAGATCCGATGCTGCGGATGCTGATTGTGTCTTCCTCGATGGCTGATGCGCCGGCGTTGTCGTCCACGACGACAGTCATTGACGCCTTTTCAGAGCCGAAAGCCGCTTCAAGACGGTAGCTGCCTGTAGCTTTGAACAAAACCGTATTGTCGGAAATCTCAACTCCATTTTCGGGGTTGCACGACAACCGGTATCCTGTAATGTCAGCGTTGACGAGATAACCGTCGCTGTTGTATCCATAGACGACAGGTCGGAACGAGTCGTTGACGTTAAGTTTCTTCGAGTAGTCGGCAAATGCAATCGATGCGATGTTGCCGTCGGTAGTCTTCGGAGCCGTCAGGAACCATCCGTTTCTCACTTTCCTCAGATTTCCGTCGCTTGGACGGTTCAGCGTGCCGAGCGTTTCGGAATACACAGTCGATGATCCGCCTCCGTCAAAATTCAAGGCGTCGCTGCATCCTGCCATAATCATCATTCCAGCCAGCTCTTTTGATGTCACACCATCGGAGATTCCGGCGTTGAACTTGTCGCCGTCGACAACCATCAGTATCATCTTTAATCCAGACTGGTCGGTGCCTATGGCTGTGCGTGGACGACGGTAGGAGAGATGGTCGAGCAACTTGTCGGTGTCGAGAATCTTTCCGTCCTGCAGAATCATCGGGCATCCTCCGCTCATTTCCGTGATTTGGTCCACGACTTTGCCGTTGAGCGTGAATGTCGGTGTAATCTCAACGATGTCGCCAATCTGCAGTTTCTGCAGCGGCTCCATATACCACGAAGCATTGGCAGAGAGAACGATGCCTCCTGACGGGATGGCCATGTTTCCGGCATTTGACTGTGGAACCCCAGTGATTCGGAATTTGGAAGTGCCATGTGCCGACAGTCCGCCGTCGACAGCTACAGCCGCAACCTCCACACCTGATGATTTAGTGCCTGTCGAAGCACCATATTTGTCGGTGTAGATGACAAAATCGTTTGACTCGCGCGGAGTGTTTACACTTTTTACCGACATTTGTCCTGTTGTGGTCGAAGTCAGTCTGAACGTTGTGTAAAACTGTCCGAAATGCAGTTTTTTCCCAGCGTCCGCACCTACGGAATACCAGTCAGTCGTGCTTCGTGCGGTCTTGAATATCTCGGAGTCTACCACGGTTGTGCCGATAGGGCCGTTGGCAGAAAACAAGTCGGCGTTTACACCTGCAAAATATTCATTTGCTTTGTCGTCGTTGTTCTCAATCATTTGCGGAATCGTGAGATTTGTCTTCAAATTGTTGTTGCCGCAGATTGTCTTTATTTGCACGATAGGATTGGTGAGGTCGGTGGTAGTGAAAAACACACGTTGCCTGTCTGCCCCGGTCAAGTCCAGTATGGTCAAGACAGTGCCAGGACCCACTTGACAATGCTTCAGCGTGTCGACAGCATATTCCTTGCCCAACACAGTCCATTTTGCGGAAGGTTGGGCAAAGACTGCTGAGATTGAAGATATTAATAGTACAAACGCGATAGATCTCATTGCTACAAGTTTATTCTTTTTCCAGTAATCGGTTCAATGGTCAACGACTTTCCATCGGGCAAAGTCACCGTGTGCCGCACACTGTCGCTGTTGACAACATACATGACGCGCTTTCCTTTAGGACTCTCCCAGATTGCGCCTTTCACCACATAGTCCTTGCCGAATGTGTGGACATCGACGATAGGATTGTCGCCCGTGGGAATCACCTCAGCGATATAGCGTCCGCCGGTAAACACATCGTGCTGCTTCTTGCGCAAGTTTGTCAGATTGCGCAGGAACAAAGCCTCATACTCAGCCTTCTCGTTTACCCAAAGCAGGCGAGGGTCGACCCATCCGAGTTGGGAGCCGTAGAGGAAGCATTGCATGTTTTGATAGCGGAATTCGCCTTTTGTCACATCGGTGTATGGCGAATACGTGTAAGCGCACGTAAGCACTCTGTCGGAATAAATCAGCGGGAACAGCGGAACGATTTTGCAGTCGGGATTGTGCGGAGTGTTAACTGTCAGCAGGATGTCGAAGCAAGGAATGTAGCATTCGGCATTCTCTTCCGAGAAAACGATGTTGTCTTTACGCAGGTGGCTCTCGCGCAGTTCAGCCATCATGTCACGATAAGAGTTGTACCAGAACTCGCCTCCTCCTGCTGGATGACTGTGGTTGCGCGCATAGCATGGGTAGGGTGCCGCTGCAGCCACTTGGTCAATGTAAAGTCCATTGGTGTGCAGGCGGTCCTGTATGCTGTCGGCAAGCTCAAGAATGACATTCTTCCAGATTGGCGATGACGGACAAGTCACGGTGTTGGGCACAATTGAAGTGGGGTACACTTCAGTGTAGAGCGCACCGTCAGGGCGTCGGCAAGAGGCATCTTTGCCATTGCGGGCAGCATAGCTCTCCGTTCCGGGGTCCCAAAGGCGTCCGTTGATGTAAGGAAGCACCTGGCATCCGCGGTTTCTCACTTGCCGTACTATAGGCTCGAATTTCGGGTTTGCCGGGAAATAGTCGGGATAGTGGGAGTCGTAGCTGTGGTGGTGCCAGAAGTACCAATGAAAGCAGATGCTGCCGCCGAAATAGTCGATAGCCTTGTTGACAGCGACCACCGTTGTGTCGCCAAGATATTTGGCGCGCATCCACAGATCTTTCTTCTCCAGCCATTCGGGGATGTTGCGTTCCTTCAACGTTTTGCTGCCCCATGGCGTCGAGAGAGCGAACGGGCGGTACCATTTAACGGCAGCCTCGCTCCATCCGCCGGCGGTTGTTCCAGTAACAGTGGTCCAAGGCACGTTGAATCTATGTGATGCCTTGTCGGTCCATCCGTATGATGCCGCCACCTCTGTGCGGAAGCTGACGGCACCGTCTTTTTCGCGGATGCGCATCATCTTTCCGCAGGCGTTGCGGTCTTCGGGCGAGAAGTAGAACGTACCCTTCTTAGAGTCGAGCATGATCATCTGCATCGACGCGTTCCATGAAGGATAGTTGGCTTCGTAGTCGCCGTTCTCTTTCAGAGCATATTCATTTCCCCATCCGCCGGGTGTAATCACTTTGCCCTCTACAGGGGAGTCGATGGCGATGTTTGGGAATACGAAATTGGTTATAGTCCAATTGTTAGGCACGTTAGCCGACAGATTCCAACGCAGAAGGTCGGCATTGTCGTCGAGCGACACGCGCATCTCCACGGGGTAGTTGTTGCCGTCGTATTTGAGGCGTGTGTGCCACGAGAATACAATAGCTTTCGACGTGTCGCAGTCTTCCTCCCTCCAGCCGTGGTAAACGGCATAGCGTGGCTCGATGGTCGGCGTTTCTCCCTGTTCGCCAAGATATGTCAGGCTCCATGGCTGTCTGTTGTCGCCTGGCTTTGCCATTTCCGTTCCTGCGAATTTCATTGAAACGATGTCGAAAGAGCCGTTGTCGGCAAATTCCATAGCGACATGTTCGTTGGCGATGCGTACTGTTCCGTTGCCTTTGGTCACAGTGGTCTTGGCCATGGCTGGCAGAGCAGACAGGGAAGATGCTATGATTGCTGATATGACAAGTTTGTATGTCATTGTAGTATTCTGTAGTTTCTGTTAATAGTCAGGGTTGGTAAGATTCGGGTCGCGGTCGGTCTCGAGGCGAGGAATTGGCCACCAAGTGAATTGCGGAGCCCAGAATCTGTTCTTGTCGCGTACGCGGAGTTTCTCCTTGTAGGCTTCATACGACGGAATGTCGTTGAGGTCGTGGCGGACGGAAGTTTTGAAGCTTGGAATGTCGGTGTCTGCCAATCCCTCATAGCGGATTTCCGGCAAAGGCTGTCCGTAGGAGGGATGCTCGTTGAGCAGGTCGCCGATGCCCCAGCGGCGCACGTCGACAAACAGCAGTCCTTCAAGTACGAATTCCACTTTGCGCTCGCGGCGCACCAGCTGTCTCATTTTGTCGACATTTCCGATTCTGTCGGCTGAAACTTCCGGCATTCCAGCGCGTTTGCGTATCTCGTTGATGGCATTGTAGACCGATTCGTCCAATTCTCCGAGTTCAATCTTCGCTTCGGCGTAGTTGAGCAAAATCTCGGCATAGCGCATTAGGATGAGGTTTGACGAAGAGCTCATCAGCTGCTCTGTTGTCTCGTTTGCATATTTGCGCCACACATATCCCACACCGTTGTTTACGAGCGACGGGCTTGTTCCGGTCACGTCGACATTGTTGGCTGTATACCATTTGTTGCGGCGAGGGTAGAAGCTCGTTTTCGAATCGTAGATGTTGATAACGCATTTCAGCGGATTGTTGCCGTCGGTGTTGGTGTAGTATACCGTATCCATGTGTCCGGCAAGAGTCGCATTGAATCGAGGGTCGCGGTTCTTGGTCGGGTGCTTAGGATCGTAGAGCGGCGACTCGTCGATGCGTTTGCCGTCGATACATTCATAGGTGTCGGCGATAATGCTGCTCGGGAAACGCACAGAAGAGCCATAGTTGCGTGAAGAATGGCCATAGCCCACAGTGTGCAGTTTCTTTGATCCGGAAGTGGAATACATCAGCTCCCAAAGGCATTCGTCTCTCACGTCGCTTTTAGCCTGTCCTGTAAGGTTGAACAAATCGTCGAATTTCTTTGCAAGATGGCGTTTGCCGATTACCTTCGAGGCAGCTTCGGCGGCTTGACGGAAATAATCCTGTCCTTTGCCGTCTACGTTGAAGCTCCCGGCAAACAGGCAGATGCGTGAAATCAGACCGTAAGCCACAGATTTGTCAACACGTCCGCGTTCTGTTGCCGTCCAAGGCAGACTGTTGGCGGCATCGTTGAGGTCTTTTGTCAGGAAGTCGATGATTTCACCTTTTGGTGTGCGTCCTTCTTTATACTGCTCGATGGTCACGGGCGCGGTGAAGAAAGGCACATCGCCATAGGCTGAAATCAGATTATAGTAGGCATAAGCGCGGAGCACGCGGGCTTCGGCATAATATTGCTTTGCCTTGTCCGACATAGTTTCGATTGACGATTCAGCACCTGAAATCACAGAGTTGGCGCGTGCGATTATGCCGTATTCTCCAGACCAGAATGCTTGGATTTTGACATTGTCGGGGTTTAACGCTCCGCCCGCGCCGATGCTCTTGTTTTCGTCCTGCTCAAGTCCGTAGGCTGTGTAGTGGTCGAGCACGATGCATGCCGGGACAGACCAGTTCATGTCGAAATAGAGCTTCTGATAGGTGCCGGTCACGCCTTCTTTCAATCCTGCCTCCGACTTGTAGAAACCCACGTTGTCGTAGGCTGGATTATCTTTGTCGAGGAAGTCGGAGCATCCAACGACTGCTATGGCAGCAGATGCAAGAATATATTTTGATAAAGTCTTAATCATTGTTTTTTTGATGTTTAGAATTCAACATTTAAGCCAAACACGAATGTCTTGTTGAGAGGGTATAGGCTCGCTCCCGAGCTTACGCTGTTCTCTGGGTCGAAACCTTCGTAGAAGTTGTCTTTTATAGTAAACAAGTTCTGCGCGCTCGCATATACTCTCAGCTTTGAGATGTGTGCAGCCTTTGTGATAGAAGAAGGCAGAGTGTAGCCGAGAACAATGTTCTTGAGTCTGCAATATGCTCCGCTCTTTACCCAGAAAGAGGAAATCATATTGTTGGGGTTTGTCGCGTTCGGATCCTCGAGCAGACGCGGGAATTTGGCGTCGGGGTTTTCGGGAGTCCAATAGTCAAACTGATATTTGTAGATGGTGTAGTTTCCACACAACGCTCTTGCGCCGGCGCCGGAGTAGTATACGTCCTTTTTGCCTACGCCCTGGAAGAAGGCTGAGAAGTCGATTCCTTTCCATTGCAAACCGAGAGTCAGACCGAACTCGTAGCGAGGAGTCGGGTTGCCGATGATTGTGCGGTCGTGGCTGTCGATTTTGCCGTCGGGCACACCGTCAGGACCGGAGATGTCTTTATATTTAATGTCGCCAGGAGCCACGTTGGCTTTGTTGCCGCCATACACAGGCGATGCGTCAATCTCTTCGCGCGACGAGAAGTATCCGTCGGCTACATATCCGTACCACGAACCGTAAGGCTTGCCCTCGGTGGTCAGTGTGGTTCCGCTTTTATATTCTTTGCCGTAAAGGTTGATCACTTTGTTTTTTACATCAGAGATGTTTCCCTTTATGTAGTAGTCAACATTGCCAATTCTGTCTTGCCATGCGATTGAGAATTCCCAACCGTTGTTTCTCATCGAACCGGCGTTCTCCCAAGGAGAGGTCATTCCTACGAACAGAGGCACGGGGAATTGCTGCAGCATTTCGTCGATGTTGCGCACGTAATAGTCGAAACTACCGCTCAATCTGTTTTTCAGAAAAGCGTAGTCGACGCCGATGTCGAACTGGTGTGATTTCTCCCAAGTGATGTCAGGGTTTGCAAGCTGGGTCTGAGCCACGCCAGGAGAAAACTCTTTGTCAAACCAGTATCCGTATCCTGTTGAGCTTCCGATAGATGCGGAATAAGGGTAGTAGCTGCTTATCGCCTGGTTGCCCAACAGGCCGTATGATGCTCTCAGCTTGAAGTTGTCCATGACGTTTTTGGCAGATTCCCAAAATGCCTCCTCCGAGATTCTCCATCCGGCAGAAACAGAAGGGAAGAAACCCCATCGATTGTTGCCGATGAATCGCGACGTTCCGTCGTAGCGTCCGTTGACCTCAAACAGGTATCTGTTGTCGAAAGAATAGTTTACTCTGAACAGGTATGAGAGCATCGCCCATGCGTGGCGTGCGCTTGAGTTTGTCATTGTCGCCGCATCGCCGTTGTTCAAATCTTGATAGCCGTCGTAATGATAATTTTTTCGTCCGGCAATCAGGTATGAGTAGTTGAGCTCTTCCGACTGGAAGCCCATTAGGAGTTTAAGATAGTTCTTGCCGAAAGTGTTTTCGTATGTTCCAATCAGGTCGTATTGCTTGCGCACTTGCTTTGTGCGTTGGTCCGACATCGACGATCCGGTTGTCGGGAACGAGCCTTTGAAAGCTCCGTTCTCATATGTGTCGTAAGGCTTTACGAATGCGTTTGTCTCACCATCGTTGCGCTTCCAGGTGTATGCTCCGTAGATTGAAAGACCTTTCAGCGGAGTGATTGTCAGCGATGTCTTGATGATATATTCAGGAGCAGTGCTGTTTGATGTGCATCCTGTTCTGACCATTGCTATAGGGTTTGTGCCGTTGATGCCGTATCCATATGTTCCATCGGCGTTGATTCCCGACATAATAGGTGTCATTGTCAACGCTTTACCGATGATATTGGCAGGGGAGTCCATAACGGGCGATGTGGCATTGGCTTGGCGCACGCTGGCGTCGATTCCCAATTTCACCCATTTGTTGATTTTCATGTCTGAGTTTAAGCGCAATGATGTGCGTGAGAACTTGTTGTTGTCAATCAAACCGTCTTGTGAGTAGTAGCCTGCAGAAGCAAACACTTTGATGAATTCGCTGCCTCCGCTCACGCCCACGGAGTAGTTCTGCACAAGAGCCGAGCTCTTTATCACTTCGTTGCGCCAATCCGTGTCGTAATAGTTGATTTGGTCAACTCCACCGTTCTTGTATATGTCGATTACGTTTGTGTAAAGAGGTTGTTGCAGAGCATTTTGACGAGCAATGTCGACAGCCTGCATATATTCGATGGCAGTTGCCGGCTCTGGCAGGGTGGTGGGAGTGTTCATTCCTACGTAGCCGTTGAAAGTAACTGTCGGTTTGCCTTCGTAGCCGCGTTTTGTAGTAATCAGGATTACACCGTTTGACGCGCGCGAACCGTAGATTGACGCAGAGGCGGCGTCTTTAAGAACTGATATCGTTTCGATGCTGTTGAGGTCTATTCGGTTGAAGTCGCCCTCCACGCCGTCGATAAGAATGAGCGGTGATGTGGATGAGTTGAGCGATCCCAGCCCTCTGAGTTTCAGAGAGGCTTGGTCGTTGCCAGGCTGTCCGGAGTTCTGCACTGCTGTAAGTCCCGGCACGATGCCCTGGAGGGCAGAAGAGCCGTTGGAGACGTTGGCTCTGAGGATGTCCTTGCTGTTGATGCTCTGTACGGCACCGGTAAGGTTTATTTTTTTCTGTGTGCCGTATCCCACAACGACCACATCGTCAAGGGCAGTTGCCGTCTGACGCATGACAATATCCTTTTGTGTTGCCTTTTTTGCATCGATTGTTATCGTCTCAGAACCTACAAACGTGAATTTCAATTTGGTCGGAGAGTTCAATTCAATTGAATATCTGCCGTCTGCGTCTGTAACGCCGAGCGTGTTGCCGTCCTTGTTTGTGACGGCGACTCCAATCATCGGCTCTCCGCTTTCATCAACGACTCTGCCTTGCACTGTGAATGCTTGGGCAAGCGCCGTTTGCGACACGGCGAGAAATGCAAGAATCATAGAGGCGTTTAAAAATTTTTTCAGCTTCATTGTTCGGTTTTTTATCTTGGTTTGTTTATATGTTTAGTTTTTAAGGGGAGGCTATTGGTTGTCGAAAGCTCTGATTCGGGCATTGGCGCATGCGCCTATCAGTCCTACCTGGTCGCCAAGTTGTGAAAGCACGATTTTTGTGTCTTCGTTGACAAGGTTCAGGGAGTAGCGTCTCACCAATGTTTTTATCGGTTGGAGGATGTAGTCGCCTGTCATTGAGAGGTTTCCCCCGATAACCACTTTCTCCGGGTTGAAAATGTTGATCAGCCCGGCGAGCCATCTGCCGAGCACCTGTCCGATGCCTTCTACAAGCTCGATGCACAGGAGGTCTTCTCGGTTGACGGCGTTTATGATGTCGTTGAGCGACACGTCGCCCTCCGATTTGAATTTCTTTGCAAGGATTGAGTTCTCGCCAGCTTTCAGACGCTCTATCAGTTTGCGGTGCAGGGCGTTGCCTGAGGCTTCGGTCTCAAGACAGCCTTTCTTTCCGCAGTGGCACATAATTTCGTTGTTGAACGTGACCATGTGTCCCAACTCTCCGGCGAATCCCGACTTTCCACGGTAGATTTTACCGTCGAGAATCATTCCGATGCCGAGTCCCCATCCGATGTTGACAAAGATTACGTTTTTTTCGTTTGAGCAGTTCCCGAAAGTGTATTCTCCGAGAGTCATTGCTCTGGTGTCGTTCTCAATGCACGACTTGATTCCGATTTTCCGTGTCAGGACATCGGCGAGCGACTGCTCCTCAAAGTTGAAACGGCTGTAGCTGTAGCCTGATTTTGGATTTACGCGTCCGGAGATGTTCAGGTTTATGTTGATGATGTTGCTTTTGTCAACATCGAGAGTGTCGATAAAATGTTTTATGATTTCGCAAAGACGGTCAAGCCCGGCAGGGGTGTTCTCGAAGTTGTAGGGAATGCCTGTCTGTTTCTCGACCATGTCGCCGCAGAAGTCGATAAGCCCTATGCTTACGGACTCGTTGCAGATGTCTACTCCTGCGAAATAGCATGAATCAGGGTTCAATCCGTAGAGCACGGGATGGCGTCCGCCGTTTGTCTCCAGCTTGCCGCGCTCCTCGATGATGCCCATTCCGACAAATTCTTCCACGAGTTTCGTGATTGTCGGGATGCTCAATCCGAGCGATTTCGCCAAGTCGGGCAGCGTGTAGTAGCCGTTTTTCATAAAAAATGAAATGACGCGCTTCTTCACCGCAGCGTTTTTGGTGCCTTTTCCTATTTCGTGTATTAGGGTAGAAATCATTCTTTATATTAATAGTGTATTATGTCAATCGTTGCTTTTTCTTGCGACAAAGTAAATTGAAAAATTCGGCATAACCAAATTTTTTAATTAAAAATATTGGGGTTAATAAAATTTTTTCGGAATTCTTTGGAGAGATAATAAAAATATTTACCTTTGTGGAACCCAAAAAACAAATGCACTAACAAAAATGCTTGATAGAAGAACCTTTATAAAAAGTTTGGCGGCATTGGGCGTTGCTGGTGTGATGCCTCAAAGCTTGAAGGCTGGCGTAGGTCTTGGCGACGAGGCCATGCCGCTGCTTGCTGTGAATAACAATGCACTGAGAATCACCGGCACTTTCCTGGACGAGATTTCGCACGACATCCCGCACCAGAACTGGGGCGAGAAGGAGTGGGACGCGGATTTCCGCTATATGAAGGCAATAGGAATCGACACCGTTATAATGATTCGTTGCGGATACAGAAAGTTTATCACATATCCTTCGGCATATCTGGTGGGAAAAGGGTGCTATGCGCCTTCGGTCGACTTGCTTGACTTGTTTCTGCGTTTGTCAGACCGTTATGGGATGAAGTTCTATTTCGGACTGTATGACTCGGGTGTTTACTGGGACACCGGCGACATGACAATGGAGATGGAGCATAACCGGTTTGTTGTCGACGAGGTGTGGAATAAGTATGGGGCAAAGCATAAGAGTTTCGGCGGATGGTATGTCAGCACCGAGATTTCGAGAAAGACAAAAGGCGCTGTCTCGGCGTTCCATACGTTGGGCAAGCAGTGCAAGGATGTTTCGGGCGGTTTGCCAACGTTTATCTCTCCGTGGATTGACGGCAAAAAGGCTGTCATGGCGTCGTCGTCGACCATCACAAAGGAGAATGCCGTTACGATTGCCGAGCACGAACGCGAGTGGGATGAGATATTCTCCGGAATCCACGATGTGATTGACGCATGTGCCTTTCAGGACGGGCATATCGACTACGATGAACTTGACGCATTTTTTGAGGTCAACAAGAAACTTGCCGACCGTTACGGCATAAAGTGCTGGACAAACGCAGAGACCTTCGACCGCGACATGCCGATAAAGTTTCTTCCGATAAAGTTTGACAAGTTGCGTATGAAGCTTGAGGCGGCGAAGCGTGCCGGATACGACAAGGCTATAACGTTTGAGTTCTCTCATTTTATGAGTCCTCAGTCGGCATATCTTCAGGCGGGGCATCTGTATGACCGGTATAAAGAGTATTTTGGCATAGAATAAACCATTAAACAATGTATTATGATCGTAGGAAAGGTAAATATGAGGTATGTCGCGTTTGTCGCCGTGGTGGCGGCAGTGGGCGGCTTCCTGTTTGGCTATGACACGGCAGTCATATCGGGGACGATAGACACCGTCGCGGGCCAGTTCTCTTTGGACGCACTCCAGAAAGGCTGGTATGTGGGCTGTGCTCTGGTGGGCAGCATCTTTGGCGTGTCGGTGGCTGGAATGCTTGGCGACAGCATCGGAAGAAAGCGTTCGATGATACTGTCGGCGGTGCTGTTCACGGTGTCGGCGTTTGGCTGCGCTGTCTCGGCGACGTTCGCGGAGTTGGTCGCATATCGCATAGTCGGCGGTGTTGGCATAGGCATAGTTTCTGTGATTTCACCGTTGTATATCTCGGAAATGTCGGTGCCGAAGCATCGCGGACGGCTTGTGTCGCTGTATCAGTTGGCGATAACGGTCGGATTTTTAGGTGCTTATATGGCAAACTATGCTTTGCTGCAGTTTGAGCATACTGCATTGCTGTCTGGCAGCTCGTTTGTGGTCAAGGTTTTCGGATCTGAATCGTGGAGAGGAATGCTCGGCTTGGAGACATTGCCGGCTGTCGTGTTTCTTCTGATAATCTTTTTCATTCCGGAATCGCCTCGTTGGCTGATGCTTAAGCGCCGTGAGGATGAGGCTATGGCGGTTGTCGGGCGTATATATGAGAACAGGACTGATGTGGAAACAGAGCTTTCCGGCATACGCGCGTCTGTTGGCGCGGAAAAGCGCACCGAATGGAGCGAATTGTCGCAGAAGAGTGTGCGCAAGATGGTTGTTGTGGGTGTCGCCATAGCGATTCTCGGACAGTTTATGGGAGTCAATGCCGTGCTTTACTATGGCCCGTCGATTTTCAGCGACAGCGGTCTGTCGAGCGGCGACTCCTTGTTCTACCAAGTCCTTGTCGGTTCGGTCAATATGCTGACAACGATTCTGGCATTGCTGATTATTGACAAAGTGGGACGCAAGAAACTGGTCTACTACGGTGTAGGCGGTATGATAGTGTCGCTGTTGCTCATAGCTGCATATTTCGCGTGCGGACAGACACTCGGCATCTCGCCTGTGGCTTTGCTGACGGTTTTCCTGGCATACATTTTCTGCTGTGCCATATCGATATGTGTCGTGGTGTGGGTGCTGCTCTCGGAGATGTATCCCACGAAGGTCAGAGGACTTGCAATGTCGATTGCCGGACTGTCGTTGTGGGTAGGCACCTATCTGATAGGGCAGTTGACGCCGTGGATGCTCTCCACGCTTGCCCCTGCCGGAACATTCCTGCTGTTTGCAGTGATGTGTGTGCCCTACATATTGATAGTGTGGCGGTTGGTGCCTGAGACCAAAGGCTTGAGCCTGGAGGAGATAGAGAAAATCACAAAATAGAAAAATCAATAAATAATAATTATATGAAAGAAAAGATACAGAGTCTTGCGCAACAATACAAGTCGGAACTTCTCGACAATGTGTTGCCGTTTTGGCTTGACAAATCGCAAGACAAGGAATATGGAGGATACTTTACGTGTCTTGACCGCTATGGAAAAGTCTTCGACACAGATAAGTTTGTATGGCTTCAAGGCCGTCAGGTGTGGCTGTTCTCGATGCTCTACAATAAATTGGAGAAACGGCAGGAGTGGCTCGACTGTGCGGTGCATGGCGGAGAGTTTCTAAAGAAATATGGTCACGACGGGAATTTCAATTGGTATTTCTCGCTAGACAGGGCGGGCAATCCGTTGGTTGATCCATATAATATCTTTTCGTATACATTCGCAACGATAGCGTTCGGGCAGCTGGGGCTTGCCACAGGCAATGATGAGTATAACGACATTGCCCGCCGCACGTTCGACATCATTCTGAAGAAGAAAGACAACCCGAAAGGCAAGTGGAGCAAGCTGCATCCCGGAACGCGCGACTTGAAAAATTTCGCGTTGCCGATGATTCTGTGCAACCTCGCGTTGGAAATTGAACACTTGATAGAGCCTGAATATCTGAACCGCACAATCGATACCTGCCTGCACGAGGTGCTTGACGTGTTCTATCGTCCGGAGTTAGGGCTCGTTGTGGAGAATATGACTGTCGACAACCAGCTCAGTGACTCGTTTGACGGCCGTCACATGAATCCAGGCCATGGCATTGAGGCGATGTGGTTCTGCATGGACCTCGGCAAGCGTCTTGGCCGCAAGGATATTGTGGACAAGGCGGTCGGCATAACGTTGAATATGCTCAACTATGGATGGGACAAGGAGTACGGAGGTATCTTCTATTTTATGGACCGCAAGGGCTGTCCGCCGCAGGAGCTGGAATGGGATCAGAAGCTGTGGTGGGTGCATATTGAAACGTTGATATCGTTGCTTAAAGGCTATAGCCTTACCGGGAACGATGAGTGCTGGAAATGGTTTGAGAAGGTGCACGAGTATACATGGGCGCATTTCAAGGACAATGAGGCTCCGGAATGGTTCGGCTATCTCAATCGCCGTGGCGAGGTCCTGTTGCCTTTGAAAGGCGGCAAGTGGAAGGGATGTTTCCATGTGCCGAGAGGATTGTATCAGTGCTGGCAAACGTTGGAGGATATCTCCCGCAAGGAAAAGTAGTGTTTCTTCATTATAAGGCGAAGGGAATGTGTGGAATGTGATATTCCGGCATTCTCTTCTTTTTTTGTCAACTTCGACTACGAGGAACCGAACTCAGACTGTCAGCTCACCATTTGGCAATAGCCCAAATCCCATTTTCTCAAAAGCGCATCAGGCGGCCACGTTCATGGTCGCCCGACA
>OGNQ01000029.1_pt1 | contig 121516 bp, 108 predicted proteins | sample 1573481 | NCBI WGS metagenome assembly OGNQ01 (sample SAMEA2581920, study PRJEB24529) | metagenome | biome: Human gut stool | place: China | collected 2011 | reverse complement strand
TGCATGTGTTAAGCACGCCGCCAGCGTTCATCCTGAGCCAGGATCAAACTCTCATGTTAAAAAGTTTTCCTGTCCAGTTATAAACTGGCTTAATCAGATAAATCTGATTTACTGTTTTAAGGTTGTTTCTTTATAGAAACGTTCGTGTGTTGTTATTCACAACACCCTGAAATTCATTGAATCTTTCAAGGTTATTTCACTGTTCAGTTATCAAGGTTCTTTGTTTTGTTGTCGTTCTCGGCGACAGCTTGTTTATTATATCTTATCAAGTCCGTTTTGTCAAGAACTTTTTTCATTTTTTTGAAAAGTTTTCTTTCAATCGGTTTTGTCCGATCTGTTATCTTAAACGCGACAACTTTGATATCTTATCATGTGTTGTTCTGTTTGTCAACAACTTTTTTGTTGTCCGCTGTCAGATCATGTCATGTCCTGCGGTCAGCTTGACTATGTTACCATCTGGGTATTATTTTGTCAACCCATTTTTTCCAAAAATTTCACTTTCTTATGTGTACTTTCGCAAAGTGAATTTTACTGTTTCAGTTCATCTTTCCAGAAAAGATATATTTCCACCGTATTTTATTTCAATATCGCATCCATCGCATCTTTCACTGACCTCACACCAGTCAGGCGGATTCCCTTTGGCACAGATCCACTGTCCTTCATGGAATCCAGGCTGACCTGGGGCAGAATGCATTCATCAAATCCAAGTTTTTTTGCTTCTGTCACGCGCTGCTCTGCCATACTGACGGCACGCACTTCTCCGCTTAAGCCCACTTCTCCGAAACAGATCGTCTTCTCATTGATCGGGTTTTCACGGTAACTGGATATAATGGCAAGCACAATGCCAAGATCGATCGCTGGCTCATTCATTTTTACGCCGCCCGCGATATTCACATAAGCGTCACAGTCTCCAAGTTTTAATCCCAGCCTTTTTTCAAGTACTGCCATCAGAAGATTTACCCTGTTAAAATCGGTGCCTGCAGCCGTTCTCCGCGGAATTCCAAAATTACTGTGGCAGACTAACGCCTGTACTTCCACCAGAATCGGTCTGGTTCCTTCCATAGAACACGCAACAACCGAACCGGATGCACCTTCCGGTTTCCCGCTCAGCATGTATTCCGAAGGATTTTCCACTTCCATCAGTCCGTTCTGTCTCATCTCAAACACGCCAATCTCATTCGTTGAGCCGAACCTGTTTTTGACACCGCGCAGTATACGGTATGCCGCATGCCTGTCCCCCTCAAAATAGAGTACCGTATCCACCATGTGTTCTAAAACTCTCGGACCCGCAACCACGCCCTCTTTCGTCACATGACCGACAATAAAGATGGAAATTCCCATCCCCTTTGCAATCTGCATAAATACCCCTGTGGATTCCCGCACCTGTGATACGCTGCCCGGTGCAGAGGAAACTTCTTCGTTATACATGGTCTGTATGGAATCTATGATCACGATCTGCGGTTTTTCCCGGTCAATCACCGTTTTTATCGTGTCTAAGTTCGTTTCACATAAAAGTGTCAGCGAATCGCCAAAGGTTCCGATACGTTCTGCCCTTATTTTGATCTGCTGCAGGGATTCCTCTCCGGATATATATAATACGCGCACACCTTTCTCCGATAAATTCCGGCATACCTGCAAAAGCAGTGTTGATTTACCGATTCCCGGATCACCGCCCACTAACACTAAAGATCCCTGTACGATTCCGCCGCCAAGTACACGGTCAAGCTCTTTCATATCCGTCGACATGCGTTTGTCCTGTGTCATCTCGATCTGTGAGAGCGGAACGTTCTTCGCCTCTGCCGCTTTTGCCGCTACCCTGCCGCCTTTTGCTGCACTTTTTTTATCGATCATCTCCTCAACAAATGTATTCCATTCCTTACATGCAGGACACTGTCCCATCCACTTTGATGATTCGTAACCACATTCCTGACAAAAAAATACTGTTGTTTTTCCCTTCTGCATATTCCTTCTCCATCTCTTTTTATTGTTTATCAGTATACTTACTTTATCTGTAAAAAGCAACTTACTTTCTATGACAAAAACCGGAAAAAGCAATCCGCTTCTTCCGGTTTTTATTATTATTGCAGAATTATTTTTTTACTTTAATTTTCACTGCTGAACTCCTGATTGTAAAGTCTGCAAGTAATTCATTCCTGCCATTTACAACCACTTTGTAATAATATGTTTTTTTCTTCTTTGCTTTTTTATCTGCAAAAGACGTCTTCTTTGTGGTTCCAATCAGAGTATACTTACCGTTCTTTTTTTCTGCACGGTAAATCTGATAAGTTTTGGCACCTGTTACCTTATTGTAAGAAACAGTAACCGTTCCTTTTTTGTTATTTTTTACTTTTGCAGCAACTTTGACACCATATATGATGACTGCCGGCTTACCGGAAGCAACCTGTGTACCATATTCCGAGGTCATATAAGAGGCAATTCTTGTTCCTTTTTCCCCATATGCACTGACCATATAATAATATTTCACACCTTTTTTCAACCGTGCCCTGTCATATGCCGCCGTGCCTGTAATGGATCCGTCTTCGCCATAATATTCCCGATAGTGAACCTCACTGTAATATCCTGTCTCATCATTGGAATCTTTTGCGATCAGGTTACCTGTTGCTGCATAAAGTTTTTCGTCCGTATTACATAACGGCGTATATACAGAACGGACGACTTTATAATATTTCGCACCTTTTACCTTTTTCCAGGTAATCTTTACTGCATTCTTTTTCGTATCATAAACAGCTTTGATGGATTTTACTGCTGCAAGTGATGTAGATTCTTTTGACGATGACCATCCACTGTATTCTTTTTTGGAATTATAAGCCCTTACCGATACATTTACGTATTCTCCGCTCGATAATCCTTTAATGGTGTATTTATTTTTCTTTACCGTTACATATTTTTCTGCAACTGTTTTTTCCTCACCATATTTATCATATACCATGTATCGGATCTGATAGCCTGCAGCGTACTTGTCCGCATCCCATTTAACGCTTACATTTTTGCCTTTATTGGTAAGGACGAGATTTCGCGGCTCCTCGAGCTGCATTTTAACTCTGGTCGACGCGGTAATGTATTTTAATGTTTTTCCGTCTTTATAATATGCACAGATCAGATAGGTGTAACTCTCACCGAATTTTAACTTTTTGTCCGTGTATGTTGTCGTTTTTGCGTTTGTGATCGTTTTCACCAGTTCATACTTTGTATTTTCTACTGTTACGGCACTGTTGCCCGAATTGATCCATCCTGAAATTTCTGTGATATCCTTGTCACTCTCAGAAGTTCTGTAAATCTCATATTTTGTTGCAAAACCTACTTTTGTCCAGGTCAGTTTCACTGTATTTTTTGAGTTCTTAGCCACCTTTAATACAATGTTATTTACACGGCTGGTACTTACAGTAAAATTTTTATATATACTGTAACTTTTCGTTTTTCTGTCCGGATCATAATAATAAGAGCGTACCTTGTAGGAGTATTTTGTGCCTGCCTTTAAATTCTGATCTGTATAGACATAGTCTGTGGTCGTTGCTATTTTCTTATATTTTTTACCTGAAAGACGATAAATCTCATATCCGGTATAGCTTCCTCTGGTAAAAGATAACTTTATACTGTTTTTTCCCGCCTTTGTATATACACGCGGTACGGATACCTTATCCGTATAGCTTACCATATTCGAAGCAGGACTCATTGCCGTATAATAAGTCATGCCAACAGATATATTTTTATATGTTTGATTTTTTTGAGCATCTGTTACTTTTATTTCCTTATTTACGGTAAACACCGGCTTCTTTTGTATGTTATAAAGAGAACTGCCTGCATCATAGGTATGCGCAACAAATGTATATTTTACGCCCGGTTTTAAAGAGATTGCACTGTATGATCCATCGATTCCCTTCACTTTGTAAGAACGTACATAACTGCTTATTTCCTTACTTTCAAGCTCCGTAAGTGCATCTTTTAAATAAAGTTTTTTCTGCTGTCCCTGACCATCCGTATAGTAACCATAAGCGTTCAAAAGCTCATAATTATAATGCGCCGGCTTCTTTCCTTCTTCAAAAACATAAATGACTACATCCGCATCGATTGGCGTCCATGAGAGCTGCCAGTCATCTCCATTGTACGTCTTTTCTATTTTGAGATTTTTTACTGTCGGTATGTTTCCATTAATGCTGGCCGTTGCAGTTATGACATCTGAATAACTTCCATCTGAAAAATATCCTTCTTCCGCAGATTCCAGTCTGACGGAACAATAAAAATATGGCAGTCCTGAATCTATTGTAATATTACAATACGGATCTGATGCATACTCTGAATCCGTTTCATAGGAATCGTTTTCTCCTTTTGCATTTACATAAGCATCGTACAGCGTTCCCCTCTTATTGTAAAACTGTAAAAAGCTCTCTATATTCGTAATATTTAACGGTTTGCTGCTTCGCAGGTAATACACACGATAGCTATCCACTCCGTTTTGTGCATTCCAGGTAACTGACATCTCTTTTCCCTTTTCAGAAACTTTTGTACCGGTTACCGGTGATAACTTCTTTAAAGAGTAATTTTTATAAGTATAGGTGTCCGACCATTTACCATACATGTCCACCACATATTTCGTCTGTTTCGATTCTATAATATATTGGCTATTATCATTCCAGTTCCAATATACCTCCTGTTTGTTACTTGTCACTTCATGATAATATACAGCACGGACTTTTACGCTGACCTGCTGTCCTGAATTCAATATGACATATGGCAGTCTTGCTGCATCTGATGTTATCATCTCATGTACGGTTCCGTCTGACGCATCCCAAAATAATCCCGGCATATTATAGACCTTGGTATTTCCATCGCAGACCACTTCATATCCAACCTTCATCATGTCTCCGGCTTTATTTTTCATTGTGGCCGTATCATTATTAACCGGATTCCAGCTTATTTTTACATAGGTTTTTTCAAAAGAAATCTCTTCATAAGCATTTGCATATACAACATATTTATATTTTTTCGATGCTGAATCATATACCGATTCATACGTTAATTGCTTATAAAAATGTCCATTATAACTATAATAAAGAACCTGTGTATCATTTTTTACTGCATACTCATCTATCCGCTTTTTGGCATTTTCCGATGAATCACTTACAGTGATTTCTGTAATTTCATCACCTTCTGTCACATAATGATACCCTGTCGCATCACATGACCGCAATACTCTATACGTCTTACCATTGACTCTATACATTCCATATGCATCTTGATATTTATCTGTTTTGCCTTTCAGTATGGCTTCTGCCTTATTATACAGGTTTACAAATCCGTCAATATCCGTACCGCTGCACTGACCATAATAGTTATTTTCATACTTATATAATCCTACGGTCTTATCCCAGAAATTGCTCCTTTTTGTAATCTTAAAACCTGCAATTTCGTCTGTCGTACCTGCTGCAATCACTCCGTTCTGGAACCGATTCACATAAGCATATCTCAACTGCCGGCCAGACGCTGTTGTTATAATACCTCCGTCATCTTTTCCTCTTACATTGATTACCTTTGACGGTTTATCAATTGCAGCGAGTTCTTCCTCTTCTGTCTCTTCTTCGGTCTCTTCTTCTATTTCTTCTTCCGATTCTTCTTCCGTCTCTGTTTCCATCACTTCGGTATCATCAACAGCCTCCGTATCATTCACGTTTTCTGTCTCTTCTACAGTTTTCTCAGTTTCTGATGCCTCTGATGTTTCTGGAATTTCCGATGCCTCGCTGTTCTCTGTCTGCCCACTGTCATTTTCTGCAGACTCACTGTCCGTTTCGCTTTCTGTCTCTGTCTGTTCTGTTGCTAAAGCTGCTTCCATCGCATCTTCTTCCTGTATCACAGCCTCTGTTACTGTCTGTACATCTGTCTGCGGCAATCCAGCAGCACCTGCTGATGTCCAATCTCCGACCGTCAGCGTAAGCGCCATCGCAAATGCCGCCATACGTTTCCAACCCGTGAGTCTCTTTCTTTTCATAACTTTTCTCCTTCTGATTTATTGCACATTGTCACGCGCATTTTTTATGTTAATGTAACAGTTTATCCCCGTCAATCGTACTTTCGTACTTGAAAGCGCAAAAAAAGCTTACATGCCCTTTTGACATGTAAGCTTTTTTTGATCTCACTTTTCCGTTCTTAACACTTTGTAACTTTTACATCTACCGGATGGTCGCCAAGTTCTACACTTAAGCTTAATTTGCCGCCAAGATTTGTCTTCATCTTTCCCGCATCTGCGCCATCGATCGTGATGTCGTACTCTGACTCATCCTCAAGTTCTACTGTGATCTGTGCATCTTCCGGTCCCTCTACCTGAAATGTCAGGCCTGTATCTGTTGCATTCAGATTCATGACAGCCGTTCCCGGAACAGATTCATATACGAACATGCCATTGCGCTCTAACTTGGTGATCTCGGAAAATGTCTTCACCTTGTAGATATCTCCCTGATGTTCGAAATTATCAAGTTTCGCCTTTGCACCTAATGTGTAATCCCCAAAACTGATCGTTCCATCTGCTTCTGAACGAATTAATTCGCTGATCGTTGCCATTTTTTCCTCCTGTGATAAAGTAGTTTTCTCTTTATCGTAAAATTTTGTGCCCTTATTATATAATATCCCCGTCACGATTTCCAGTGCTTTCCCGGATATTTCAGTAAAATTTTATTTTGTTTCGAACACGACTTTTTCTTTGTGGATCGTCACGACCACTTCCGTATCTTTTTTCACTTTGCCGGACAGGATTTCTTCTGCCAGTTCATCCTCGATATCGTTCTGGATCTGACGGCGCAGCGGTCTTGCACCATACTTCGGATCATACGCTTTATCGACAATATGCTTTTTGACGCTGTCACGCACGGTAAGGTGGATTCCCATCTGTTTTTCACAGCGGTCTGTAAGTTCTTTTAACATCAGTGCAACGATCTGTTTCATATCGTCTTTGTTTAACGCTCTAAATACGATCGTCTCATCAATACGGTTTAAAAATTCCGGTTTAAAAATACGGCGTACTTCTTCCATCACGCTGTTTTTCATGCGGTCATAATTCTGTTTTTCATCATCCGAAACTGCAAATCCAAGTTTTTTTGGCTCAATGATCGCCTGTGCTCCGGCATTTGACGTCATAATAATGATCGTATTTTTGAAATCCACTTTGCGTCCCTGGGAATCCGTGATATGACCGTCGTCTAACACCTGCAGTAAAATATTAAATACATCCGGATGCGCCTTTTCGATCTCATCAAACAGGATCACCGAATACGGATTTCTGCGCACCTTTTCGCTGAGCTGTCCGCCCTCCTCATGGCCTACATATCCTGGCGGTGAACCAATCATCTTTGATACGCTGTGTTTCTCCATATATTCCGACATATCAACACGGATCATAGACTGTTCGCTGCCAAACACTGCCTCCGCAAGTGCCTTTGAGATCTCTGTTTTTCCGACACCGGTCGGGCCTAAGAACAGGAAAGAACCGATCGGGCGCTTCGGATCTTTTAATCCGACACGTCCTCTTCGCACAGCTTTTGCCACTGCACTCACCGCATCCTCCTGACCAATGACACGTTTGTGTAAGGTAGCCTCTAATTTTCTTAAGCGGGCAGCCTCCCCCTCGGCAATCTTTCTTACCGGGATCTTCGTCCATCCGGATACCACATCCGCAATATCGTCTTCTGTCACTTTTAACTTTTTACTACGGCTGTCTTTCTTTGTCTTTGCCTGTATTTTGGCAAGCTCTTCTTCACACGCTTCTTTTTCGTTCTTCTTCTGCTTTGCACCTTCCACATCACCATCGTGCAGAAATTCTAACATTTCCTCTTCTAACAGGTTGATGCGATGTCTTAATTCAACGACTTCCTCCGGTTTTCCACCCGCGCGCAAACGTACCTTTGCTGCAGCCTCATCCATCAGATCGATTGCTTTATCCGGCAGGAAACGGTCATTGATATAGCGCGCAGACAGGCGTACTGCTGCCGATACCGCATCATCCGTAATCTTTACCTGATGATGCTTTTCATACTGTTCCCGCAGTCCCTCTAAAATCTGCACTGCCTCCTCTTCCGACGGCTCTTCTACCGTAACCGGCTGGAATCTGCGCTCTAGCGCAGCATCTTTTTCAATATATTTGCGGTATTCATCGATTGTCGTTGCACCGATCAGCTGCAGTTCCCCACGCGCAAGTGCAGGTTTTAATATATTGGAAGCATCGATTGCTCCTTCCGCTCCGCCCGCTCCGATGATTGTATGCAGTTCATCGATGAAGAGCAGGATATTGCCGGCTGCCCGTACTTCCTGAAGTACCTTTTTAATGCGCTCCTCAAACTCACCGCGATATTTTGAGCCTGCCACGATTCCGGACATATCCAAAGATACCACCCGCTTTCCCGCAACGGTATCCGGAACCATTCCGGTTGTAATACGCTCCGCAATTCCCTCAACGATCGCAGTCTTTCCAACGCCCGGTTCACCGATCAGACATGGGTTATTCTTTGTCCTTCTGCTTAAGATCTGGATCACACGGTCGATCTCTTCCTGTCTGCCGACTAACGGATCTAATACTCCCTCTGCGGCCAATGCAGTCAGATCTCTGGAGTATTGATTTAATACCGGTGTATCCGATGCTGTTTTTTTCACCGGCTTACCATTCATGAAATCTTCTTTGTACAGGCTCGCATCTTCTCCCATTGCGATCAGGATATCCACATACATTTTCTGGATATTGACCGCTAAGGTATTTAAAAGGCGGGATGCCACACACTCTGTCTCTTTCATCATCGCGATCAGGATATGCTCCGTCCCGATCTCCTCTGCATGAAAACGCGCTGCCTCCCTTGCTGCCCCTTCTAACACCTGCAGTGCCCTCGGCGAATATTCCTTAGCCTCTGCCGTCAGCACCTGTGCATCCGGTGCAATGAGTTCCTCGATCAGCTGCATGACTTTGTCAAGTTCTACTCCATTATCATTTAATACCTGCGCAGCGACGCCCGTTCCTTCTTTTAAAAGTCCGATCAGGATATGCTCCGTTCCGATATAATGATGATGCAGTGATTTCGACATCTTTGAAGCCTGATCGATTGCTTTTTTTGCTTTTGATGTATATCGTATCTGCATAGTTTCTCCATTCTTTTTCTATTTATAAATCATTTAAATCGATGATCTCTAAATCATCTTCTTCCTCTTCTTCTCTCGGAATGTGTTTTTTCTCCGGAGTATGTTTCCGCTCCGGCTTTTCTTTTCTCTCCGGCCTTTGTTTCTCCTCCGGTTTTTCTTTTCTCTCCGGACGCTGTTTTTCTTCCGGTTTTTTTCTTTCTACCGGCAGGAAATCTTCGTCCTCTTCCCAGTCCTCATCGTCAAGATCGTCAGACATGCCACGTCCAAACAATCCCGCACGCACTTTATGGATCTTTGATACGCCGACTTCGTTCTCTGTATCGTTTTCTTCCACATCATCCGGCTCTTCTTCCACTTTTTCTTTTGGTTTTCTGTGGAAAAATCCTTTTCTCTGTGTTTCTTCCTCCTCCCAGTCAGCGTCTTCCGGATCATCTACTTCCAAATCATCTTCTTCCACGCCAGGATTCTCTTCTATATTATCATCTTCTTCCAGATCAGTATCATCTTCTGCTTCCTGATCCTTTCCCTGTTTTTCGGACTTCCAGTCCCAGTCATCCTCTTCCTCATCCCAGTCGTCACTCTTACGTCCTCTCAATAGAAGATTGATAATAATAACGACAAGTACTGCGATCACAAAAGCCATAATTCCCATCATATTTCTGGAAAAAGACTTTTCTTTTGCATATTGTTCAGAGAGATCATTGTATTCCTGCTGGAGATATTCCATATTAGAAACATCTTCCGCTTCTTCTGTTTCAAACTCTGCGTTCTGGTCTGCTGCCTGTCCATCTGTTCCATCCGCCGGCTGGTCTGTTGTCTGACCGTCTGTTCCATCCGCCGGCTGATCCACTGTTCCGTCTGCTGTCTGTCCATCTTCTCTGGTCAGTGTGATCGTATACTGGGCGAGTGCTCCGTTCTGCGCCTTCACGACTACTTTTATCGTATTTGTACCGACCTGCAGATTGTCATTTCCTGTGATCGACTGCACCGTCGCAAATTCATTAACCGGTGTTGCCGTCACTGTAACGCTTGTGACATCATTCGGTACGGTAGCTGTATATTGTACTGTCTTTCCTGTAAAGTCCGGGGATAATGTTCCCGCAGAAAGTGATAACACTTCCAGCGAATTATCTGCGGAAAGTGTTGTCTGTGCAGCAGCCACCTGGATTCCGGCAGCCTTTATGTCTGCCGCAGGTTCTGTCGCAAGACATCCCATGCAGAAAAGTGCAGCTATGAATCTTACTTTTCTCTTCATTCGTTTCACACTCCCTCTATTGCCATCATTACTATGGAATTATATGAGATATTCGAAAATGCGTCAACCTCAAACTCCCTCATTGTCAAATTCCGGAATAAAACTCTCCTCCGCCGTCTCCCCCTCCTGGATAAAACCGTTTTCAATCCCTATATCGATTGCAAAATCAATAACCTCATCATATTCCCGATCCGTGATCTTACGGTTTAATTCCGGATATTTTTTCACGTTAGAGAGCGGTGTAAACTGGTGCATGATACTGATATATATTTGATTCTCATAGGTTTCATGCAGATATTTCAAAACTGCTTTGGAATCTTTCGTGCACCCCGGCAGGATCAGATGGCGCACGATCGTACCACGCTTCATCAGGGAATCCTCCCCGTTTTCAAAAACTGCCGCACCCGTCTGACGCACCATCTCCGCTATCACCGCCTTAGCCACAGCAGGGTAATCCGGCGCATGGGAATATTTTGCACTCAAAGCGGTATCAAAATACTTAAAATCCGGAAGATAGATATCCACAATTCCTTCTAAAGAACGGATCGTATCCACATTTTCATAGCTGCTGGTGTTATAAACGATGGGTATCTTTAAATTCTGATTTCTTGCAAGCTCTACCGCTTTTATGATCTGTGGTACAAACTGCCCCGGTGTCACAAGGTTGATATTATTTGCACCCTTTTCCTGGAGTTCCAGAAAAATTTCGCCAAGCCGCTCCGTACTTATCACCTTACCAGCCGTGCCATTTGCAATATTTTCATTCTGGCAGAACACACAGTGCAGTGCACAGCCGGAAAAAAAGACCGCACCGGAACCCATCTCCCCGGAAATGCAGGGTTCTTCCCAGAAGTGCAGTGCCGCACGCGCCACCTTAATCTCTGTGGTCTGTCCGCAGATGCCGCGCTCACCGGATTTTCGGTCCACAGCGCACATTCTAGGACACAATGTACATATTTTCATGGTATACCATCACTCTTTCTATTTAATTTAATGATTGCGCAACCGTGCCTTTTTTTGTATGATAGACATTGCAAAAAGAAGATCAAACACAAAGGAGTTTTCTTATGAGTCCAAAAAACTGTATGGTAGCACAGTCAGGCGGCCCTACTGTTGCGATCAATGCCAGCCTTGCCGGTGTGATCGACGGTGTAATGCGTTCTGACATGTATGACACGGTTTATGGTTCCTTAAACGGAATCACAGGTATTTTAAACAACGATCTGACGAATCTTTCTGAATTAATGCAGCAGAATTCGGAATATCTCGACCGCTTAAAGGTCACTCCGGCAATGTATCTTGGCTCCTGCCGTTACAAACTGCCAAATTATTTAGATGATGATTCTTCCTATGTATTCATTTTCAAACAGTTTGAAACTTACCATATTGATGCTTTCTTTTATATCGGCGGCAACGATTCTATGGACACCGTCTTAAAGCTCTCCGAATATGGCAAAAAAATCGGCAGTCCGGTGCGTATTGTCGGTATTCCAAAGACCATCGACAATGATCTCTGTGAGACAGACCATACACCAGGATTCGGTTCTGCCGCAAAATATATCGCATCTTCTCTTTTAGAAATCGCACATGACACATTTATCTATGCAGTCAAAAGTGTGACGATCGTGGAAATCATGGGACGTGATGCCGGATGGCTGACCGCTGCTTCTGCACTGGCAAGAAACGGTTATAATACAGCACCACATCTGATCTATCTCCCGGAGGTTCCATTTGACAAAGAGGACTTTTTACTGGATGTAAAGCGTATGCTTTTCGAGCGCAATAACGTGATCGTTGCCGTATCTGAAGGTATCCGCGATGCTTCCGGCAACTATATCAGTGCTTCCGAAAGTTCTGTTGACACCTTTGGTCACAGCCAGTTAAGCGGAGCCGGAAAAACACTTGAATTTTTAGTCAAAGAAAAACTAGGCGTTAAAGTCCGTTCCGTGGAAGTCAACGTATTACAGCGCTGCGCTGCACACCTTGCTTCAAAGACTGATCTTGATGAGGCTTTTACTCTCGGTCAGAAAGCGGTTGCTCTCTCCGAGGAAGGTGTTACCGCTTCCATGGTAACAATACGCCGTATCTCCGATGCTCCGTACGAAATCGCCTATGAGCATGCCGAGATCCGCCACATTGCAAACGAGGCAAAATCAATTCCGAGAGAATGGATCAATGATGCAGGCAATGATGTCACACAGCCACTGATCGATTACCTTTCACCTCTCATACTCGGTGAAGTTCCGGTAAAATACGAAAACGGTATCCCTGTCTATATGGATGTCAGTCATTTAGCAAAACATCAATAAATTTACCGATCTCAACCCACGCTCTTTTAGATTCCGGCAGCATTTTTGCTGCCATCTGAAAGATGTGGAACATTCCTTCATAAATACTGATTCTTACTTTTACTCCCTGTTCTCTGGCTTTTGCAGCCACATCCACAGAATCCGAGAGCAGCATCTCATAGGAACCAACCTGTATCAGCATCGGCGGAAATCCCCTGAAATCCCCATATAAAGGCGAAATATAAGCATTATACGGATCGTTATCCCCAATATAATCTTTATTATAAATAAGGCTGTCCCTTGTTTTTCCAAATAACGGGTCGCGCTCAAAGTTTGTCTCGTAAGATTCCCCGCTCGCCGCAAGGTCTGTCCACGGTGACATGGCTACGATCCCACACGGAAGCTGCTTTCCGTGATCTTTCAGATAATGGCATAATGCCATCGCAAGACCGCCTCCTGCGGAATCTCCTGCGATGATGATCTGCTCGGAAAACCACCCCTGTTCCAACAGATAACAGTATGCGGCATAGGCATCTTCTAAAGCTGCCGGATACGGATGTTCCGGTGCCACACGGTAATCGGGTGTCAGAACACTCATTCCATGGCTGACTTCACAGTAAAGTCCGGCAAACATACGGTATGCATTCCGCATCGCTCCGACATATCCGCCCCCGTGAAGCTGTAAGATTACTTTTTCCGTATTCGGATTTTCTTTTGCCTGTAAATACTCCATGGAGAAATTATCCATCTCGATCACATCTAATGAAAAACAGTCCGGACATTTCCACGGCGGCTCCGAATCCCCGATTTTTTTCCTCAGTTCTCCATTTTTTATCTTTTTCCCAATCAGGTGATCATTTGTCACATGGGCGATCAGGTCCCTCATGACTCTTCCCCTGATACTCGCTTCGCTCTCTCTCATCCGATTGCTCCTGTTCTTTTTATTCTAAATATAACTCAGCGGACATGAAATCTTCGTTTCAGTTCCACCCTTGCCCTGCGGTCTCCGATGATCAGTGTTCCAAGAAACAGAAACAGGGAAAACGCAAATGCGATCAGTGCAAAAAGCTGTGCCGTCACGATACCGGTAAAAATCAGTATTACCGGAACAATGCTGCATAAAATCATAAAAATCTGCCACATCATATAGCTCTGCCAGTTTCTGCGGTTTACGATCATACAGATGATAATACCAACATCGACTAAAATGATCGCCGACGGCAATGCATAATTGACAGACCATCCGCGGTAGCCGACCAGAAAATCGATTGCGATCACGATCAGTATCGCCATCAGCGTGAGTACCGTGATTTTGGCGCGGTAACCTGTCTTTCCAAGAATTGCAAAACGGATCAGCATATATCCGTAAAAGAATCCAAGCCCCGTGATCGCACTCCATGCAATCTGTGACTCGGTGACCACATTGATATAAATGAGCAGCACCTCAACCAAAAGTGCACAAAACAGATAGATTTTACTGATCATTGTCATTTTCCGGGTGTGCACTCTCACATCCGGGTACATATTCTCCACTTCACCTGTGTATTCTAACACGGATCCGCAGAGTGGACAGCGCTCTGTTTCATCTGATATCTCCACATTACAATTTCTGCATTTACTCATAATTTACTCCATTACTCTTTATTTCTACCGCAATCCCGTCCGAGGCTATTTTCCGGAAAAATCCACGCTGCACAGACGCATCGACAAGATCATAACTGAAACTGAATACAAGTGTATCCCCGTAAGAGCAGATCGTTCCTTTCAGATGCTGCCCCTTTGACATGGCAAGAAATGCATGAAACATTTCCACATAAGGGCGGTACTCTTCTGTCACGGAAATATTGCCGATATTTGTGATCGTCGCAGTATTGGCAAGTGCAGAAGTTGTATATACATACTTCATTGCAAGGTTTTTCAGGAAAAGCGGCACAACTCTTGCAATCAGCAGCTTTTCATTGGAAACGTTATAGGAAAACAGCTTTTCAAGATTTTCCCGGTTGATCTGGCTTCGCAGGCTTTCCTTCACGATTGCAGCCACCTCTGCAAACGTATAGGTCTCTTTGGTCGGATGAAATTCTGCGGACACCATGACAAAAAAGTTTTTCGTGGTAATAGAATTAAAATACGGCCGCAGATTAACCGGCACCGCAACACGGATCGGACACTTTGACGGCATGCCGTGCAGACATTCCGTATAAACGCTCCAGATGTACACACTTACCAGATATTCGTTGATACTGATTCCCAGCGCATGACAGACCCTTTTCAACTCCGGTATTTTCATATAACCGTGCATCACGCCGAACTCGCCCGGTCTTAACTTTTCTCCACGGATCAGATATGCCTTTTTTGTCTGGTATCCTTTTGCGGAACTTTTTTTGTAATTTTTTAAGAAACTGTCTTCCCGGTTCAAAGACGTATCAACACTTAATGAATCTCCCAGCTTTTCCTGCAGGTCTTTATGTGCCAGACGCAGATACTGGTAAGTCAGCTCTTTTAAGAAATTGATTCCTCCCATTCCATCCGTCAAAACATGGAATACTTCCAGATTGATCCTGCATTTATAATAGGTCACACGGAACATATAACTGCGGTTTTTATTCTGCTGGATATATCTGCATGGAAAATTGTTCTCCATGCGAACCTTTGGCGCCGCTTTTCCGTTTTCCTCAAAATAATACCAGAACACCCCCTGCCGCAGTCTTAAGTTAAACCCGTCAAACTTCGGAAGCACCATATCAAGTGCCCTCTGCAGTAATTCCGGATTGATCTCCTCTTTCAGTGTAACACTGATCCTGTACACATTGCTCATGCTCTCCCCGGCAATGACCGGAAAAAGGTGTGCTGTATTATCAAGTCTGTCCCAACGGATATCACGGTTTGTCGGAACTCCTTTACTCTGTTTTTTCATATATTCCTCGTTTCTGCATATTTTACAGGCAGGCTGAGTTTCTGTTTTTTCTTCTCTCCCCCCGCTCATAAAATACACAATCTATTGTATGCAATTATAAAATAACCTGACATAAAATACAAGTTTGGGCATATCAAAATTACCTGATATAATGCTATAAATTTTCTTAAAATTCCCTTATTTATTTTTTAATTTATGATTGTATAAAATTTTCCTTCATATTATAATGTTTTTGTAACATCTATAAAATATTTATAAACAAGGAGGATTCACTTATGAAAATTTTCAAACGAACAGTCAGCTTATTTTTAGCTTTCTGTCTCTGTGCCGGGATGCTTTTACTGCAGCCGCAGTCAACGGTATCCGCAGCCGTCAGGAACAAACCGACCACCACTGTACTTCGCATGTCCAGTAATTCTTTCGACAGTTCTGCAATCTATGTCAATCTGCCAAAAGCCAAAGTATGTTATATCAAAAACATCAAAACCAGCAGTAAAAATCTGATTGCAAAAAACACCCACTATTATACTACCAGTTCAGACGATACATACACGGATACCTTTGCGTCTATCGGCCTCTATGCCAAAAAAACCGGTAAATACAAAGTCACCTATAATATCTGCGATAAATCAGGAAACAAACTTTCTTCGGGTAAAGTAACAGTATATGTAAAAAATGACCTGCCAGTCAAATCTGTCAAATTTGCAGGTAAAGAAGTTAATTATGCCCTTACGAGCAAAAAATCCGGCAAATTATCTGTTAAAATGAACAAAGGTTACACGCTGAAAAAAATCACTGTCACCACTTACAATAAGGCAGGTAAAGAAGTTGTAAAAACAATGAAAAACAACAGCACCTTAAAGCTTGGCGAGTACGCATATATATTTGATAATTCATATTCCAGCGGCAGAAACTATTCTACCTCACTTGCTGCGCGTACCAAGATCACTATTACTTATATCGACAAATATACCAAGCAGAAATGTGAGAGTATTTATTCCATTTCCCGTCTTGCAAAATAATCCAACAGGAGGATATCTGATATGAAATTATTTAAGCAAATTACTTGCGCTGTTCTTACACTTTGCCTGTGCGCCGGATTATTACTGATCCCTTCTGCGCCGGTATCTGCTGCAACAGGTCCAAGCGCCCCAAAGGCTGTAGATGTTTCTTATTACAAAAATTATCCGATGGTCAATGATTCAGCTATCTCCGTACAGCTCGGTACAAACGGAAAAAACATCAAAAATATCAAAACATCGAGCAAAAACCTGAAAGCCAAAGTAACAAGACTTTCACTTTCCAGCTCCAGTAATTCCGGATACGTTGGTGTCTATGCCAAGAAAACCGGTAAATACACAGTATCTTTTGATGTATATAATGCACAGAATAAAAAGATTAAAAAATTTACTGTCAAAGTCAATGTAACCGAGCCGACATTCTCTAACAATAGTCCTTTTAAGAGTGTAACTTTTAACAACAAAGAATATGATTACGCAAAGGCAGTCTACAATAAAAATTCTGTCAAAGTCAATGTCAAAATGAACAAGGGTTATAAATTAAAGAAGATCGAATACTCTACTTACAGCAAGCCAGTTGCAAAAACAAATTCTTCCTATTCAACCACTTATTCAAACTCCGAGATAACAAAAAAGGTAAAAAATGGAAAGAGTATCCAGTTAGGACATTATGGATACTATTACGGACATGACTACTCTTACGCATATGGTACTTACTCTTATGAGTCATACAGCCGTGATGGTGATATTATGGCACCGACAATCGTGAAAATCACATATCTCGATAAAAATAAAAATACGATTTCTACCTCGTACACACTGTACCGTATTGCAGATGATGTAAAATAACAAACTCAAAAAGCACAAAAAACGAGGAACCTGTCACGAAACAGGTTCCTCATTTTTTATTCATTATTAAATTATATTCTATTCTCTTTTATCTCTCCAGCGGATATTTCTCTGTCAGCGATTTTACGATTGCACGCGCTTTATCAGCTGCCGGTTCACCCTCCTTGATCATCATGGCGATTGCCTCTGCAATCTGATCCATATCCTCTGTGTTTAGTCCACGGGAAGTAACTGCCGGTGTTCCAAGACGTACACCGCTTGTTACGAACGGGGATTTCGGATCGTTCGGGATCGTATTCTTGTTGCAGGTGATATTGACAGAATCGAGAAGTTTCTCCACTGCCTTTCCGGTCTGATCATAATTTGTCAGATCAACAAGCATCAGGTGATTGTCTGTACCGCCGGATACGATTTTAATATCACGGCTTAACAGTCCCTTGCAGAGTGCCTGTGCATTGTCAATGATATTCTGCTGGTATACTTTAAACTCCGGCTGAAGTGCCTCCTTAAAGCAGACTGCTTTCGCTGCGATCACATGCATCAAAGGTCCGCCCTGGATTCCAGGGAAAATAGCTTTGTTAAAGTTATATTTGTCTGCGATTTCCTGACTGGATAAGATCATGCCTCCACGCGGTCCACGCAGTGTCTTGTGTGTTGTGGTTGTGACAACGTGTGCATACGGGATTGGGCTTGGATGAAGTCCTGCAGCGACAAGTCCTGCGATATGTGCCATATCGACCATCAGAACTGCTCCGCATGCATCTGCGATCTCACGGAATCTCTTGAAATCAATGGTTCTCGCATAAGCACTTGCACCTGCGATGATCATCTTCGGCTTGCACTCCATCGCGATCTCTTCTACTTTGTCATAATCAATAAATCCCTCGTCATTGACACCGTAAGGTACAATGTGAAAATAAGTACCGGAAAAGTTTACAGGGCTTCCGTGTGTCAAATGTCCGCCGTGATCTAAGTTCATTCCCATGACCGTGTCACCCGGTTTTAAGATGGCAAACTGTACAGCCATATTCGCCTGTGCACCGGAATGTGGCTGTACGTTCGCATACTCACAGCCAAACAGCTCTTTCGCACGCTCTCTTGCAAGTTCCTCTACAACATCCACACACTCACATCCGCCGTAATATCTTTTCCCCGGATAACCTTCTGCATATTTATTTGTAAGAACACTGCCCATCGCCGACATCACTGCCTTGCTTACCCAGTTTTCGGATGCAATCAGCTCAATATGACTGTTCTGACGTTCAAATTCATCGGTGATGGCATTTGCCACTTCCATATCAACTGCCTGAATATCTTCCAGTGTATACATAATCCGTAATTCTCCCTTTCTTTGCTGTTTGATCAATGTGTCTTTCTACGAAAAACACTTGTCTTTTGCTATGTTTATCATTATATATGACTTTCCTTTTTTTGGCAATTCCAAATGCCAGAATAGTTATATCAAATTATTATAAATGATATAAGCCCTGACGATAAAGCCAGATGGCACCTGCGATCTGTAAAATGAGGATCAGTGGCATTCCTATAACAAAATACCAGTGTCTCGTCTTGTGGCGGAACACATACATTCCCGCCCACGTTCCGATACTGCCGCCTAAAATGCTGACTAAAAAAAGCATTCTTTCTGAGATCCGCCATCGATGCATTTTCGCCCTTCTTTTATCCTCTCCCATAATAAGGAAGCCCACCAGATTTAAAAAGATCAGATAAGCTGCGATCGTATCCATATGTTTCTCCTTTTTTCTAAAATAAAAGAATCCTGTCCTACAGGATTCACCGCCTGCGGCGGTGTCGCCTCCGCGACATAATTCATCTCCGACGCAGTGTGATCCCGCCCGGAGGGCTTTAAGATTCATAGGACGTAATTTCCTATGAATCTTAAAAGTCCCGGCAAATAACTGCCAGGACTTTCACTTTTCTTCAACAGATCTTATTCTGTTATTTTATTTTTACCAAGATGAACTTTCATCACATACCACAACTCGGTTGCAATGCAGATAGATGAATATGCACCGCAGATCATACCTGCCATCAGCGGCAGCGCAAATTCACGAATACTTGCTACACCAAGAAGGAACAGCATAAATACCATAATAAATGTTGTTATGGATGTGTTGATGCTTCGTGATAAGGTCTGTGTCAGGCTTCGGTTTGCTACTTCCATCAGATGTTCCCTTGTCTGTTTACCATGCTTTAATGCAAGGTTCTCACGGATACGGTCAAAGATAACGATCGTATCGTTGACAGAATAACCAATGATCGTCAGCATACATGCGATAAATGTATTGCCGACTGAAATACGCATCAGCGCATATACGGTAAGTACAACCAGTACGTCGTGGATCAGGGCAATGATCGCACTGGCACCGAAACGGATATCTTTAAAACGGAACCAGATATAGATCAGCATACAGATTGTTGAGATAATAACCGCCTTGACTGCATCCGCACGCATCTCACCACTGATCGTGGAACTGATACTCTGGAATGTAATGGTGGATTCATCTACATCAAAACTGTCTGCCAGCTTATTATTCAGATCATCACGCTCTTCTTTGGATAAAGTACGTGTCTTGATCGTAATCTGAGTTGTTCCCTCTACTTTGTTTGCCTGAATATTGCTGTCTCCAGTTACTTCTTTTACAACCGGGATAATATCATTTTCAATATCTTCGATCGTATATTCTTTGCCGAAATCAGCAGTAGTGGAAGTTCCTCCCATGAAGTCAAGTCCATAATTCAGGGAGTTCTGACCAGATGCCTTATGTACTCCCATACCGATAAATCCGGCAGCTATAACTGCAATAGAAATTGCAAAGAATACATATCTCTTCTGCAGGAAATTGATCGTCTTTCTCTCTTTTGCACGTCCGTAGAATTTTTCATCTCTCATTCCTAACCAGTAGAAAGAATAAAGGATCCATCTTGTGACAACAAGTGCTGTAAACATGGAAAGGATAATACCGATCATCAGTGTATATGCAAATCCTTTTACAGTACCGGAACCTAATCCCATAAGAACAATCGCTGCAATCAATGTTGTGATATTACCATCTAAGATTGCAGACATCGCTTTGTGGAAACCATTCTTCATTGCAGTAATCACGGATTTTCCTGATGCAATTTCTTCACGGATACGTGCAAAGATGATAACGTTCGCATCCACTGCCATACCAATACTTAAGATAATACCGGCAATACCAGGTAATGTTAATGTGATCTCGAATAAGTATAAAGTTGCAATCACAAGTGCTGTATAAATTGCAAGTGCTAAAGCTGCTGCGACACCCGGAACTGCATATACAATGATCATAAATACCATTACGATCACAAGACCAATTGCTGCCGCTTTTAAACTGGAGGAGATTGCCTGGCTTCCAAGCTGTGCTCCTACCACACTGGACTCTAACTCTGATAACTGCAGGGAAAGAGAACCGATTCTGATCTGTGTTGCTAAAGTCTGTGCCTCTTCAAAGGTGCTCTGACCGGAAATCTGTGCAGTACCTCCGGTAATTGCCTCCTGAACAGTCGGATAACTGATAACTTCTCCATCGTATACGATTGGAAGTGCTTTTCCGACGTTTTCAGAAGTAACTTCTCCGAAAGTCTTTGCTCCCTCATCTGTCAGTGTAAGCTGTACCACATACTGCTTGTTTCCATACTGATCTGTGGTTGTTGCAGCCTGTGCATCTGCCACCTGGTCACCCGTCATAAATACGGTACCATCTGAAAGCTGGAACTCTAAGGAACCCGGATTACCAAGTTCTTCCAAAATCTTGCTTGCGTCCGTAACACCCGGGATCTCAACGGCGATACGATCATCTCCAACCTGATATACGGATGCCTCTGTACTGTAACTTTCCACACGCTTCTGGAGTTTGTAAATCGTATCACTCATATCCTCTGCGCTCGGATTTTCATCCATGACCTGATAGGTGATCGATACACCACCGGACAGATCAAGTCCAAGCGGAATACTCATTTCTTCCCCAATACCGGTCGATGAAAGAATAATAGATGCATAATAGGCAAGTCCCGCAAATGCAGCGAGAATCGCAACTAATATGACTGCTGCTTTACTCTTTTTCATTTTCTTTTTCCTTCCTGTTTCTTTTTTATTCACAATCGGCTTCGGCAGCCTTAATCATGATCGCGCACTCAATACGTTTTTTCTGCAATTCACATCCGATATCATATGCCCCACAGATATCACCGCTGAAATTATACGCATTTGCTGCACATCCGCCGCTGCAGTAGAATCTTGCGAAACATTTTCTGCATTTTTCTTTTGCATAGACATTACAGCACTTAAACTCATCACGGATCTCTGTATTTTTTATACCTTCATCCACATTGCCAAGTAAAAACTTTTCATTGCCGACAAACTGGTGACATGGATAAAAATCTCCCCATGGTGTCACTGCAAGGTACTCGGTTCCTGAACCACAGCCGGACAGACGTTTTGCCACACATGGACCGCCCTCAAGATCGATCATAAAATGGAAGAAATTAAAATCATCTCCCTCTTTGTGACGTCTTACCATCTCCGCTGCAAGTTTGTCATATTCCTCAAACAGCTGTGGAAGATCTTCCTCTGTGATCGCATACGGTTCACTCGGTTCTGCAACTACCGGCTCCACGGAGATCTGTTTGAAACCAAGATCCGCAAGATGAAGTACATCTGCTGCAAAATCAGGATTGTAGTGTGTGAATGTACCACGCACATAATATTTGTCCTGATGTCTGCTCTCTGCAAATTTCTGGAACTTTGGAACGATCAGATCATAACTTCCTGCCCCTTTGCGGAACGGACGCATCTTATCATGAACTTCCTTTCTTCCATCGATACTTAAGACCACATTTGCCATCTCTTTATTACAGAATTCCATGATCTCATCATTTAAAAGCACACCATTTGTGGTCAGTGTAAAACGGAAATTCTTGTCATGCAGCTTTTCCTGCTCTCTTCCATAGGCAACTAAGTCTTTTACGACCTGCCAGTTCATAAGCGGCTCGCCGCCAAAGAAATCCACCTCAAGATTTCGTCTGTTACCTGAATTGGCAATTAAGAAATCCAGTGCTTTCTTTCCAACTTCAAAGGACATCAGTGCCCTTCTTCCATGGTACTCTCCCTCCTCAGCAAAGCAGTACTGACATGCCAGGTTGCAGTCATGTGCTATATGCAGGCAGAGTGCCTTGACAACCGTCGGGCGTTTTTTGAAATCCATGATATAGTTTTCGTAAGTGTCCTTTGTAAAAAGTGACTCCTCATCGATCAATGTCTGGACTTCATCGATTGCTTCCTCCACTTCCTCTTTGCCGTATTTTCCGGACAGTGCAGATACGATCTCATCCCTTGCATACGATTCCGGCTGGCTCTGATCGATCATCTCAATGACATCATAAGTCACGTCATCCACCACATGAATCGCTCCGCTGTTTACATCTAAAACAATATCATAGCCGTTGTTCTTATACTGATGAACCACTATAATATTTCCTCTCTTTCTATCTGATTTTACAGCAAAACATTTAAAGTTTTCTGCAAATCAATATATTTTTTTCAAGTATTACGGCATTTTAATGTTGCCGATAAAACGTACAAATGACCGCACGCTATGCGAACGGTCGTTTGCAGATTTCACTTATATACGACCGTATGATTTTCATCGTTGTATCACACAGTCATTTTGTATGATGCCATGATGGCATATCCGGCACTCATATGCACAATTTTTACCATGCTATGCATGCCCGGCTGTACCAGCTCAAATCTTATTTGTGCTCGCAGCTCTGGTTTCCTACTGTACAGGATGTTTTGCATGCAGACTGGCAGGATGTCTGGCACTCGCCGCAGCCGCCTTTTTTGATTGTGTTCTGTAATCTCTTGGTATTTAATGTCTTTACATGTTTCATGATGCTTCTCTCCTTTTTTGTAATTTCCGCACACATGGGATACGCCATTTGCCCGCTCCCCGTAATACTATGTATTTATTCGCTTTCGCGCGGAGTTCTGTTAACTTATACAGTATAACATAACTTTTTTCATATGGGAAGTTTTTTTTATTCCGCATCCTTCGGCAGGATAATATTAAAGATGATCGCCACAATGGCTGCCGGAACAATACCGGAACCGCCAAAGATCAGCTGGATGCCCTGCGGCAGATGTGCAAGGATGCCGCTGCTGGATCCGATTCCATAGCCAAGTCCCAATGCGACGGAGACGATCGTGATATTGCGCATCGTCATCGGTTCTTTGGTAATAAGCTGGATTCCGCTGATCACGATGGATGAAAACATCATAACGGCAGCTCCTCCAAGTACACTCTGCGGCATGATTGAAATCAGTGCTGCAAGTTTCGGGAATAAACCACATAAAATCAGGAATACGGCTCCGGATGCAAGCGCCATACGGTTTACGATTTTCGTCATTGTGACAAGTCCTACATTCTGACTGAAAGAAGTATTCGGCAGAACACCAAAAAGTGCTGCAAGCGAAGAACCAATTCCATCACAGATGACACCGCCGGAAAGTTCTTTGTCGGTAGCTTCTCTGCCCATTCCACCTTCCATAACACCGGAGATATCTCCGACTGTTTCAACCGCGGTAACAACAAACATGATCAGAACCGGAATGATTGCTCTCCAGTCAAATACCAGTTTGACCGGCATTAATTTCGGAACGGAAAACCAGGCTGCATTTGCAACCTTATCCCAGTTTAACACCCAGGCTTTTGTGTATTCCACACCATCCGCATTGACTGCTGTTGTCGGCAGTACCAGTCCCATGATCGCAGCAATGATATAGCCTGCCACAATACCGATCAGGATCGATGATGCACTCGCCATACCTTTCATCCAGTGTTTCACTGCTACAATGATCAGTAAAACAGCTGCTCCGAGCAGTAAATTTTCTACTGAACCAAAGTCGTTTGCCGTATTGCCGCCGCCAAAAGAATTGACGCCGACCGCGATCAGTGACAATCCGATCGACAGTACAACGGTTCCCGTTACAACCGCAGGGAAAAATCTGCGGAGCGGCTTTAACAGAAATCCAAGGATTCCCTCAAACAGACCACCAATGACGGATGCACACATAATGGCTCCATATGCAAGGATTCCTCCTCCCATTACCTGAACCACACTGTTAAACACACCGATAAATCCGGAACTCGTTCCCATGATGATCGGTACCTTTCCACCAACCGGTCCGATCGCAAATAACTGGATCAGTGTTACGATCCCGGCGATCAGCATCGCATTCTGCAGCAGATCGACCTGCAGACTGCCGAACTCCTCACCTGCAATACCACATGCCCCTGAGATGATCAGTATCGGTGTCAGGTTTCCCACAAACATTGCCAGCACATGCTGTAATCCCAGCGGGATTGCCTTTTTCAGCGGGAGTTTTCCGTAAAACTCGTACTCTGCTCCCTGTCTCTTCTGTCTTTCCATGTCTTCCTCCTCGTGCGTATCTTTTTCTGCATGAAACATTGATAATTTTTTTCATTCATGCACATTTTCTTTGAGTATAGCACGCCGCTGATATTCTGCGCAAGTCCTGTCTATATGCTAATTGGCACCCTGACAGTAACCACTAACTTATCATTCCGCCTGCCATCCCGGATGCCGCACATAGAATAAATGTTGTCGCCACTTTCGGCAGTTCCATGGAGACTCCCTGTTTAACCAGCACTGATATCAGGAATAAAATGCAAAAATAAATGGCTCCCGCTGCAAATCCCCATAAAAATTTCTGTGTTTTCATGATCTTTCCCATGAAAAATCCACCGATCACTCCGGAGACGATATAAATGACAACGATTCCCACCTTTACTGCCGATTCACTCAGATCAAACTTATATAACAGTGCAGCCAACAGTAACAGGAACAGGCAGCTTAAAAGGAACATGACCAGCACGGACACCAATACCGCAGTGACCGGATTGTTTTTTGCATCTCTTGTTTTCATTTTTGACTGTATATTCATTGACCACTCCACAGGTTTTCGATTCTGTTTCACTATATGAAAAAAACGCAAAAGCTATGCTCTTTTTACATGCTTTTGCGTTTTTTATTTTTATGATCCACCTTTTGCTGACTCTATCTTACAGATATGCAATACTATAAGCTGCCTTGAATGTTCCGCCCTGCGGCAGCATGTTTTCGTAGTCGCGCTGCTGCAATGTGCCGGTAAAATCTGTGGCATCGCATCTTCCGTACCATGGTTCAATGCAGACGAAAGGTGCATTTTTTCCTTCCGGTGACCATACTGCAAACAGCGGGGTGTCAAATTTTACGGTTACATACGGGATGCCTTCACGGTCAAGCAGGGAAACCTCTCCGGTCTGTTTTCCTTCGACCATGTAAGTGCACTCATCAAAGAATCCTTCCGTAAATGTCACACAGCCATCTTTCAGTGCCAGGACTTTATCCTCCATCACCGCCATACCGTCCGGTGTGTTTCCATGATGATGAATAGTATCTGCCAGGCCGCCAAATTTGAGACCATATCCGGTTTTATTTTCCTCTCCGTGAACCGGGCAGTTGAATGCCGGATGTGCACCGATGGAAAAATATAATTCTTTTGTGTCGGTGTTTTCCACAGTCCAGTTTACTTTCACCTCGTTTTTGCACAATTCATAACCAATGTGCAGCGCAAAATGAAATGGATATTTTTCACAGGTTTCCGCAGTATCGGTCAGTACAAATGAGATGTTCTCTTCCGTCTGTGCCTCTAATGTAAACTCCATATCTCTTGCAAATCCGTGCTGTCCCATCGTATAAGTTTTTCCGTCATAACGGTATTCTTTGTTTTTCGGCGCACCGACAAACGGAAATAATACAGGGGATGTTCTGCCCCAGTACTTTTTATCACCACACCACATATATTCAAAGTTATCTGATTTTCTTTTTACAGATTTGATCTCTGCTCCAAATGAGTCAATCTCCACTTTTAAATTTTCATTTTCCAACGTATATCTCATATCTGTCTCCTCTTCATACAGGCATTTCATTTCTCATCTGCCTGTCACTGCTCATTTTTCATTGCTGTTACATTATAACCTAACTTTTCCATAAAATCTATCCGGCAATCGTTTTATTTTTCACGCTACATACTGATACATGAATACAAAATGGCAGATGCTTCCAGCCATGACAAACAGATGAAATACTTCATGGGAGCCAAACTGACTGTGCTTCGCGTTGAACACCGGCAGTTTTAATGCATAGATCACACCGCCGACAGTATAGATCAGACCGCCTGCAAGCAGCCACAAAAATGCTGCCTGGGAAAGAGTGGCTAACAGTTCCCGGAATACAAACAGACACACCCATCCCATTGCGATATAGATCACGGATGAAAACCACTTCGGGCAGTTGATCCAGAGCACTTTTATCAACATTCCTGCCGCCGCAATGCCCCACACTGCCGCAAGCAGCGTATAACCCGACTTCCCGCCAAGTACGATCAGACATACCGGCGTATAAGATCCGGCAATCAGGACAAATATCATCATATGGTCGAGTTTGCGGAATATCTTTAAAATTTTATCCCGGACAACAAGCGAATGGTACACCGTACTTGCACCATAAAGCAGCACCATGCTTCCCATAAACACTGCCATTGCCAGAATCGTTGTATGATTTCCATTCAGCGCAGCCTTGACTAACAACGGTGATGTGGCAAATATTGCCATCATCATAGCTATAAAATGTGTAATGGCGCTTCCCGGTTCACGAATCCCTATCTGTAACATAATATGACCTCCTTTTAGCAAAATAGTATTTATTATTTTTACATGTAGTATTTGTTACTATATCTTTTGTATTTTGATACTACTACTTATTATACATTATGTCAATTATATTTATGCTACATTTTTTCTCAATTTTTGCAGGTTTTTGGGAGGTTTACACAAATTTGCAGAACGCATTTTCCTATGAAGATTCGGATATCAAAAAACTGCCGCCCGCAGAATCTTATTCATCCGGGCGGCAGTCCTCTGTAACTCTATTCTTTTTTATAATTCGCAGTTATTTACGGTTCTTGGGAACGGAATAACATCACGGATGTTAGACATTCCTGTCAAGTACATAACGCAGCGCTCGAAACCGAGTCCGAATCCCGCATGTCTTGCAGAACCATATTTGCGGAGATCCAGATAAAACTGATAATCTTCTTCTTTTAAGCCGAGTTCATTGATTCTTGCAAGAAGTTTATCGTAATCATCCTCTCTCTGGCTTCCTCCGATGATCTCACCGATACCAGGTACCAGACAGTCAACGGCTGCTACGGTCTTTCCGTCATCATTCATCTTCATGTAGAATGCCTTGATCTCCTTCGGGTAATCGGTTACGAATACCGGACGTTTGAAGATCTCCTCGGTCAGATAACGCTCATGCTCCGTCTGAAGATCAGTTCCCCAGGAAACTTTATATTCAAACTTGTCATTGTGTTTCTCTAAGATCTCAACTGCCTCTGTGTATGTCACGCGGGCAAAATCGGAATTTGCCACATGCTGCAAGCGCTCTAAGAGTCCTTTGTCAATGAAGTTGTTGAAAAATGCCATCTCTTCCGGTGCATTCTCCAGTACATAGTTGATGATGTATTTTAACATGCTCTCGGCTAAGATCATGTCATCTTCCAGATCTGCAAATGCGATCTCCGGCTCGATCATCCAGAACTCTGCTGCATGTCTGGTCGTGTTGGAATTTTCTGCACGGAACGTCGGTCCAAATGTGTAGATGTTCTTAAATGCCATCGCATAAGTCTCACCGTTTAACTGTCCGCTTACGGTAAGGTTGGTCGGCTTATTAAAGAAATCTTTGGAATAATCCACGGTTCCGTCCGGATTTTTCGGAAGATTGTTCATATCCAGTGTTGTTACCTGGAACATCTCTCCGGCACCCTCACAGTCGCTTCCTGTAATCAGTGGTGTGTGTACATATACAAAATCTCTCTCCTGGAAAAATTTGTGAATTGCATATGCAATCAGGGAACGTACACGGAAAACTGCCTCAAATGTATTTGTTCTTGGTCTTAAATGGGAGATCGTTCTTAAATACTCAAAACTGTGTTTCTTTTTCTGCAGCGGATAATCCGGTGTGGAAACACCCTCGATCTCGATTTTCTCTGCCTGGATCTCAAACGGCTGCTTGGTTCCAGGTGTTGCAACAAGCTTACCTGTCACGATGATCGCTGCACCGACATTTAACTTTTCAACATCATCAAAGTTCTCTAAAACATTGGAATATACGACCTGAACCGGTTCGAAAAATGTTCCGTCGTTCACCACGATAAATCCAAAATTTTTGGAGTTACGGATGCTTCGCACCCATCCGCCGATCGTCACGGTCTGATCCACATATTCTTCCTGTTTCCGGAATAAATCCCTTACATTTACCATATCCATAATTGAATCCTCCAATCCCCATCTCTTTGGTCTTCTTTTGGGATATTTATTTGATTAATTTGCTGTTTCTGTCTCGGCAGCGTCGACAGCTTCCTGCGGTTCTGCACTCTCTGTGCCCTCAGTACTCTCTGTCTCCGCCGGAGCTTCCACAGTCACATCCGCATTATCTTTGACAGACTGCAATGCAAGATTATCAACATAGACCTGTCTTAAATATTTTTCACCATAAGCTGCATCACCGTAGCCATAGTTCTTATATAAATCGTCTTCAGATGACAGACTGTTATTGCTCATCAGAGTCTGCACATAAGAAGAAAATCCGTCCTCGTCAAGCTCGGTGCCCTCTTTTGCTGCGATCGCACCTGTGATAAACTCCATGGAAATATTTTTCTCCATGCCTGATTTCCACTCCTGACGCACCTCATCAAGTGTCATGTTGTACTGGCTGCTGACGTAATCCTCAAGTTTGGATGCATCCCCATTACAGTAATTCTGTACATACTGTTTCTCATAATCATTGACACGGGCTGTCAGATAATCTTCCGGGATATCCACTTTACAATTTTCTAACAGGTACTCCTGCACTGCTGTGTAAGTGTCACTGTCCTTATTGCTGCTGGCCTGATTTTCAAGGAATGATTTAATCTGTGCATACATATCATCTACTGTGTCAGCCTGAAACTGTTTCTGCGCAAAATCGTCATCCACATCATCGAGTGTCATCTCTTTCTGGATTGAGTTGACGGTAAATGTGAATACAACCTGTTTTCCGGCAAGGTCTGCATTGCCATAGTTATCCGGGAATGTCACATCGCTGTCAATAACATCACCGACAGATGCACCTTTCAGATCATCTGTAAAGCCGTCAATAAAGGAGCTTGACTGGCTTCCTGCGGAACAGTTATTGTCCACATCGATATTCTGATCCTCGGCACTTCCATTATCAAATGCCACTCCGTCTAATTTTCCAACATAGTCCACGTTTACGATATCACCATCTCCAACGGTCGTTTTGGTATCATCTGCAACGTAGAACGGTCCGTAATAAGAAAACATCTGCTCAAAATAATCTTTTGCATCCTGGTCATCCACATCATAATCGCCTGTGATCGTAACCGGAACCTTGCTGTAATCACAGAGTGTCACATAATCGGAAGGATCCAGATCATAAGAAGGACTCTCATATTCCACTGTTTCTGTTCCTTCTGCTGTTTCCGTGCCGTTTACTGATTCTGCAGCCTCTGTCCCCTCTGCGGTATCATTCTTCTTCCCGCCGCATCCGAGTGCAGTGACTGCCATCATCGTACAAAGCATTAATACTACTACTTTTTTCTTCATAATTATAATTACCTTTCTAATCCTTTAAGACAAGCTTTTCCGTCTAACTTTAATAACATACCACAATTTCTGCAAAAATAAAAGTATGTTTGACAAAAGTTATCGTATATGATAGTTTTTTTGAAAAAGGGGAAGAAACTATGGGAAAAGCACTTATATTAGGAAAAGATACAAAACATCTTGACAAAGATATAGAGTTATGCCGCACAACCAATGAGCGGATCAGTGATCAGGCGGCACAGTTATTGATTGAAAATCAGATTCCATTTACGCGGAGTTTTATTAAGATACCATTTTTTCTGCGCGAAAAATACCGGGGTGCACACCAGTTTTATGTCATCCATACCAACCGCAACCGCTATTCCCAGGCAAGACATACACTCGATCATATGGATTCCGTGTTCCGGCGCAGACTGATCGTGAGTAACTATTAAAATCCAGATACCCTTTTTCTTATATCTCACAGACTTTATACAGGTAACTATTCCCCTGTTTTCCCACTCTGTCCACGATTTCTAAATCCGTCAGAATCAGAAGCACAGTCTGTGCAAGCGACAACGGAATTTTTGCAGATTTTGAAAAATCTTTCGTAGTAAAAGGTTCCGGCAGGTCAAATGGGATAAACTGCATATAATCTTCCCGTCTCTCAATACAGACTTCCTCCACAAACTGCACCGGGATCCGGTCATAGCGCTCACTGCCTTTCTTTTTATCTTTGCTCCAGCCGTTTAACAGACGGTACTCCTCCATATCGATCAGTGCAAACCGAAATCTTAAGTTTTCATTTTTTAAAAACGGACGTATTTTATACAATTCTTTAAATGCCACATACGGATTTCCTTTTTTGGGGGACTTGCGCTTCGGTGACATCTCGCCACTCTCCTCATCGATCCACGAAAGCCATTTGACATGCGGGATCGGATAGACGATCGTGACCGGATAGATTTTTAAGAACGCATCCAGTTTTCTCCGCATAACCTGAAAGGAGCGTGTCTGTATCTCAATGATCTCGGTCCCCGTAAAAATGTCCGCCACAAAATTTTCGATTGGGATTTCGTGCATATCCGTATCCGGCGCATAATAATTTTTCAAAACGGCATGTACCGTTTTCTCTGAGAGCGTCCCGATTCCCTGACGCTCCCTGTTTATCCCGATCACTCTGTTTTTTGCAGCTTCAAACCTCAATTCATCAATACACATGACACACTCCTCTTGCAGAATGAAGTCTTATTTTCTCTCCGGATGCTTCATATCCTTTAAAATATCAAAGCAGTCAAAAGTTCTGAAGTAGTCATCCGGTGTCTCTGCACGGCGGATCAGCTGGGTGGAACCATCCTCTTTTAACAATACCTCCGCGGAGCGCAGTTTTCCGTTATAGTTATATCCCATGGAGAAACCATGTGCTCCTGCATCGTGGATCACAAGCAGATCTCCCATATCGATCTTCGGCAGCATACGGTCAATGGCAAATTTATCACAGTTCTCGCAGAGGGAACCTGTCACATCATATTTGTGGTCGCAAGGCTCGTCCTCTTTTCCCATAACGGTGATGTGATGATATGCCCCGTAAATTGCCGGACGCATCAGGTTGACTGCACAGGCATCCACACCGATATACTCTTTATAGGTGTGTTTCTCATGGATTGCTTTCGTCACAAGGCAGCCGTAAGGTGCTAACATGAAACGTCCCATCTCTGTATAAATAGAGATATTTCCAAGTCCTGCCGGAACTAAGATCTCCTCAAAAGCTTCCTTGACCCCCTGTCCGATCACGCGGATATCGTTCGGTGTCTGATCCGGTGTATAAGGCACACCGACACCGCCGGAAAGGTTGATAAACTGGATATCACATCCGGTCTTGTCACGCAGTTCCACAACCAGTTCGAACAACTGTCTTGCCAGTTTCGGGTAATATTCATTTGTCACGGTGTTGCTCGCTAAGAATGCATGTACGCCGAAATGTTTTGCGCCTTTTTCTTTTAAGATCTTAAATCCCTCGATGATCTGCTCATGTGTAAAACCATATTTGGCATCACCAGGATTATCCATGATGCCGTTGCTCATCTTAAAGACTCCGCCCGGATTATAACGGCAGCTGATCGTCTCAGGAATTTTGCCGATCGTTTTCTCTAAAAAGTCAATGTGGGTAAAATCATCTAAGTTGATGATCGCACCAAGTTCATTGGCAAATTTAAACTCCTCGGCAGGTGTATCGTTTGAGGAAAACATGATGTGCTTTCCGTCAAATCCCTGAGAGTCTGCCAACATCAGTTCTGTTAAGGATGCACAGTCGCAGCCGCAGTCATATTCTTTTAGGATATCAAGGATGTACGGGTTTGGCGTTGCCTTTACCGCAAAATACTCACGAAATCCGGGATTCCAGGAAAATGCTTCCTTGACCGCCTTCGCATTTTCACGGATTCCTTTTTCATCGTAGAGATGAAACGGTGTCGGATATTTTTTTACGATCTCTTCGAGCTGTTCTTTGGTTACAAAAGGTTTCTTCTTCATAATTTTTCCTCCAAGATATTTAAAATACAGCCTGTACCAGCACCATATAAAGCACTGTGCCGACGCCGATACTAAGCAGGTTGTTTCGTTTCCAGACATGAAGCAGTATCACCACTGCCACGGATATAAACTCCGGAAACCCATATGGATAGGATGTAATACTTACCGCCTTTAAGCAATAAATCACCAGCATCCCTATCACTGCGGGCGGCAGCACCTTTCCAAGGTACTGTATCACAGGCGGGTTTTCCGGGCGGAAAGAATAAAAACGGGCAGAGTCTTGTAAAAAAGATCGTTCCCGCAACTGCTGCAATGATAACAAGTGAACGTGCCACACTAACCGGCATGATGCTCTACCTCCTTTTTCTGTTCTGTTTCTTTATCCAAAAACTTTCTGTACGGAAGCAGAATTAACATAATGCAGATCATGGTCGGCAGGATAAAATTGTCTGCCCCAAAGATCAGCAGGCAGATCAGTCCGCATCCAAGTCCGATCAGCACACTCGGACGGTTTTTTGACTCCATCCACTGTTCCACCATGATCACAACAAACAAAGCCGTCATCGCAAAATCAATGCCTGTTGTGTCGATTGGAAGCACCGAACCAAGCAGTGCTCCGATCGCCGAACCTGCGATCCAGTAAAGCTGGTCTAACAGTGCGATCGCAAATAAGAACTGTCCTTCGTCCACATCCTTTGGCACTTTCGTTACAAAAAATAAGGAATATGTCTCATCTGTCAGGGAAAAGATCATATACAGACGTTTTTTTCCCATCTTTGCAAAACGCTCTAACAACGACAGTCCATAAAAAATATGCCGGATATTTAACATAAACTCCATAAAGATCACCTGTAAAAGGCTCACACCCGGTGCAAAAAAGTTCACGGCGAGATATTGTCCGCTCCCTGCATAACAAAGAACGCTCATCAATATCGCCCACAGAAAATTATACCCTTTTTCCTGGATCATCACTCCGAAAGCCATGCCGATAAACAGATATCCTGTCATGACCGGTATGGTATATGGAAATGCGGCTTTAAATGCTTTTCCATAGGAGGATTTTTTACTTACTTTGTTTTTTTCTATTTCACAATCCATTTCTTTTTTCTATCCCTGTTACTTTATCACTTTAGCTTGTCGCACTATGTACTCTACAACAATTTTTGTGATACATCAAGACAATTTTCAACAAAAACTTCACTATTGCAAAAACATGTGCTATACTTTTTTTAGTCGCGTTTTACACGAAAAGGAGTTATGAATGAGTATTACCGTTTTAAATTATATGGATCACGCATTAGTCAGCCGCATCAATGAACAGGCTGCAAAGCGTGCCGAAGCTGCAAAACAGTCTAATACGGATGATTTTGCGGCTGCGTTAGCTGACAGTACAAAAGCTTTGGAAAACAGCCAGAATACCTCTCAGACCGGTACCACAGGCGCAGATACATCAGGGATATCCGCAGCCCAGACAACTGCATCCTCTGCAAATTCCTATACTTCAGGCGAACTTGACTCTATTTTTGAAGAGGCCGCCAATTCCTATGGTGTTTCTTCTATTATATTAAAATCGATCGCCAAAGCAGAATCCGGCTTCAATCCCTCTGCCGTGAGCAATGCAGGCGCTGTCGGGATCATGCAGTTAATGCCATCTACCGCTGCTGCTCTTGGTGTTTCCAATTCCTATGATGCAAGAGAGAACATCATGGGCGGTGCAAAATATATCAGCCAGTTATTATCCAATTATCAGGGAAATATCTCCCTTGCGCTCGCCGCTTACAATGCCGGCAGCGCGAATGTGGACAAATACGGCGGCATCCCGCCTTTTACCGAGACACAGAATTACGTCAAAAAAGTACTCTCTTATATGGAAGAATTTGGTTCTGCTGTTTCAAATACCGTATCTTCTGTTTCAGATCAGCTTTCTTCTATTTTCAATCTGACCGGAAGTGCGAGAGATGAGGCAAATCAGATGCTTGCTGATTTCTTCTCATCCAAAAATATCAGCAAAGATGCACTCGATATCTTAACCGCTATTTTAAAATTGAAAAATATGATATCTGGTCAGACAACATCAACAGATGTCTCTTCTGCTTTACAGAATACGGATACTACATCATCTGCTGTGGGAAGTACCTCTGAAACCCCATCCGACCGCACTGCAGTCCTTACTTCCATAAATTCTGATTCTGAAACAATTGAAGATATCACAAAAGACATCCCTGTACGCGTGATTCCTTCTGCAGAAACAGATACGGACGAAGATACTGATACTGAAACAAACACAGATATTGATGCAGCTGTCAGCACAGATACTAATGACGATGTCAGTACAGACACTGACAGTGAATCTTAAATATCCTGTTGCCTGCGGATTGCCCGCAGGCAATTTTTATGTCGATCCTATGGATCTCAAAACTTCTGTCTGATCCGTAACTGTTTCATACTTTCCTATATCGTTATGATAATTCTTCAATCTGTCCCTCTAAGTAGTGATTAAATTCTTTCATAAACTGATACACCGTCTTTACATCCTCTGTAGAATAATGGGACAAAAACTCCATATCCCTTTTTTCCCAGCGTTTGTGACGTTTTGCATGTTCCTCAAACAACATTTTTCCTAGATCCGTCAGTTTAAAATAGACTTCTTTTTTGTTCGATTCCAAAGTGTATTTTTCAATCAGACCTTTCGCTAACAGCTTCTTTGTCATTTTGCTGATCGCGCCTCTTGTCATCCCCATATGTTCTGCGATCTTTGTGACATTCGGCAGTTCTAACCTTCCGATATAATCGATACAGTGTGTCTCAGAATATCCATATTCATCGAGACATTTCCCTTCGGTCAGCTTTGAGAGCATGTCCTGCCGCTCTAACATCAGCGCAAGCTCTTTTAACAGAAGCTCCTGCTCTTTCATACATCCACCCCTTACTTTGCGGAAATATTGTTTCCTCGTCAACAATTACTTCTGTTTTAATATAACGCATGTTTGTTTCCTTGTCAACAATATATGACAAAGATTCTGGGCAAAAAAACAGAGGCGTCAAGATTTTTGTCTCTTGATGCCTCTGATGTTTTTACTGCTTACGCGTCAAAGTGAAATCCTGCCAGCAGCGAGCCTAGGCTGGTGCCTGTGGATTCTGTATCGGTATATTTTTCTAATTCTTCCTCTGCAACACCTTCGGTATCAACCATCTCTTCCTGCAGTGCTTTCATGCTGAGGCTGATTTTATTATCGTTGGTATTGACAACTTTTACTTTTACCTTCTGTCCCTCTTTTAACACTTCGGACGGCTTTTTGATACGGCGCTCACAGATCTGTGAAATATGTACCAGACCACTCAGTCCGTTTCCAAGGTTTATGAATGCACCATATGGCATCAGTGACTCAACAGTTCCTTCCATGACAGTGCCAGGCACGATCATGGAGATCTTGTGGTTACGTTCTTCGGCTTCTGCCTCTCTTGCTACTGCCTTGCCGGATAAAACAAGTTTTTCTTTTTCTGCATCCACAGTGATCACGCGTACCTCGATCTCTTTTCCGATCCATGCATCGGTATCTTCCACATAATCAAGTGTGATCTGCGATGCCGGGATAAATGCACGGATACCTTCCAGATAAGTAACAACACCGCTCGGTACGCTCTCTTGGATGCGCACTTTTACTGTCGTCTCACCTTCCATCATCTGTTTTAATTTATCCCATGCGAGTATATCGTTTGCTTCTTTCTTTGAAAGTACGATATTGCCTGCACCATCGTCTTTCTGTACCACTGTTGCCTCGATCACATCACCTTTATGTACCTGCTCTAGCACATTAAAATCAGGATCATTGCTTAAATCTGCAACTTTGATGATACCCTGCGCATAATATTTTAAATCCAGTGTTACTTCCTCTTCATTTACATCAATGACAGTACCGGAAATGATGTCTCCCTCGTTGATCCTGCGGAAAGAGGCTTCCAGTTCGTCTTTGTAGTCGTCCATTGTTTCCATTTTGTTATCCTCCCATTTGTTAATTCTAATACCTGCAAAACTCATCCACATTTTCTGAAATTGCGAGAGACTGACACATGAAACGAAGGCACGCTTCCGCTGCGTGTCGCTCGCAACGGATACTAAGTGACCAAAATACGGTCACTAAGTACCGGCGGCTCCCCAGCACCTTCTTATTCATTTGTCAATCTCTCACAATAGCTCCACATTTTAACGAGTTTTGCAGATATCTATATTTTCTAAATGGTATTATAACATATCAGTCCCTAAAACAAAATGACAACTTTGAAGAGGTCACCGTCGACCTCAACGTGAAACTCACCGCCCTGCGCCTCAGTAAAACTTTTTGCGATCGCAAGTCCCAGTCCGGAACCTTCGGTATTTCTCGAACTGTCGCCGCGCACAAAACGCTCTGTGATCTCATCACCACTGATATGTATTTCCTCAGCAGACATATTTTTCAAAATAATCTCCACAAGGGATGCTTTCTTTCGCACCTCTAAATAAACCCTGCTGCCCTGCATTGCATATTTGACCACATTGACAAAGAGATTTTCAAAAATGCGGTAGGTTTTCTGGTTATCAAGCATTAACAGTACTTTCTCTTCCGGCACATTCCACTTAAGTTCGAGTCCCCGCTCTTTCATCTTATCCACATGTTCAATACTTACCTGTTTGATCAGGTTTACAACATCAAGTTCCATCTTATTAAGTACGATATTATTGCTGTTTGCCTTGCTGACTTCAAAAAGATCTTCGATCAGCACCTTAAGGCGCAGTGATTTACGCTCTAAAGTATCAATGTAAGAACGTCTTTCTTTCTCCGTGATGTCTTCTTTTTTCAGCAGTTCAATGTATGTCGTGATGGCAGTGAGCGGTGTTTTTAAGTCATGTGAAACATTTGTGATCAGTTCTGTTTTCATACGCTGGCTCTTTACCTCTTCCTCCACTGCTTTTTTCATACCGGTCTGGATCTGCGCAAGTTCGTCCCGGAACGGATTAAATATGCCAAAATCCCCCTGAATCTCCTGATCAAGATTACCTTCTGCGATCGTCTGCATGGCATCTAACATCGCATGATAATCTTTATTGATCTGCTCATAATGTTTCTTTATAATAAAAAACAGGACGATCGAATAGACAACTAATGCACCGATCCCAAAGAACCAGAACAAGGAACAGGCTGCAAGCACTGCAAAGTTTATAACGACAACTTTTAAGATCAGTTTTGTCGTTTCCTCACTGAAATCAATGTGTGTGATCTCCCCGGAGAGTGTGTTCCACCACTGTCTGATCCGGTTGCCTGTCTTTTTAAACTGTTTTTTTATCCATGGGAAGATCTGATAGACCAGACTGTATCTTTTAACATATTCCCATAGTCCGACTGAAAATACCGGTCTCAGCAGATATGCGGCTGCAAACCACATTGCATAGATCAGCCACAAAGTTCCAACTGCAGTAAGTACGCTGATCACAACATCATAAACCTGTCCACCCATCAGTTCATCTGCCGCATCCGAAAATGAATCAAATCCATATGACCAGATAAGTTCCATAAAGTAATTCTGCAGACACAGTCCGCAGATCACACCTGTGACTCCAAGTTCTGCCGCGTAAGCATGTACCTTTCCATCATTTAAGATATTGCCTCCGGCTTTTTTCCCTGTCATAAAAAACATAAATGCGATCACCGCTACAACAGATGCGCCATACAATGGAAGTGCCCCATTAATTTTATAGGCGGACAGCTTTTCAAAATAATCTTCTTCCTCATCACTGCCAGAATCATAAAGAATATTTTCAGATGCTTTCTCTTTGGAAATACCGATCACAAACTCTATATTTTCCGGTCCTTTGAGCACGGGCATGTCTGTTGGATTAAAATACTCTTCCAGATTAGTTTTTAACAGTTCACTGCGTTCCTGTGCCCCTAAGGATTTTACTAAAAGATCGCCGCTATTTTCCCTGTCTGACAGCAGAGGAATTACTTCCATCGCCCCGACTTCATTAAATTTTACCGCAAACAATTCGCTGTAATATTGTGCCAGTTGTTCACTGACATCCTTTTCCTCTCCACCGAGTACGCTCTCTAAATTCTGCGTTGTATTTTTCAGTTTACTTCCATCTTCGGATTCCATGACGCAATAATCAATCTGGGAACGGATTTTTTCAAACTGACTGCTCCATTCATCCATCACCGACAATACTTCATCATTGGTTACCTGCTCTAATTGTTCCTGTGACTCCCACCTGTCGGTTTCATCCGCTTTTGCATAAGATGCGATATAAAGATCTGTTGCTGACATCTCCGTCTCACTCTTCTGATTCTGATATTCCAGATCGAGCAGATAAAATCCCTCATACAGATTTTTCAGAAACTGTGTCCGAATCTGCGTATCACTGTCTGCACCTGTTTTTGCTGCTTCTGTCTTTTGCATCCAGTCTTTGCTTCTGCGATTGATTCCCGGATAGCATAAAAAATTGATAACTGCTAAAACAAGAAGAAACCCTGCTGTTATCACAATTCTCGCCTTACGGCTGTTTTTCCATTTTATATCCAACGCCCCACACCACCTTTAAATATTTTGGTTCCCTCGGATTGATCTCGATCTTATCCCTGATATTTCTCACATGCACCATAATCGTATCCGTATTGATCGCTTTTTCATTCCAGACACGCTCGTAAATCTCGTCCGCCGAATAAACTCTTCCCGGATTTTTCATCAGAAGTGCTAAGATTTTAAACTCAATCGGTGTCATTTTTACCGGTTTTCCATCCACAAATACTTCTACCGTATCTTCATTCAGCTCAATTCCGCCAATGATATGTACCCTGTCATTTTCCTTTTTCTCCTGACTTTTGTTGTTAAACTTTGTATAACGCCGGATCTGGGAATTGACGCGCGCCATCAATTCTAACGGCGTAAATGGTTTTGTCACATAATCGTCCGCTCCGATGTTCAGCCCGATCACTTTATCTGTCTCCTCTGATTTCGCCGAAAGCATAATTACAGGAAAATCATGATGTTCCCTGAGTTTTAATGTCATTGTTACCCCATCCATACGCGGCATCATGATATCAACGATCGCAAGATGTATCTCCTTACTCTCAATAATCTCTAAACCTTCTATACCATCTGCCGCCTTATAAACGTTATAATTCTGGCTTTTTAAAAATATCTCGATTCCATCACGGATCTCTTTGTCATCTTCTACGATTAAAATATTGTACTGTTCCATTATTTTTGTCTGTGTGAAAGATTTTCACACTTCTCCCCTTTTCTTTCTGTGCCGCAGATATTCCTTTTTGCCACACTTCCTATCAGTATATCATTTACCTTATCAAAATGAAACAAATCTTATGTTATTTCCGGCACACCTGAATTATTTCTGCTCTTACCCTCCTTTGAGTATTATCATACCTTCCGAATGCAAAGAACACCCTCACAAAAAAATAAAGATTTTTGAAAGATTCTCTTTATATTTTCCTTATTTCTGCAAAATTCTCTTTTTTTCTCTATATTTTTTGCATTTTGCTGATAGGAGTGTTAGAATACAAATGTTATTAAATTTTCGAGGAGGTTTACTTATGGACAAGAAAACAACAGGAATCGTTTCCTACATCACGCTTATCGGCTGGCTGATTGCATTCTGCGCCGGTGACAAAGAGGGTGCAAAATTTCATTTAAACCAGTCACTGGTGTTATACCTTGCATCACTGATCAACAGCATTATTATTTCGCGCATTCCGATCTGTGGATGGGCTGTCAGCGGCATTCTCTCCATTGTATTCTTTATTTTCTGGATCATGGGATTAGTATATGCCTGCAAAGATGAAGAAAAAGAGCTTCCACTTTTAGGAAGTATTAAGATTTTAAACTAAGATATTAAAAAAACATTATTATGTAAAAACCCGGCTTTAAGGTTCATGACCCCAAAGCCGGGTTTCTTTTTCTGTGCACAGACCTGCCTGCTAAAACAGGCAGTCTGCTATCTTATACGATTTTCTTATACCTCTACGGTAATTTTGTCTAAGTGCCAGATATCATCTACATATTCCTGGATCGTACGGTCAGATGAGAATTTACCGGCATGTGCGATATTTAAGATTGCACTCTTTGCCCAGCCTTCCTCATCTTTGTATGCTTCCATGACGCGTTTCTGTGCATCTGCATAGGAACGGAAATCTTTTAAGATGAAATAGGTATCTGCAAACTGTGTACACTGTGTATTGAGCAGTGAATTGTACAGGTCACGGAATAACTCAGGATCATTCGGTGAATAAAATCCATTGATGAGCTGCATCAGTACCTTACGGATATCCTGATCACTGTTGAAGATCTGCATTGGATCATAGTCACGGTTTCTTTCATGCGCAATGACTTCATCGGAACTCATACCGAAAATAAATGCATTTTCTTTACCGACTTCCTCGACGATCTCAACATTGGCACCATCCATCGTTCCGAGCGTCAGCGCACCGTTTAACATGAATTTCATGTTACCGGTTCCGGATGCCTCTTTACTAGCTGTGGAGATCTGCTCGCTGACATCTGCTGCCGCAAAGATCCACTCTGCGATCGATACGCGGTAATCTTCAATAAATACGACTTTGATCTTGCCGTTAATGCTTCTGTCATTGTTGATAACGTCCGCCACATTGTTGATCAGTTTGATCGTAAGTTTTGCGTTCTTGTAGCCTGCTGCTGCCTTTGCACCGAAAATAAAGGTTCTCGGATAGAAATCCATATCCGGGTGCTCTTTTAATTCATTATACAGATACATGACATGTAAAATATTCAGCAACTGACGTTTGTATTCATGCAGACGTTTTACCTGCACATCAAAGATGGAACGCGGATCTACTTCGATGCCGTTGTGCTCTTTGATATATTTTGCAAGGCGCAGTTTGTTCTGGTATTTGATGTTCATGAACTCCTGCTGTGCTTTTTTATCGGTTGCATAGATCGCCATCTTCTCAATATGGGCAAGATTCGTGATCCAGTCATCCCCGATATGTTCACTTACCCAGTCAGCAAGAAGCGGATCGCCATGCATTAAGAAACGGCGCTGTGTGATTCCGTTTGTCTTGTTGTTGAATTTCTGTGGGAACAGCTCGTAGAAATCATGAAGCTGCTCGTTCTTTAAGATCTCTGTGTGGAGTTTTGCCACACCATTTACGGAATATCCTGCTGCGATTGCAAGATGTGCCATCTTCACCTGACCATCGTAAACGATTGCCATGCGGGCAACCTTACCGTTATCGCCCGGGAATTCCGCCTGGATCTGTAAGATAAATCTGCGGTTGATCTCCTCAACGATCTGGTAGATACGCGGAAGCAGTCTTGAGAAGATCTCGATCGGCCATTTTTCAAGTGCTTCAGCCATGATCGTGTGGTTGGTATATGCACAGGTCTTTGTTGTGATCTCCCATGCCTCATCCCAGCTTAATCCCTCTTCGTCGAGTAAAATACGCATCAGCTCTGCCACTGCTACGGTCGGATGTGTATCGTTTAACTGGAATGTCACTTTCTCCGGCAGCTTGTGGATATCATCATGATGTTTTTTGTAACGTGCTAATGCACGCTGTACACTTGCAGATACAAAGAAATACTGCTGTTTTAAACGAAGTTCTTTTCCTGCGATATGGTTATCATTCGGATAAAGTACCTCAACTAAGTTGCGGGCAAGGTTTTCCTGCTCTACTGCCTTGTGGTAATCTCCCTTGTCAAAAGAATCTAACTCAAAGCACTCCATCGGCTCTGCATCCCAGATCATTAAGGTATCTACCACATGATTGCCGTAACCTACGATCGGCATATCATAAGGTACTGCTAAAACAGACTGGTAATTTTCCTGTACGAAACGTGTCTTGCCTTCCTCCGTCACTTCCGCACGGACATAACCGCCGAATTTCACCTCATAGGAATATTCCGGACGGCGAAGTTCAAACGGATATCCGTTCTTTAACCAGTTATCCGGCACTTCCACCTGAAAACCGTCTTTGATCTTCTGTTTGAACATACCATAACGGTAGCGGATACCGCAGCCGTAAGCTGCGTATCCCAAGGTTGCCAGAGATTCCATAAAGCAGGCTGCAAGACGTCCGAGTCCACCATTTCCAAGTGCCGGATCCGGCTCCTGATCCTCGATCTCATCAAGGTTTAAACCGATCTCCCCGAGTGCCTCTTTTACCTCTTTGTACATTTTTAAATTGATCATGTTGTTGCCAAGTGCACGGCCCATCAAAAATTCCATGGACATATAATAGACCATCTTTGGATCCTGTTTGTCAAACGCTTTCTGTGTTGCAAGCCAGTCATCAATGATCACATCTTTTACCGTGTAGGAAACCGCCTGAAAAATTTCCTGCTGTGAAGCTTCCTCTAATGTTTTGCGGTAAAGATTTTTTACATTTTCCTTTACGTCCTCAATAAATTTTTCCTTGTTGAAAACATTTTCCTTCATCTAGTTTTCTCCTTTTTTTACTCCAAGCAATACTTTTTCTCCATTAATATTCCATTCCTTGCAGTAAATTCCGTTTTCTCCGGAGTCAAAAGAATCAGCTTCTGCTACAACTTCAGTACCTAAAACATCACCCATGATGTCATTTCCGTACTTATTAAAGATGTCGGCTACTTTTTCATCTGCATGATAGTAAATGGAAATTTTATCCATAACCTCAAATCCGGCTTCCTTACGCATGGTCTGGATCTTGCTGATCAGCTCACGGACAAATCCTTCCTCTACCAGTTCCGGTGTCAGGTTGGTATCAAGCACAACGGTTACAGTATTATCACCTTCCGTTACATAACCTTCCATCTGTGTCATTGTGATCAGAAGGTCTTCTTCGGATAATTTTACATCATCACTGACTGTTGGCAATGCAAGCACACCGTCTGCTTTTAATTCAGCCATTGCTTTGTTTCCGTCTAACTCTGCAAGTGCTTTCTGGATCTGTCCTAAGAACTTGCCATATTTCGGTCCGACAGTACGAAGCTGTGGTTTGAAAGTATAGCTTGTATATGCACTGACATCCTCTGTGAAGTTTACTTTCTTCACATTTAACTCATCCTCGATGATCTCCACAAAATATTCTGGCAGTACATTCGGTGCTTTGACATACATATTTCCGATTGGCTGACGATTCTTGATATTTGCAGAGTTACGGCACGCACGACCCATAACAACGATCTTTAAGACCTCATCCATATTTTTCTCTAATTCTTTGTCGATCCATGCCTCATTGACAGCCGGGAAGTCGCACAGATGGATGCTCTCCGGTGCCTCTGTGTTGATGGAACGTACCAGGTTCTGATAGATCTCCTCTGTCATGAACGGGATCATCGGTGCAGCAGCCTTGCAGATCTCAACTAATGCAGTATAAAGTGTCATATATGCGTTGATCTTATCCTGCTCCATGCCTTTTGCCCAGAAACGGTCACGGCTTCTTCTGACATACCAGTTACTCATGTCATCCACGAACTCATCAAGTACCTTTGCAGCTTCCGGAATGCGGTAATTTGCAAGGTTTTCATCCGTTCCCTTGATTGCGGAATTCAATTTTGACAGCAGCCACTTATCCATAACGGATAATTTTTCATAATCTAAGGTATATTTTGTTGCATCAAACTGGTCGATGTTTGCATACAGCACGAAGAATGCATAAGTATTCCACAGGGTACCCATGAATTTACGCTGTCCTTCCTGTACCAGCTTGCCACTGAAACGCTTCGGGATCCATGGTGCACTGCTTGTATAGAAATACCAGCGGATCGCATCTGCGCCGTAAGTCTCTAATGCATCAAACGGATCAACCGCATTTCCTTTGGACTTACTCATCTTCTGTCCGTTCTCATCCTGTACATGTCCAAGAACGATGACGTTCTCATACGGAGCTTTATTAAATAACAGGGTGGACTCTGCCATCAGAGAGTAGAACCATCCTCTTGTCTGGTCAACTGCCTCGGAGATAAACTTCGCCGGGAACTGTTTCTCAAAGACGTCTTTATTCTCAAACGGATAATGGTGCTGTGCGAATGGCATTGCTCCGGAATCGAACCAGCAGTCGATAACCTCCGGTACACGGTGCATTTCTTTGCCACAGTCCGGGCATTTAAAGGTAACTGCATCAATATACGGACGATGAAGTTCTACCTTTGCATCCTCCGGATTTCCGCTTCTCTCTGCAAGTTCTGCACGGCTTCCGATGCACTCCTGATGTCCACATTCACACTCCCATACCGGAAGTGGTGTTCCCCAGTAACGGTTACGGGAGATACCCCAGTCCTGGATATTCTCAAGCCAGTCACCGAAACGTCCTTTTCCGATAGAATCCGGGATCCAGTTTACAGTATTGTTGTTGCGGATCAGGTCATCTTTGACTGCAGTCATCTTGATGAACCAGGATTCTCTTGCGTAGTAGATGAGCGGTGTGTCACATCTCCAGCAGTGCGGATATTCATGCTCGAACTTCGGAGCATCGAATAACAGTCCCTTTTCATCGAGATCTTTTAATACCATAGGATCTGCTTTCTTTACAAAAACACCGGCATATGGTGTCTCTTTGGTCAGCTCACCTTTTCCGTCTACAAGCTGTACGAATGGAAGGTCATATTTTCTTCCGACAGCGGCATCATCTTCACCGAATGCAGGTGCGATATGAACGATACCGGTACCGTCTGTCATGGTTACATAGGTGTCACATACAATGTAATGCGCTTTTTTGTGCTGTTTTTCAATGATCTCTTTTGCACAGTCAAATAACGGCTCATACTCTTTGTACTCTAAATCGCTTCCTTTATAAGTCTCTAATACTTCGTATGCCTTTGTTCCCTCTGGTGCATCCTTGTCAAGCAGTTTGCCAAGTACCGTGTCAAGCAGTGCCTCTGCCATATAATAGGTATATCCGTCAACCGCTTTTACTTTGCAGTAAGTCTCTTCCGGGTTCACACAGAGTGCGACGTTAGACGGCAGTGTCCAAGGAGTTGTAGTCCATGCAAGGAAATATGCATCCTCTCCGATTACTTTAAAACGTGCAACTGCAGAGCGCTCTTTGACCGTCTTATAACCCTGCGCAACCTCCTGAGAAGATAACGGGGTACCGCAGCGTGGGCAGTAAGGAACGATCTTGAATCCTTTATATAAAAGGTTTTTATTCCAGATTTCTTTTAATGCCCACCACTCGGACTCAATAAAATTGTCATCGTAAGTAACATATGGATTGTCCATATCAGCCCAGAAACCAACGGTCTTTGAGAAATCTTCCCACATTCCTTTGTATTTCCATACGGATTCCTTACATTTTTTGATGAAAGGCTCCATACCGTATTCTTCGATCTGCTCTTTTCCATTTAAACCAAGGAGTTTTTCTACCTCAAGTTCTACCGGGAGTCCGTGTGTATCCCAGCCGGCTTTACGCGGAACGAATTTTCCTTTCATGGTCTGGTATCTCGGGATCATATCTTTGATCGTACGGGTCTCCACATGTCCGATGTGCGGTTTGCCGTTTGCAGTTGGCGGTCCGTCATAAAAGGTGTACGTCTCTCCTTCCTTGCGGTGTTCCATGCTCTTTTTAAAGATGTCGTTGTCATTCCAGAACTTTTCGATCTGTTTTTCTCTGTCTACGAAATTCAGATTCGCATCAACTTTCTTATACATTGCTAACCTCCATTACTTAAATAAAGAGTCGTTTGCGACTCTTTCGCGCCCGAGTGGTGCTGTTTACAGCTAACTTCTTCTCCACGAGGTGCGCATCATTTTTCATTCACAGGAAATCCTGTGAATGAAAAAAGCCCTCGTCCTGTATATAGGACGAGGGCTTGATTTCTTCGTTATACCACCTGATATACAAATGTACACGGTAAAATCCGGATACATGTTCCCTGTAACGCAGGAAATGCGTCAGCGCTTACTCTGCCTCGAAAAGTCCTTATCTCGACCTGCCGGGATCATTTCAGACTGCAGCTTGGAAGTGATCTTCATTCAGCAGATACTCGCACCGGTTTCCACCTGCTCCGGCTCTCTGTTACTTTTTCTGATGAACTACTGTCTTCGTCATTGCCTTTTGCCAAAAATCTAGTTTTTAGTATAGACTCGGAAAGTAAGAATGTCAAGAGTCCAGATACTTTTATACCGCACGCTTTTTGACATCCGCGATCACTGCCAGAAACCTCTCTTTCATCTGTGCCTCTAACAGTTTGACATCCATGTCACTGCCCGTACATGGCACAAATCCTCCTGCCATCGATGCGTGACCGCCGCCATTGCCAATTCCCTTCAGTGCCTCTGCCACGATCTTTCCTGCATCGAGCATACTCTTTTCACTGCGCACGGAAAGTTTGATCCCGTCTGACTTTCTCGAATACACAACGGAAAATGACACTTCTTTTAAAGCAAGCATGAAATCGGATATATTTGCGATCACCGGACAATCTTTCCCTGTATTACAGAAGCTGATATCATCATAAACCTCAATGCTTGAAATGGCGCTGGAATATGCCATCAGGTCATCAAAACAAAGATTACTGTTTTCTAACATATGAATGACCTCATAATCACATTCATCAAACATCCGGTAGAGCATCTCAATATCTAGTTTTGATACCCCACGGCTCAAATTGTTGGTGTCGATCCTTATACCGTATGTCAACGTCGTCGCAATCCTGCGATCCATTGGGATCTCATTCTCAAAGAAATACTGCGCTACGATCGTTGCACAGGCACCCACCCCCGGACGGATGTCCTTAAACCGGTATGAAAACTTTTCATTTTCGGGATGATGGTCAATGCAGATGATCTCATCCCCCGTAATATCTATGATATTGGAGTTGCCTTTCTGTGCATCTACAAGGATCACTTCATCTTCTTCCGTCAGGATCGCTCCAAGATCTTCCACATTCAGAAGCTCAATGTTCATCAGTTCCCGCAGTTTATCTGTGCTGTAACGGTCGATTTTTCCTTTGTAACAGATCGTCGAAGTAATACCATTGTGCTTTAATAACTCCTGTATGCCAAGCGCACTTGCGATCGCATCCGGATCCGGGAAATTATGTGTCTGGATATATACGTGTTTTCGGTTGATCTGTTTTAACAATTCTTCTAACTTTGTCATACTGTACTATTTCCTTTACCACTCATCCGTAATCTTTTTGACAGCATTATTTTTCATAAACATGATTCAGTCCCTGTTCTTCTCTGCAAAATATTTTTCTGCCACCTTTTTTGTCACAAGTTCTGAAAATGCCAGAATCTTATGCTGTGCTTCCGGAACACTTCCAAAACCATATGCAGCATGTATAAATCCGACTCCCGCCTTTTTGCTTGCCTCATAATCTCCCTGGATATCACCCACATAGACCGCTTCCTCTAAATGATTCCGGTCTGCCAGAAGTCTGATATTATCACCTTTCTGTAAAAGATTATTGCCATAACATTCAATATCTGAAAAATAATCCCAGAAATGATAGTGATCTAAAAATGCCTCAATGTAACCTTTCTGACAATTACTTACAATATAGAGTTCATAATTCTTTTTTAATTCTTTGAAAGTATCCTCAAGATCCGGGTAAAGCACACCGCCGTGCTCTCTTAAATAATCATTTTCTATCCTGCAGCACTCTGCTAAAAGAGATTCCTGCTCTGCTTCGGAAAGTTCCGGGAATAACAGCTTTGCGATCACATCCATGGTTTTTCCCATAACGCCCTTGATATCTGCTTCCGTGAGTACCTTATTTATCCTTCCATCCTGACGGATCGCTTCGTTCCAGGATTCAGCCACATTGGCTGCGGAATCCCAGAGTGTACCGTCCATGTCAAAAATAATTCCCTGTTTTTTCATAGCAATCTCCATTCCTGTCTGTGAAAAATCCGATCTTTCAATCTGATCTGCGTTTTAACTGCAAATTAATTTACCGGTCTTATTTTTCCATTAAATGATCTAAATTATATATGTCGGCATATTTTTTTTCAAAATAACGCACCAGCGGCTCTGCTGATACTTCTTTGCCGCACACATTTGCGATCACTTCTTTCGGTGTACGTGTACTGCCATACCAGTGAATTTTTTTGTTCAGCCATTTTGTGATCTGTAAAATTCTGCCCTCTTTTAAGATCTCATCTACCGGCCCTAACTCTTTTTCAAGCTCCTCTAAGTACATGCCGTCATAGATGCTTCCCAAAAGATAACTTGGAAAATAACCGAATGAGCCGTCTGACCAGTGCATATCCTGCAAGATTCCCTCTGCATCATTCGCCGGGGTGATATCTAAGTATTCTTTCATTTTCTGATTCCACAATTCCGGCAGATTCTCAACCGGAATATTCTCACGGAAGATTGCCTTTTCCATTTCATAGCGCAATATAATATGGAAGCAATAGGTCACCTCATCTGCCTCGGTACGGATCAGGCTGTTTCTGACATGATTGATCTCATGGTAAAACTCATCCAGCGAAATCTCCTTCATCTGCGGCATCAGCTCCTGCACTTTCCCATAAACCGGAATCCAGAAGTTCTTATTGCGACCTAAAATATTCTCATAAAAACGGGACTGGCTTTCATGAACGCCCATGTAATGACAGCTTCCGGCTACCGTATTGTCATATTCCGGATTGACATTCTGCTCAAAGATCGCATGACCACCCTCATGAATTGCAGAAAACATTGCTGAGATCGGATCATGCTCGTAATAATGATTGGTCACACGGACATCTTTTGATGAAAAATTCAGTGTGAATGGGTGCTCTGTCTCTCCCACTGAACCGGCATCTTTGGAAAATCCAATGTAGGAAAGTAAAAGATCCTGTACTTTTCTCTGGTCATCCGGATCAAAATAAGCATGGAACTTTGCATCATCCGGCTGTTTTGCGGCAAGTATTTTTTTCACAAGCGGAATCAGTGCTTCCTTTAGTTCACCAAACAGACGATCAATCGTTGCAGAATCCATTCCCTCTTCATATTTATCTAACAATACATCATAAACTTCTTTGCCAGGATCCGTATAACCTGCCATTTCTCTGGTAAGTGCGATCATTTTTTCTAAATGTGGTGCAAAAATAGAAAAATCAGATGCATTCTTTGCCTCTTCCCAGGCATTTCCGGACTCTGCCTGCTCACGCACCATCACTTCATAGCGGTCTTTTGGAATCCGTCTGTCTTTTTCCATATCACGCTGCATGCGTGTCACGATAAACTTCATCTTATCCGATAACTGTTCAAATTCTTCCGGCTTCTTTAATTTTTCCAACATTCCATAAAGTTCATCCGAAGTAGACATCGCAAAACTTTCCGTTGAAAAATAGGTCAGCGCATCAATATGTCCTGCCTGTCCCAGTTTTGGTGCACATGTTTTCATGTCCCAGTACAAAAGTGTATTAATATGTTCATATTTTTTCATTTTATCGAGATACTGCTCGAATTCTTCTAATGTTTTACTCATGTAGTCCTCCATTTTCAGAACGATGCCATTTCCACATACGGCATGCCGTTCTTTCTGTTCCATATTAACACAGGACATGTGACCTGTCACTTATTTTTAGTATAACCAAAAAACACCACAGACATGTCATTGTGCATGTCCATGGTGTTTTTTCAATCGTGATCAGACAATATTGTTTATTTTACCTCTACTGTCCAGCCGTATTTATCAGGCAGTTTGCCCCACTGGATTCCTGTTAAGGTATCATATAATTTCTGTGTCAGCTCTCCGATCTTGAAATCGTTGATCGTTACAACATCATCTTTGTAGCGGAGTTCTCCGACAGGAGAGATAACTGCTGCTGTACCTGTTCCAAATACTTCCTCAAGTGTGCCGTCATGTCCTGCTTTCATCAGGTCATCTACAGCAAGTCTTGTCTCATTTACTTTGTAACCCCAGTCTCTTAACAGATGGATCATGGAATCTCTTGTAACACCCGGAAGAACAGTTCCCTCAATCGGTGCTGTGTAGATCTCGCCAGCGATCTTGAACATGATGTTCATGGTTCCAACTTCCTCTATATACTTACGATGCTCGCCGTCTAACCAGAGTACCTGAGAATATCCCATTTTCTCTGCTTTGACCTGTCCTAAAATGGAACCTGCGTAGTTACCACCGCATTTTGTAAATCCGGTACCACCTTTTACGGCACGAACCAGCTCGTCCTCGACTAAGATCTTAACCGGATTGATTCCCTCTGCATAATATGCGCCAACCGGGCAGCAGATAATCATAAACTTATAAGCAGATGCCATATGTACACCAAGTGCGGCTTCTGTTGCAAACATAAATGGACGGATGTAAAGAGATGTCTCAGGTTCTGACGGAACCCAGTCCTCTTCAACTTTTACCAGTGCTTTTACTGCCTCCACAAACATATCAACCGGGAACTCCGGCATGCAGAGTCTTGCGTTGGAATTGATCATTCTCTTTGCGTTCATTTCCGGACGGAATAACTGGATCTTGCCCTCTGCTGTACGGTATGCTTTCATGCCCTCAAATGTTTCCTGTGCATAATGTAAAGTTACACATGCAGGATCCATGGTAATCGGTCCTTCCGGAACGATTCTTGCATCTTTCCATCCATCTTCTTTTGTCCAGTCCATAACAAACATATAGTCTGTCATATATTTTCCGAATCCAAGATGTTTCTGATCCGGTTTCTCCTTTAAATGTTCTCTTTTTTCAAATCTGATATCCATAACATTTGCCTCCGACTCTCTATATCGTTTTTTCTGACCCCCATTATGATACTTTCTTTTTTGAGTGTCAAGATTATTCCAAAGGCTTATATTCTCTATCACTTAAATTCATAATATTGTTTATTATTCATAAGCATGCGTTATACTATTTGTAATCGAAATAAGGCACCTGTTAAATGATGGCTCACACTCAGTTCTGCCCTGCGATTACTTTTTTTAAAGGAATCCAGATGATAAATGCGAATACGCTTCCGATTGCTGCTGTGATAAGCTGCGTCACGGAAAATGTTGTCTGGAATACTGCCATTTTAGGTACCATTGCTTCCGGGAGCAAGGAAGGGATTAAGATCAATGCGATCACGATTCCCATAAATAATGCTTTTGCGATACTGCCTGCTGCCATACCTGCGATCAGTCCTGCATTGCCCTTGATGTTCTTTGCAAGCAGACTGACGGCAACCACGAGAATCATATTTCCGATCATAACACATGGGATGATCGCCGGAATTGCTGACATGACAGGACTTCCCGTGATCAGAAATGAAGTAACCGGTGTGATCACTGAGAGAATGATCCCGCATGCCATTCCTGCACCTAATGCGGCAATGATAAGACATGCATTAATGATCGGTCCCGTGATATAGACGCTTGTGTTTTTAAAGAACTGGCTCACGATACAGATTGCCAGTAAGACTGCTGTTGTTGTAATTTGTTTCGTTGTGATTTTCATAAATCCTCTGCTCCTTTTTCCTGTGTAATTTTCGCAACCATCATAGTACAACACTTATAAAAAGTCAATTTTTGAACAGCCCTATTTTTCTCTTGTCAATTAAATCAGGGAATTTTATAATAAAACCAACATATAAATATTTTGTGCACTGATAAAGGAGATTACGCTATGCATACATTTCAGTCTATAACAGCAGATATGATAGAATTCGATCCATTTACAAAGATTGGCAAAGAATGGGCTCTGCTCACCGCAGGTTCTAAGGATAAAGCAAACACCATGACCATAAGCTGGGGCGGTGTCGGTGTCTTATGGGGTAAAAACGTCGCTTTCGTATTTGTCCGTGATTCCAGATACACCAAGGAACTAATCGATAAAAACGAATTTTTTTCCTTAAGTTTCCTGTCTGAAAAATACCGTGACGCATTAAATTACTGTGGAAGCCACTCCGGCCGTGATGAAGAAGACAAAATCTCTGCTGCCGGATTAACACTTACTTCCCGTCACAGTATTCCATTCATCGACGAGGGAAATATGGTCCTGTTATGTGAGAAAATGTCTGCGACAAGATTGACGGAAGATTCTTTCCTGATGCCGGAAATCGCAAAAAAATGGTACACAGATCATGACATGCACACAATGTATATTGCGGAGATCATTGATATTCTGGCAAGATAATCCTGAACACCTTGCTTTTTCCAAAAATCAATGCTACAATATTTTTTGAATTTTGTTCTAAAAAGTAAATATATGGAGGATTATTTATGAGCCCAGTTACTATCGTATTACTGGTTATCTTAGCCGTCTTAATCATCGGACTTGTTGTCCTTTATTTTCTCGGGAAGAAAGCACAGAAAAAGAAAGCCGAACAGGATGAACAGCTTGCAGCCGCCGCACAGACCGTATCCATGCTGATCATAGATAAGAAGCGAATGCGTATTACCGAATCCGGCCTTCCACAGGTTGTGATCGACCAGACGCCAAAGATGATGCGCCGTACCAAACTTCCGATCGTAAAAGCAAAGGTTGGACCGAAAGTTATGTCTTTGATCGCAGATGAATCCGTGTTTGATTACATACCGATCAAGAAAGAAGTAAAAGCTACCGTAAGTGGTATTTATATCACAAAGGTTACCGGTGTACGCGGACCTCTTGAGAAACCGGAAGGTAAAAAGAGCTGGAGAACCAAATTAAAAGAAAAAGCTGTCCGTGCAAATAAGGAGCTCGAAAAAGAAAAAACTGAACTTGAAAAAGAGAAAAACAAGAAAAAGAAAAAATAAGTCATACAAAAAATACCGCATCCGTGAAAAATCACAGATACGGTATTTTTTATCATTTTCATACACGGGTTTATCATGCCATCCCCATATGATCAGCTGATACCTCCGTTTCTTTTGTTCTGTCTGTTTACAGTACCCAGCCTGCCGCCTGCACCTGTGTCTCTATCATATGATGATAGATTCCTTCTTTCGCGGACAGTTCTTCCGGTGCACCTTCCTCTGCAACCACCCCGTCTTTTAATACAACGATCTTATCTGCATTTGCAACTGTACGCATCCTGTGTGCGATGATAAGTACTGTCTTATTCTGGATCAGTCTTGATAATGCTTCCTGGATCAGCGTTTCATTATCCACATCCAGTGATGCCGTAGCCTCATCCAGTAAAATAACCGGTGCATTCTTTAAAAATGCCCTTGCGATCGAGATTCTCTGACGTTCTCCACCGGAAAGTTCCGAACCATTTTCACCGATCATGGTTTTCCATCCATCCGGCAGTTTTTCTGCAAACTCATCACAATGTGCTAACTTTGCGGCGGCAATGACTTCCTCATCCGTCGCATCCTGTCTGCCGATACGGATATTTTCCATGATCGTATTGTTAAAAAGTGTAACATCCTGAAATACGATGGAATACAACGACATCAGTGTTTCCGGATCGATCTTAGAGATATCCATACCGCCTACTGTGATCTTTCCTTTTTCAATATCCCAGAATCTCGCAGCCAGTCTTGATACCGTCGTTTTTCCGCCACCGGACGGTCCGATCAGTGCTGTTACCTCTCCCTGTTTTGCTGTAAATGTGACATCCTCTAAGACAGCTTCTTTTTTATCATATGAGAACCCCACATGGGAAAATACAATATCATATCCGTCATGATCGAGTTTTGTGCTTCCCGTCTGGATCTCATGGGATAAAATCTCATCCAGACGCTCACTCTGTATATTTGCATTGATCATCGCAGCTAAATTCTGCAGGGAAATCTGCATTGGATCATAAATTCTCGATACAACCAGTAAAAACATGAAAAATGTCAAAACGTCAATGCTCCCCTTTGCAAGAAGTACACCTCCCGTCAGGGCAACTGTTGCAATCCCAAGTTTTAATATCATCTGGGCACTTGCCACAAATACAGCCATTCCGAGCTCTGTCACAATCGCATGTTTTTCAACTGCTCTGATCTTTCTGTCGAGTCCTTTCATATATTCGCTCTGCGCATTATTTGCCTTAAGATCACGGACTGTCTCAAGTCCTTCCTGAATCCCATCGGCACATTCCATTTTCAGTTTCATCTGTTTTCTGCTCAGGCCGTTTTGAACCTTCCCGGAACATCCAACGATCAGGAAGGAAACAGGAAGTACCCAGAGTGCTGCAAGTGCCATTCTCCAGTCAAAGAAAAAGAGACTTAATGCCACAAGTGCCGTGGAAATACATGCTCCGATCAGCTCCGGAATCACATGGGAGGAAACCGTCTCCATGGTTGCACAGTCTGCCATGATCGTACTAGTCAGATCCGAAAGATCTTTTTTCCCGAAAAAAGAAAGTGGAATTTTTCTTAATTTTTCCGCAAGAGTGATACGTCTCACACCGCTCTCCACATAAGTTGCAAAAAAAGTTGCATTGTACTGGATATAGGTAGTAGCTGCGATCAGTGCCAGACAGATGATACAGCCTGCAATATAAAAACTGCCTCTTCCACTTAATGTTCCCTCCATATAGTCCTTTACCAGAAAATAAAGCATCCCCACCGGAAACATCAGGACAATATCTGATATCGTGACAGAAATAAATGCTTTTATCATATCCTTTGCACCCTGATCTGAAAGTGCGTATTTATGTTGTATTTTTTCTTTGAATGACATGTTTTATTCCCCCACTTTCCAACGAACAGATTTATTGTATTCGTTCCACATATGCGCATACAGCCCCGTCATCTCTGTCAGTTCTTTATGTGTTCCTGACTCAACGATCTCTCCATCTTTTAACACACAGATCCGGTCGGCATCCACAACCGAAGATAAACGGTGTGCGATCATGATCACTGTTTTTCCTTCAGATAATTTTGAAAATGCCTGCTGTATTTTCGCTTCATTATCCGGATCAGCAAATGCAGTTGCCTCATCTAAGATCAGAACCGGCGCATTTTTTAACATTGCCCTTGCAATCGAAAGCCGCTGTGCCTCACCACCGGATACATAGGTTCCTTTTGCCCCGATCACAGTGTCAATTCCATCCGGAAGTTTCCCGATAATATCCTCACACTGTGCATTTTTCAAGGCTTCCATAACTTCCTCTCTTGTCGCATCTTTCCTGCCCATGCGTACATTGTCATAAATGGACATTTTCAAAAGTTTACTATCCTGGAATACAAATGATACCATGTTCATAAGCTGTTCCGACGGAATGTCCCTTACATTTACGCCGCCGATTTTGATCTGTCCCTCTGTCGTGTCAAAGAATCGCGCGATCAGGCTTGCAAGCGTTGATTTTCCACCACCGGACGGTCCGACAAACGCAACGTGTTCGCCCTCTCTGATTTCCAGGTTGATGTTATGTAAGGCATTTTTTGCGGCATCCTCATAGCGGAAAGATACGTGGTCAAACGTAATCGACATATCTTTTGGAGCTGCTTTTTCTGCTGCTTCTGCCAGTGGTTTCTTTTCTAAAATACCATCGATCCGCTTTAACGCATCCTCTACGATCATCTGATTTTCACTTGCGTACATGATCTTATTTAATGTAACCGTAATGATCGGTGTGATGATAATATAAAACAGCAGATTTAATAAAAACGTGTCATTTTCTCCGCCCCTGCTGACCACATAAAAAGTAACTGCAATCAAAACAGCAAATGCTGCGTTGATGATCATGGTATAAAACGTCATCGGAAGTCTCAGTTCTTTTGTATAAGCGATCGTCCATTTCTCGTACTTTTCGATGGAATACTGGAATCGTTTGAACGAAAATACCGTCTGACCAAATGTCTTTACGACCGGAATGCCACGGACATATTCAACTGCCTCACTCGACATTTCTTCGAGCGCATTCTGATACTCTGTCATTTTATCCTTCATCCGCTGCCCGGTCATGCTTCCCATAATTAAAAATGCCGCTGCCACCGGGATCAGACTCAACAGTCCAAGCCTCCAGTCAAACATCAGAAGCAGTACTAAAAGTCCCACCGGCGTTGCGATCGCGCCTGCCTGATCTGGCAGCTGGTGTGCAAGATATGTCTCTGTTGCCTCACTTGACTCGTTAACGATCTTGCGGAACTTACCACTTCCGTCACTGTCCATAAATCCCATCGGCAGTGTCATAATATGGTGCATCAACTGTGAACGGATATTCGCCTGCACATGAAATGCTGACAAATGGGAACACATCAGCCCGCAAATGTAAAGCGCCATCGATAAAATTGCAAATCCTACTGCATGCCATCCATAATCTGCAATATTTCCTGCATTTTCATAATGAGGCGCCACCTCTAAAACTTCTTTTATCACTTTCCAGATATAATAAAACGGCACCAGTGCAATCCATGCACTGACCACAGAAAATATCCACGACAGGATCGTCAGATATTTATAATTCCCGGCATATTCAAAAAGCCTTGCCAAAGAACTTTGTTTTTTTAACTTCGCATCACTTTCCATCTCAAAGACTCCCTTTCCATTTTTAGTTCTTGTTATACAGCACTACTTTAAATTAGTTTTCGCTAACCAATGATTTTTTTAGAAGGCTGTCATCCTGTTACCAGAAATGTACAGCCCATCTCTTACTCCCATTTCAGAATTGCATTCCAGCCTCCATAATGGTATTTTTCCAGCATATCCATATAACGGAGTGCCTTCTCCTTCGTCATTTTATGGCGTACCACCTCAAACATACTCTCAAATAATGCCCTCGTCATGATATGGATAAAATCCTCGGTGATCACCTCGCCATCTTCCGTCCGGTAATGAATGACGTCCATATACTTATAAGTATATTCTGTCTCGATCTCGACAAGCCGTTCCACAAAATCCTGAAACTTTGTTCCGTAGGAAGCATCCAGCAAAAGCTCAAACACTTCAAAATTGTCATAAATATAATCGATCATCTCCACCATGCCGGATGACACATAATGCTTCATCTCTTTCGGCTGCTGTTCTTCCTCAAGCCCGTGAAATGTCTCCTGTATATGCAGAAATCTCTGCACCAGATGATCTGCTGCCGGTTCTACGATTGCAGAAAATAATCCTTCTTTATCTTGAAACCTTGAATAGATCGATCCGGTTGTCGTCCCTGCCTTTGCCGCGATCGTCCGCAGGGATGCATCGGAATAACCTTTTTGTAAAAATTCTTCCTTTGCACAGGCTATGATTTTCTCTGAAACTCCTTCTACTGGTTTTGTCACTGGTTCCTCCACTCATTTATAACAGCGTTATATAACACTGTTATAAATATAAACATTTCTTTTTTATTTGTCAATATGTGAATCCTATTCCTATTTAAAATACAACAAAAAAAGCATGCTCTGCAATTCTTTTGAATCGTAAAACATGCTTTTTATATGTGCTTATTTTGTTTTTCACATACTACTTTTTATGCTTTCGCTTCCCCTTCCGGGAAAATGATCTTATTTACAAAGAAAAATACGACCATTGAAACTCCACCGTTTAATACGGTTGTTCCGATATTGTAGAGCCAGTCCGGCACGAACATACCGGCTACTGCTACCCAGATACAGTTAATGGAGTTTACAATACAGGTCACGATACAGAATGCGATCAGATACCAGAATGCCTGATACCAGATATTGCCCTTACTCCGGAATACGAAGGTTCTCTGGATCGGGAAATTGATGCATTCTCCGATCACCATGGCAACCATGTATGCACAGAAATATGGAAGTCCACCGTGTGCGGCATCATAACCGATAATGTTCCATTTAAATGTCTCTCCAAATAATGTGATGTCGATTCCCGGGAATCCAAAATCAACATTTGGAAGTCCTGCAAATGCGAGCGGCAGAAACAATAACATCAAATATTTGAATACCGTGATCAGGTTACTTACGATCACGAACAGACCGCCCTCCCGGACCCATTTGGAGGCTCCGGGATGCTTATCTGCAAAGTTCTGCCATAGATTTTTTATACCATTCATTTATGCTTTCACCTCTATGTGTTGTTCCTCTGCATAATCCTGTTTTATTCTGCTGATGTTTCAGTTACTGTCTTTACCGGTTCTTCTGCGGCATCTTTTTTATATTTTTTGATGGTAAGAACTTCTAAGAAAATAACCAGTACTCCAAGAATGATATCGATCACGATTGCAATGATCTGCCAGTTCATCAGACCTGTCTTTAAGTTCTCAGGATCATATGCACGGCTGTTTACAACAGTGTACATAATATTTTTGGATGCCTGACGCATTGCTTTCACACCTGTTGCGCTTGTAGTATCTGTCACATGGTTTGTCTCTGTATCATATGCAACTAACATACAGTCTGTACCACCGCGGATACCCATATCAGAATCCATGTATCCGTAAACACCAAAGTAGTCAGTTAATACAAATCCACGGAATCCCCACTCATCACGAAGGACAGTTGTCTGTAACGGATATGTTCCGCCTGCCCACTGTGTACCGATATAATTGAAGGAAGACATTACTGCTTTTGCTCCACCTTCTTTTACAGCGATTTCAAAAGGTTTTAAGTAAATTTCACGGATTGCCTGCTCATTTGACCATGTACAGAGCATTCCGGTACGGTTTGTTTCCTGATCGTTTAATGCAAAATGTTTGATATATGCATAAACACCATATTTTTCAGCACCGATCACTGCGTTTGCAGCCATTTTTCCTGAGAGAACTCCATCTTCCGAATAATACTCGAAGTTACGTCCTGCAAATGCATTTCTGTGTGTGTTCATCGCTGGTGCATACCATCCGGATACTTCCATTTCGTCTGCCATCTTACCAATGCTCTCACCGAAGGAAAGTGCAAGGTCTTTGTTCCAGGTATTTGCGATCATAACTGCGGACGGGAATCCAATGGAGCCTGTTCCTGTAAAGTTGTTATTGATGGATGCAGGTCCGTCACAGTCAACGGTCATAACTTTTCCAACACTTGCAGCTGCAGATGTCTGATATCCGCCAAGAGCGATCATTGTATCCATATCGGAAACTGTCAGCTGGTCAAGCAGTGTATCCCATTTTTCATCATCATAGGAAAGACCACGCATATCAGCAAGTGTCATTCCGTTTTTCGCTCCTGTTGTCGGCATTTCATCAGAATCATTGTTGTAATTGTTTGGATCATAATTGCTGTTATTTAAGAACTCAGCTTTCTCATCCTCTGCTAATGTAAAGTTTGAAGGAGCTGCTGTTGCTTTTGCATAGTTTGCAAATCCATCTGCTCTTGAAAGGTATGTTACATCGCCTTCTGCATATGCAAACTGATTTGTTGCAGCTACATCATCGGTAGAACGTGCATTATTCTCATCATATACAACGGTATCTGCAACACTTACGGTCTGTGATGCGATCGTATTGTGTGAATCAGAGTTGATAGAAATCTCATAGTCACCAGCCTCTAATACATAGCATCCATTACCATATGTATCATAGGAAGCCATATCTTCTTCTGAGAAACTTACATTGATTGTCTGGGATTCACCCGGCTGTAACACATCTGTTTTTGCAAAATCGATCAGATTTGCAGATGCTTTTTCAATTCCACCGTTTGTATATGGCGGATTGTAATATACCTCTACCACATCTTTTCCTGCGGCAGTTCCGTTGTTTGTTACGGTAACGTCAAAGGATACTTTACCGTCTGCTACGGTAACATCTCCCATCTTCTGTTCAAAATCTGTATAAGAAAGTCCATATCCAAATGGGAACTGAACCGTCTTATCATAATCAATGAGTCCTTCCACTGCTGCTGTCTCATAGAAACGATAGCCAACATAAATGCCTTCTACATAGTTGACAAAAGATGGAATTGTTGCTTCTTCTTCGCCTGTTCCGAAGTTTTTGGATGTAGCGGCAAACTCATCCATATTGTCATACAGGAAGTTTCCAAAATTGTTGTAAGTCGGTGTTGCTGTCAGATCATATACAAATGTATCGCTGGTTTTTCCGGATGGATTTACCGTACCGGCTACGACTGCGCCAAGAGACTCAAATCCGGACTGACCTGTTCCAGGACACCAGATTGCACCCTTGATCTGTTTATAATCATTTAAGAATCCAAGTTCCATGGTGTTTGCACCGTTATATACAACAACGACATTGTCAAAGTTGGCACAAACAAGGTCTAACATATCTTTTTCTGTCTGGCTTAACTGTAAATAATGTTCACCAGCTTCAAAATCTTTGTAATTTTCAGAGTTATCTGTGTAAGTTACTTTGCTTACATCAGTTGGAAGGTCTGCTCCCTCACCACCAACACGGGTAATTACTACCATTGCTGTATCCGAAAACTCTTTTGCATTGTTGATCAGCTCATCGCTGTAAGAATCTGCTGTAGGCTCCGGCAATGTCCAGTCCTGCGCCCACATACCAACTTCCGGTCTGTCCTCACGGTACGCTTTGTAGAAATCGGTCAGTTCTGTATTGATCTTGTATCCGGCATCCTCAAGACCACCAAGAAGTGTTGTTGTCTCATATGCGTCGGATAATGCTCCTGATCCTGTACCACCGTAGCAAGGATTGGTAGATGCCCATCCAAACACGTTGATATTCTGTGTATTTGTAAGTGGAAGGATATTGTCCTCATTTTTCAATAATACAATACCTTCGTCCGCGATATCCTCACAGAGTGCTGTTGCCTCATTTGAGGTCTCCTCTGTGATCGTACCATTTCCCATTGCAAGTGAGATCATACTTGACATCGGGATAAAGCAGATCAGATTGATAATCACAACTGCTGCCATAAGGAATGCAATCCATGCTTCCTTTCTCACCAGTTTCTTTACCGGTTTCTTCAATTTCATGCATGCCACAGTTACAATAATTGCGAGCGCTAATGCAATACCCAGCGCAATCAGGTATGGCTTACAGGAATTGAGAACGTTGATCACGTCATCCATGTTAATTGCTAACATTTCTAAATCCTCCCTTGTTTTCTTTATCCGTTTCGGATCTTGTAACTGTATCCTACCACATCACACATTCTTTGGTAAAAATCTTCACAATCTGCACTTTTTTCGCATAAACTGTTTTGCATGTTGGAAGTTTTAGACAAAAGAAATGCCATTGTTTTATGCATTGTGCATAAAACATGGCATTTACTATCATCTTAAATACAATTCTAAATTATTTTCCGATCAGTACTTTCTTTCCCTCAAAAGCAAATCCGTAGTGTCTGATCTTTTCTTTTTGGATTCCTGCTGCAGTCAGTCCGGCGTCATAATTTTTTTCCCTGATCTGTTTTAAAGCGGACTGCACCGTATCTTCTAATGATTCTTCTTCATCTGCCTCATGGACTTTAAATTCCATTACGATCGCATCGTTTTTCCGGTCATGAGAAACCAGCATGATATCATATCTGCCGTAGCCGCTCTCCCTGTTTGACCGCACATCATAAGAATCCCGCAGTTCCACTAAAAGTCCCAATACAAATCCGTGATAAAAACGCTCCGGCTGCGATCTTTTCGATGGATGGTTTCCGGTATCAAAGCTGCTGAAAGTTGTGAGTGCAATGTCGTTCATATAAATATTCATCTCTTTTAAGTTCCCTTTTAATAATGCCTCTATGAACTCATTATAGTTCGACATGGAATCATCAAACCATCCTTTAAACATGTTCGAAAACATACTGTAAGTTTCCAGATTCGTGATACGAAGATGATACCACGGCTCTAACAGCATACCTCGGTATTCCACCTCTTCTGCTTTCATTCAGATACGCATGCTGCATATATGTTTCTTCAATAATATTTTTTATTTTTCGTACGGCATCCTCATAATTTGTCTGTTTCACATCCGCAAAACTTAAAAAGATGACCGGATAAAATCAGACTTATCTACAAAAAAATAATTGCCTTCCCGCAATGCTGCAAAATTCTGTTTTCCAATACTGATATGCGGTAACATATCTTTCATTCCCCCAGTTCAGTTTTAAAATTATATTCTCTTTTCCAATTATAAAAAACCGGACTCTTTTCTTCAAGGGATATCTGTCTTAAACAATGTTACAATTCACAGTTTAGTTCTGATGTCCTGCTGACAATGCTCCATCCACCGGAATGGCTGCACAGACTACTTTCATTCCGTTTTCACCAAAAATTTCTGCAATTGACTCCCCAATACCTCTGCTTGCACCTGTTACAATTGCTACTTTTCCTTCTACACTTGAAAAATTCACTTTACTCAAATCCTTCCTTTTGATGCTATTTATGCCGACACCCTGTGTTCTTCTTTTAACCATTCTACTTCGTCATAAATTGTATCAGCAAATGGTCTTGTCTGATACCCCAGTTCTTTCTTTGCCTTGCTACTATCATATGCATTATTTCGTACTAAGTTGTATAGCATTAATTCTGTTATCAATGGGGCCTTGTTTGTTAGTCTTCCAATTGTCTCACTTACTTTTACAATAATCCTTGTTAATGGCATTGGAAGAATTATTTTCGTCATTTTCACACCACTTGCATGACTGATATAAGCAAACATATCTTTCATCCAAACCACATCATTGCCCAATATATAGCCTTCTCCAATTCTCCCCTTATCTACCGCAGCAATTGTTCCTGCAGCCAAATCTCTTACATCTACTGAATTGAATGACCCCGGAAATCCTACCTTATTTCCCCCATTACAATACTGTTCAATAAAAGTCGATACCGGTCCACCAGCGTAATCATTTGGTCCACATATACCTGTAGGATATACTACGCACGCCTTTAATCCTTTTTCTTTTACTGCATCAAATACTAACTGTGTTGCCATAGCTTTTGTTTTTCCGTAATATCCAACTATTTTATCCAGGTCAAATTTTTCCGGTTCTCTCATAAATTCCCCGTGCGGAAGCTCTGCCACGGTTCCTGTCGAACTTACATATACAAGTTTTTCCACGTTTTTTTCCAAACAAAAATCAATAATATTTTGGGTTCCCTCAACATTAACCCGATATACCAGTTCACTGGGTTCTTCCTTTAAATACACAATACTTGCACAGTGAATACAAACAAGTTGTTCCTTTTCCACATCAAAAAAATTTTCCAAAGAAGTCTTATCTGTCAAGTCACCATACACGATTTCTACTCCTTCCGGAATGTGCTTGACAGCCTTATCCCCCTTCAACACGAGTCCTCGCACCCGGCATCCTTTTTCAACTAACTGCCTGGCAATATTATTCCCAAGAAAACCAGCCGCACCTGTCAATAAATAGATTCTGCTATCCTCCATCCTGATATTCCTCCTTCTTTTCCTGTTCTTTGCATACCTTAACAAAGGAAGATAAACGCAGTATAAACTTTTTCAAATTAATTTTAAAAATATAGTGACAGTGGTTCCCTTTCCCAATGTACTTTCCACCCATATGGTTCCCCCGCTAAGCTCCACAATGCGTTTAACTATTGGCAATCCCATACCAAATCCACTGGTTTCGTGGGACGCATCCCCCTGATAATAACGTTCGAATAAATGCAGCTTTGTCTGTTCATCCATCCCCTGCCCCTCATCCCTTACCGTGATCCAAAGATCCTTTTCTGTTACTTTTCCTTCTATAAAGACACGGGTTCCTTCCGGTGAATATTTTCTGGCATTGTCCAGAAGATTTACCCAGACCTCTTTCATGAATTCCTCGCTGCCATAGAATTTCATTTCTGGCAGTTCGGCTTCCAGCAGAATGTTTTTTTCTTCAAAAGATGGCAGTAAAAGTATCGCGCAGTCACGAATCTGGGAATCGAGCCGGAATTCTTCTTTTTTCCGAAACACTTCCATATGCTCCAGTTTTGATAACAGCAGTGTATTTTGTGATAACTGCGCCAGTCTCCCCGCTTCCTTCGCCATGACATTCAGATATTCTTTTTCCTCTTCCCTTGGAATTTCATTATGTAATAAATATTCCGCCATTCCCTTTATGGAGTGGATCGGTGTCTTAAATTCATGTGAAAAATCCTTCATAAATTGTTTCTGCTGCTCATCTGCATTTTTTAATTCTCTTACCATCTGGTTAAAATTCTCATATATGACTTTATATTCACCAGAATTTTCTATGGGAATCTCCACATCTAACTTTCCGTTTGCCACATCTTCCATTCCATTTAAAAGTTTTTCCATCCTGTGGTACAGCATAACTGAAATTATCGCAATCACGATTCCACATAAAGATCCCATAATCTGATAAATTGCCACACTCCAGGCAAACACATTATCACCTGCATGACCGTAATAATAAAACCTGATTGCCATCGTAAGCAGATACGATACAACGGAAAAAAAAGTAACAATAAAAGCTAATACGATTGCCCAGCGAATGGTTCCTATTTTCTTGTTTCTTTTTGCCCCGTTACTCATTCAGTTTCCCTCTATAACCCAATCCACGAATCGTAACAATTTCAAATTCATTCCAGTCTGCAAATTTCTTTCTCAGACGGTTGATATGTGTTCTTACCGTTGTCTCATCTGAATTTGAATCATATCCCCAGATATTGTCTAAAATCTGGGATACCGTAAAAATTTTATTTGGATATGAAAGCAGTTTAAATAGTAATTCAAATTCCTTTTTCGGCAATGTTATCTTCTCTTCCCCTCTGACTACCATGTTGAAATCCTCACTGATCACCACATCTCCAATAATAATCTGTTTCTCATTGCTTATCTTTGCCCTTCGGAGCAATGCTCTTATCCGCCACTGTAATTCCTCATAGTTCACGGGTTTCGTCATATAATCATCAATTCCAATGGCAAATCCCATTTTTTTATCCTTCCATTCTTTTTTTGCTGTTAAAAGAAGAACTGGTGTGATCTTATCCATCATCCGAAACTGCTCCACAAATTCATAACCATTCATCTTTGGCATCATAACATCTGCAATGATCAGATCTACTGACTGATGCTTTAACAGTTCCATTGCCTCCATTCCATCCGATGCTTCTACTACCTGATATTCGTTTCTCAAATGCAGTTTTGTCACCAGTCTTGCGCTGCTGTCATCTTCAATAATTAATACCTTCACCATATATTTCTCCTGTAAAGCAAAACTTGGCATCAGAAATATCTGATACCAAGTCTCCCATTCCGTTATTTTGTCATTTACAATGAATATCTTCCTGAATCTAACACTTTTCTTCTTCCATCGGGTAAAATCACCTCTGCATGCGTATTTGACGGGATTTCAAACTCATATGTGACTTTGTCCCCATCATATTTCCAGCCGCTTTCAATTCTGCCATATGGCGACTGATAGGAAGCCTTCGCATAGCCAAGGACTTTATCGGGATGCGGACAGATTCTGATTTTTCCATCTGAAACCTGTATTCCGCATACGGCATCCAGGATCCATCCACATATTGCGCCATAAGAATAATGGTTTAATGATGCCTTTACCTCTCCCTTTTCATTAATACCATCCCATGTTTCCCAGATCGTTGTGGCTCCTTTTTTCACCTCATAAAGCCAGCCCGGTCTTGTATCCTGCAGCAACAGCTTATATGCAGTATCCTCATATCCGTAATCACACAGTACCCTTGTCAGATTCGGGGTAGATAAAAATCCGGTATTTAAATGATATCCACATTTTTTTACCAGTTCATTCAGATCGGCTGCTGCCTGCCTTGCTTCATCCCCATCTAAAAGTCCAAACGCAAGTGCCCTCACATAATCAGCCTGTCTGTCTGAAGAGATCTTTCCATCCTCTGTTGCTATAAAACGCCATGCCTTCTTTGCCATCTCTGCGGTTTTACTGTAATAAGCAGCGTCATCTTCTTTTCCGAGAATCGCTGCGATCTCTGCTAACATCCGTCCTGAGTATGCAAAAAATGCTGTGGCAACTTTGCCCTGTGGTGTGCGCATAGCGGAAGTACTTTCCACATCAGGCTCACACCACTCACCATAATCAACTCCTGTTTCTATCGTATATCTGCGGTATGGATTTCTCTTAAATCTTTTTACAGGGTTCACTGGACGCTTTTTTGCACGCTCTTCGAGAAATACATACCATTTCTTCATCATCTCATAATTTTCGGATAAAATCCTTGCATCACCATACCGCCTGTACATCTCATATGGAACAATGATACATGCGTCCCCCCAGCCTACGGAACCGGCAAGAAGCCCCGAGAAGAATGACGGATTGTTATTCTTCGGTGCAATATTTGCAATTTTTCCATCATCAAACTGCGATGTTCTGCACTCTGCAAGCCATTTTCGCATTACCGGATAGGCATCCATAAGATACAGTCCTGTATGGGCAAATACTCCCATATCCCCAGTCCAGGCTGCCCGTTCTCTTGTAGGACAATCGGTAGGAACATCACAAAAGTTGGATTTCTGGCTCCAGATACTGTTTTGCACCAATCTGTTAATATCGTCATTTCCACACTCAAAAATTGTCAGTGTATCCATCTTTGAATATACTGCAATTGCAGTAAATGATGCATCTGAGAGGTCAATCACTGTATCAGCCTTTGCATATCTGAATCCCCATATAGAGAACTTTGTCTTATAGTGATTTTCTCCCTCTGCACATGTATACACAACCTGCTGTTTCGTGCCACCTTCTTTATGACGTTTTCTGTCCTGAAAATTTTCCTGCGTGAAATTACCATTTTCGTCTAAAGTCTCTCCATGTGTCAGGACAATTGTATCTCCTTCATGGGCATTCAGTGTAAACTCCACATATCCTGCAAGATTCTGTCCAAAATCTATAACCGTCTCTCCATTTGGCGTCGTTATAATCTTTCCCTTAAAATACTCCATTTCACATACAGGAACACAATCAGAACATATCAACTGATCAAAAGAAAAATCCTCCACCTTTACCTCATGGTACTCTGACACCTCAGCCAGTCTTGCATCCACAATTTCCCCCTGCTGCATATCATTTTGACGTATGGCACCATTTTGTGAAGCCTCCCATGTTTCATCCGAAACACATACAGCCCTGCCATCTGCCTCAAGCTGAAACAGCAGGGCAATATCTGTACCATAAATATTCCTGTCTCCATCTACTCCAGAGACACTTCTGTACCAGCCATCACCAAGAATCACTTCTACTTCATTTCTGCCCTCACATAAAAGTCCTGACACATTATAGGTCTGGTATGCAAGTCTCTTATCATAATTATAGCTGCCTGGTGCAAGCACAAAATCCCCTGCTCTTTTTCCGTTAATCCAGACTTCATATAAACCATGGGCAGTTACATACAATCTTACACTTTTATTTAGGATTTTTTCATCACATTGAAAATGTGTTCTCAGATAGCTGGCTGGCTTATGTGCCTCCGGATTACATTCAGACTCTGGATTTATCCATTTTGCCATCCAGTCAGACTTATCTAACAACCCCATTTCAAAAAAGGCTTCCTCACTCCACTCACCAGCTTCATCCCTTTCGTCCCATAGTCGTATTTTCCAGGATATACGCTGTCTGCTTTTCAGCTCCAACGGACAATACGTATGCATACTGTCCGACTTTACCCGGCTACTGTCCCAAACCACACAATTTTCATCCATAGCCACGATCTCATATGCGGTCTGTCTCCTGCCATCTGCACAATTCCATGACAGATATGGCTCCTTTATATCAATTCCTATGGGATTTATCATATGTTCTGTTCTTAAATTAATTGCTCGCATAATTTTTCCTCATGTATATTTAAACAGTTCCAATATGTTCATTCAAAAATTTTGCAGATGCCTCAAATGATTTTATCGGCGACTTATCTATCCAGTTTTTGTGACTTTCCAGCACGACCGCCTCCACTCCTGACGACAACGCCTGCCCACATAAGGCTTCAAGATTCATGTTACCATATCCAAGTTCACAGCTGTCTGACTTAAGAATCGGTGTCATTACAGGCTTTGTAAGCTTTGTTCCTCTGTCATTAATGTGGTACAGCTTCATTCTGCTGCCCAGCATTTTCATAACATCCAGTGCGCACACACCAGCCTCTGTCGGCCAGTAAGAGTCAAACTCAAAACCTACATATTCTGGATCTGTATTTGAGATAATATATTCATACGCATTCTGTCTGCCATCCACTTTTTGAAATTCGTAATTATGATTGTGATATAAGAGATTTATACCCTCTGCTTTCAGTTTTTTTCCAGCTTCATTGAGCCTTTTACACAGGTCTGTAACCTGCGTCTTATCGCGATAATCAAAGCGGTACATTCCTGTAATAACAACATTGGTGGTATTGTATTTTTCTGCTTCCCTCACTGTCTTGGCAAGTTCTTTTTCTATACCACCTAAATCCTTATGCAGACTGACAACAGAAAGTCCTGCCTCCTTCACCAGCTTTGCCCAGTCAAGATTGCCTCCTTTTCCTGTAGGCATGCCCGCAGCCATCGTGAGCATCCGCACCATAAATGGGGTAGGATTAACCATAAAGCTGTTTAGTTCGATTCCATTATATCCGGCATTTACCATCGCCTGCAGTGTCTCTTTTGCCTTTGCTTCACTGCCTGTCACTGTTCCAAGCATAATCTGTTGTACTGCTTTGATCGCCATGAATTTTCTCCCTGTTTTTCTTATCTTACAAATTTTCTACAAACTGAAGTTTTTCCTTCCGTAATTCCATTTTCATTAAATGTATCCACTCTTACATAGTAAGATTCTCCGTCAACAAGAGCTCCTATTCTCTTTTTCGTGTCATATGTGAGATAGCTGTGATACAGCTTATCTGGTTTAAGTCCCCAGAGAATATTGTATCCTGTCGTCCCATCCGCTTCATCCTTCTCCTGTGAATCAATCACAATCTCCATGTCTATTCCGGAAATTCTTGCTGCTTCATATGATGCCTGTTCCGGCAAACTGCCTGCACCTTTACCGAACACTCTGAGTCCACTGATACAAGGCTTTTGACCGTAAGGCACTTTCATATCAGACAATCTTATGTAACGAACCTCCATACCATTCTCATATACTAAGAAATCATGGCTTAAATCCGTATCTGCTTTTGTCTTATCTTCTAATACAAAGAATTTTTCACCATCCACAGATCCCTCTAAAAGATACCGCGTAACAAGATCTGCTTCCTCAATATATCTCGCCTGTGTCGTCCCTCTTATCTGACCGGGAACTGGAATATGGATTTCATCATCCGCAAAATTAATCTGGATCGCATGCACATCCATAGCTTTTCCCAAATCCATCATCAGCCATTCTTTCCGGTCGGATGACGAAGCCTGCCACCAGTTTTGCGCATTTTCATTCGCTGCAAGCTGTGGTGCATGCCCATCCGTACATGATGATGCTGACATTTCTTTCTTATATGATAACAGCATCCAGTGTGGATTTTCCCATATATCCTGTTCTTTCCCGTCAGACACGCCAATCGGCCAGTCCCCATACCTCTGATTACAGCACAACTCACCTTCCTCATCATATGCAGCCTTCCAGATGCCGACTCTTCTCTCAAAATCATGGTTTACGCTGATCCGCATTGTAGCCGCATGCCACAGATTCCCCTTATAATCCTCCATCGTAGAACCATGACCGGCACCTGGCATAAATCCACCCGGATGATAGGAATATGGATTGTTTTTTGCCGGTGTGAATGGTCCTAACGGCTTGTCTGAGACATATACTCCATCTCCATAGGTATTATACTGTGTACCGGCAAATGCATACTGCAGATAATATCTGCCTTCATGCTTATCCATCCAGGCACCCTCAATATAAGGTTTATCTGTGAACATTCCCCTGATCATCGGGATATACATTTGCGGGATCTGCTCCACAGGTGTCCCCTGGGATTTCATGAAATTGTCAAAACAGGCGTCCACCTCTTCCTTTGAGCGTGGCAGCTTACCGTTATCATCACCAATCCGCTCATATCCATATTTATAAGGATCGGCATATATCAGTTCTTTTTTCTCTCCCTTTGGATTCATGGTCTGTGGGTCTAACTCCACTCCCCACATAGGGGTCTCATTTGAACAGCCCCAGTAAAAATAAACCTTTCCATCATCATCCACAAACAGATTCGGATCCCAGAAATCAAAGGTTCCCTCTATCTTCTCATATGGTCCGTTTAAGATATCTTTTGTGCGGTACCTGTCGCATTTTTCCCCTTTTTTTGAGGCACAGAAATATACATATTCCCCCATCACACGCACATCCGGCGCATAATCATACAACGGAAGTTCTGATGGCAGTTTATGATTTTCCCATTTTACCAGATCATCCGAAACCCATACACCAAGAGTCATGGATGCAAATATGTAATATCTGCCTTTAAACGTTATCATGGATGGGTCTGCTGCTTCGCGGCAGACAGCAATTCCGTTTTTCCTCTGATCCGCATTGAACTGATATCTGTAATTTATATTTACCGGATTACAATAATACTTCATTTATTTTCACTCCATATATTTTCCAAGTTATAGTTGTCCCAGAAAATAGAGACTCTTTTTCGGCATACGCTTCATGGTGGATCTGTCTACTGCTATCAGTCCGAATTTCATTGAAAAGCCCTTTTGCCACTCAAAATTGTCCAGCAGCGACCAGTGGCAATAGCCTATCACCGGTATATGATCCGCAATACATGCTTCCACTCCCTTTGCTGCCTCATCAATAAATGCAACCCTTCTGGTATCGTCCTCTGTTGCTATGCCATTCTCTGTGACCATGATCGGCATATTTTTCTTCCCAGCTTTTGTATACTCCTCATGCACTCTTCTGATCACATGTTCCAATGCCTGTGGATAAAATTCATACTCCATCTGTGTAATCTCTGCCCCCTCAGGCACAGGACATATTCCATCTGGTCCAATAAGGCTTCTGGTATAATTCTGAAGTCCAAAAAAATCATCATCCTTTATATAGGGAAGATAATGTGTAAATTCCTCCTCCCACTCATGCTTTGCAGCTGCATCTCCACCATCAACAGCCTGAATATCATGAAGTGACAATGACAATCCTATCAAAAGTTCTGGATGAACCTTTTTCATCGCATCTCTTGCAGCCTGATGCGCACGCATTACAAGGATATCTCCTTCTGGTGTTCTTGCACTGACAAAGATCTGCGGTTTTTTTGTTCCAAAAACTTTTTTGTTTTCAAATCCCTGCCAGAACATATTTTTCAGCATTTTATTAAAATTCATGCCAACCTGAGCGGTGCCTTCCATGTTCTTATCTTTTTTACTCTTTTTTCCTTTCCTGCGCTTCGCCATCATCTGACGCTTATAACGCTCTGCAATTGCAGCTACCTGAAGTCCCATATTTGCTTCATTGATTGTGATGACATAATGCATGAGGTCTCCAAGTTTTTCTGCCACATATGCACAGTATCTTACAAAATACTTTACGGTTGACTCACTTTCCCATCCGCCTTTTTGTATCAGCCATACTGGTGATGTAAAATGCATCATGGTAACAACCGGTTCTATTCCATGATTTCTGCAGCATTTGAGCACCTTTCTGTAGTGCTCTGTTTCTGCTTCATCAAATTTTCCCTCTTCCGGCTCTATACGTGCCCACTCTATGGAAAATCGATAAGTATTCAGCCCAGCCTCTGCCATCAGACGGATATCCTCCTCATAACGGTTATAATGGTCAACTGCGTTTAAAGATGGCTCATTAAAGTTCGTATGCTTTAAGTGCTCCATTGCCCAGTAATCACTGTTTGTATTGCTGCCCTCTACCTGGTGCGCCGCAGTTGACGCACCAATCATAAATTTGTCTGGAAATCTGCTCATTTCATCTGACCTCACTTCACTGCTCTCTCTCAATTAACTACCATAATTTTCCATTTAAAGAACCTTATTTCTTTGGAATCTTTCCAAGTGCTGCTGCAAGCATCTTCGCCTGCTCTCCATCTGCATCGATTCCTCCCTGTGCCAGAAGTTTCTTTAACGGCTGTCTTGCAATCATAGCCATCATTGTCTCTGGTATCTTTACATTCTTACCCATACCTCCAGCCACTGAACCCTGCATCTGCTTCATCATCTGCGCAAGAAGTGCCGCTCCCGCCGGTACAGCCTGAATCTCTGCCATCGTGCTGTTTAACGAGAGATATCCGCCTTCTTCCTTTTCAGACTCTTCCTGTGGTTCTTCAAACCAGTTACAAACCTTTGTGGCATCCATAAAATACGCCGGATTTGGTTCACTGACCTTTTGGATCGTCATTTCATCGCTTAATGCCTCATGATCTGTACAGACAGCTTTTATCGTATGCTCTCCACAGATTGGAACCTCAAATTTAAATATATGCTCACCTTCCTGCTCCCCAAAGAGTTTTCCATCCACATAGAGGGCTATCCTTTTCTGGTTAGAGTAAACCTTAATCTCTGTGACCGTTTCTATACGGTCTGCATATCTTCTTCCGCAAAGATGAACGAACGGTTCATCGCTCCACCATGCCTTGTAAATATAGTAAGCATCCTTTTTCTCTTTTCTGTCAAAGGTGATAAGTCCCTTGTGATTTTTACCAGGGTCGCCCGCCTCATCTCGTCCTGCAGCAGCAAATTCAAACATATTCCATACATAGGTGCCCCACAGGTATGGTCTTTGGGAAATCATCTCAAGCATATGCTCATGGTACACTGCCATATAGCTTTCTGTATAATCACCTTTTTGCGGCTTTGGTGACTGCAATTTAATTACCGAATCAGCACCATACTCTGTCAGTCCGATCACTGTATCCGGATGTTCTTTGTGGAACTGGTCAAAAAATGCATCATTGTCTTCCATCTCCCCCACATACCATCCATAGTAGAGATTATAGCCTCTGATATCCGGGAGACTTACAAGCGGACTGTCTGTCTCAAGCATAAACAGATTTGCCATTGCAGATACGCGGCTCTGATCCATTCTGTGAATCATATCGTTTAATATTCTATGATTTTCTAACAGATCCTCCGTTACCCCCTGTAAAGATATTTCATTTGAGATAGCCCAGCAAATAATAGACGCATGATTATAGTTCTGGACAATCAGTTCTTTCATCTGTGAGATCGTGTTTTCTCTTCCACCATCCATATGTACTGTGATATACGGTATCTCAGCCCATGCCACAATTCCTTTTTCATCGCACAGATCATAAAAATACTGGTCATGCTGATAATGTGCAAGCCGGATTGAATTAGCTCCCACTGACAATATCAGCTCCATATCTTCCTCATGCATCTCTTTTGTAAGTGCATTTCCAACGCCCATCCTGTCTTGATGGCGTGATACTCCCCTGAGCGGATAGCTCTCTCCATTCAGGAAAAATCCTTTTTCAGGGTCAAAGTAATAGTTCCGGCATCCAAATTTTGTGGTAACTTCATCAATTATATCACCGTTTTTCTTAAGTTCTGCTGCCGCTGTATATAAAAATGGATCTTTTAATCCATTCCACAGATGAGGATTATCAATGATAAGCGTTCCTGTATAATGTCTGATTCCACAAAGTGCGTCCTCATCATAAATTGTCTGTGTGTCATCTTCCGGGATATAAAGTGTTACACTCTGCGAACCAGAATCTCCATTTACCAAAACACTGATCTCATCTGCATCACCACATACATATGCATCAAATCTGACCTCTGCGCTGCCATCCTCTTTCACTTCTGGTGTCACATAAAAACCTTTTCCACCATAATAATCAAGGTCAAAATGGTTCTTTGGCACAGTGATAAGCCTCACATCCCTGTATAAGCCGCCATAAAATGTAAAATCTGCTTTCTGTGGATATACGTGGTCATTTGGGGAATTATCCACCTTGATTTCAAGCTCATTTTCATCCATAAGTCCATCTGTCAGATTTACATGATATGTAGAATAGCCTCCGTCATGTGACGCAAGCTCCTTCCCATTCAGGCTTACCTTTGATGATGAATTTGCTCCGGTTATTTCAAGATATAACTGCTCTCCATCCTTAAGTTCCGGTTTTGCAAATTTCTTTGTGTAAATGCACTCTCCTCTGTAATAATCGGATGCGCTCTGTCCATCTGCTGCATTCCAGGTATGCGGAAGAGTCACTTTTTCGGTGACTCCCTCCTTTTCAAATATATAATTATCATTAAATAAATTTATTTTTCTCATACTTACACATACTCCTTTATTACTTTTTCTTTCATCTCATTCTTCTTTGCCTCTATCCTCTTTTGTACCTGAACCATTTCCTCTTTTGTAAGTTTACAGTTTTTCATAGCTATAAGTGTCACAATCCATCCAAGAATTGGCATCCCAAAGTATATTATCATTGTCACCACAAAAATAGGGGTTGTAAGCGGCTCGTTCGGCTGTGGCATAGTATTTGTATATCCGATAATCGCCACGGCACCGGTTGCAATGAGTGCTGCTAAGGAAGAGATCAGTTTATCAATGAAACTGTAAGTACCTGTAACAACGGCTGGTACATATCTTCCACTTCTGTCAAGCTCATAGTCAATGATATCTGCCATAAATGATACATCCGCTGTGGTAACACACATTTTCGCTCCGTTCAGCACAAGAGTGAGTATGACATAAGCTATCATTGTAAATCCAAATGTTGAGATTGTGCCCGGATCAATTACGATAAAGAATACAAGTGATATTACTGCAACTGCCATACATATCTTTGTCCATGTCACAATCGCATTTTTGCTGCCATATTTTCCTGCATATCTGGCTCCAAAGCCGGCAAATACGATCGAAGGAAGCATGCTTATCACAGAAAGCATTGTGGCAAGACTCATATTTCCAATAATAATACCAAAAAGCATTGTTGTAATCACTGCCTGTGATGCTGTCTGCTGTGCAATTTTATCAGATGCCTGAGCGACAATGTATGCCTGTAATGGTTTATTTCCCTTTAATACATCAAGCATATCCTTTACTTTAAGTGGCTCCTGTTTCTTAATTCCCAGATAATATTCCGGCTTGTCATATTCTGAAATTCCTATGCATACAAGCACAATGCCTGCTGCTGCCACAATCATGCTTACTCTCACTGCAGCTGACAAGAACTCCTGATTATATGTCCCTCCAAATTTCGGAAGTAATACCATGTTAAGTATAACCGTCATTATCATAGGAACAAGATAGTTAAATGCTGTCTGCCATACTCCGATTGTAGGACGCTGTTTCGGATCATTTGTCATAATTGCCGGTAATGTCTGCGCTGTCATATTTGTAATTGTATAACCAATAACGTAAATTACATATAACAACGTAAACACAACGATTCCATGGCCCTTTGATGAGAACACATCAAACATGGCAAGAAGTGCAATTGCTTCAATAACAAATCCTCCCAAAAGCAGTACCCTTAATCTTCCAAATTTCGTGTCCACCTTGTCATATATAATTGCTAAAACAGGGTCTGTCACACCATCAAAAATACGTGTACATGTCAGAATAATTCCTATGACAGCTGTTGAAATTCCATATCCAACACTTGCACTATAGCTTGCCATACCAATTAAAGAATAAACCGTCATTCCAACCATTGCATTACATGAGTACAAAATAATCTGCCATAATTTTGCACGACGGTATTGCACACCGTCAATTTCACTTTGCGTTAATTTCTTTTCCTTCCTCATAAAAAAACCTCCCTGGTATCTTTTTGTTAAATATGTTTTGATCTGTATTTACATTAACATATGATCCATGATATAGTTAGAGTAAATTTGATATAAATAGTATTATTTTGATATTTGTATAAAAATCACAGTCTGCCGCCCGCAGCGGTATCTGATAACATATACATGACGGGGGATATCTAATGAATGAGAAAATTTTCATGGGATTTGTAGCAAATATACTGGGCATCAGAATCTGCAGTATTGCAAATGATAATGCCTCTCTTGATTCATTTGAACAGCAAAATTGCTTTGAAAAAACGCTTCAGCCGATGTACACCGCAGAATATCTGCATTATCTGCTGGAAAATGCAAAAAAAGAAGTATTTTATGAGATTACAGACTATCTGAATACAAATCTGATTCTATTTTGTTTTGATAATACCTGTTACCTGCTGGGTCCCTATGTAAAAAATACTTTTTCATCACTGGAAATGCAGGAATTATTAGCATCCCACAAACTACCTGCAAGCATTCTACTGCCACTGAAGCTATACTATGATCAGTTTCCACAGCTCAGCTATTCCATGATCCACGGTACCGTACTTGCTGCTATGCGTACCTTTATCCCAAATACACCTGAATTTTCTTACAGAAAGCTGACCGGATTCCATGAGGAGCTCAAGACAGATAAGCTGATTTTAGAATCCAATAATACCTATTATCAAATCATAGACAGATATGAAACGGAGAATTATTTTCTCAGAAAAATATCAGATGGGGATATAGACGGTGTCCGTATGGCTTTTGAGAGTATAGCAAGCAATTACTATGCCAACACCTCCCAATCACAGCGTTCTCTATATTCTACCGACTGGAATGGTTTTGCCATCCTTAGAACTCTTGCCAGAAAAGCCGCTGAGGCCGGTGGCTGCCCTGTGGTAAAAATAGATGAAATAGCACAAGAAAGTATCCAGAAATTTGCCTCCGCAAGAACCGGATCTGAACTAGATAAGATTCAAAAAGATATGCTGATCAGACTGACCCAGGCTGTTCATGATACAAAGCATATGTCACAATACTCTCCCGTTATCCGAAATGTACTAAACTACATCTCCATCAACTATTCACAGGACATTTCCCTGCACGAATTATCGGATACAAATCATGTAAGCGAAGAACACCTGTCCCGTCTGTTTAAAAAAGAAATGGGTATCACCCTGACCGCATATATAGCAGATTTACGCACAAAAAAAGCTGCCGAACTCTTAAAGACCTCCATGCTTTCTGTTGCGGAAATTGCAATGTATGTAGGATATCCTGACAGCAATTACTTCGTGAAAGTATTTAAAAAGCGATATGGGATGACACCATCCGCATATCGCTCGTACTAGCTTTTATTTTTCATATAAAAATTCTTCTGGCAGTGTAACATGAAAGTCTTTCGCAAGATGACGGAAATTATCCGGTGTGATGGTCTGCAGCTTATCCGGTCTCATGGAAAGCATTTTTACCAGAATCTCCGCGGATTTTTCTGCGGTGTGCATCAGACCAAACGTCAGGTCAAAATCTTCCCCGGCCGCAAACATACCATGATGTGCCCAGACCGCAAGATCATATTTTTTCATCAGTTCACTGGTTGCAACTGCGATCTCCCTGCCGCCCGGTACCATCCACGGAACTACGCCAATGCCTGCCGGGAATACGACCGGACATTCGGTTGCCATCTCCCAGAGTTCTCTCGTAAACACTTTATCTTCCAGCGGCAGAACAAACGTCAGCGCAATGATGTTCGTGGTGTGCGCATGGTATACGACACGGTACTTCGGGTTCTGTATCTTCTTCACTTCCAGATTCATCAGATGGCTTGGCAGTTCTGATGTCGGTCTGCCTCCGTTTACCAGTCCCCATACGATGCGGTAATTTTCGCCTTTTTCATCCAGTTCGATCATACAGATGGAATCTTCCGGTTTAATGATGACGTTGCGGAAATATTTTCCGCTTCCGGTCACAAGAAAATATTCTCCCGCCAGATTTGGAACGGATGTCCCGATCGGCTGCCACTTCTTTGCCTCAAAGTTTTCTTTTACGGATTCTACTTCCTCCGGTTTAACACGATAGGACAGATTTCCGCCATTTCTCTCATGCCATCCCTGCTCCCATCCGTCGTTCGCCATACGGATAAATCCTTTTACAAATTCTGCATCTATAAATTTCATGTTCGTTTCCCTCTTCTCTGTAATTTTCAGGTATTCACAAATCCCCGTCTAATTTGCTATATGCTATTTTTTCAGCTATGCTCTCTTTACTAACACTTCGCGCTCATATTTTTCAATCTCATCATAGAAATGAAGATCATCACACACGCCTTCCCTACGGCAGTATTCTTCCCAGACTTCTCCGATCGGGAGCATTTTCACAGCCTCATTCATCACCATGAGTTTCCCCATCTGATTGGTATCCTGAAGTTCCTTTAACATCTCATTCGGTGTGCACAGAGCCATCAGAAGTGCTTTCTGCCAGCTGCGGAAACCGGTTGCAAGTGCTGACACACGGTTAATGCTTGCATCAAAGTAATCTAATGCCATGTAAACACGGTCTAATGCGTGATCTCTTACGATCTCTTTTGCCATCTCTTTTGTCTCATCATCCAAAATCAGCACATGGTCGGAATCCCAGCGCACACCCCTTGTAATGTGAAGTGCAAATTCTGGGTAAAAACAGAGCATTGCCGGGATCTTATCGGACACATACTCTAACGGATGATAATGTCCGTTGTCCATAAGCGGCATACATCCATCGTGCAGTGCCGCAAAGCTCAGCGTAAACTCCGCAGAACCTACCGTATAAGACTCCACACCTATTCCAAACACTTTTGATTCCACACACGGTTTTACAAGATTTTTATCATACGGCTCTGAGAGGATCTGCTCGATCGAATCCTTATAGCGGAGACGCGGTCCCATACGGTCTGCCGGAACATCCTTAAATCCATCACCGGTCCAGATGTTCATCACACACGGCATTCCGGTCTCTTTCGCAAAATATTCCGAAATACGGATACATGCTTTTCCGTGGTTGATCCAGAACTTTCTCGTCTCCTCGTCCGGGCTTGATAAGGTCAATCCGTCCTTTACTTTTTCATGGGAGAAAAATGTAGGATTGAAGTCAATTCCCATGTTGTGTTTCTTTGCAAATTCTACCCATTTTGCAAAATGCTTTGGCTCTAAGGCATCGCGGTCTGCAAATTCTCCCGTTCCAAAAATCGCATAAGATGCATGGATATTCAGCTTTGCCGTTCCAGGCATCAGTTTCATTGCCTCTTCCATATCTACCATGAGCTGTTCCGGTGTCTTCGCACGTCCCATATAATTTCCGGTTGTCTGGATTCCTCCGGTCAGTCCTCCATCATTGTCAAACCCGATCACATCATCAAGCTGCCAGCAGTGCAAGGATACCGGAACCTTTTTTAATATCTCGATTGCCTGGTCTGTATCCACACCTAACGCTGCATATTTTTCTTTTGATGCTTCATAACCTGTCATATAAATCTCCTTTCCTGTCCGTTTTCCAATAAAACTGACGTTTTCATCTGCGTATAAAAAATTTCTCTATGCTGCTATTTATCACTTCTAAACATATTCATTTCAAACGACTCCGCGATACATGCCCTCGCCGCCTTTAAGTCCTGTAACTCTCCCGCTGCGATCATTTGCGCTGCAAGGTTTCCGACTGCCGTTGCCTCGGTCGGACCTGCACAGACATCTTTTCCTGTATACTTTGCCGTGAGTTCATTTAAGTACTGTGCGTTTGCCCCTCCACCGACGATCTGTATCTTCGGATAGGTAATACCTGTCAGTGCCTCGATCTCCTCCACCGTTTTTGCATAACACTCTGCAAGGCTGTGATAGATCACTGCCGCCAGTTCTCCGATCGTCTGTGGAATCTGCTGCCCGGATTCCTCGCAGGCTTTTTTTACTTCCTCTGTCATATTCTCCGGCGCGAGGAATCTTGCATCATTGACATCCACATAAGATGTGATTGCCTCTTTTGACGCAAGTGCACAGATCTCCCCAAATCCCAGATCCGGTGCACTCTCTTTTTTCACGGACTGGATCATCCACAGCCCCATAATATTTTTCAGGTAGCGGAATCTGTAATCGTAACCGCCCTCATTTGTCATGTTATGGAGCATACTGCTTTTACTGCAGTCCGCTTCTTTCAACTCCGTTCCCATCAATGACCATGTGCCGGAACTGATATAGATTGCATGCTCTTCCTGCGTCGGAACTGCTGCCACTGCGGATGCAGTATCATGCGTTGGAGGAAGAACCACTTTACAGTCAAATCCTACTTCTTTTTTTATCTCATCGGATAACCCGCCGACCTCATATCCCGGTTTTTGGATTTTCTGGAAAATTTCTTTCGGATAACCGAGTTTCCCGATCAGTTCCATGTCCCAGTCTTTTTTGACCGGTTCCGCGAGCTGTGTGGTCGTCGCATTGGTATACTCCTGCACTTTTTGACCTGTCAGCAGAAAATGAAAATAGTCCGGTATCATCAACATGCTTTTCGCCCGCTCAAGCTGCCCCGGCTGCTGCTCTTTGACTGCCATCAGCTGATAGATCGTATTGAATATCTGTTTCTGTATTCCGGTTCTCAGATATAGATCCTCCTCTGAAATGATGCCATATACCCTCCTGTCCATTCCTTCCGTCCGTCTGTCCCGGTATGCCACTGCATCCCCGATGCGCCTGTCATTTTCATCCAGCAGGACAAAATCGACTGCCCAGGTGTCAATGCCCATGCTGTATGGGATTTTTCCTACCAGCGCACATTTTTTCATTCCGGTCAGGATTTCCTCAAATAACTTGTCCACATCCCACACTTTATGACCATTTTTTTCCACCATCCCATTGGGGAAACGGTAGATCTCTTCTAAGATCATTTTCCCATTCTCCATATGGGAGAGCATATGCCGTCCGCTCGATGCCCCGATATCCACAGCCAGATAATAGTTTTTTTCCATCCCTGCTCCTTTCGTTCTCTTTTTTCTGAGATTAGGATAACAAAAATAAGGACAGTTTTTTAGGCTCTTATTCGACCAAAAAACTGTCCTTATTTTCCATTTTACAAAGTATACTAATGAACGATCCGATACTTTTGTGATATCATTTCATAATTCATCCACATTCACGAACGTGTCGTGCGATGAACAATCCGGTATTTCCGCGGTGTCATCCCATACCGTTCCTTAAACTGCCGGAAAAAATAGCTCTGATTCTCATAGCCGACATCTAACGCGATCTCCTCGACGGAAAGGTCTGTCTCGGCAAGGAGATGTGCGGCTGTCTCAAAGCGCTTATGCTGTAACAATTCCTGAAAAGTATATCCGGTCTTTTGTTTAATCAGTTTGCTCAATACAGTCATGGACTGATGCGTATCCGCAGCGATCTTTGTCAGATTCGCATTTTTGCAGTCACTGTTAATGTACCGGAGCACCGCCTGTACCACTGTTTCTTTATAATCCATCGAAGAATTATGACTTAAATTTTCAAGATGATTTAACAGATACAAAAATACAAGTCCCATGGAATACTGATTGATCGCATCCTCATTTGCATGTTCGTGCAGCATGGAGACGATCATATTTTCCATAAGATTTTCCACCTGCGGATCTTCCTGCAGCTGGAACAGCAGGTAATGTGAAACGGGATCTTTCTGCCGGAACGCACCGACAATAAATTCCGCCAGTACATTTTTCTCATGCAGCATGGAGAGCGGGATTTCAAAAAACTCCGGTAGCGCAATAAAATTGATCCCGATATCCTCATATTCCGCCCGCCGGATCGCATGACGCACCTGCTGGTTTAACATCAGCACATCTCCCTTGTGAAGGGTCAGCTCTTTTCCCTCAATGATATGGGTGATGTTTCCCTGCACCACATACATCATCTCCACATAATTGTGCCTGTGCTCCGGGAATTCCACAAAACGGCTGTGCGGGCGCACCGTGACGAGCCGTCCTCTCTCTAACAGCAGTTCCCGGTCGATCTCACTGATCGAATCTTTCGCATATAACTGTTTTTCGATGTTTCCCTGTCCTGACTGATACTTCTTTTCTTCTTCTGATATGAGTTTCAGTTCCTGTAAAAGCTGTTTGCGCATGCGCTTGATTTCCTGTCTTCTAAAATCTTTTTATAGTGACTCCAGCAGTCCGTTGATCCCGTCTTTTTCAAAAATATCCTTATAATATGCAACTTCCCCCTGGATCAGCTGGTCGATCACCTGCATGCCGAGAAGCTCCACAGGCGCCTTGTCGTCCGTCATGATATAATCTCCCGCCTCATACACACTGCTGGTGTCTGCCACATGAAGCATCATATCGCGCAGATCGGAATGTCCGGTCTAATTTGCGTTATTCTCTAATGTCTTTACCATGTCTGCATTGGAGGAAGCATACAGCTCCCGGTTTGTGGAACCGTCCACATCCACGGTCACGATATGGTCAAATACGGATGCAATGGTATCCGACAAATACTGGTTGATATTGCCCTCATTGTTTCCGCGCATATTCATGTTTACGACCATCACGCCGTTCTCGTTTAAATGCTCTTTGACCATCGTAAAAAATTCGACCGATGACATCTGAAACGGGATGGTGATATCCTGGTAGGCATCCACCATGATAACGTCATATTTCTCGTCGATCGCCTGTAAATATGCCCTGCCATCATAGGTCGTCACTTTGACATCGTCCGGCAGGGAAAAATATTGTCTGGAAAGCGCCGTGATCTTATCGTCGATCTCCACGCCCTCGATTGACATATCACCGAAATATTTTTTACACTGGGTCGCGTAAGTTCCGGTTCCCATTCCAAGGATCAGAACATTCATATCCTCTGCCTTTTTATCCGGGATCATGAGCGGCGCCGCCATCGCATAATCGTAATACATTCCGGTCAGACCGCCGTCTTTCATGTAGAGTGACTGCACACCGAACAGGACATTCGTGGATAAGATCACGCGCCTGTCATCCTCGGAGACCTGTAAATAATTATAAATGGATTCCCCTTCGTAACTTAAGTCATTCTGCCAGAATGCAAAAGAATCCGAATAGCCAAGTCCACAGCAGAGTACGAAAATAACTGCCGATACTGCCACCTTCTTCTGTCCCCTGTGGCTGCTCAAAAAATACACTGCGGCTAATGCGATCAGAATTCCCGCAAAAATGAGAAACGTGATAGAGGTTCCGACTGCCGGAATCGTCACAAAAGTCGGCACAAATGTTCCGATAATGCTTCCGATCGTGTTGAATGCTCCCAGCGTTCCGACCGTTTTTCCACTGTCGTCAAGACTGTCCACCGAGTATTTCACAAGGGATGGCGTCACTGTGCCGAGTAAAAACAGTGGGAATACAAAAATCACCATACATGCCACAAATGCGGCAATAATGAGGAAATTGCTGCTGACGGTAAAGATCAGCAGTGCCGATATTCCAAGGATAATGTATTTTCCGACGACCGGTATCAGTGCGATCCAGATCGCAGCGATCAGTATTCTGCGGTACAGTTTGTCCGGGTCCGGCGACCGGTCCGCACTTTTTCCTCCATAAATATTTCCAAGCGCCATTGCGATCATGATCGTTCCGATGATGATCGTCCACACGATCTGCGACGAGCTGAAATATGGCGCCAACAGCCTGCTCGCACCCAGTTCTACTGCCATCACGGACATTCCGGCAAAAAATTCCGTGAGATACAAAAACAGCTTATTTTTTAAAATTCCTGACTTTTCCATAATTCTCCTTTCTTTTTCCCCTCTAGTATAGCTCATAAAGTGGACTCCAAGTCAAGTTTTTTATCCCGCATCAGGATTTTTCCCCAATCATTACCCTGCATCTCTTTTTATAAAATGCGATTCCATATTTCAGAATCTTTTCCACACCATCCTCTTCAAGAATGTCTATATAATTGTTCCCACCGATCTGTTCTAACGCAGACTGGCATGCCGTTTCCAAATCTCCATCCTGTGCATACTTAAGTTCCAGAATGATTCCCATTTCACCGTCATCCGTCTCGATCACAATATCACTGTAACCATCGCCTGATTCTTTATTCGAAGAAACACTCCACGATTCCTCATACCCGAGAATTCCAAGTAAGATACCGTGATAAAAGTTTTCTTTCATCTTTTTTCTCACAAAAGTATCCCGGATACTGATGGCCCGCCGCAGATAATCACACAGGCATTTTTCTATCGTTTCTGTTTCTCCGTTTCTTAATGCTTCACAGAATGTATTTAACAGCACGCCATTCTTCGGTACATTTTCTTTAAAAAAATCCATAATCTGGTCTGTAAAAATCTTCCGGATCTCCATATTCGGAATCACCAGCTGGAACGTATCCCCCGCTGCCCGTCCTCTTTGTGTAAGATATCCTGTTGTAAATAATACACTCCATAGATTGTCAATACTGTCATACATTTCTTTATAAGTCAGTTCCTGATGGATTTCTTTCTCGATCACTTCACCTGCAACAAGCCGCTCTATCTCACGCCTTAGCGTTACTTTATCCGATTCCCTGATAAATCTTTTGACCGCCTCATTGCTGCTTGTATTTGACCAGTAATTTTTAGGCTCTGCCAGCGGGTCCGCCCGCAACGTGTCCACATAATTGATTACATCCCATGGACAATAAACTTCTGCTTTTCCGAACTGATATCCGTCATACCACTCCCTAATATCCTCGTAATGATCGGAAAGTTCATAGTATTCCAGCATCTCCCTTACTTCTTCATCGGTAAATCCGAAATACTCGTCAAACTGTACATCTGCAATGGAAAGAACTTTCAGATTATTCAGTCCTGTAAAAATACTTTCCTTGGAAATGCGCATACATCCAGTCAGCACCGCAAATTTCAGGCTGTCATTTGTCTTAAGCGCATACTCAAACAGGTTGCGGATAAAGATAACCATCTGATCATAATATTCCCGTTCAAGTGCTTTTGCCAGTGGAACATCATATTCATCGATCAGAATAATTACTTTTTTCCCATAATGCTTTTCAAGAAGTTCGGAAAGCACTTTTAAACTGCTGCATAGTGTTCCCTCATCCACATCCGTTTCAAGTAATGCCGTATATGCTTTTTTATCATATTCCGTGAGCCTGCTGCTTTCTAACAGCTATTGAAACCTTCTTGCCTCCCCTTTGATAAGCTGAACCGTCATCTCTATTGCTTTTTCATAAGTCTGCGCATTGATTCCTTTTAAAGAAACAGATATCACCGGATATTTTCCCATGTACTCTTCACACAGCCTGGTTTCTTGTGCAATCTTTAAATGCTTAAAAATTTCTTTATTTCCGTTTATGTCAAAGAATTTTTTAACATACTCATATTCAGGGACTTTCCAAATCGCCTTGGACGGGTAAAGAGTGTGACTTTTGCCCAATTTTCCAGAAGTTCTTTGATCAAATATGATTTATCTATATAATAAAATCCAGCTGACTGTATTTCTTCAAAATTTTCTATTCCAATCGGTAATTTTTTCTTCTCATTTTTCATTTCAACACCCCAAATAGATTTTTACATTTTTGTTTTCATATAACCTTATCTCTCATCGGGATCAGGATCTTTAAATCAAACCAGTTCTCTTTTGTATCAATGCTGACCGCACCGTCATATTTGTTGACCGTATAGCGGATACTTTTGAGTCCGTACCCGTGATATTCTTTCTCTTTTTTGGTCGTGACCAGTTTTCCCTCCTGATACTCTAAGTTCCCTTCGTAATAATTTTCAAACCGGAGGAGCAGGAAATTTTTCTGTTTTGAAACCGTCACATGCACGAGCCGCTTCTCTTTATCCGGTATTTTCAGTTCACACTCAATCGCGTTATCGAGCGCGTTTCCAAAAATGCTGCAGATATCCATCACATCCATAAAATCAAGCAGTGTGCCGTCCGCAACACAGGTAAACGTGATCCCATGTTTCGCACAATAGAGGCTTTTGGTAGTGAGCACCGTATCGAGCACTTTGTTTCCGGTCTTATTCTGTGTCTCATACTGTCTTATCTCATCCTCCATGCGGTTTAAATATTCTTCGCGTTTTTTCGGATCATCCTCACTCCGCAGGAATGCGATCTGGTGTTTTAAATCGTGATATTTATAATTGATCAGTTCGATGCTCTCTCTCGACTGTTTGTACTGGACATACTGATTCTGCAGCACATTCTGCACGGATTCGAGTTCTTTTCTCACACGCAGTTCGCGGCACTGGATCAGATGCGCATAAAGAATGGCGATTCCTCCCAGATCCACTAATGTACGGATATTTCCGATCTCAAACGAATATCGCCCGGAAAATGGCGTATTTTCCGTTAAAAAACTCATGTTGCTGACAGCAAACACCGCAACCGCGATCAGTCCGGCGGAAATATATTCCCGGTGGCTGATATTCATTTTCCCATCTTTAGGCATATGTACCCGCAGAATTTTATATAGGATCAGTGCGATCGCACCATAGATCAGAACCAGAAGACCTCTGCAAAGCCACCAGTTTGTCATCGCCTCGTCGAAAAAGTAACATACAACCTGCCATTCGAACGATGCCATAAATTCCGCGACAACAAATGCGATCATCCCAAAATAGGCAGCATCGGTAAAAGTAATTTCGCAGCAGCTGTAGATAAATACGATCATTAAAAATACAGCCACGATCATACAAGGAATCCAGAAATAAATCTTAATATCATCCGTCATGACTAAAAACACACTCTGTATCAGAAGCACAGCCGCCATAATGCCTGCCGTCTGCCATTTTTGAAATCTCTTTTTGACCGGCAGGATAAATAACATGCATGCCATCCACTCTGCGACCGCTGTGTAGATTCTTGGTATATCCGGCATAATATGTTCCATCATTTGATAACCTCTCCCCAGTATTTTGTCAGTTCTTCCATAAATTCTTTTTTGCGCGCACGGCTTAATACCAGCTGCTCACCTTTTACCATGGCACAGCCGTCCGTGATCCCGTCCACATGCGCTAAATTGATGAGATACCCCTTGTTACCACGGCAGAAGTTCATATCAGCTAATTTTTCTTCCATCTCTTTCATTGTGCCTGTTGTCTCATAGTCGCCAAGAATTGTGTGCAGGATCAGCGTATGCCCCTGGCTTTCGATATAATAAATATTTGCGATATTGATCCGCACCGTCCCGCCTTTCATGCTGACCATGATCATCTTTGTCTCTCTTTTTTTCATGCGCCCGATCGCACGGCTCAGTCTCTGTGAAAATGCAAAATAAGACACCGGTTTTAATACATAGTCGAGTGCATCCACCGCATAGCCACGGATCGCATACTGTGCCATGTTTGTGATAAAAATGATAACGACCTCCGTGTCCACTTTTCGGATCTCCTCCGCTGCCGACATGCCATCCATAAATTTCATTTCCACATCCATCAAAATGATGTCATACTGTGACTGATATTTATTGACGATCTGATCCCCATCCGAATAGATCGTGATATCAAAAGCCTCCCCATTTTCTTTTTCATATTGATGTAAAAATTCCTCAAGCTGCTTTGTATACATCGCTTCATCTTCTACGATTGCAATTTTTATCATATATTTTTCTCCATTTTCTTTTCCAGTGTACCTGCTCCAATTCGCCGTTCGGCAATCATGTGAACATGTTGACTCACCTGCGCTCATGATATCATCCCCCACAAACGTTTTGTGAACGCAAATGGGGACCTGCACCAAATTTATTTTAGTACAAGTCCCTGTTATTTACCACTTTTTTATCTGATTACATTTTACCTAATCACGTTTCACTGCCGCTTTGATCAGGTGCGCTGTTCCCTTAATGCGGTGTCCGTTTGCCATCTCGGTCAAAGCTTCTGCCATCTTCATTGTGACAAAACCACCTGTCATTTTTGCATAGCCGCGGATCGGCATATTGTAATTAAACAATACGTTCAGATTCGGTTTTCCCTGCCATTCGCTGATCTTTAACAAAATACGCAGTACCCCGTAAAACAGTTTACCAAAAATTCCTTTTCCATAATAAAGCTGGCAGACTGCATCATTCATACGGATTTCTCCGCTCCAGCTTCCATCCGGGATCTCTCTGCCATACAGTCTGCGGAATGTATCATCAGAAATATTTTTGATCTCACCATTAAAATATTCCGGCAGGCTTTCTCTGCTGTAACCACCCTCTGTGACAGTTCCATTTACCGCAAGTGATCCCTCAAGCAGCATTTCTTCCGCATTGCTTCCGATCATGATCTGATAGGTTCCCGTTTCCACTTCCCAGCTGTCTGTCCGTGTATCATAAAAACGGAATGTCTTATCGTCAAATAAAATCCTTATTTCTTTTTCTTCTCCCGGAGCCAGTTCCACCCGCGCGAAGCCTTTCAGTTCGCGCAGCGGACGGAACACGGAATCAGATTCTTTTCCGACATAAAGCTGTGCAATCTCTGTTCCGGTCACATCTCCGGTATTTTTAATTTTAAATGTCACACCATCCTGATCTACCGCCAGATCACGGTAAGTAAATGTGGTATAACTGAGTCCGAAACCAAACGGGAAACGCACTTTTTTACCTACTGTCGTGTAGTAGCGGTATCCTACATAAAGTCCCTCCCGGTATTCGCTGCTTCTCTCTTTGCTCGGATAATATTCATACGCCGGTGTATCTTCATAATGAAGCGGATAGGTCTCATTCAGTTTTCCGGACGGGCAGACTTTTCCGGTCAGAACGTTAAGCATCGCTGACGCACCCGCCTGACCGCCGAGGTAACCGTGCACAATTCCTTTGACATACGGATACCACGGCATTTCCACGGAAGATCCCGCTGAGAGGACTACGATCACATTTTTGTTTACTGTGGTAAGCTCATTGATCAGTTCATCCTGTGCCACAGGCATATGCATATGGGCACGGTCGAGTCCCTCCGATTCGCTGATCTCGTCAAGACCTCCGAAAAACAGCACCACATCCACATTTTTTGCTGCATCAACAGCTGCCTTTACCAGTTTAGCATTTGGTTTTCTGTTTCTGATATACCCCTGTTCACAGGCTGTCATCGTAAGTCCGCTGTCTTTTATCTCCTCTAATATGGACTCCGGCGGCATTGCCGGATTCACTAAGGAAGATCCTGCTCCCTGATATCGCGGAGTCTTTGCAAAGTCTCCGATCACAGCCACTTTTGTCCCCTGTTTTAATGGAAGGATCTGCTCTTCATTTTTTAAAAGGACGATGCTCTCCTCGGCCGCTTTGCGTGCAAGTTTATGATGCGCTTCCTTATTGAAAGTAGTTCCTTTTCCATCCACGGTCGCCTGATGCGTCGCAAAAATGACACGGAGCAGTTCATCTAAGCGCTGATCTAACACACTCTCCTCTAATGTTCCGTTTTTGACGGCATTTACGATATCATGCATTCCTGATTTTCCGGTGCCCGGCATCTCAAGATGACTTCCGTTTTTCACTCCGAGTGCGTGATCATTGCTTCCACCCCAGTCGGATACTACATATCCGTCAAAGCCCCATTCATCGACTAAGATTTCCTGTAACATGTGGCGGTTCTCATTGGCATAGACACCGTTTACTTCATTATAAGAAGACATGATCGACTTCGCTTTTCCTTCTTTTACCGCGATCTCAAATCCGGTCGTATAGATCTCACGGAAGGTTCTCTCATCCACAACGGAATCATTTGCCATACGACGCAGTTCCTGGCTGTTTGCTGCAAAATGCTTCGGGCAGGCTGCGATTCCTTTGCTCTGGATTCCCCTTACATAGGCTGCCGCCATTTTTCCTGCATGGTACGGATCTTCGGAAAAATATTCAAAATTTCTTCCACAGAGCGGACTTCTCTTGATGTTTAATCCCGGTCCTAAGATCACATTGACATCCATGGTCACGGCTTCCTCTGCCAATGCCGTTCCGATCTCCTCGCCTAATATTTCATCCCAGCTGTTTGCAACCGAGGCTGCGGTCGGAAAACAGGTCGCAGGGAGACTTGCATTTAATCCCAAGTGGTCTCCGGCTCCCGCCTGTCTTCTCAATCCGTGCGGTCCGTCAGACATTGCCATGGACGGGATTCCGTATTTTTCAAAATCCACTGTCTCCCAGGTGTTTTTGCCGGACATCATCAGGGCTTTTTCTTCGAGTGACATCTGTTTTATGATAGATTCGTATTTTAAACTCATGATTGATCCTCTCTTTATTTGTGATCTGCTGTGTAAACTTTCTAACATCTTTCATTTTCGTATTTTCAGCATAGCACAAACAAAGGATAAAGAGGGGTGATTTCACAAATGGGGGCATTTTTTGCATAAACTGCAAAAAACCCCCGGAGAGCTTTCGCTCTCAATCATGCTCAATCATAGTCATCATAATAGTCATCATCGTAGTCATCATCGTAGTCATCATCATCATCCGCAATAACATTCACGGTATATACTACTTTTTTACCCTTTGCCTTACCACTTGTACATGTACAGGTTACCCGTACTGTTCCTGTCTTTTCCGCATAAAACTCAACGTCCGTTCCGGTTGTTTTTCTTTCTGCAAACGAGACAATACTTGTATCACTGATCTCCCATTTTAACTGACTGTTCTTTATTGAGGATCCTTTTTTGACCTCTAAATCAAAATCATCCCATGCTTCTACATATTTGACCGATTCTCCAACCTTTGCCAATGAATAATCACTCTTTTTCTTCGTCACAGTTACAGTTATCGTATCACCATATTTCTTCTTACTCTTTCCCTGTACATAACACCTGATTTTTGCTTTTCCTGGTTTTACTGCAATGAAATCCATTTCATCGCCTGTGCGGTCACGATCCTCAAATTTTACATATTTTTTTCCTGAAATAATTTCCCAGCGGATATAATCGTCCTCAGCATCTATTGGAGTTACTTTCGCTCTGATTTCAAACTCCTTTCCCTGAGAAACCTTTTTTGCCGACTGCGCTATGGAAACCTTCTTCGGTTTCCAGTTATAATCTGCCTGTGCTGAAATGTTTCCCGTACCAATTACCGCCATCACGACCAAAAGTACAATTAAAACCTGTTTTGCTGCTCTCTTCATAAACAAATCCTCCTTTTTTCATGAGAGTTTCTCATTTCTAATTGTTTTGCTTTGTACTTTGATTATATCATGCATTTATTAGAACATTATTAATACGACAAATTTTTTATAATCATTATTGATTTCCATATGTCTGCTTTTATCAAAGCGGCAGTTTTACCTGAAAAACACTCCCACTGCCTGCCTCACTTTTCACTTGGATTTTTCCTCTGTAAAACTTCACAATTTCATAAACCATGGCAAGCCCAAGTCCACTTCCCTCGCCTCCTCGCGATACATCAGTCTGATAAAACCGCCGGAAGATCTTTTCCTGCTCTTCTTCTGCAATTCCTATCCCATCATCCGTTACAGACAAAACAAGTTCCGTTTCTTCTTTCTTTAATTTCACAAAGATATGCCCATTCTCTTTCCCATAACGATAGGCATTGCTGACAAGATTAACGAGAATTCTTGATAAAAGTTCACGATTTCCATAAAACACTGCCTGCTCCGTCTCATAATCAAGCATAATTTCCTTTTCTCTTATCAGCTTCATATCAGAGCAAATAGATGCCACCAGTTCTTCCATATCAACAGCTTCCTCTGCATATTTTCCTGATTTCATTTCCAGTCTGGCAAAGTCCAGCATATGATCAATAAGTTTTGTCATTTTCCGCGCCTGACGCCTGATTACCCGCAAGGCATCTTCATATTCCCCTACGCTTCTTTCTTTTTCAAGTGTATACTCACACTGTGCTGAAATGACAGCCATCGGTGTTCTTAGTTCATGTGAAACGTCAGATGTAAATTGTTGTTCCTTTTCAAATGTACTTTCCAGTCGTTTAAACATCTCATTAAATATATCCGCAAGCTGGTGCAGTTCATCATTCCCTTTTCCAAGATTGATCCTGCATTTCAAATCATTTTCTTCTCCAATCTTTCTTGCAGTCCCAGCTATTTTCTGAATTGGATTTAATGTACGTCCAGCAATAAAATATCCTCCCGCAGATGCTATTACGACCAGAACCGGCAGAAGAACCAGTGCAATCCGCATAATCCCAAAGCTCTGACGCTCTCCCTGTTCCTCTGATACCACTCCACGAAGCCATAATCCGTTAAGTCCTTCTGCTGTGAGTTTCCGGTCAAAAATATAATACCCCGTTCCATCCTTCATTACTTTTTGAATCTCGGAATCCACAAATTCCAGATCTGCCACTTTTGCAGCTATTGGATTTTCTCCATAAATAAGCCTTGACTTTTCATCATACAATCCTGTATAGACCTCATTTACCTTGCTCAGAAAATCGTCGTCAATTTCCAGATACCCTTTCCGGTAATCAATCAAATAATCAATATCCGCATCTGTACGGATTTCATCCATCCCAGAAAAATATTCAATCTCATCCACATTATTTTCCACTGTCTCCACCAGACTATCCTGTATTGTTTTTATCAAAATCTGACGGCTGACGACAAAAATCATCAGATATGCAAATAGTACTATTACCACCAATGCTGCAGTAAACCAGATTGTTATTTTCAGACGGATTGAGAATCTCCCCATATCTTAAATTTCCTCTCTCATTATATATCCTCTTCCACGGACTGTATGAATCAGCTTTTTGTCATATCCATCATCAATTTTTTTTCGAAGATAGCTGATATAAACATCCACTACATTCGTGCCCCCTTCGTAATCAAAATTCCAGACATGATCCTCTATCATCTCACGAGACAGCACACGCCCCTGATTGTACATGAAATATTCCAGCATGGCATATTCTTTAGCCGATAATGTGATCTCCTTTCCCCCCCGCATTACCCTGTGGGAAGTGCAATCCAAAGAAAGATCCGCAATATGCAAAACATTGTCAGTAACTCCGAAAGATCCCCTCATCATTGCACGCAGACGTGCTGACAACTCTTCAAACGAAAATGGCTTCACAAGATAATCATTTGCCCCACTGTCTAATCCCTTTACTCTGTCCGAAACAGCATCCTTTGCTGTCAGAAATAGCACCGGTGTTGTCTTTCCCATTCCCCTCAGCGCACGCAGCACTGTAAATCCATCTGCTTTTGGCATCATAATATCAAGAATCACTGCATCATACTCCGTACAGGAAAGGATATCTATTGCTGTCCTGCCATCAAAACAATGATCCACACTGTAACCATCCTCAGTCAGTTTTTGAACAATAATGGCATTTAAATCCTGTTCATCTTCCGCCAAAAAAATTCTCATGTTTGTTTTCTTCTCCTTTGTTTTTTACCGCATCATTATAATCCCCTTTAAATCCAATTGTTATATAATGAAAGTAACGAAACCAACATTTATAACATTCACGAAAGAAGATATTTCTTGCAGATACTATACAACATTCATTTCTCATATACAACCTGTAAAAATCTTCTTACGCACAAAAATGCCCCCGAAGAGCTTTCGCTCTCCGGGGGCATCCTCTCATCTGTTATCCCTCAATGGATATGTATCGTTTTTCCGGAACTTTCTTTGCTTCTTCCTTCGGGACATCCAGTGTTAAAATACCATTTTCGTATTTTGCGTGGATATCGTTTTCGGTAACACTCTCGCCTACATAGAAGGTACGGCTCATACTTCCGGCGTAACGTTCACGTCTGATGTATTTGTCTTTCTTATCCTTCTCTTCCTTGTCGAGACCCTTCTCAGCGCTGATGGTAAGGTAACCATCGTTTAACTCAAGCTGGATCTCGTCTTTCTTAAATCCTGGAAGATCAACGGCTACTTCGTAACCTTTCTCGGTCTCCTTTACATCTGTCTTCATCATGTTCTTTGCATGTTTACCATACAATGTTTTATCAACATCCGGAATCTCTGGGAATGAGAAATCCATCCAGTCATCAAATAAGTTTTCTCCAAAAATGCTAGGCAGTAACATAAGTCATCTCTCCTTTTTCTACCGGTCCACTTTCTGTGGAACCTCCCATGTTTTTTACCTTTGTTTTGGAACCTCAGACGAAGGAACTCTGGGGAATCATCTTCTCTTTTTGTTCCCTCTTCCTTTGTTCTGACTATGTTATACCACCACTTATTAGCGCTGTCAAGAGGTGAGTGCTAATTTTCTGTGAACTTTTTGTGAAATCATATTTTAGCTGATATTTTTATCAAAAAAGTCCATTATATCTCGCTTTTCAAACGTTATTCCGTTGTTTCCGAATCCCCAAAATCCAGTATCTAAGCACCGGGATCCGACGTATCACTTCATATAATAAGATTGAAACCACAAATCCACCCACCAATTCAATACCATAGACTACAGTCAATGGCAGCTCCTTTCCAGCCAGAAGATAATTGATCACTAAAAGTACCGGGATATGTAATACATAGATACCGAAACAGCATTTTCCCATATAATTCGTAAAATTATTGGAAAAATCAAGCCATTTTGGACCTGCACCAAGCACGAGCAAAACCATAAAAAATGCATACAGGTTTAAATCCCATCTTGACAGTACATCTTTGTCCGTATATGCCATTCCATAACATCTTACGATATAAAATATGCCGCTTACAGCTGCACAAATGCCCAATAGGAGCACTGCATTTTTTATTTTTTCCATGACACTTTCATGCGAAAACAGGTAATATCCGGCTAAAAATGCCGGAATATAAATGCCGTTCCGGTAGGACGTGATAAGCAGCGCTGCATTTTCCTGCAATTTTCCGGATCAGAAGCAGAAATAGTGCTGCCACAAACAATACATGGCAAAACCACAGTGCCCCGATACCACAGCATAAGATGATAATGACTCTCACAAAAGCCGGTACACTCTCCGGCATATTGCCACGCGCAGTGTGAAGATAGATCACATATCCACCGAGCCAGCCAAATGCCAGAACACCAAGTGTCGACGGCGCCAGAATCTTATCCACCCTCTCTTTCAAAAACTGTCTTTCTGTCCTCTTTTCCAGTGCATATCTTGCACTGATTCCGGCGACCACAAACAGCAGTAACATAAACCACGGGTATACAAAATACTGGTAAATCCCCGCAAATGTAACTGCTCCTTCATACGGTTTTAAACCGGCAAACATCGCCTCGGTTCCAATATTATTGTAATAAAAATAAACATGAAAGATCACAACAAAAAAAATCGTCAGAAACCGGATATTATCCAGATAATGTTTTCTCATAAAAATCTCCATTTCCTCCTGCAGTGTTTTCCTCACTTTTTTGTGTCTTAGTTCTTATCCTTTTGATTTGCCATTTTTAATGCCTGCTGCACAAAATCTATCATATCATCTGCTTTGACCAGGGCAATCCCCCGTGCTTCATCACCTAACACCATGATCGTATCTCCCGCTTTGATCTGAAAAACTTCTCTCGCCTTCTTTGGCAGAACGATCTGTCCTCTCGCTCCGACTGTAACCGTTCCAAACATATGCTTCCCTTTTGGCGGAAGTGGAAGACTTTTATTTTTTTCCTCATAATGCAGCATATCCTCCAACGCCACACCAAATGCTTCTGCCATCCTGTCACAGGCGATCACATCCGGAATACTCTCCCCAGATTCCCATTTTGAGACCGTCTGTCTGCTCGTTTCCGTCAGTTCCGCTAACTGCTCCTGTGACATTCCTGCCCGTTTTCTAAGTAACTGTATATTATCTGAAAGCATGTTTTTCCTCCCATCTCCTCTCGTGTTCTCATACATTTCATACTTTTCATACTTTATTGTAAACATACGAAACATCATTTTCCAGCAAAAGATATAACAAAAAGAGACCACATATGTTATTTTTTTTAACATGGGTGATCTCCTGAAACATGTTTTGTTTTTCCTCTGCTTCACTATACAATACCGTTGTAAAAACCAATGTCCAAAGTAGGAAAAATTTGAGTAAATTCCGACACTTATTTTATGCAGTTCTATCTTTATGAGATTTCATCAACATCATAATACTTAAAATCCCGGAAGCAGGCACTTCCTCCTGTTTCCTCTGCCGCATAGCAGAACAGACCAAACCGGCAACCAGTAAAATGATCCAGTTTGAAGTACAGCTTATGCACGGTTCCGATGGGTAGCCAGTCTCCCTTATTTACCCGGTAATAGCAGCGTGCTTCATCCTTCATGTTACAGAAATCTGCTTCAAGACGAAAATCCATCTGGTGTGATTCAACAACAGTTCCTTCCGTCATATCCAATATACCATCTTCTTTTTTATCCAGCATAAGGACTTCATATTTTCCATGATGTTTTGTAATGCCAACTGCAGCATAACAGCCCTGCAACGCACACAAACCTGCGACATCGCCCTCTTTCAATGCAGAAGCATCAACAGTAACCTCAGCTGCGCAGGACGGATAACTCATCCTTTGCGTAAGCGTATTTACTGCCTGTGTAAGCTCTGTACAAACTTCCCGTGTTGTAATTGTATAGGTTCCCTGCAATGCATCCAGATGATAGTACCGTGGATCTGGATCATGATTAAACTGCCAGCGCGGAAGCAGCCCATTACAGAAATCATCACTTCCCACTAATGGCTGATAAATATATCCTGGTCTGGTACTGTGAACCTCTATTTCTTCCGGCACATGTCCGTTCTGTCCAAAAAACGGAAAATGATCCTTCCAGGTAACCGGAAGCAGAATAGGAATCCGTCCAACTGCTCCGGAATCCTGAAACAGCATTGCATACCACTTTCCATCCGGCGTATCCACTATTCCTCCCTGTGCCACGCCCTGTCCACAATATCCACGATCATCACAAAGTACATCTCCACCCGTGAATTCTCCTTCCAGAGAATCACTGTAAAAGCATGCTTCCGTCCGCATCCAGCGGTCTCTCAGGGAATGAACCAGAAAAATATAATAATAGCCGTTTATTTTTTGAATATGAGAACCCTCATAGCCTAGCTCCGGGTTCTTATGATCACTGACTAAAAGACGATGTAATCCGTCCTTCTTTGGTGCAGTCAAATCTTCATTCAATTCTGTAATCCAGATTTCATCATTTCCATATACAATATAGTTTCTGCCATCCTCATCAAATAATAAAGAGCCGTCATGATAAAAGCCTTCTATCAGCTGCTTTTTCCATGGACCATCTATTTTTTCCGAAGTATACAAATAAGTCTTACGGGTATCATTTGCCACAAAGCAGATATAAAATCGGCCTTCATGATAGCGCAGGGAAGCTGCCCACATGCCCTGTCCGTAAATATTCTGACCGCTTTTCAGTTGCTGCGCATCCGTATGATCCAACGTCTCATAGACATAAGTCACATGCTCCCAGTGCACCAGATCAAAAGACTGCAGAATCTCACAGCCCGGCATAAAGTGCATGGTTGTGGATACCATATAATAGGTGTCTTCTACGCGGATCACGTCCGGATCCGGATAATCCAATCTTGTTATAGGATTTACATTCATTGTTTATTCCTTTCTATTTTATCTCCATATTCTTTCTTTGTTCTATTCTATTCAAGAACCACCGCATTGTGGACGGCCTCCTTTGCATCCTTGCCCCAGGAAAACAGTGTTCACAAAATATAATCTGTATTTAATTATTTAAACTGAGCCAGACGTTCCTCTACCTGAGCCATCATCTGCTCATACTTTGCAAGCTTATCCTTTTCCTCCTGAACCTTTTCAGGCTTTGCATTGTTTAAGAATTTCTCATTTGAGAGCATGCCCCTTGAGCGCGCAAGCTCCTTTGTGAGCTTATCCTTTTCTTTATTGAGTCTTTCCTTTTCCTTCTCGAAATCAACAAGGTCCTCAAGCGGCAGGTATGCAACCGCATCAGGTATCACTACTGATACAGCGTCATCTCCAATACCGGCCTTGCCCTGCTGTACTGCAATCTCGCTGGTAAATGCAAGATTTACATATACCTCCTTGTTGTCCTCGAATACCTTTCTGACTGCCTCATCATCACTTGTGATGAATAGCTTTGCCTTTCTTGAAGGTGGAACATCCATCTGTGTACGGACATTTCTGATACCCTTTACGAGGTCCTTGCAGTGCTCGATTGCTGCTTCCTCAGCCGGGAAATTCCACTCTTCCTTGTACTCAGGCCATTTAGAGAGCATGATAGTCTCCTCGTCTGACTGAAGTGTGCAGAAGATTTCCTCTGTGATAAACGGCATATATGGATGAAGGAGCTTCAGTGCATTTACAAGTACTGTCTTAAGCGTCCAAAGTGCTGCATTTGCTGACTCTGGGTTTTCATCCTTCTTGTAGGTACGAACCTTTGCAATCTCGATATACCAGTCACAGAACTCGTCCCAGATGAAGTCGTATACCTTTTGTACTGCAATTCCAAGCTCGAACTTGTCCATGTTTTCTGTGGCATCCTTTGCAAGTGTATTTACCCTTGAAAGAATCCACTTGTCTGCTGCATGAAGTTCATCAAGCTTTGGCTCTCTAAGCTCTACACCTTCAAGGTTCATCATGATAAATCTTGATGCATTCCATACCTTGTTGGCGAAGTTTCTTGAAGCCTCAACTCTCTCCCAGTAGAAACGCATGTCATTTCCCGGTGCATTTCCTGTGATAAGTGTCAGACGAAGTGCATCTGCACCATACTTGTCGATAACCTCAAGCGGATCAATTCCGTTTCCGAGTGATTTACTCATCTTGCGGCCCTGAGAATCTCTTACGAGTCCATGAAAAAGCACTGTGTGGAATGGTGCCTTGCCCATCTGCTCATAGCCTGAGAAAATCATTCTGATTACCCAGAAGAAAATGATATCGTAGCCTGTTACGAGCACATCGTTTGGATAGAAATAGTCCAGATCCTCTGTCTTTTCAGGCCATCCGAGTGTTGAGAATGGCCAGAGCGCTGATGAGAACCATGTATCAAGTGTATCAGGATCCTGTGTCCAGTGCTCCTTGCCACACTTAGGGCATTTGCCAGGCTTTTCTATTGAAACTACCATCTCTCCACAGTCATCACAGTACCATGCAGGTATTCTGTGTCCCCACCAGAGCTGACGGCTGATGCACCAGTCGCGGATATTGTCTGTCCAGTTGAAGTATGTCTTGTCCATTCTTGAAGGAAGGAGCTTGATTTCTCCGTTCTTTACTCCCTCAACTGCAGGCTTGATCATCTCGTCCATCTTGACGAACCACTGCTGCTTGATCATTGGCTCAACTGTTGTGTGACAGCGGTCATGCACACCTACATTGTGTGAGTGTGGTACAACCTTTACTAAAAGGCCCTGCTCCTTAAGGTCCTCAACCAGTGCCTTTCTGCACTCGTATCTGTCCATTCCGGCATATTTACCGGCCTTTTCATTCATTGTGGCATCATCATTGATTACAACGATTTCCTCTAAGCTGTGGCGTTTTCCTACCTCAAAATCATTAGGGTCGTGTGCAGGTGTAATCTTTACACAGCCTGTTCCAAACTCTTTATCTACGTATGAATCTGCGATTACAGGAATCTCTCTGTCTGTGCATGGAAGCTTTAAGGTCTTTCCGATGATATCCTGATAACGCTCATCATCAGGGTTTACAGCTACGGCTGTATCTCCGAAAAGTGTCTCAGGACGTGTTGTTGCTATCTCTACGAATCTGCCTTCCTCGCCAACTACAGGATAGTTAATGTGCCAGAAGAAGCCGTCCTGCTCCTCATGCTCTACCTCTGCATCTGAAATGGATGTCTTACATACCGGACACCAGTTTACGATTCTTGAGCCCTTATAAATCCAGCCCTTCTTATAAAGCTTTGTAAATACCTCCTGTACTGCGTGTGAGCATCCCTCATCCATGGTAAATCTCTCACGCTGCCAGTCTGCTGATGATCCAAGCTTACGAAGCTGCTTTACGATACGTCCGCCGTACTCTTTTCTCCAGTCCCAGCATTTCTCGAGGAACTCTTCTCTTGTAAGGTCTGCCTTGTTGATTCCCTGCTCTTTAAGTGCCTGGATGACCTTTACCTCTGTTGCGATGGATGCGTGGTCTGTTCCCGGCTGCCAGAGTGCATTGTAGCCCTGCATTCTCTTGTATCTGATAAGGATATCCTGCATGGTGTTGTCAAGGGCATGTCCCATGTGCAGCTGTCCTGTGATGTTTGGTGGTGGCATCACGATTGTGAATGGTTTTTTGCTGCGGTCTACCTCAGCATGGAAGTAGCCATTATCTTCCCACTTTTTGTAAAGACGGTCCTCGATGTCCTTTGGATCGTAGGTTTTGTTTAGTTCTTTGCTCATGTTTTCCTCCTTTTATATGAATGACGCAAAAGCTTTGGGGGCTTTGTTGTGTCAGGTCGCGCATTATGTATGGAATTATGTTCATGATTACGCTGCCAAGACACTGTAAAAATTATGATTAGGGATTGCTTAGACCATGACGCAACCGGCTTTTAGCGCCGTCCATGGCGCTAACGCCTCGCCCGCACGTCCATGTGCGTGCGTTGCTGGGCTGTGTACATAATTTTAACAGTCTCTAGGCAGCTCCATAAATCACATAATTCCATACATAATGCGCGGCCTGATAATTCAGGCTGTGAGCTTTTGCTGTTTTTCTTTTTATTTACGACGGGCGACCGATTGGATTGCATGCGCAATCTTCCGGTCCGGGTACATAAAAAGACCCTCCCGATCATTGACCGGAAGGGCGAATTAGCGCTGTACCACCTTCGTTTACATCGGAGCATATATATGCATATAAACTCGAATGCCTCTTGTCCTGTAACGTGGACGAATCGGAAGAACTTATGCCGCTTGCGGCTTTCTGGGTTCTTCAGCTCAAAAGCTACCTTCCATGATTTCTGTCTTAAGCACCTTTCAGCCTGCCCAAAATGTATCACCATCTTACGGACCGGATGCTCTCTCTGAAAGCTTTCGTCATGTACTCCTCTTTCTTATGCCTTTAAATATTTGCCTGTTTCTTTCTACAATATTAAAGTGCATTGGGTGATTTGTCAATATGATTTTTCAATCATCATAATGACTGAAATGTCAAGCATTAATTGCAAAATTTTTCCAAAAAATTTTTAGTGCGTATTTTACCACAAATATGCACTTTCATATACACCATATTTGTTTTTGTCCCACGACTTCTAATCCGCCTGTAACAGCCGGATTTTTTTATGATATTTAATTTCCCATGGTTAAATGATAAGTCTCATTTCTTCCTCATACAGTTCCTGTGATGACCTTCCGCCAAACATAGGTCTCGGATAATTGTTAAGCCAGTCCTCTACCTTCTGTATGTCTTTTTTTGTCTTTCTGTCAAAGTTCGTTCCCTTTGGTATGTGCCTCCTTATCATCCTGTTCTGATTCTCGTTTGAGCCTCGCTCAGCACTGCAGTAAGGATGGCAGTAATAAACTTCTGTACGTTTCTTTCCTTTTTTATTTTTTTTCTCAATCCCCTCGCAGTCGGCAAATTCAGTTCCATTGTCTACTGTTATGGTTTTGAATATATCAGAGAAAAGTCTGCCCCACTTGCGTTCCAGGCTGTTTATACACTTCACCACTGATGCAGCTGTGTGATCCTTTACCTTGAAAATCTTTTCGTACCTCGTTTTACGCTCAGTCAAAACAACAAGTGCATTCTTAGACTTCCCCTGCTGTCCTATAACAGAGTCCATCTCCCAGTGTCCGAATTCCTCACGCGTATCAATATCAGCCGGTCTCTGTTCAATGCTTGTTCCTGCAGCGGCTCTCTTTGCTTTCCTGTATATCTTATGGTAGCTTTTTCTTTTCCTCTTTATAGCAAGATTGTCTGCTGTCACCCTCATGAATATGCCGTCATATATGTACTTGTACAAGGTCTGCTTTGTTATAGTCACACTGAAAGTAAGGTTTTTCCTTTTTATATCCAAAAGCGCAGCTTCCGGACTGTATCCATCATCTGCTATCTTCTCTTCAATATAATTGGCAAGTTCAATGTCTTTACCTATCTTAAGGACAGGTCCTTTTGCCTTAAGGTTTTCCTGGTATTTTTCTTCTGCTATGTCTGCACTGTACCTTTCTGTCTCTGTCCAGTCAGAATTCCTGTGCATGTATCTTCCACGCTTCAGCTCCCTGTATATCGTGCTGACATTCACCCTCAGCGTATCAGCCATATCCTTCGCCTTTTCCCCACTGAGATACATCTTCTCAATTTTACGGCGGTCGGTTATTGTCAGCTGCCTGAAAATTCTTCCCATAATTTTGATGCCTCCTTTGCATTTTCGTGTTAGAAGTATACCTTAAACCTCATAGTATTCCTATATGCATACTACACAATATTATCTGTTTGGTATATTTCATAATTTACAAAAATAAAATATCATCATAATTCCACGGCATCCGGTAAATGTTACACTCTGATGGACATATGCAGATTACACAGTCATGTTCCCGTCATGCACTGTGATCACAAACATATAAAGAGTAATTACTGTATATTTTGCACAAAAATAAGGTGCAGGACTGTTTCATCCTGCACCTTACTTCTTTTAACCTCTTCCTCAATTTCCTCTGCTTTAAAATATCCGCAAAGTCATGCATATTCTCATAAATTTTCTAAATAATTTCATTTTGCTCTTCCAGAAGAATTAATAATGTGGTCATTGTCATCTGTTTAATAAATTCTTCGTTTTGCAATTCTTTTTCTGTAATAGGCTCTTCTTCATCGATAAAGTCATAATTCGTGTAAAATATAAGCCCATCATTCTCTTTGCACCAAACAGCAACTATTGTGTCACCACCGAATTCTTCAATATCCTGTTTCAATTCCTCTATTAACTCAGAACATTCGTAACTGATTTTTATTCCTTGTGAATTTACAAATGCCAACTCAATCAACCTCCAATTATAGTTCCAATTTCCTCTTCGCTGAAAATCTCTTCTACATCAACACAATTTATTTCTATTATTTCTCCATTATTTTGCTTTATCGAGAATGTATTTTTATTTGAGTCTACTTCATACAGCGTACCTATAAAACACTTTCCATTTCTCAAAACTTTACACTTTTGTCCAATATAAATTGTATAATTAAAGTCACTGTCTGAGCAATAATTAATAAAGCTTTCTCCGTTTATGAAGAATGTATCTACACTTCTGACCATATATTCTGTTTCTCCTTAACTTGTGAATTTGTGAAACTAACTTCTTTGTCGAAACTGTTAACTAATTCTTTTTTACCTCCGTTTATTGATTTATTCGTCTTAAAGTGCTAATATAATACTGTCACTCGTACTAGATGTTGTACGAGTGGAACCGCTAACAATCCTTGCGGTTCGCGGATTGAAATAATAAAATTTTTAATAATTCAAAGGCTTACGGACTAATTTATTTAGTCCGTTTTGCCATTTTTGGCATCGCTATAGCAATTATAAAAGCTATCCACCAAAAGCCCCAACTGCGCAGGTGCCAAGTCCTCTTTAAGGCTTTCCGGGATGCGGTTGTAGCAGGTCCTAAAAGTATCGCCACAAGTACCGATTTTGCAAGCCCTTTTAACTTGCTCAAGCTTGTACATCTCGCCAAGCTCTTGTGTTGTAATGTCACCATTTTTAACGGCTTCTCTGCCCTCCCTTGTTAGGATTGACATAGCCTCTTTTTTGCTAATGGTTCCAATTCCTTTGATCTTCATATGTTATCCTCCTTTCCGGCTTTCTAATCATCAATAGCTCTTATCAAATATCCGTATATCTTAACCTGTTCCCACTTTTCTACGTCATTGCCGTTAAAGTAAGTTCCCTCTCCTTTCTTGGCTTTCACCTCGCACTCTTTTTCATCGTCGTAAAACCAAACGTAACAATTTGTTACCTTAATGCACTTCAGCGCATCAATACTTGGCATTGTGGCTGGTTTGTAATATTTGCCGACTTCAAATTTTCTCATATTCTTTATACCTCCATTTATTGCTTCAATTTGCCTTTCGTGTTTCTTTTTATATTTCTTCAATCTTGCCTATTCTTGAAGTCTCAAAAACCCCATCTGATAACTGTCCTTCAAGTTCTTTTTCACATTCTTCGGGCGTGTTTCTTGTGATTCTGATGATGCTGTATTCATTTGTTCCCGTCTTGTCAGCGTTTTCAACTTCTATGATTCGCGTACCTCTCTCGTCCGAAAAATCATATTTATACGAATCACAAAAACTTTCTCTCTGTCTGTGACCTACTTCGCCGTAAACTTTCCATGTCCTTGTTACCATCTTATCTACCTTTCAGCTTTTCGGCTGTCCTTTCTTTGTTCTGTAATTATAATATCACAATTCTATGCATTTGTCAACACTAATATTAGTGCTAAAAATATTTTATTTTTTCGGCATCCGTTGGGGCGATTTCTATTATATCACTAGGCTGCAGCCGCAATATAATGCATATAGTATTCAATGTATCTAGTGTTATACTTTTACCATTCCTTATATTGGACATAGTAGCTTGGCTCAATATTTTCTCTTTTCTTATTCTAGTACTTGTGTAGCCTCTGTTAGATAGCTCTTTGAGTACATCAATTTTGTATTTAATCAATGTTTTTCAATCCTCTTTTCTACATTATATTTTTATTCTCTTATGATACTTTAAAACGTTTTTAAAGTCAACTAATAAAAATATTTTATTTTCACTAATTTTAGTGTTGACACGCACTGATATTAGTGCTATTATAATGTCAAGTTAATAAGCAATTGATTTTTTAAAGGCAAAATGATACACTATTAGTAATTTCTACTAGTGTAGATTAAAAAATCTCTTTGCTAATTAAACTTATTTTAAAAACGGAGGGATATATAATGAAATTTGTTGAATTATCAGAGCAAGAAAGAAAAGCAGTAAAAGAAGCATTGGAATACATAGGCTACTTTGACGTAGCAGAAAGCCCAGAAATGCTCCAAGAATGGCTTGATGACGGAACTATAAGCATTGGCGCTGGCAGAAGCGGACGCGATGCCGTGTGGATTATTACAGAGTCGCACGAGTCGGCAGTCTATATTGATACGTTAGAGCCTTTAAGCCAGGAAGAAATTACAAAAGAATTTCTTTAAAAAGGGGGAAAAATGCAAAAAGTTAAAAAAGCAGCCGCACAGCTAGACAGCCGGGCGGCTGTCTCTGTATTGAATAATTTAAAAAATAATCAAATTGTGATTGAAAACTATGAAATTTTTTGCGAGCTTTATGAAAAGGCAATTGCATGCGAAGATTGCGGGCTTGCTCCGCTCTTTTCTGACGGCTCACTCATTGTGAAACAGAAAATTAATGATGATTGTATTGACCTTATAATTAATTTTTCCGTGAATTTCACCGAAAAAGGCTCTGTTTTGGCAGATTTAGAATGCTTAAGGCTAGATTTTTTTGCCCAAAATGGATTTAGTGAAGATAACACAGCGCCGACGATTAAAGCAATTGAAAATAGGCAACAGCAATTTAGATATATCGGTAAAATAAAAATTGAATATAGTTTGGATTTAGATAATATCATAGAATGGGAAAACTCTTTGACTAGTGTTTTAGTGCGTCGCGGATATGCGAACCCAATTGAATACCTAAATGCACAAAGCGACGTTGAAGAGATTCGCGCGAACCTAAAGGCTTGTGTAGATCTATTTAAAGGGGTGTTGATTTGCGCGGATTATCTGCTTAAGCACCCGGAAGAGAAGCACAAAGAAAGACACACAAGAAGCCACAATGGGAACAATCCAAGCACCAAAAGTTTTCAAAAGCAGACTGATAGTGTTCAGGTTATTTCTTTGAATTCTTTACGATTTAAAACAGCTAATAAAAAAATAGCAAATGTGCTAAAAAGCAAAAAAATCCACCGAATAGCAGAAGGCTGGAGCGTCCGGGGACATTACAGGCATTATAAGAGCGGGAAAGTAATTTTTATTGAAAGCTTTGAAAAAGGTAAAAACCGCAGTCAAGCATCACAGAAAAAAACAAAATATCAGCTTTAAAGCGGTGAAGTACCTGTTTTTTCGCAAGCACTCCCCCACTCTTTAAACTGTTTGAGCGTGAGCGCGTTTCCTTGGTGCTCACGCTCATTTAAAAAACAAAAAGAGCCACTATAAAGCAATTTCATTAAGTTAAGAATTTTGACATAATTATAAAACACATCATATTTGCAATTGTTTGATAAATATGATGTGTTTTTTCTTTTGTCTATTTTGCAGCACATTCATTAATTAAACCTAAATGCGTATTCACCTCAGTATACAACATAGGGTTATCACACAAAAAATCTTTTAATGTGTAGCCGATTTCAATTAGCTCTTTAGAATTAGAGCGTCTGAATCTTTTATAAGCACAAGATACAGCTCCTAAAATATCCTCATAATTATCTCTTAAAGAATCATTATACCCCTGAATAATAGGGTGTTGATAATCAGATATATCCACTACATAGAATGGTATATCTCTTAATCTAACATCTTTACCATATTCTCTGATATACTTAATAGCTGAATGTAGATTATCTACCCAAACTATCAAAGTGTCACAAAAAACATATTTACAAATAACAATTCTCACAGCATGATTATAGTTATCTTTCTCCATCTTTGTGATTATACCTGTATGAAATGAAATATCACTAGGATGTCCACTATGAACTCCCCATTCACAAAAATTATAACCTAATTTCAATGACTCTGTGTATAATTTATCTGCTTTAGTTTTAATATTGTCTTGACTATTTCTAATGATATGTTTACAAAACATATCTATCAACTTCATATTCAGTAAATATTCTGGAATATCATCATTGATTTTAATATTCAAATCATTCCTTGTAAATTCCTTATTTACATTAACTATTTTGCCTGTTTTGTAGAGAATATGAAATGCTTGTTCTTCGCAAATAATATTCTCAAGATGAACTCCACAATGAGGACATATGTGAGGTATTTTACTCATAATTTGTTTTTCAAACAATGGATTTCCACAAGAAGAACACTCAAACCAAGATGTCCTGAATGGGTCAAATGCAGACATCGGCATAATAAATGATTTATTGTTATATTTAAAATTTTCCATATTGTTTTACCTCTCTAAATTTCAGTACTTTTTTATTTACAAAAATAGCTGCGACTATCTCATTTCTTATTGATAATTTATTATACAAACATTTCACATCGCCTTAAAAAACTTTTTAAAACACTTTGACGCTGTACACTGTACCATTATCAAATATATCAGTCCATTCATTGAGTGCATAAATTCTATAGTCCCGGCTTATTCTGTTTTACATTCTGTTTATTTTCTTTCGTTTTTGCCCTTTGGAAAATCTCTGCAGTTGTCTGTCCCGTCAGATCCGTCCACCAGCCCTTGCACTCATTATAATGTTCAATTGCCTCTGTCACATTATCAGATTTATAAGATGCATACAGATATGGCGGCTGTGGTACTCCGTCCTTGAATACCTGCATGACTATCTGCTGACGGATAAGCAGAGGACCGGTTCTCATGTGCTCCATGCCGTTCAGCTCATTCTGGAAACGTGCAAATACCTTGTCGTTTCCATTTTCAACCGTAAAACACTGCGCCCTTATATATTTACCGACTATAATGGGATTATCAATATTCAGTTTTGTGTTTTTAATAGTAAAACGTACACCATCCCTGTTCTTCTCGGCAAAGAAATTAGGCATTAATGTAATAACGTCCGCACTGCTGTACATGGGTTCTTCATCTTCCTGTATTTCAGCGGCATCTTCTGCTCCATCAATGCCTTTGTTTTCATCCTGACTTGTTTTGGGCTTGCGTATCTGACCTACATATGTAATTGCCTTGTCAAGATATGACATTTTAATTTCATCTGTATCATTTTTAGCGTAATCTTCTCGAAGGATCTTAAGGTATTGTATATATTCTTCCCTGTCTTCAGTTCCTGAATATACCCCATCCAGGCGTTTTCTGTCAGCAGCAACTCCTGCCAATTCTAAAGTCTGCATTACATCATCTTCAGTCGGACTTAAAACCAGGCTTTCAGGATACGCTTCAATAAGTTTTTCAATGGCCGCCTTTACAGTCTCATTATCCCTCATATCCGGATAAGCATTCAGTGATGGCACATCTATTATTTTTCCCATTACAATATCTGCCTGCTCATCTTCAATACTGTCCGTTCCCTCAACATGGTAATTAATTCCAATCGCAGGGATTCCGTGAAGTCTTGCCGGGTCAATCTGATTAAATTTCTCTATTGCTTCCTCAACAGTGGAAATATTGTCAATATAAGTGCCCATGCTGTGGAACTCGCTGCTCTCTGCAACAGTGAATGTAATGACTGCATTGACAGTCTTTTTTTCATTCTCTTCGTCTTTCTTCTGTTCTTCCTGAATAGCCTGCGTATTCCCTGCTGTCTGTTGTTCCCCTGAAATTTCTGCATAACGGGCGGCAATGGTGGATTCACTTATAGGCACTCTGTCGGTGTCATTTTCTTTATACCATGGTTTTGCAACAGCTGCATTCATTTCATCATACCATTTTGTCATACGGTCATTTTCAGGAATATTATTTCTGTTCTCATAATCATAGATTGCACTTACCTGTCGCCTGTATTCATCTGTCTGCTCTATCTCCTGATTATTCTTAGTCTCCTGCATTTCCTGCATATTCACCTCTTCCTGTGCCCTAATGATTCTATCATATTCCAATAGCACCCTTTCCTCTATTTTCCGCTGTATCGCAGCTGTAACACCATACACGGTATCCCTGTACTGCCCCTGTGTCTGATATTGAGGCATTTGTACAAACCGTCCCTTTCTGCCTTCCTTTATTACTATGCCGTTAACCGTCATTCCATACATTTTGACCGATGCAATGCCTAGTTTCTGCACTACAGAGCCTATTTTCTGGTTAAGCGGCGTAATTCTGACATCATCTATATTTACATCCGGTACAGTTTCTGCAAAAAGCTTTTCTTTTGTGACCTCAAGTACCACTCTGTCTATCTCATTCCTGACCTCCCTGTCATGCGGATATACCACCCCTGAATACCTGTCTCCATCTTTTCTCTGAGGATAGGATACAAACATCATTTCTTTGCCGGACTTATCGTCAAGCCATTTTCTGACTGAGACCGGAAATTTAAAAATCCCTTCTATTTCTACCCAGCCGGTAGCAACGGTAGTTGTGTTCTTAAATGAATCAAAATCCACCCTCATATTAGCCTTTATGTTCATTATCTGTCATCTCCATTCCTTTTATTATCAATTACATAAGCTCTTCTTAAATTGTCCATGTCATCTGTAGGTGCAAGAAAAATATTTATCATCTGCTCTTCATTCAGGCCGTCATCCATCGCATTTGAAATTATTTCTTTTTCTATTTCCTTCAGTTTGTCCCAGTATCTGCCACACAGGTCTGCAAAGGTATCTCCTGTCCATCCCGTCTTGTCTGTTTCTTCATCCTTCTTAATAAGCTCTTCCGTATCAACATCATGAAGAAGTGCAAGACCTTTTATCTGCTCCACTTCCTCCTCTGACTCTTTTACGGCCTGTCTGTATAGCTCTGCTATCTCATCCATAGACCTTTTTCTGGCTGAATCAAATGACAGGTATAAAAGGTCACGCTCATCAACCTCGCATGAATATATGGTTTTGTCAGTCTTAGCCATGACCTTCAGCCGTTCAATTTCTTCCCTATCTGTAACGAAATCCAGACATTTATCCCTGGAGAGGGTAATATACCTGAAATTCTTTGCATCATATATGGTACGCACCGGATGTTCATAGTCACCAAGTGCCAGCGCTGCGCTGTATCTGTCTTTCAGCCAGTCAGCTGCCGTAAAACCGTATTCCGGCTTATCAAAAGGTATTGCCTTGGTATCATATATCGGCGGTCTCGACTCTAAAAAAATAATGCACTCTGTCGGCGGCATTCTTCTTACCTGTCCCGGTGTCATCAGCTTTAATTCCGCTTTTGAATATGACAAGTCTGAGCTTGAATTAATCCCGAATGTCAGCCTGTCATCCCTTTTGTCTACTGTGGCATTGCCAAGCGTTTCTGATATATATTCATGTGTACTTTTTGCCTGCGGTCCGGAACCCAGAAATACAACTGCCGCCATGTTGTCCATCATGATTTCCCACTTTTCGTTTGGATAGATTGTCTTGGCTTGTGCTATGGACTGCAGTATTGGCACCATACTTATGTTTCTGCTTCGTATGACTCCGAGAAGCTTTTCGGTATCGGCAGGTCTTGCCCCGGCATAGAACTCATCCATCCACACCTGCACCTCATATGGTAAAGGTCCCTTTACTTCATCATCTGCGATACGTATTAATGTATCAAACATCTGCGTGTAAAACATAGATGTGATCCATGTGTATGTGTTTACATTATCCGGCATGACAAGAAATACAACAGTTGGCTGCTGTCCTATTGTGCGAATATCAATGTCGTTTCCGGAAAATATTCTTTTTACCTCAGCTGTCTCGCATATATTAAGCATTGCAGATATCATAAGCGAAACGCTGCCCTCAGTCTCCGAAGCTTTTCCCTGGAACTTCCTAAATGCCCTTACCGGAGGATAGTTTGCATCATGCTCTGATTCACACTTGTCCATAAGGTCAGCCAGCGCATTTGACTCTTCCCCTGTAATACCAATTGTTTTGACATTTTCCATTGCAAGAAGGTCGATTACGTCATTGAACGTTGCTTTCCTGTTGTTATCCCTTGCATCCAGCCATGCATAATAAAACAAAGCCTGCATCTTTAAATCCACCCCATCATCCCAGAACGGGTCAGCTGCGGTGTTTTCCTTTGCCGGTCTGACAGCATCATGCCAGCTTTTTATAATTCTCAGCATGTCCGCTTCTGTCTGAAGCCACACAAATGGATTGTACCTGTCCGACAGCTCCGGGTTTTTGAAGTTAAGCGAGAATATCTGATAACCATATTTTTCAAATATTTTTCCAAGTTTTCTCTGTGTGTCTCCTTTTACATCCAATACCACATAACTTGAGCCCATCTGCAGGAGGTTTTGGTGCATTATAGATGTTGTTTTGAATGAGCCTGATGAACCGATAATCATCATGTTGTTGTTTGAAAGCTTTCCCCTTATGCTTACCTTTACATTTTCTGACAGTATCCTGTTATATTTATCGTCACTGTCCATAAGCTCCCTGCTTGCCTTTACCGGGTCAAGCCAGTCTTCGTCACCATGCTCCATCTCGCTGTGAAAGTTCCTGTAATGAATCATGTAATAATTTACAAAGAAAAACCAGCCTATAAAGCCAATCCCTACCCATGCCGGAGTCTTTGAGTTTGCAATCTTAAAAAAATGTGTGACCGCCCACAGCATTTGTGCATTATAGTCTCCTTTAAGGTCTGCAGGCGCCACATAAAGACCCGATATTATATATCCAAGCAGCAGGAAAAACAAAAGCAGGAAAGCAAATGCTGCCCATGGTGTTTTCTTCTTTACATATCTTGTTCCGTAATTTGCCATATTTTCTCCAATAAATATAAGGTGCCGGATTCCGGTACCTTATATTAAAATATTATACCTTCGGGTTTAATGTCTTACCGGTATTCAGATTCGGAACTTTCGGCTTGAGATTCTTTACATATGTCATGTTCCTTGTGACATTCTCATACTGTTTATGAATATTCTCATAGCTTGCAGTTTTCACATTTCCATTGTCTGCAACCATTGAGGGCTTGTTTTTTGGAATAAATCCTACATAGGTTCTGCCCTCATCTGCCACAAATACATTTTCAGCCGGAAGTATGAGATGCTTTTCATTTTTTCCGTATGTGCCTGGGATACGTGATACAAAATACCCTTTTTCACGCATCTTTTTTGATACAGACGTGAAAGCCATGTTATCAACCAGTGTCTCCCTGTTTATAGTGAGCATTTCATAATTGCCGTCTTTCTTAAGCCTTGCAAACTCCTCACTGTCATCCTTCTGCATTACATTCACTTTAGGCCCGGGCACTTCATGCTGCTTAAATTCACTGTTTACTTTCTGATATTCCAAAGAAGCATTATCTATATATTCATCTTCATTTATCGCAGCCGTGTCCATATATGATTCATTATCCATTTCATATATGTTTCCAGGCTGTTTATCCTGTTTTATCATGTCCTCCCGGTACATTTTTATCCATATTTCAAACTTGTTTCTGTCCGCGTTTGCAACTGCTATCTGGCTGTTGTCATTCCCTACCTTAAGGTCGGGAAGAATCGAATAATTCATTTTCAGTGTATTAAAGTCACGGCAGGCATCCTCCAGTTCTTTTCCCTCGAAAGGAAGATTAAAAATTGTATAATTTCCTTCCGTGAAATTTTTCAGATCAGTTATTTCCTTTTTTCCACCTGCCATCTGTACTCTTATATGCGATGCAAACCATGACTTGAATATCTGGTCATCCTTATTCATTACTGCAATCTGTATTGTTCCGCTTTCGCCATCTACCTTGGGCAGTACACAGCATTGCTTTAATCCTTTTCCCTTAAGCTGTTCAACCGGTGAATCTGCATCTATGCGCTCTTTTAGAATACTGATGTCATTCTGTATCCGCTTCTTTTCGCTTTTTTCCGATACGTTCTGCAGCTCAAGTTTAAGGGCTTCGAGCTGTTTTAAATCATTTACATGCTCTGTGGAAACCGGTATGCTGTATATCGTGTATTTTCCTTCTGACAGCTTTGCGAACGCGGCCAGGTCGTCCCTGGATTTTACAGAAAGATACCCTTTATATGCGAGCCTTGCCACAAACTGAAGCAGTTTAATCTGCAGCATGTTTGCTGCATATACCATCTGCGTAATACTGCCGGAACTGTTTCTGACACTCATCATCATATGTTCAAATTCTCTGTCCGTATCCATTTAGCTTTCCTCCACGTCCTTGTTTCTGTTCTTTTTCTTCATGCGCCTTATTTTTTCCATCATATCGATGGAAATACCCGGGTGTATGAATTCCTCCATCTCTGACGGTGTAACCCCCTCCTCAGCCAGGCTTAGCACATAGCTTATCTGCTCTGACTTATATCCTTCTTCTTTAAGCAGACTTATATATTCCGCTATGTCATTTTTCTGTCTGCGGTTAAGTCTCTTGCGTTTAAATGATGCTGTTTTTTCATCTTCACGCTTTACGTCAGCTGCGGCCGTTTGCTGTACTCCTGCATACGGCATGGTCACAGCTCCCTGCGGCGGCTTTATGTCGACAAACATGTCGCTGAGCTCACCTGTTTTCTTTTCAACTGTCATAATGCTCTCACCCAGCGTATTAATCTTTGCCTGTACTGCATCCGCAAGCTTTGACATATCCTTAAGTGTATTGTTGCCTTTGCCTATAATCACACCGCATGCTTTCTGATATCTTATTTTTCTCAGATAGCCTGCAACATCAGTTTTTCTGTTATCAATTACCTCCTGAACATCCTTGACGGATATCTTGTCACATGCACACAGGTAAATTTCCCTTAACACATTTAAATTGGTTCCATTCTGCAGTGCAATATTCGTATAATCTGCACTCATGAAGTTTTCACCCTTCAGGAGCTCCATCAGGCAGTTAATTGCCTTGTCATTTTCCATTTTTATCACCTCTCCTTCAGGTACCGGAATCCGGCACCTTTAAACGCAAATGAATTAGTTTCCATATGCCTTGCACCTGTTATATTTTTATTTGGTGTAATTTCAGCGGTTTTCTTATTTCATTTGTTTCTGTTCTGTCACTTCTTAGATTAATATCAGCGACTCTGTCCGCATATTTAAGCTGTGACTGGGGCATTGATCCTTTCTCGTAAAAAGAATAAATCTCATCACTTCCGGCCGCTGCAATTATGTGGTCATACAGTGGAATGCCAAGAAGCTCACCTGCCTTTGACATAACATCTGTCACATGTATATCCTCAAGCGAAGGCTGTGATGAGCCACCCGGATGGTTGTGAAGGATTATAAAGCCATTGGCATTTGACAATATTGCCGTCTTCATTATTTCCCTGGGTGATGCAATAGCTTTGTCGACTGCACCCATTGAGCATATGCACATATTTACCGGATTAAGCTTTGCATTAAGACATATGACGCACATTACTTCACGGTCGTATTCCCTTAATATGTCTGATACAAATCCTACAACCTGTTCCGGTCTTTTAAGCTGTGTATCAGATATAAGTGTTTTTTCCTTCACCAGACGTATGCCAACCTGGTCTAATACATATACTGTATGCTTTAGCTGTAGCATCATACACATATACCATTAACTTGTCTTTCTTTAATGGCGAAATTTTAACCACTTCCGTAAACGGAAATCTATGCGCAAATTCTGTCAATTTCCAAGTTGAACGAAATTCTTTTGTATGTGCTATACTTCCACTTGCTCCCACTACAATAATATCCTCATTACACAAAATCTCTGGCAATCGTCCTGCTCTCATATTAATCACTCTCCAAATCTCAGTTTAATTATGCAATTCGATGTTAAAATCCTAACTCTATTGATAATTGACATGGTTCGTTTATCTTATTTTCTTCTGTCCAATCATAACATCTAGGGTATTTTGCTTCCGTAAATGAATTTATACTAACTGTTGCGAGACGATTATATAACATATCTTCTGCGATTTTAATAACCCAACTATGTGCACTTAAATAACCATCGTAATTACAAGGAAAACGCTTGTATTTATAATCTGGATGATAGAGACTTGAACAGCTTGCTTCGATAAAATCATAACTTCTTCCTATTGAAATAAATATTTCTCCTCCATATGTACCATTAACAGCCTTTGTCAACATTTTTTTCGGCTTTTTTGCATTAAAAGATTTTATTTTCATAATTATCTTAATTTCCTTTCCTATATATGCAATAATCTTCATTTCTACTTATTATTGTACTAAGTACTTAGTTGAATTAAAAAAATCCAAATCAGTTAAAATTTAGCTCTTTCATTCTTTCATGAATTAAAGTAATACCTATGGAATCATAGTTACCATGAATCGTAACTGTTTCGGTAAGGATGTCAAACAATATATCATGTTCCCATTCAACCATGTCATTTTCTACTTCTACAGAAGACGGATATACATATTGGTTTTCTATGTGAATCGGAGCATATCTATATGAATCTTCATCTTTATAAATTAAATAAAGACCATATTTTTCAAAAAGTATTTTTTCTGTTTTTGTTGGATTTTCATTAATATATTTCATCGGCTATTCCCCCCCTAATTCCTTATTTTTTACAAATCCCAAATAACTTTTGTTTTTCCATTTTCATCAATAAAAATTTTTTTACCACTGGGGGTATGTACACATATACCCTTATGTGAAGAACTTATTTTGCCAATCTTTAAGCCTCTTTTACCTGTCTTATTTTTACTCATTGTCGCTACCTCCGTGTACCGGATTCCTATCTTCTACATCTCACACTTCCACCAGCATCTATATCACCTGATACGTTACCACAAGTTACAGAACCACCTGCGTATATATCTCCTTTGACATCTCCACTGACTTCACAACTGCCACCACAATTAATACTTCCTGAATTGCCGTGAACTTCTACTGATCCACCACAATCAATTTTGTTTACATCTCCTTCGATGGTTACTTTAATGTCACCGCTATTACACTCTTGAATTGTTTTACCATCTACAATAACCTTTCCATTGTTGATGACAACATTAGTTCCTGAACATGTGATTGTTTTACCATTAATAGTTATTCTGTTCATTTTTACCTCCTTAGTTTTTCGTAAGAAACCCCTTTCCTGCCGGTTGTTTTTTTCTTTATGCGCCATGAATATACTCATTCCAAGTCCTGCTACTGCTATAGAATGTGATCATTCATTAGCAATTTGTCGATGAACGCATTACCGGAAAACAATACATTCCAATAATTTTGACATACTTATGCCTATATAATACAGCATTAATTAAACTGATCTCATTGTCCGTTATTGAGTCTGAATTACAGGAAATCTTATTACATAAAGATGCTATATTATCATCAGTACAATTAGCCTCAATTACACGATATTCATTTTCTCTATATTGCATCGCCTTTTTTAAACTATTCGTATTGTGTAATCTAATATCTTCTGACAACGACTTGATCCAATAAATAAGTTTTTTCTGTTCAGCCACATTCATATTTGCAATATCAAATGAAGACTTGATTGGATAATATTTTTTATACATTTTTGAATTGAACATATTTCTTATATCTCCTTATCTGATTTTTTTATAAAGTTGTAATTTCAAAACTACTCATTTTTTTCTTTATGCGCCATGAATATTTTAATCATTCCGAGCCCTACTACTGCTATAATTACAAATATCATCAATTCATATGATTTAGTTAAAAGCATTGTCAACAGCGGCAGAAAAAGCTCCATAAACAATGAAAAAAATAAGTCTTCAAAATCTATGCGTTTTGTTATTACTCCAACAACAAAACTAATAAGAAATATTGAAATTGCTATTGTTCCTGATAGTGCAGATACAGACATATTTATTGCATTATACCCTATATGATATGTAAAATCTGAAGCACAGATAAAAGCTGTCCCTATAAGCAGATACTTATTTTCCAGTTTCTTTGGTACCTGTGACATGAACACATAAGCAATCTCAATTATCATTGCCAAATAAAATATCACTTCTCTCATTCAAAATCTCCTCTCCTCATCATCCGGTACAACAGGGCTTTTGATGGATACTGTTCATCTGTCTTTATCCCTGATTTCTTAAGCTCATCCAATGCAGTCTGTGGACTGACACATTCATCAATGAGTTTCTGCCTTAAGAATTTATACATTTCGCCATTTTTATCGAATATTCTTTCCTTGCGGCCCCTGTTATTCATTGATATTTCATACTGCTTCTGCGCATATTGGGCATCATAAACACCATCCTCATTTGTTCCACGGCGTATTTCCCGGTATATCGTTGAATACTCAAACTTCATCCTTTCTGCAACTTCCATAATTGTAATGCTTTTATTATTTTTAAGTATTTCCTGTATCTGACAGCGGTTTTCATATGCTATTGTCTTATATTTCCTGCTTATGTACATGTTTTACCTCCTTCTCATTCCCGGTACCGGAATCCGGTACCTCAAGAAAATCCATCATGTCAATCTGTCCTTCAATGCTGTCTGACGGCACTCTTCCTGCTGGAGCCCGGTTCTGTGGTTTATGAATTTTTCCGGAACTTCCTGTTATTAGCTCCCCAACAGACAGGGGGCTCTTTGTGTATTCTATAATCAGATGCAGCGCCTTTTTCCTGTAACGCTCAAATGTGGTCGGTGACATATCAAATTGTTGTCTTACTGCTTCATACAAGTCATTTTCGACGTATAACTGACTCAGCAGCGTATAATAAGGGTCGTCCAGTGCCAGATAACAGGCCCATACACGATTAACCACATCCTCCTGATTCGACAGCTCTGTGAGCATCGTTAAAAGCTCTTTACGTCTTATTTCTCTGTCTTTTTCAAGTTTAATTATAAGATCGGATAGGTCTTTCTTTTTTCCACCTTTAGGGCCGGGCAACAGGCTGTTATGAGCAGCTGAGATGCTTTTTTCGGCTATAAGCTCATCCATAAACACCCCCATGTCACTCCGGCTTACCTCGCGGAAAAGAAGAACCATCTTTTTATTAATGTCATTAAGCATTTTTTCGCGGTTAGACAGTATTTTTTTTATTCTGTCTTCTGTAATTATTACACTCATTTATTCACCCTTTTTCCATATGCGCGGCAGATATAAAAATCTGCCGCAAAGGTTTTATGATGGCTGCCATTTCTGGCAGCAAAGATACTTTCTTCATTTGATGCCACGCACAGCCGTGCCGGTTATGGCACGGCCTGCGGAAAGTATCATTATTCTTCCATATCTTCAGTATTCCCAACATCCGGACCTTCTCCGTACTCTCTTGCACATCTTTTTGAATCAGGATAGGGATACATACATGCCCCTCCCGATACCGGACATTCAAATCCGTGATATTCATCTGTTTCTATTGCATACGAACATCCCATATTATTTTTCCTCCTTAGCCAATTTTTCTAATCCCTGCACTATATACTCCTGCCTTTTTAATACTTTAACCGGAACATCTGCACCGGCCTCTGCACGCTGTCTAATCATTTTCAGCCGCTCTCTTTGTTCTGTAAGGTAAAAAGCCAGGTCATACATAACTTCCAGACTCTTTTTGAATTCAGCTTCATCCTCATCGAATACATTTTCCTCATCCTCTTCTGACATGATTTCCTCGTCTATGTCCATATCAATGTTGTTAAATGCATACTGGCCAGTCATGCCCTGTTCTTCCTCCTGCATCCTTTCATATCTGTCTGAACCTGTAACACCATCCACAAGGTCAAGGAATTCTGTCCATGACAGTCTGTCCGAGTTACACAATATGATGCCCTTTGGCGAGCAGTCGTATGATATTCCTGCCTCACATCCGCCACTGTATGATTTTGCGAAATGAGACATAAGGTATTCTCTCAGCTCTTTGGATGAATTAAACTGCCGGTCTGCGTCCTTTAAAAACAGATCATAAAAAATTCTGACCTGTCTTGGTTCCGGCTCTCTTTTAGGTTTGGAAGCTTCCTTATGCGCTTCTATCTCCCTCATGGTTGTCTTTCCGTCCATTATCAATTCTTCCTGCTTTTCTTCAGGAAGTGAGGCCAGTGCCAGCGCAGCGCTTTTATTTATATGTCCCTTTTCCAGAGCCTCTCTTCCTTTATCACCAAGATTTTTTGAAATATTTACATAATCGCCAACTGTCGTTTTTCCCATATTCAGAATGCGGGCTATTTTTTCAACCGTCTTACCTCCATGCACATGCTTAAACTCGTCAGGATATTTATCAAGCAGATATTTGATGCGTTCTATTTCATGCAGCTTTTCTGCATCTGTCTTTGGGATGAAGCCATTAGTCGCATAAAGCTGGAACTCTGCCTGCACATCATCAACATGCTCTACCTTGCATGGAAGGAACTCAAACTCCTTAAGTCCTTCATGCTCTACCAGATACCTGCAGGCAAGTCTTCTGTGATGACCTGCAATGATTTCATATGTGTCAGTTCCGCTTTTTCGGACCAGTAAATCCTGAAGAACCCTGCCGGCCGATTTAATCAGCTCTGCAAAAGCAGCTATATCATCCTCTGTTGCACTTTTACGATACTGGTCTGTATTGTCAATGAGCTTGGTGTAATGTATCCATTTGGTCTCACTGCGTGGTCTGTTGTCAGTTTTCTTTACGTCACTGTTAAATACAGCTCCGAATTTAGCCATGGAACTCACCTGCTTTCTCGCTTAAAATCTCATTTGCAAGCTCCAGATAATCATCTGCTACCGGATTACTTTTTCTATGTCTTGCAACAGGCTTGTAGAGCAACAGGGCATTATCGACTGCTGACGAAGCACTTACACATGTTGTAAGAAATGGATAATCATGTCTGCCAACAAGGTCCTCATAAATCTCTCTCTGTGCCCTTCTGTTTGAATTCACCATAGTTGCAAACACCTTCCATGCCGGTGAACATACAGGCTCCATTAACTCACCATCTTGAACCGGATATATATATCTAAGTCCATTTATCTTTTCATCTACAACTGATAAATTATCACGACAGAATTTATTCAGGCATACCGGAGTAAGCACCAAATCAGCTGCGCAAATACATGTAATAGTCAGCTGCTCAAAGGCAGGCCTCGTATCAATAAGGCATATATCATATCTATCTGCCACGGTATCCAGTGCCTTTTTTATTACATCAATCTGTGATGCATCATCTTCCTCCAGTTCTGTGCTGCCCGGTATTATATCAATATTGCCATACCTGGTTCTATAAATGCTTCTCTTTACGTGTGCCGGATTCCGGTACACATCTTTGATTGACCGTTCTGTCTTTCTTGGTAAAAAGAATGGCGTTGCATTTGCCTGTGGATCCGCATCCACAACAAGAATCTTCTTTCCAAGCTGCATAAAAGAATATGCAAGATTTACTGTTGTAGTTGTCTTTCCTACTCCACCTTTTAAATTGCTGATAGTTATTTTGTACATCATAAAACCTCTTTTCTGCTGTTTTCACAGCTATAAAACCTTTTAATAAACAGTTCTGTTGAGTTCATCCGGTAATTGCTAAGGCAGATTATCCAAATCAAGTTCCAACAAATATTTAAGTCTCTCACTTGACTTGTTGTCTGCTTTCACTGCTATATTTTTTCCATTCACATAATGTCTAGAGAAATTTCCTTCTCCATCGTACCCACACAGAATTTCATCTACATGTTCTCTACAATTCCATACACGTATCCACGTTCCACAAGCCTGTGACGATATTTCTATCTTTTCGTTTTTAAGCCACTCACAGCCTTCAAATTTTGAATAAACAAGCTCTTTCATTTTTGGCAGTTCAATGTAACTTACATTCTGCGCACGTCTGAAAATTTCTTTTTTGCCAATATACTCGTAAATATTCTTTGCCATAAGTGGCTCCTTTCTCTGAAAATCGTAACTGATTTACAGTTTTACTTATTTTTTCTGATTAACTTACTGTCATCAAACCATTTAATACTGCTTCCTGCGAACTCCGTCTTTGGAATATACACACTAGCTGTTGATGTGAACAATTTGTCGCTTTTTTTAAAGTATGCCGTTGATGTTGTGTTCATTTTGCGTCCTCACTTTCTTATAAATGTTAGTAAATCAACTTTTGGCACATTACACCGTGTTTTATTGCATACCCACTGCGTTTTTTGTTACAATGTGTGTGCGGTGAATGTGTGTGTTTTAACATAGTGCCTATAGCGAATGCCACTTTGTATTACACCCCATTCTTTACAACTAAAAAACGCGGTAGAGTTAATTTCTTAACTCTACCGCGAGCGGTGTAGAATGCATAAGGATTAACTCTTTATGCATTTAATATAATACTTTACGAATCATCATAATGACCTTTACATGAAACAATATAAATTATCTCATCTTTTTCATAATAAACAATTCGATTAGTGTCATCAATGCGTCTGCTCCACATACCACTAAGATTTTCCTTTAATGGTTCCGGTTTACCTATACCCTCAAATGTACTTCGCTGAATATCCTTGATAAGTCCATTAATTCTTTTCAGTGTTTTCTTATCCTGCGTCTGCCAGTATAAATAATCGCTCCATGCCCTATCTTCCCATAGTAACCTCATTAGTCCTCCTCTATCAAATCATGCTCTGCGAAGTGAGCTTTGCCATCCTTAATATCGCGCACGATATTTTCCAAATAACGGATATTGCTATCAGAATAAAACGGATCTACCGATACCTCAAAAGGAATACGCTTTTCTCTGCCTACTTTTTTTGCAAAAACGGTGAACGCTGCACTCATAGAAAGACCTAATTCCGAACACACCTGTTCCATGCTTTTTTTTACATCTGCATCCAATTTAAAATTAACATTAACTGACTGTGACA
>OGNQ01000028.1_pt1 | contig 122045 bp, 96 predicted proteins | sample 1573481 | NCBI WGS metagenome assembly OGNQ01 (sample SAMEA2581920, study PRJEB24529) | metagenome | biome: Human gut stool | place: China | collected 2011 | reverse complement strand
AGTATGATTGTGCCTTTGTGGATAATGAAATGCCTTATGGCAGAGTCCCGCAGGGGCATCCGGTGATTGTGAATTATTTCTATCACGAGGAAATCCGAGGGACAGAAAATACCGGAAAAAGAAACCGTTAAACAGAAATTGACCGCACTCTTTGAATGAGGAAAACTCCTCGTCCGAAGGGCAAGAATGTGCAGCCGAGAAGACTTACCGTTTTAATATCTGAATATAGCTTGAAACCGATAACGGACATCAGTTTACGTTCTGAAAAGCCGGTAAAATCAAAGATTCTTGATGATTTTGAGAAAATTAGAAATTTCGTTCAGAGGCTTCTCCTAAGGGTTAGTTGTGAGTTCGATTCTCGCAGGGGGTGCCAAAAAATAAAAGCCGCTCGTCGTTCAATATGATGTGCGGCTTTATTCTTTTACAGTTTGTTGCTTCCCCTATTCGATAAGTTAATTTGTTACCCTGTTTATCTCTGACATTAATAAAAAGTACAAGAAAACTATCACAAATGCGTATCAAAATACTTGACAAAGGAATATATCAGAGCTATAATTAAATCAGATTATTTATTCATTACGGTAATTCCGTTTGTTATATCAACAAAATTTCCCTTGTATATCACTATATCTAACATACGTTATATTGAAACGTCCGACAGAATTGCAGATTATATTACAACAGTATTGTACACTTACTGTATCGGACGGCAAGAAAATTTATCACAAAAAAGAAATTATTAGGAGATTGTCGGTATGAACATAAAAAAACTTTTAAAACCTCTGACAGCATCGTTTCTTGCTCTCATCATCTCCGGCTGTTCATCAGCCCCTGAAGCTATATCGGGCGGGCTTGTCAGTGCAGACTTTGAGATCTCGCAAAGCACCGATATATCGGCATCGCAAAATGATCGTTCCGAAGAAGATTTAACGCCCGAGGAAAGATCCGCAAAAGCACGTGAAAAGCTCATTTCACTCGGAAACGGAAACGTGTTATGTGACGTAGATGACAACGTTGACACTGTTGAATATAACGGCGGTGTAATGGAATTGCCTTGCAATATATACCATAGCTGTAAATCTGAACAAGGGTTCACAGAAGCATCAACAGGATGCCTTATAGCAATAAATGGCATACTTCAGAAAATATCATACGGCGAACAAAAAGATCAATATATGTATGTTCAGTCCTATGAAAAGGATGATTTCGTAAAGGAAAACGAACATTACGCTGCATACAAAAAAGTCACCTTCAGCTTTGAGCCGCAGATAAACGAAAAGGATAAGGACCTGACAATGCTGCAGCTTACAATTATCACGGTAGACAACCCGCTTTTCAGACTTCAGCCTGAATATCCTGTGGGCTTTTTGATGCATCGGGCAGCTACAAGCCATGTGCTTAAATTGTCGCTTAATTCACCGATAGCCAATTACACCAAGGATGAAATTTCAGAGAGCGGTATTACCGAGCTGGATTTAACCGATGAGGTTATAGAAAAATACTCGGAAATGGCTAATATCGCCCCAAAAGCCATAACTGAAAATACACGCCCCTTTGCAAATGTCGATTCCGAATATCATTCACATTTTAATTTTGATGAAAACGGAAAGCTTGATCTGGGTTTTATCACATCGGTAAGTGAAGACGGTGAATTTGACTATGAAATGTCTTCACAGGGCAGATACCTTGTTTCTATGTTCGTAAACGGCACTCCCCACGCTTTTCCTGACGGAAGTATTTATAAAAGCATAGATATGAAACCGGGAAAGCTGTATGTGTATGAAGCACAGGATTTTTCAGAAATACTGGGTGAGTGTGACACGATAGTCTTTTTACCTGTCGCCTGCCTGCGTGACGACGGAAAATGCATAATGAGTCATACTGTTCAGTCTGAAGCTATATGGCCAAAGGATAGGGCGTAACCAAAATTACGGATGATCAAGCACTGACAGTTAAGGCAACACACTTTCAGCAGAAGAAAGCATACAGTACATTATAAAATTGCACTGTATGCTTTAAGGCAATACCGCATAATTATTGTCGAGCGATTGCTTAGTCAGATTTTTCGTCAGATTGTATAAATTGAGTGCGGGCAGGCTGACGCCTGTCAAACAAAATTTGTGCAAGATGACGGAAAATATGCAAGCAAGCGTGCGGCAAAGGCGATAGCCGTTAATTGTGCGGTATTGCCTTAAATTTAACAAATGAGGGAAAATAATGGAACTTAAATTAGAAGGTATCACAAAATCCTACACAAAGGGTAAAAAACGCAAAAACGCTCTTGAAGACTTTACTCTCACTCTTACCGAGGGAGTATACGGACTTCTCGGACCCAACGGTGCGGGAAAATCAACGCTGATAAATATTATCACGGGGATAATCGGCAGGGACAGCGGCAGTATATCCTTTACCGACGGTAATGACAACAGCTTTTTGTCGCATCTCGGCTTTATGCCGCAAGGTATGGACTTTTATCGCAACTTTACCGCAAAGGACTACATAAAGTACATAATGGCACTGAAAAAATACTCTCCCGATAATGCAGACGAGTACGCTTTGACAACGCTCGGCAAAGTAAATCTCCGTGCAGATGCCGACAAGAAAATCGGCGCTTTTTCAGGCGGAATGAAGCAAAGGCTCGGCATAGCACAGGCTATAGTCGGAGAACCGAAGGTGCTTATATTTGACGAGCCAACTGCCGGACTTGACGCAAAGGAGCGTATACGCTTCAGAAATGTTATAAGCTCTCTTGCCGCAGACAAAATAGTAATACTTGCAACTCATATCGTGACCGATATTGCGTATGTAGCAAAAACTGTCGTGCTTATGAACGACGGCAGGATAATAAAAACAGGAACGCAGGAGGAGCTTTGCTCCGATATTTCAGACAAGGTATGGGAGATAACCGCACAGAGTGACAAAGTAATGGACTATATGAACCGTATGCGTGTATCAAACGCAGTGTCTGACGGCAATAAGTATACCCTGAGAATAGTATCCGATGAATATCCCGAAAACGACGCTGTTTCAGTACCGCCTACACTTGAGGACGTATGTATATATTATTTCGGAGATATGTGATATGAAACTGTTTAAATATGAACTGAAAAAGAATATACTGCGGCTTCCCGTTCTGCTGCTGTTTGCGGCTCTTATACTTGTAAGCCTGTACAAGCACAATGAAACCGTTCAATTATACGGCACACAGGATTATCTTGCCGACGGTCTTATGCACAATATATATCAGGCGTACAAAGGTGAGATCACCGATGAAAAAATACAGCGGATAGCCGCATACAGAAATGAAATGTCGGCTATTGTAAGCTCATCGGATTTCGACTATCCGACTACGCCCGATGACAGATATTATACCGGCTTTGCATTCGGAGATAACGGGTCGTCGGAAAAAGTTATCGAAGAAATGAAATATGCGATAGAATACATAAACAATATCATTGTGCTGAGAGAGAAAACACAGACCGCAATTGCATTTTACGAGGGTAAAAATGACTACAAGGTGAGAGAGGCTCAGCAGATTGAACGCCTGTACGGAAACCGTCATATAGACGTATACGGCAATTATGATACTTATGCCCTTTACTTTGACTATGAGTTTTCTACCTTTATTTCGATGATTATGGTGCTGTTTGTATTTGCTCCCTCGTTTTCAAAACAAAAGGCTATCAGCGATGACAAGATAATATGCGCCTGTGGAAAGGTCAAAAGCGTATTTTTTGCAAAGCATTTGTGTATGTACGCATTTTGTGCCGCCATTACGGTGATAATGACATTTACGGATATTTTATCCTTCGGATGTCGGTACGGCATTGAATTTTTGGAGCAGCCGATATATGCGATACACAGCTTTACTTATGCGCCGCTTGACATAAGCATATTTACCGCAATACTTATTACGGCGTTTATGAGATTTCTGCTTACTGTGCTTATCGGTGAAATTGTACTGCTCATATCCTCAACCCAGAAAAACATCGGCATTTCCTACGCCCTGAGCTTTTGCGCAATAGGTGCGCTTATCTATCTGCACGGCTCTGTGCCATCACAATTCTCTCCTTTTTCTATGATATGTATGAGTAACTTTTTCACCGATGCGGAATTTGTTAATGTGCTGGGCTTCCCTGTGCTTAACATAATTTTCCTGCCGATACTTACAATACTTCTTTGCGTTACAGTAAATATTATTTGCTTTGCTGTCGCCTGTCCGCAACGTGCGATACGGCTTACTCGGAAAGCGAGGAGTAATGCTATATGAAAATATTTGTATATGAGATGAAAAAGATACTGGTAAAACAGTACGCAATAATAATTCTGGCAGCTGTAGTAATAGTAAGACTGCTATCTTCTCTGCCGCTTGCAAAGCAGACATACGGATTTGACTCTGCCACAGAGCGAGAGAAATATTTTGAGATAATCTCTCCGTTTATAGGAGCAGTGACCGAAGAAAAAACTGAACGTGCAGACGAGCTTGAAAATCAGCTGAAAACGGCAAGTCAACAATACGATAAGCTGATTGATCAGCGTCTGGAACACAAAATATCGGATATTGAATATTACGAGCAGATGAAGCTGTACGAACCTACGCTCAATATCAAAAAACAGATTGAAAAAACTGTCGAACAGGTACGGCAGGCACAAGAACGCCAATGCGACATTCTGCCTGTAAGCTATATCCCCATAATATGTGATGCGTCGGCCGATTACCTTTTTGTGCTTGCAATCTGTCTTATATGCAGTCTGAGTGTAATCACAGAGTATACAAGCAAGACAAGATATATCCTGTGTACTACTCCCGCAGGACAGTCACGCAGTATGGCGGCAAAAACGGCAGTTCTGCTGTTAGCGGTCGCAATGGCATCGGTTTTACTCTCGGCGGTTGAGGGATACTGCCTTTCAAAACAGCTTCCCTTGGAATACTGGGCGTATTCCGCAAAAGGTATAGTGATAATGACGAATTGTACGGCGGAGCTTTCTATAGGCAGTCTGTTTATTCAGACCCAGCTTATCAAACTGGTGGGAAGCATTTTTATCGCTTCGGTTGCAATTCTTATTTCCGAGCTTTTTAAAAGCTATGCCGCAAGCGTATTTTCGCTTGTAACCGTGCAGATAGTTGTCGACTATGTCGGTAACCGCTCAAATCTCAGCTATCTTCTGCCGACAGGGGCTATGCGTGGCTACGGTTATTTTTACGGCGATGTCACGCCGACCGCCGAAAACAATTATATGCAGTTTTCGGGAGTGCCTCTTTGGTATACCGCAGTGCTTATGTGCGGTTTGCTGATTTTTTCGGCGGTGGCTTGTGCAGGTACGATTCTTTCCTGCAATAACCGGCTGAAAAGAAAAATGAAAAAGATACGCAAGGCGGCACTTTTGTCAACTATGTGCATTATCACTTCACTGCTTCTGTCCTCGTGCAGTGTTGCGAATAACCGCTACGACCCCGAAGATACAATGAAGCTTGTAGGCGGCTCATATACCTTGATCGGCGAATATAATATTCCTTTTACAGAAGAACTGAAAACAAGCAAATATGAAATCGTTCTTGAGACCAATCAATCTTCCGGCGGATTTTCAATATCGCTGATTGACCTTTCAAGTAAAGAAAAGCTCGATATTCCGCAGAGCTATTTTTCGGACGAAACTTTCATTCATTGCTTTATAACTGAGCATTACATTTTAGTCGAGTATATCGCCAAAGACGGAACCGAAGCAATGCGGTACTATGACCTGAATGACTTTTCAACACAAACAATCGCTCAGAACACCCGAGGAGTAGAAAAAAATCTGTTCGGACTTACCTTTAAGGACAGCGAAAGCATATTTACGACAAGCTCCTTGGTTTTCACCGATGACAGAGATTTTTTCTTCGTTACCGACAGCGGTTTGTATAAGGTAGGCGTAAATAAAAATGCGTCGCTGATAATAGACGAGCCTGTAACCGAAGGCTTGATTTACGATGCTCACAGCATCTATTTTATCAGCGAAAAGGACAGCATCAAGCGTTACGACCTTTCAACAGGCATTCTCAGCGAAATTGTAAGCGGTGAAAAAATAATCCCACGCTCGCTGTGGGGAGATTACGATTATATTTATTACACAAGCGAGAACGGCGAACAAAAGTTAGCAAAATAACGTTGCAATCATCACAATAAATCCGCCGATTATCCGAATTTGTAAATTTAAATTCAGCTATAACAGCTTCGACAAAACCCCGATTTGCTTTTTGATCGGGGTTTTGCCATACACTCTGATAAAATATACCTTTGCCAAACCTCTCAAAATGTGTTACAATAACATCTGACCATTCATCTAATCAAAAGGAGTTTCTTATGTACAGATACGAATTGCACATGCACACCAAAGAAGGCAGTGCCTGCGCTGTAAGCTTGGTAGAAGATATGATAAAGCAGTATGTAAAAATCGGTTTTTCGGGTGCTGTTGTAACAAACCATTTTATAAGAGGCAACACCTGTGTTTCACGTTCTCTGCCGTGGGAACAGCTTATTATGCAATACAGCAAGGCATACACGAACGGCAGAAGAATCGCCGAAGAGCTTGATTTTGACCTGTTTTTCGGCATTGAAGAAGGCTACGGTAACGGAAAGGAATTTTTAGCATACGGCTTTGAACCCGAATTCCTTTTATCACGCCCGTTTCTGCGCAACGCAGACCTCAGAACATGGGCGGAAGAAATCCACTCAGTCGGTGGATTTATAGCTTACGCTCACCCTTTCCGTGACAGAGATTACATAAAAAATCCAGATGAAGTACCGGATATTTCGATAGTTGACGGAATTGAGGGCTACAACAGAGGAAACCGTGATATTGAAAACGAAAAAGCAATCCGTGTTTTTGGCAACGAAGATACGATTATCACCGCAGGAAGCGATTTGCACAGCACCGACTTTGACAGTGCCTATGGAATTGAAACACAGCACAGGATAAGGAGTAACGAGGAGCTGGTGAAAACGTTGCTTGAGAGGAATTTCAGGGTTTATCTCGGGGGATGAAAACTGTCAGATAGCAGGTCTTACAGTTTTATGCTCTCGTAAAACAAATTAATAATTATGGCAAGTCGTAGAAATACGGCTTGTTTTTATTTTTTTGCCATTCTTTTGCACATAAATTTCTTCTGCAATATAACAATGTACTGTTTTTGGGACAGGGGCTTGTGTATAATTGCATTATAGATAATTATATACAAAGGCTGTCAGGGAGGGACATGCATGGAAAAGAGTTTACAGGATACAATTGCAAATCTGCTTAAAAGCATCGACGGTTACAGTTCCGCCGAACTCGGAAAAGCCATATCCCGACTTCAAAAAGCACAGACAAAAGCACATAAACGTGAAAAGGAAGAGGAAGAACGTAACCGCATACTTGAGCAGGAAAAAAAAGAACAAGCGTTGCAGGCGGCAAAAAGCGCTCATATCGATCAGGTCACTGCTATGGAACTTCCGCTTGACTGGAGCAACGTTTTTGAAAATGACAGCCGTACCGACGGCATACACACAGACAGTATTCCCGACGGACTTATTTTGTCGCTTTCAAACCTCGGCTACGTCGATATTGAATATATTTCCGCCGTGACCGGTGCAGATATGAAAACGGTAATCTGTACGCTTAAAGGCTCAATATATCAGGATCCGGAATCATGGAACGAATGCTTCTACAAAGGCTGGCAGACTGCCGATGAATATCTTTCGGGCAACCTTAAAATCAAGCTACGGTCGGCGCAAAAAGCAAACGAAAAATATAACGGCTATTTTGAAGAGAATGTCAGAGCTATAAAAAATGTTCTTCCTCCTGCTGTAAGGTGTGACGATATATACGTTGCACCCGGCTCTCCGTGGATCCCTGCAGATATAATCGACAGCTTCATAGAACATCTTTTCGGTGATCCTTTAAGAACTCTTCCCTATACCGTCTATGATGAAAAAAGGCTCCGTGAAAGTTATAAGACTATCCACGATGAATATACCGGCTCGTGGGAAATACCGGAAAAGTCACGTTATATGAACGGCGTTACATCGTTCAACTATGGTACCATTAAACTGAATGCGCTCTATATTCTTGAAAGAACGCTGAATATGAAGTCAGTGACCGTGACCGTTGTAACAGATTGCCCATCAAACAAATCCGGCAAAAAGCGTGTCGTTGACCGTGAGGAAACCATAAATGCAGTCGAACAACAGCAAAAGATGATAAAGGAATTTCAGCGCTGGATATGGAGCGATCCTGCAAGAAAGAAAAGACTTTACGATATTTTCGACGAAAAATATGCCTGTGTTAAACGCAGAAATTTTGACGGTTCTTTTCTGACTTTTCCCGGAATGGACAAGTCGGTCCGGCTTTACCATTATCAGAAAAATGCGGTCGCCAGAATTATCTTTTCTCCAAATACCCTGCTTGCCCACGATGTAGGATCGGGCAAGACCTATATAATGATAGCGGCAGGTCAGGAACTGCGCCGTATGGGACTGTCAAAGAAGAATATGTACGTTGTCCCGAACAATATTGTCGGACAGTGGAGGGACATATTCCTTAAAATGTACCCCAATGCCAATATTCTTTGCATTGAGCCGAAAAACTTCACTCCGTCAAAGCGTGAGCGTGTACTGACAGACATTGCCGGCAATGACTATGACGGCATAATCATTACATACAGTTGTTTTGAAAGCATACCTGTTTCAAAAAAAGAAGCAATAGCCGAGCTCGAAAAAAAGAAAAACGAACTCAAATCCATCATGCGGGAGAAAAGCCGTAACACTTCAAGAATCAGAAAGAAAGTTGAAAACCTTGATAAAGCCATAAATGAACTGTATATTGCTCTTAACGATATGTATGATACTGTATTCTTTGACGATCTCGGAATAACAAGGCTTTTTGTCGATGAAGCGCACAACTTCAAGAATGTTCCGCTTGACACACAGATTGACAAGGTGCTTGGACTGAACAAGACAGGTTCAAAGAAATGCCGTGACATGATGGACAAGGTGCATATCGTGCAGAAAAACAATGACGGCAAGGGCGTTGTCATGGCTACGGGAACGCCTATTACAAACTCGGTGAGCGATGCTTTCGTATTTCAGCAATATCTTCAGAGCGGTGAACTAGGTATGCTTGATTTGCAGACGTTTGACGCATGGGTGGGAATGTTTGCGGAAAGAAAAACCGACTTTGAGATAGATGTTGACACGGGAACTTACCGACTGGCAACAAGACTTTCAAAGTTTCATAATCTGCCCGAACTTACTTCCCTGATCGCATCGTTTGCGGATTTTCACAAGGTGGATATTACCGCAGAAATACCGCAGACGGACGGTTACAGGGATGCTCTTATCTGCAAGACGCCCGAATTTTCGGATTATCTGAAATTGATCTCAGCCCGTGCGGAAGACGTCAGACGGGGTGTTGTTCCACGAGATGAAGACAATATGCTGAAAATCACCACAGACGGACGTAAAGCGGCTCTTGATATGAGGCTTGTCAATAATTTTCTTCCGTTCACCTACGAATCAAAGGTCGCACGCTGTGCAGAAAACGTTTTTGAAATTTATCATAAAACCGAGGCAGGAAAAAGCGCACAGCTGATTTTCTGCGACTCTTCTACTCCGCATAACCATGCTTTCAACATATACGACGAAATAAAAAGGCTGCTTATGGCAATGGGTATACCGGAAAGCAAGATAGCGTATATCCATGATGCGCAAACAGACGCACAGCGAAACACACTTTTCACTGCAGTGCGAAACGGCGATATCCGTATACTGATAGGCTCGACATTCAAGCTGGGGTTGGGTGTTAATATACAGGACAGGCTGATTGCTCTTCATCACATTGATATTCCGTGGCGGCCCGCCGATATGATACAGCGTGAGGGCAGAATTTTAAGGCAGGGCAACTTAAACTCCAAAGTATATATCTACCGTTATATCACAGAGGGGAGCTTTGACGCATACTCATGGCAACTGCTTGAAACAAAACAGCGTTTCATCACTTCTCTGCTGTCCGGAACGCTTACCGACCGTGACAGCACGGATATTGACGGCACTGTTCTTGACTATGCTGAGGTAAAGGCGCTTGCCGTCGGAAACTCGCTGATAAAACAGCGTGTAGAAGCCACAAACAATCTTTCACGCTGTATTCTGTTGCAGAAAAAGCAGATTGAACAGTGTGAAGAAATGAAAAATGAGCTTTCCGAAATTCCGTCAAAACGCCGCACTCTTCTCAGAGCAATAAGCAACTGCATACTTGATGCAAAGCAGTATAAAGCTGATGTTTCATCTCAGCCGCCGCTTTCTGACAGCAAGGCAAAAGCCGAATATGCAAACAGGCGAAAAGCGTTCAGGGAATATCTTGACGAAAATCTCAGAAGCTACATTCTTATGCCGTATGAAAAGGAACTTACGGTATATCACGGCTTTAAGATCATTCTGCCCGCAAATATGAGCGAAATCCACCCTTATGTGTGGCTAAAGAAAAACGGCTCATACCGTGTTGAACTCGGTGATACGGAAATCGGAAACCTTGTGCGTATAGACAATACACTAAGCACTCTTGATGAACTCTGCGAGAAGCTGAACAAACAGCTTGAAGCGCTTGACGACAAGGAAAAAGAACTCAAAAACTCGCTGGCAAACCCGGAAGATTACACAGAAATGATTGAAGAATACAAAGAAGAGGTAAGAATGCTTGACGAAAAGTTAGGAGTAGATAAAAAATGAATAACAATAAAGAAATAAGACTTTCCGATATTCCTCTGATGGATGTAAACCGTATGACGAAAAAGCTCTCGCACGCATATATATCGATAATAAACAACGGTCTGCCGATAAGGACTATGCCGTCTGTCATGCTTTGGGGAGCACCCGGTGTGGGTAAATCTCAGGCGGTACGGCAGATAGCAAAGGAAATAGAGTACGGTACGGGAAAAGAGGTTCACGTCACCGATGTAAGACTGCTGTTGTTCAATCCGATTGACCTGAGAGGTATTCCTACCGCAAACGAGGACAAAACTATTGCGGTATGGCTGAAACCTCAGATTTTCAGAATGGACGAAAGCGATGACGTGATAAACATTCTTTTTCTTGACGAAATATCCGCCGCTCCTCAGTCGGTGCAGGCGGCGGCATATCAGATAACGCTTGACAGGACCGTGGGTGAGCATAAGCTGCCCGATAACTGCATAGTTATCACCGCAGGAAACAGAACTACCGACAAATCGGTGGCGTACAAGATGCCGAAAGCACTTGCCAACCGTCTGTTACATATTGAAGTCGAGGGCAATTTTGTTTCATGGAAAGAATGGGCGATAAAAAGCGGCGTAAACGAAAAAGTAATCGGATTTCTTTCATTCAGGCAGGATTATCTTATGCGTTTTGAAGCGGACAGCAATGACCTTGCTTTTCCTACCCCGCGTTCGTGGGAGATGGTAAGCAATATCTTAAACGGCATAAGCGACAATATTGACGACATGTATCAGCTTATATGCGGTCTTATCGGAACAGGTACGGCTGTGGAGCTAAGGACATGGTGCAATGTTTACAACAGGCTGCCCGATGTTGAAGAAATATTTGACGGCAAAAATCCGCCTGTGCCGAAAGGTACGGACGCACTGTATGCGCTGACTTCTTCAATGACCGTGTACGCCCGTAATCACAAGGAGGATATTAACCGCATAGCAAATTCTATCCGCTATGCCGACCGTATGCCGCCCGACTTTTCCGCAGTGCTGATGAAAGACTATATGTATATAGAAAAGAACTACAAGGAAAAGCTGATGAGAATACCCGAGTTCATACACTGGTTACAGACGAAAGGGAGCTTGATGAATGGTTCTGTCAGATGAAAAAGTCAGAGGATACATAAAACGGCTGCTCTTATCCCGTATGCGTATACTTATAAACAACGGGTTTTACGGGCTGCTCCTTACGCACATCGGATTTGCACTTGATGAAAATATATCTACCGCCGCAACAGACGGTGAGAAGATAATGTTTTCACCGGATTTTCTTGATACGCTGAGCGACAGGGAGCTTGACTTCGTGCTTATGCACGAGATAGTTCATATAGCTTTGCGCCACTATGACCGCATTGGCGGTTTTGACAATGAAAAGTTCAATATTGCCTGCGATATAGTGGTAAACTCGAATATTCTGTTATCCGAAAATATGGATAAAAGCGCAATTACACTCGGCGCATACGGCGAATCGATGCATCTTGCACCTGATGGCTCAGAGGGATATAATTATACCGTTGAGCAGTTATATTCTCTTCTGCCCGTGACTGTTTCCGCCGATGAGAGCGATGAGCAAGGCAATAACAGCGGGAGCAGTGATGGTGACAGTGACAACGGCATCGATGGTAACAGTGATGATGACAACGGCAACGACAGTGACGATGACGATGATAATGATGGTATCGGAAACAGTGATAATCAGGGCAAACCAAAATTTCAAAACGGCAAAAGCAGAAAAAGCGGTAAAAAATCGGGAAAGTCAAACGATTGTGCTGATAAAAACGGTAACTGGGACGACCATTCACATTGGAATGAACATAAAACAGGCAATGAATTATTGAAAGACCTGTGGGTAAAACATATCAAAGACGCAGGCGAGGCAATATCTGTCCGTGACTCGATAACATGTCGTGGTACTCTGCCGATGTTTGCAAAGCGTATATTGAAAGAGCTCCGGCAGCCGCAGACAGACTGGCGGACAATACTGGACGAATTTGTCGAAGAGGAAATAAGCGATTACTCGTTTACACCGCCCGACAGGAGATTTTCCGACAGTCCTTTCTTTCTGCCGGATTTCAACGAAAAGGACGATAAGGTTGAAAAGATACTTTTCATGATAGACACATCGGGTTCAATGTCCGACAAAGAGATAACAGCGGCTTATTCAGAAATCAAGGGGGCGATTGATCAGTTCGGAGGTAAGCTGTCGGGATGGCTGGGATTTTTCGACGCCGATATAATCGAACCCGTACCGTTCAGCGATGAGGACGAATTCCGCAAAATAGAAGCTGCCGGCGGGGGCGGTACGGATTTCGGGATAATCTTTCAATATGTAAAGGAATATATGTCCGACGACCTGCCCGTGAGCATTATTATCCTCACAGACGGTTTTGCACCTTTTCCCGATGAAAGCGCAGCAATGAATATACCGGTGCTGTGGCTTCTCAATAATGAAGAAGTCGAGCCGCCGTGGGGAAAGGTTGCGAGAATAAGGGTGTAGGGTGATATTGAATCGGTCAGGAAATATGTTATAATAAAGCATATACCCAAAATCAAAAAAGGAGAAAATATTAAATGAACGAACAATCAAATAACGTATTAGCCGAAGAATTTCGTTTTTTCATGACGTGGGGAAAATACAGAGATAAGCTCGGATTATCAATCAGCGAGCACGAAGATGTACGTCTTGCTGTTGACAAGGCTTATATTGATATGAGTACACGCACAATAAAAGGATTGAGCCTTGAATTTAAAGGCAACAAAGATTTGAAAAAAGCCTGCAAAACAAGAGAATGGGAAGAAAGAAAAAATGCACTTATTGATGATTGTAAGAAACATCTCACAGATTTGATTGTCAAACTGTTTACTGATTCTAAAGATAAAGACGACACCTGTCAAGAAACAACCAACAAGGATATTGAAATAAATAATATATATACTAAAGATAAAGCAGAAAGAAAAATCGCTGAAAATTTGACTTTTAAATATAAACTGGCGATAATATCAAAATGCTTTCTTGATGAGTATAAAAGCGCAATGAATGAACTGAATCAATCAATATCGCAAGTTTCAAATTCCGATACATATCTGATAGATGTTGATAATATAAAATACGGAAAAGCACAGAAGATAGTAAACATGACGTGCAAGTATCTGATGCTATTCAGTGACGCTTCTGATTATCAAAAAGTATTTCAGCAATGCGAAATGCCATTGGACAGCAAAATTCTTGAATATTATAATAATACAATTGTAACTTCACTGAATAAATCGAAAAACAGTAAAATTCAGAGATGCAATACTGCTTGGAGCAATCTGGAATATGATGAATATGAAGATATACAGAAAAACATCAAAGAATTCTGTGAATCAAACAAAAACACGGATTTAAATTTAACCGGATTTCCGTTGATAGACGAATTTACAATATGGAAAAACCAAATCAACCAAATCAATAAATAACCATTATTTTCTTACCGCCGTACCCTGTACGGCGATTTTCTTTCTATCTATCTATCTTCCACATATCCCCTCAGCCGTCAACTTCTTCTACTTGACATTACAATAAATTCTTGCTACAATATCTTTTATACAATATAACCTGAGGTGAAAAATGAAAAAATTCTTGATACCGCTGTTATGCAGTGCAATACTGCTTTTATGCGGCGGCTGCGACCTAAGCGACAAAGTGAGAATCGGCACGGCGGCTGAGGGCGGAAATTACTACATTTTCGGCAGTGAACTGAATGCTATAGATTCGCTCGAAAGCTACAATATCAATATCAAAAGAACGGCAGGCTCTGCCGCAAATATGCGTCTGCTCTCAGAAAACTATCTTCAGATGGCAGTGGTTCAGACCGACATAATAGACGATGCGTGGAACGGCAGAAACGGCTTTACCGAAGAATACCATGATTTCGGCGCAGTAGCAGGACTGTTCACCGAAAGCTGTCAGATCGCTGTACGCAGTGACAGTGATATAAAAAGCGTTTCGGATCTTAAAGGAAAGACTGTAAGCATCGGTGAAGAAGAATCGGGTACTGCGCATAACGCAAGGCAGATTCTGACTTCATACGGCATTGCCGAGGATATGATAAAGACGGTAAACCTTGATTACAAGGATGCCGCAAGTCAGCTTGAAAACGGCACTATAGACGCATTTTTCTGCACTATCGGTGCACCTAATCCTACTGTAAAATCACTCTGCGACAAGGGTGTTGCACGTCTTGTTTCGCTTGACAGTGATAGAATAAACGACCTTGTAAGCTCCTATGGCTACTACTCTGCCTGCACGATACCGGCAGGCACTTACAAAGATCAGACCGAAGACGTCAAGACTATAGGTGTTACCGCTGTACTGCTTGCAGGAAATTCTTGCCCTAAGGACACAGTGAAAGCGATAACTAAGGCGATTTTCGATAACTCGGAAACCATACAAAACGCACTTCCCGTAAATATCGTAACCGACAGAAAATCAGCTGTCAACGGCATCAATATCCCGTTTCATCCGGGTGCCGCCGAGTATTACGGCGAAAACGGAATAAACGTAGAAACGGAGTAACAAGATGAGCATAGCACTTGATATGTATCAGACAGTAGCAATAGCTGTGCTTGTCCTGATGCTTGGCGCATTTCTGCGCAAAAAGATACATTTCCTTGAAAAGTTCTGCATTCCAGCACCCGTTATAGGCGGTCTGCTGTTTGCGATACTCACCTGCATCCTGCACGGCACGGGTCTTGCAGACGTCAGCTTTGACGATACGCTGAAAGAAGTCTGTATGGTACTGTTCTTCACATCTGTAGGCTTCCAGGCAAACCTTAAAGTCCTCAAAAGCGGCGGAAAGTCGATGATAGTATTTCTGATACTGGTCATACTGCTGATAATCGGACAGAACTTCACCGCACTCGGACTTTCAAATCTGCTCGGACTCGATCCGCTTATCGGTATGTGTACCGGTTCTATACCAATGGTCGGCGGTCACGGTACGGCAGGTGCGTTCGGTCCTGTTCTTGAGGATCTCGGAGTATCGGGAGCCACCACCCTATGTACTGCGGCGGCTACATTCGGACTTGTCGCAGGAAGCCTTATCGGAGGACCTATCGGCAGACGGCTTATAGTAAAGCACAGCCTATTAAAGACAGTCGTACCAGAAGATGACAGCCTGCTTGTCGAAGAAGGCAAGAAGCACGAACGTCACTTCTCTATGTACGCTCCCGCCGTATATCAGCTTGTACTCGCTGTCGGCGCAGGCACGGTAATCTCCTACCTGCTGACTATGACGGGAATGACGTTCCCGATATACATCGGTGCGATGATTGTTGCCGCTCTTATGCGTAATATCGGCGAATACACGGGCAAGATCACCATTCATATGGGCGAAATAAACGACCTCGGCGGTATATGCCTGTCGTTATTTCTCGGAATAGCAATGATAACGCTGAAGCTCTGGCAGCTCGCCGACCTTGCATTACCGCTGATAATCATGCTCGGCGGACAGGTACTGCTGATGTTCCTGTATTCCTATTTTGTCGTATACAGAATTATGGGCAGAGATTATGACTCGGCAGTGCTGACAGCCGGTATGTGCGGCTTCGGTATGGGTGCAACACCAAATGCAATGGCTAATATGCAGGCTATATGTCAAAGGTATGCACCATCTGTAAAGGCGTATCTCCTTGTTCCGCTTATAGGCAGTCTGTTTGCGGATTTTCTCAACAGCATCACCATCACGTTCTTTATAAATATGCTGTAAACCTACGGTAGTTTACTTTTCGGAGGGATTTATATGTTCGGTAAAGATAAAGACAAGCAGAAAAAGAAAAAAGAAAAAATGTATGGTAAAGCAGGACATTCGGAGGAAAACTACAATGTTCTTTATGACAATCTCGCTTTTCCCGAAGTATACGCAATAGAGCAAAAACAAAGCGATACCGAGGAAACAGACGAAGAGCCGGTAAATTACGACAATGTGGCTATTCCCGAAATCAATGTAAAGAAAGATAAGAAATAATTCCGACCGCTCTTAATGAGCGGTTTATTTTTATCCCCTATAATAATTTATCGCATAACCGCCGTATGACAGCCGAAAATAAGACATAAAGCAAAAAACAGTTGCAAATGCGGCGGTAATAGTGTATAATAGAATATGAATATACTGCCTTAATAGTGGTAATTTTCAAATGTGAAAGGAAAATCTATGTTACTTAATATAATGAACAGTCTTGGCGATCAGCGGAGCATTATCATCACTGTATTCGCTTATGCGGTGATCCTGCTTATTGCCATACCGATACATGAATGCGCACACTGCTTTGCGGCATATCTTTTGGGCGATGATACAGGACTTTATTCGGGAAGAATCACGCTGAACCCGATAAGGCACTGGGATCTCTGGGGTACTATAGGTATGCTTACTGTCGGACTAGGCTGGGGCAAGCCCGCACCCGTAAACCCCGTCAGAGCAAGAAAGGTTTCCGCAAGAACGTTCATGGCACTGACTGCGGCGGCAGGACCTTTATCCAATGTTATACTCTCATACATTTTCGTACTTATCGGAAAGCTTGTATGGTTCTTCTTCGGTGCTTCAAATCCCGATGTTGTAGCATATGTTTACTACGCTTTTGATATGGCGGCAAGCATCAACGTTTCGCTTGCAGTGTTCAACCTGCTCCCCATACCGCCCTTGGACGGTTCAAGAATAATGCTCGTATTCTTAAAGGAAAGAACATATTTCAAGCTGATGCAGTACGAACAGTATATAATGATCGCCGTACTCGCTATCTGCTGGACAGGTGTACTTAATGCACCGCTTAACTTCCTTGACAATGCGGTTATGAGCTTTCTTGATTTTACAACCTCTTTTGTTCCGCTCGTACCTCTCGGAGCGTAAGAAATGCAGGAACTGAAATTCAAGCTGGAGGTCTATGAAGGACCGCTCGATCTTATGCTGAGCCTTATCGCAAAGCATAAGCTGAACATTTACGATATAGAAATCTCCCTTCTGCTCGAACAGTTTATGCTGTATCTCGACCGAATGAAGCAGGCCGATATAGAAATAGCGGGCGAATTTCTCGAAATGGCGGCAAGGCTTATCTACATAAAGTCAGCCGCACTTCTGCCAAAGCACGAAGCGGAAGAAATGAAGAAAGAGCTTCAGGGCGTACTGATAGAATACGCTATGTGCAAGCAGATAGCATTACAGCTGCAGAAAAGCTGGGTAGGCGATGATGTATTCGTGCGTCCGCCCGTACAGGTCGAAGAAAACAAGGCATATCTCGGCATACACGAGCCGGACGAGCTTTTTCTGGCAATGTCGAACTTAAACTACAAGGATGCGGTACGAAAAGCCGTGCCTCATGTAAAGCCTGCCATTGCAAAGAGTTTTGTCAGCGTATTCACAAAAATAGTATATGTATTGAAGCGTATAAATGACGGTCATAAGGTTGAAGTAAATTCGTTATATAAGGGTCAGTCCAGATCGGACTGTGTGGCTGTGTTTCTGGCACTTTTAGAGCTGTCGAAGAACAGCCGTATAAAGTTTACCGATGACAACAAATATCTTCACTTTGTGCCTAAGGATAAAATTGAAGAAGAATTCTCTTTCGGAGAACCGGATGAAAGCGAGGCGGCGGATAATTGAATTACAATGAATCAATCTGTATAATAGAAGCTCTGCTGTTCGCATCGGGCGAACCGATTTCGCTTGACCGACTGAGCGAAGCAAGCGGCATCGAGCCGGAAACGGTGGTAAAGCTGATTGACAGGCTAGAAAGGAAATACAACGTATCCGACAGTGCAATAAGGGTGCTAAGGCTCGAAAACTCGTATCAGCTTTCAACAAGAGAAGAATATGCACCTTATATAAAGCGTGCAATGGAAAACAAGCGTCAGGCAAGGCTTTCCCCTGCGGCACTTGAGGTACTGGCTGTAGTAGCTTATAATCAGCCCGTCACTAAAGCGTTTGTCGAGCAGGTCAGAGGCACTGACAGCTCCGGTGTTATAAACACGCTGGTAGAACGTGAACTGCTGTATGAGGCAGGCAGACTTGAACTGCCCGGCAGACCTATTACATACAAGACAACGGACAACTTCCTTCGCTGTTTCAAGCTTGAAAGTCTGGCACAGCTGCCAAGCCTTCCCGATGAAGACGGACAGTTAAACCTGAATGAGATCGGCTCATTACAGCAAGACGGCGATTTTATTCCGGATGACAGCTTTGAGGAATAATCCGATCACTCCTGCGGATACTCTTATCGGAGTACCGTCCGCACGCCAAACCGAAACGGAGGGCTTATGGGCTGGCTTATTTTCATAGATATATTGCTCATCATCGTACTTGCTCTCATGCTGTCGGTAACAGTCAACGTACATCTGAACGATGAAACGAGAATAAAAATCAGATACGCAGGCATAACGATATTCTCTGTTTCTCCCGAAGACGAAAAACATAAAAAGCAAAAGAAAAACAAGGAAAAACAAAAGAAATCGCCGGACGATAAAAGCGATAACATTTCTGCGGATAACAAAAAACCGGTGCAGAATACCGAAAACACTGCCGATAAAGCAAACGACAGCAGTGATATATCCAAAGAAAGCAAGAAAACGCATAAAGTCGAAAAAAAAGCAGATAACAACGGCAACAACGGTCTTTTATCAAAACTCGGGCTGAGCGGCGACATCGGCGAAACGATTGAATTTGTAAAACAGCTTGTGGAATCTGCTTCAAAACCGATAAAGAGGCTTATAAGCCATATCCGTGTAAGTAACTTTTATCTGTTTATAACGGCAAGCGGAGAAGATGCGGCGCAGGCGGCGATGAATTACGGAAAAATAAACTGGCTTGTGCACACGGCTTTAGCGGTGCTTTACAATACCGTTAAGCTGGATGTGAAAAAGATAGATATCACCGCAGACTTTACATCGGGCAAAACGGAGTACGAGCTTTCGTGCAAAGTGAAACTGAGGCTCGGAACAGCCATAGGCTGTGTCTTATGGTTTTTATTCAGAACAGCAAAATTATATTTGAAGATAAATTCAAAGAATGTAAATAAAACTGCAACGGCTGAAAGCAATACAAAGCCAAAAGCAGAGAAAGCGTGAGCTTTCGGAAAGGAAATCAAAATGGCAGAACAGCATCCAATCAACGGACTTATGGGAACTTCTATGGAGAAGATAAGAGAGCTTGTTGACGTTAACACTATAATAGGCGACCCTATCACCTCTCCCGACGGAACAATAATCATTCCCGTTTCGAAAGTCAGCTTCGGCTTTGTCGCAGGCGGTTCAGACCTGCCCACAAAAGCTCCCAAGGAAGTATTTGCAGGCGGAAGCGGCGCAGGCATCACGATAAATCCGCAGGCTTTTATCGTAGTACAGCGTGACGGCGACGTTAAAATGCTTGAGCTTGGTGCAACCGGCAACAGTGCTATTGACGGTATAATCAGCGGCGTACCCGACCTTATTTCCAAGATCAAGGCTATCTTCTCGAAGGATGGCGAAGAAGAATCTGAAGAAAAAACAGAAGAATAAGCAATAACATCTGTCCTTTTCGCATAAGATATACCAAAACTATGCGGAAAGGACAACGTTATGCAAAGAAAGATTCTATCTGTCGCAGCTGCCGTGATTTTTACCGTTACTGCGACTGTGACAGTTTATGCCGAGAGCGCAGAAAAGCTGTGTTATCTTGAAAATACCGATAAAAGCGGAATCGGAGTATCGGCTGTCAGTGCTATTCTTATTGAGGCGGATACGGGAACTGTGCTTTTTTCTAAAAACGAAAAAGAACACAGACAGATAGCAAGCACGACCAAGATAATGACTGCTCTGCTGACCCTTGAGGCAGGAGAACCCGACAAGGAATTCGAGGTAGACCCGACCGCCATAAAGGTCGAAGGGACCTCAATGGGACTTCGGGAAGGCGATATAGTAACACGCAGAGCTTTATGCTACGGTATGCTTTTGCCTTCGGGAAATGATGCGGCAAATGCGGCGGCGGTAAATATATCCGGCAGCAAATCGGCTTTTGCTGTGCTGATGAATAAAAGAGCCGAAGAAATCGGTATGACCGACACGAACTTTATCACCCCGTCGGGACTTGACGCAGACGGTCAGTATTCCTGTGCCTACGATCTCGCCTTGCTTACACGGGAGGCGATGAACAATAAGGACTTTGCAAAAATATGCGGATTGCCAAAAGCAAAGGTTTCTTTCGGCAATCCCAAAAGCGACCGCATACTCGTTAACTCGAACAAACTGCTCACAAGCTATGACGGCTGTATCGGAGTTAAGACAGGGTTTACAGACAGTGCGAGAAGAACTCTTGTAAGCTGTGCCGAGCGTGACGGCGTAAGGCTTATAGCGGTAACGCTTAATGCGCCGAACGACTGGAGCGACCACGCAAAAATGCTGGACTACGGCTTCGAAAAAGTGACGCTTTGTGAAATGAAGTACGACTCATCCGCTCTTTCCTTACCCGTTGTCGGCTCAGAAAAGGAAACGGTCGGAGTTGAATGCGGTGCAGTAAAACTACCGCTGTGTAACGAACAGAAAGACAAAATAACCGCAGAAATATATATGCCGAAATTTATTTATGCAGGACTTGCCGCAGGCGAAAAGGTCGGCGAAATACATTACCTGCTAAACGGAAATACAATAGCAACAGCGCCGCTCCAAACGGCTGAAAGCTGTGTACAAAAAGAACGTAAAACGGATTTTTTTACCGTGATATATAAATTCATTGCAGGACTGCTGACACGCTGATACTGTATGGATACGGAATTTGAAAGGAATACGGAACAATGGAAAAAGTGAGATTACAGAAGATAATAGCAGACAGCGGCTACTGCTCACGCAGAAAAGCCGAAGAATATATCGAACAGGGCTGTGTAAAGGTAAACGGCAGACCGGTCACTCTCGGCGACAAGGCTGATCCCAAGAACGATATTGTAACGGTAAACGGCGAAAAGATAGCTTCATCCGGCACTCAGCTGAGATACATAAAGCTGTATAAGCCGAGAGGCTATGTGACCACTATGGCGGATACGCACGGCAGAAAGATAGTTACCGACCTTCTCGACGATATTGACGAGCGTGTTTATCCCGTAGGCAGACTTGACAAGGATTCTGAGGGACTTCTGATACTCACAAACGACGGTGCGCTTGCAAATGCCGTAATGCACCCGTCACGTCATATAAAGAAGCGCTACCGTGTAACCGTAAGGGGCGAGGTAACAGATGACAAGCTGACAACGCTTGCTTCCGGTGTAAAGATTGACACGGGCGTTACACTTCCCTGCACCGTTGCGGTACTTGCCGAAGAAGAAAACAGGACTGTTCTTGAATTCACGATTGCCGAGGGCAAGAACAGACAGATAAGAAAAATGTGCGAGGCTGTAAAATTACAGATAGTGCGTCTTAAAAGAAACGCTGTCGGAAATATAAAACTTGGTATGCTGAAGCCGGGCGAATGGGCAGACCTTACCGCAGAAGAGTTAAAGGGATTGAAAGCACTCGTTTCGAGCGACAAATCGACCAAAAGAACGGGTAAAAAATGATTACGATACTTAAAAACAACATTATTACCGACAAGCTGGTGTTCGAGGCAAAGGACGGCGATACGCCTGTAGGCTCTGTCGTCTGCACGACAGACGGCGAAACACTGTTTGTCGAAAAGCTCGAAACGCAGTATATAATGCTTGTTGACGGGCTTATGAGAACCGCTATGAACTACGCTTTTAATCACTTTATAAATAAGTGTACCGTAAATATGCAATCCGAAACGGTATGGAATGAACTTTTAAAACGTGGTTTTGTGCAAAACAACGATAATCACATCTCTGACATTGATAATTTTTTCACATCTCATAAAAGTTGCAAAAAATAGCGAATTTCGCTTGTTATTAAAGCAAAAATGAGTTATAATTATACTTGAATATGATGTGCCCAAAGGCATAATTATAAACAGCGGTCGGCTCTTATTTTCAGCAGCTTACCGCTTCACAGAAAAGCGAGAACGGAGGAATTCTGGCAATGAAGAAAACAATTGCTGAAATGGAGCAGACAGCCGCAAGCGAAGCTGCAAACAAGCTCATCTCTCTGTTTGACGAGGACAGCTTTGTCGAGCTTGGCAAATTTGTCGGAGCAAACGGTGAAAAGACAGGCGTTGTAAGCGGTTACGGCTATGTTGACGGAGCAGTCGTATATGCGTACGCTCAGGACACAAGCGTTAACGCAGGTGCGGTAAACACTGCGGCAGCTCTCAAGATCAAGAAGGTTTACGAGCTGGCACTTAAAAACGGTGCTCCTGTTATCGGTATCTTTGACTCAAAGGGCGGAGATATCAAGGAAGGTATGAAGACACTCGGTGCATACGGCGAGATAGCCAAGATGAGTGCGGCACTTTCGGGTGCTGTTCCCCAGATAGCTGTAGTAGACGGCCTTTGCGCAGGCACAGCCGCTATGATAGCTTGTATGGCTGATGTAGTCATTATGACTGAAAAATCAGAGCTGTTCATGACAGCACCTTTTACAGCCGATGATAAGACGGCAGGTGCGGGTACAGCCGAGAATGCCGCAAAGTCAGGTGTGGCGGCTATTCTTGCAAAGGACAGCGATGAAGCTATAGCTAAGGCTAAGCAGTTATTATCCGTTCTCCCTGCGAACAATCTTGAAACAGCAGGAAACGATTATTATATGGAAAACGATGCGGCTGTATCGGCTGATCTCAAGGGCATCGAGCTTATCAGCTCGGTAGCCGACAAGGAAAGCGTTATTGAGCTTTACAAGCAGTTCGGTACATCTGCAGTTACCGCAATAGGAAGCCTTAACTGGAGAACAGCAGGCTTTGTTGCTACAAACAACGGTGCAAAGCTGACAGCAGACGACAGTGCAAAGATTGCACGTTTCGTTACTCTTTGTGACGCTTATTCAATCCCCGTTGTTACATTTGTTGACAGCGAAGGCTTTGAAAAGTCAAGTGCGGCTGAGCTTGCAGGAAGCATCCGTGACAGTGCAAAGCTGGCACAGGCTTACGCTTCCGCTACAACAGCAAAGATTGCAGTTGTAACAGGCAAGGCTTACGGCAGTGCTTATGTTGCACTCGCAAGCACAGCGGCAGGAAGCGACTTTACATTCGCATGGGAAGGTGCGGTTATCGCTCCCACAACTCCCGAAGCGGCAGTTGTATTCTTAAACGGTGTTTCGGAAGACAATGCAAAGCAGGCTCAGGAATATGCAGACAACGAAGCAGACGCATTCACAGCTGCGGCTAACGGCTATGTTGACAGAGTTATCACAGCCGAGGATACAAAGTCCGCACTGACATCTGCAATTGAAGCAACAGCTTCAAAGAGAGTTGTTACTCCTGCTAAAAAGCACGTTAACTTCGTATATTAATCGACATAAGAAAGGATTTTTGTTATGAAAAGATACAATATCACAGTAAACGGTACCGCTTATGATGTAACCGTTGAAGAAACAGACGGCAGTGCAGCACCTGTTGCCGCACCCGCAGCAGCTCCCGCTCCCAAGAAGGCAGCAGCTCCCGCTGCTCCCGCAGGCGCACAGGGCGGCGTTAAGATTAACGCTCCCATGCCCGGTACTATCGTAGACGTTAAGCTCGCAGTAGGCGCTAAGGTTACAAACGGTACAGTAATCGCAGTTCTCGAAGCTATGAAGATGGAAAACGACGTTGTAGCAAGCTGTGACGGTACAATTGCAAGCATCAATGTTACAAAGGGTCAGTCTGTTGAAACAGGCACACTGATTGCAACAATCAATGCGTAACTCTTGATTGAAAGGAATAATAAAGGTTATGGCAAAAGTAGGAATTACCGAAACCGTACTGCGTGACGCTCATCAGTCGCTTATCGCAACCAGAATGACTACAGAGGAAATGCTCCCTATCCTTTCCACAATGGACAAGGTAGGCTATCATTCGGTTGAATGCTGGGGCGGTGCTACATTTGACGCATGCTTACGTTTCTTGAATGAAGACCCCTGGGACAGACTGCGTATATTAAGACGTGAAATGCCTCACACAAAGTTACAGATGCTTTTCAGAGGACAGAATATGCTCGGTTACCGTCACTATGCTGACGATGTACTGGAATATTTCGTTCAGAAGTCTGTAGCAAACGGTATTGATATAATCAGAATTTTCGATGCGCTCAACGATATAAGAAACCTTGAAACAGCCGTTAAGGCTGCAAAGAAGGAGGGCGCACACGCTCAGATAGCTATCTCTTACACACTCGGTGAAGTATTTACAGAACAGTATTACATCGACTACGCAAAGAGAATTGAAGAAGCAGGCGCTGATTCTATCTGCATCAAGGATATGGCGGCTCTGCTTACTCCTTATGAAACAGAAAGACTTGTAAAGGCACTCAAGGGTGCTGTAAATATCCCGATCCAGCTTCACACACACTACACATCAGGACTTGCTTCAATGTGCCTGTTAAAGGGTATCGAATCGGGCGTTGACGTTATAGACACAGCAATGTCACCCTTAGCGCTCGGCACATCGCACGCTCCCACAGAGTCAATGGTTGCCGCATTACAGGGTACAGAGTATGATACAGGACTTGACTTAAAGCTCCTCACAGAGATAAGAGAATACTTTATGACGCTCCGCAAGAAGTACATCGACAGCGGTCTGCTTGACCCCAAGCTCCTTGCAGTTGACGCTAACGCTCTTATATATCAGGTTCCCGGCGGTATGCTTTCAAACCTCCTTTCTCAGCTTAAGCAGGCAGGCAAGTCTGACAAGTTCGAGGAGGTTCTTAAGGAAGTTCCCCGTGTAAGAGCCGACGCAGGCTTCCCTCCCCTTGTTACACCTACATCACAGATTGTTGGTACACAGGCTGTATTCAATGTAATTCTCGGTGAGCGTTACAAGACTGTAACAAAGGAATTCAAGGGTCTTGTAAAGGGCAGCTACGGTAAGACACCTGCTCCCATCGACCCCGAGTTCAGAAAGAAGATTCTCGGTGACGAACAGCCTATCGACTGCCGCCCCGCAGACCTTATCGAGCCTGAGCTTGAAAAGCTGAAGGCTGAATGTGCTAAGTGGTCACAGCAGGACGAGGACGTATTAAGCTACGCTATGTTCGGTCAGGTAGCTGAAAAGTTCTTTGAAAAGCGTAAGGACAAACAGCTTGGCATTGACGCTGAACACGCTGATAAAGCTAACAAGGTAATGCCCGTATAATTTAATTTAACTGCGGCAGGTTGAAATACACCTGCCGTTTTTAATAATCTGAAAAGGACGTAAATATGAACAGACGCAGACGCACAGACGAACCCGTAAAGAATATACACAAAGAAACCGAATATCACACTGTAGTAACCGATGACGGAACGCAGGACGAGGGCTTTAACTGCAAAGCCTGCGGAAAATTCATTACGGTCAGGGATTGCGGAACAAACAACCGTAATCACTGCCCCCACTGCTTATCAAGCATACATCTTGACAATATACCCGGCGACCGCTCAGCCGATTGCGGAGGGATAATGGAGCCTATCAGCATTTATGTCCGTCCCGATGGTGAATGGGCGCTGATACACCGCTGTAAGAAATGCGGTGAGCTTAAAATAAACAGGATTGCCGCAGACGATAACGAATATCTGCTGTTATCGCTTGCCTGCAAGCCGCTTGCAAATCCGCCGTTTCCTCTCAGCGCATTATCGTCCAATTTCGGCAAAGAAGAAAAATAAGCTACAGACACCAAAACGAGCCGTTGCACAAATAAAGTGCAACGGCTCAATTTTATTCACGGCATTGGCTCAATCAAGAACCGCGCCTCCCCATTCAACAACCGTAAAGCCTTTACGAACGATTGGCGTAATTTCGGGCGGCATTATTTCATCACCGCTGTATTCGGCAAATCCGAACCATATACGGTATATGCTGTCAGGCTTTACCGAGAAAGTCAGCGGCATCTGCGTTTGTTCTGTGGTATACTGTCACATTACCATTTGTATCAACCTTTGCATTTTTGTCATAAATGCTCAATAATTCTAATAAATCTTCGTTTACTTTGATACCTTGTTTTATTTTGTATCCGTAAATATCATTAATATTTTTGACATATCTGTCGGTTTCGGGGAGAGAAAATTTAGTATTATTTTCCCCTTTTGTGCGTATACTGCTATTGACATCCGAATCACTTTGTGATATAGTGGTGTTAAAGATAGCTGTATTACTTGTCGTTTCGGACGTTTCCGTGAGGGCTTTGGCATTCGCCGCAGTAACAAGGCTATCTTTTTTTATACTCGAATACATCGTTTGCACACCTAAATCGTGTTTCTTCTGAGAAACATGAGATACAACGGTTGTTTTTCCGTTAATTGTTTTGATAAATCGAATTATCGGTTTCCCATCATATTTTTTCCTGTCTAACTCAATGAAATCTGCTTCTTCAATAATTTTCGGAATAGCTAATATATCATCTTCAGTAATAGCTCGCTGTCCTCTAAGGTTTTCTTTTTTTCATCTCCGTGCGAATTTAATAGTATTTTTCTGATTTCGTTCGAGCTGATAGTAATATTATAGTTTTCTGCATCCACTCCTGTCTCATTAAAAATTCTTTCAGCTAAATCGGTACTTATTGCACCAAAATACATTTTTTTCTTTACAGATAAATACTCACCATCCAGTGACTTTTGAATAAAGTTACGCAACTGATTTTCATTTTCGTAGACTATTATTTGCTTACTGTCCTTCCAGTTTTCTTTTTGATGCTCAGTATACTCTTTTAACGAATATTTCACACCGTTACTCTGTGTATCGGTGTTTTCTTTTGCGTTCGAGATCTCAGCATGATTATTAACCGCCGCCTTCAAGCTTACTCAGCAAAATTTTTGAAACGAAACAGTCAAAAAACGGTCAGTAAAAAACAAACCGCACAACAATGCGGTTCAGGCTGTCGATAAACCCACGCACCGCAAAAATACAGAAAAGCATACCGATGCAAACTAAAAATCTGATAAATAAAAAGAATTTCACACAGCCGTAAAAAACGGCTGTGTGAAAGCATTTTTGCTTACAGCGTCAACCGCTCCTCAACGTACCTTTGTACGCCTGTCGGAGCGGTTTCCTTGTCTGCGCTTGTTTATCAACGGCTACATCGTGTCGGAAAATACTTTTTCGACACGATGAAACCGCACAACAATGCGGTTTAAAAAATCAAATTCTTATACTGCCCGACATATCTTTAAAGTCTTAGCTATAAAGCCTACGGTTTTGCGGTCTAAAGACGCTTTGATAAAACAGCCCTTCATATTTATGAGCTTTCTTTCTGAATAAAAGTCCACGGCAACACCTCGGACGTAACCTCCTTGCCGTTCAGAATATCAACGAGCTTCTGAGCCGCAATTCTGCCTATGTTTCTGTCCTCATAGGAAAGCGATGTTATCGTGACCGGAGAAATACGGCTAAGATTACTGTTGTCAAAGCTGACTACGGCAACGTCCTCAGGAACACGTCTGCCGGCTGAAAGCAGGCACTTAATAAGTCCGAATGCCACCTCATCGTTATAGCATACGACCGCCGTATTATCACCAAGACGATTCAATACCTCCTGCGGATTATTGAAAAGATCCTCCTTTGTTTCGGTAATGTACCAGAACACATTCTCATCGGGGATTATCAGGCCGTTGCGAAACAGCTCCGAAATAAAGCCGGAATACCGCTGATGACCTTGAATATCATCGCTTTTGAAAAAGCCTGCGATTTTTGTGTGACCACGTTCAATAAGATGCCGCACAAGCTCCGCACCGCCCGCCTGATTATCCGCACATACAGAATAAGTGCCGCTGAGCGACGGGTAATATCCGTTGAAAAACACTACCGGTATATCCATTCCTATCAGCTTTTCGTACAGATCGAAATTAGGATTCGGCATAGCTGATTTTGTACCCTCTATCAGTATTCCGTCAACGGGATCCTTGAGTATTTCTTCAAGGATAGCACGCTCATTGCAGACACGGTTGCGTGTTGCAGAAAGAACAGCGGTATACTTGTTTTCGGATAATACATCATTCACTGCCCTTAGCTGACTTGGGAAAATATAGTCGCTGATGTATGTTGCAACCACTGCTATCTTCCCTGTCCTTGGATTAAGCCGCTTCGGCCGCACCACCGAGCCGCTCCCCTGACGCTTTAATATAAGATTGTCCTCTACAAGAAGCGACAACGCCTTGCGTATCGTCTGACGGCTCACATCATACTGAGCTGTCAACAGCTCCTCGGTAGGAATCGGCTGTCCCTCTTTATACAGACCGTTTTCAATATCGGTTTTAATTGCCTGTGCAACAGCTTCATATTTAGTCATTAATTATCACCTCTGTGCAAAGCACAAGTTCGTGCAAAAGAATACAAATTTGTCTACACATATAATACAACTTTACCCGTTGTTTGTCAAGCAGTTTTTACTCAGCACGATATTTGTATGCTAAAAAAACGCATGTTTTTGTAATATATGCACAAATCTTTCCACTAAAAAATGTGTAATTTGTGTATTGCATTTGCATTTTCTTTGTGTTAGAATAAAGGCAGCAAAAGAGAATGCAGACAAAATTCGAAGTTGTAATGGATTTATTGAAAATTTGTCTTGAGCATTCAAAAAACAAGCGAACGGAATAATATTTAATTTACGGAGGTAAAAAGCTATGAAAGTTAAGAAAATTCTCGCATCGGTACTCGGTCTGGCACTCGCAACAAGCGTATTCGCAGGTTGTAACTCCGGCGAAACCGCAAGTTCAGGCAGTGGAAACGGTTCAGGTTCTGCAAGCGGAGATCTCATCAAAGTCGGTATAATCAACAACGACCCCAACGAATCAGGCTATCGTACAGCCAACGACAAGGATATGAAGGCTAAATTTACAAAGGAGAACGGCTACGACGCTTCCTTTGCATACAGCCTTAAGAATGACGAGCAGATTGCCTATGCACAGACATTCATTCAGTCCGAAGTTGACTACCTGCTTATATCCGCAGCAGGCACTTCAGGATGGGATTCGGTACTCAAGGATGCTAAGGCTCAGGGAATCAAGGTAATCCTGTTCGACAGAACTATTGATGCCGATGAAAGCCTGTACGAAGCCTCAATCGTATCCGATATGGCAAAGGAAGGCCAGACCGCAGTTGACTGGCTGGCTTCTCAGAAACTCGATAAGTACAACATAGTACATATTCAAGGCACAATGGGTTCAGCCGCACAGGTCGGCAGAACGGGTGCTCTTGACACCAAGGTTGCCGCTGATGAAAACTGGAAACTCGTTACACAGCAGACAGCCGAGTGGAATGCTGAAACAGCACAGCAGATCGTTCAGTCCGTCATAGACAGCAACACTCCTTTCAACGTTATCTATGCTGAGAACGACGATATGGCAAAGGGTGCAGTTGCAGCTCTCGACAAAGCTAATATCTCACACGGCGTCGGCAAGGACGTTATCGTAATGGGCTTCGACTGCAACAAGTGGGCTCTCAAAAACCTCCTTTCAGGCAGCTGGAACTACGACGGTCAGTGCAATCCTTTCCAGGCATCCTACATCGACTCCATAATCAAGGATCTTGAAAATGGCACAGCACCTAAAGACAAGGTCGTAATAATGGAAGAAAAGGGATTTGACGCCTCCACTATTACTCAGGAGGACGTTGACAAATACGGTATCTGATCGTTGTGAACAGCTTAGCTGAATCAGCGGATCAGCCATGACGGTAGCGATCCGGTATGATGGATAACAAAATCCTTTGTATCGGATCGTTTTGCGTCTAATAAACAAACCGGAGGCGAAAACAATGCGTGACGAAAATGTTGTTCTCAGACTTGAGGGCATATGTAAAGAATTTCCCGGCGTAAAGGCGCTTCAGAACGTTGAATTCACTCTGCACAAGGGTGAGATACACGCACTGATGGGTGAAAACGGCGCCGGTAAATCCACACTTATAAAGGTACTCACCGGTGTGTACGAAAAAGACGGCGGCGACATCTATATGTCCGGCAATCCCGAGCCTGTCATTATCAGGTCAACTCAGGATGCACAAAAAGCCGGAATAAGCACGGTTTATCAGGAGATTACACTCTGCCCTAACCTGACAGTCGCTGAAAATATGTACATCGGCAGATCAAAGGGAGCTTTCACTAAATGGAATAAGATGTATTCACAAGCCGGCAAGCTGCTCGAATCGCTTGATATTCCGGCAAAACCGAATCAACAGCTCGGAAGCTGCTCCCTCGCAGTTCAGCAGATGGTTGCGATAGCACGGGCAGTCGATATGGATTGCAAGGTGCTTATCCTTGATGAGCCGACCTCCTCGCTTGATGAGCAGGAAGTTGAGAAACTGTTCAAGCTAATGCTTGACCTTAAGAGCCGTGGCGTTGGAATAATATTCGTAACGCACTTTCTCGACCAGGTATATGCAGTCTGCGACAAGATAACGGTACTGCGTGACGGCAAATTTGTAGGCGAGTACAATGCAGCAGATCTTCCTAAAGTAGAGTTGGTTTCAAAAATGCTCGGCAAGGATCTCAACAAGCTGTCCGATATAGACAAGCCGCAACAGGCCGAGCAGGAATCAAACGGCGAAGCTCCGGTATTTGAGGCAGAAGGACTTGTCAGCAATGCAGGCATAGCGCCTTTCGACTTCTCGATAAAAAAGGGCGAGGTAAACGGCTTCACAGGACTTCTCGGCTCAGGCCGAAGCGAATCCGTCCGTGCAATATTCGGTGCGGACAGTATAACCGGCGGTACAGTCAAGATGAACGGCAAGGCAATCAGAATAAAAAAGCCGCTTGACGCAATGAAGCACGGCATAAGCTACCTCCCCGAAGACAGAAAGCACGACGGTATAATCGGCGATCTTTCGGTAAAAGACAATATAATTCTTGCACTCCAGGTAATGCGTGGAATGTTCCGACCGATTTCGAAAGCGGATGCCGCAAAGTATGCCGACGAGTACATAAAGCTGTTGGAAATAAAGACGGCTTCCCCGGACACACCGATAAAGTCGCTTTCCGGCGGTAATCAGCAGAAAGTAATTCTTGCAAGATGGCTTCTTGCAAACCCCGTATACCTTATCCTCGACGAGCCGACAAGAGGCATTGATGTCGGCACCAAGCTTGAAATACAAAAGCTGGTGCTTAAACTTGCCGCCGAGGGAAAGAGTGTAACGTTCATTTCTTCCGAAATAGACGAAATGCTGAACGTATGTTCAAGATTGATAGTAATGCGTGACAGAAAGACTGCAGGCGAGCTTTCGGGTTCAGACCTTAATCAGTCCAAGATAATGGAAACGATCGCAGGAGGTGAAAAAGCTCATGAAAACGCTTGAAACGGCAAGTGGAAACAAAATCCTCGCTTTTCTTAAAAGAGCGATCAAAAACCAGATATTCATTCCGTTGGCGGCACTGCTGATACTGGTGCTGTTCAACCTGATTGCCGACCCATCGTTCTTTGCAATCAAATATGCTCCGAACAGTGCCGGTGATATGGCGATTTCGGGCAATATCATTACAATCCTCGACAACGCCTCGGAGCTTGCGATACTTGCAATCGGTATGACGCTGGTAACGTCAGCCTCCGGCGGACAGGATATAAGCGTCGGTGCAACCATTGCAGTTGCAGGAAGTGTCGTTCTCAGAGTTCTCTGCGGCGGTGAGGTAAGCCCGGATACGCTCCACGCACCGATAATCGTTGCATTCCTCGCCTGCGCTGTCGTTTCGATGCTGTTAGGCGCATTCAACGGCGCTCTGGTCGCATACTTCAAGATACAGCCTATGGTCGCAACGCTTATCCTCTTCACCGCAGGACGTTCCATTGCGGCGTGGATAAATAACAATCAGCTCCCTGTCATAAACGATAAAAGCTTCGGTTGGTTCGGTAACTTCATTCCCGGCTCGCCGCTGCCCACACCGATATACATTGCGGCAATATGTATTATAATCATCGCACTGGTGTTACGTTTCACAAAGCTGGGACTGTTCACACAGGCAGTCGGTATAAACTCCGAATCCTCCAGACTTAACGGTCTGAACCCTGCACGCATAAAGTTCATGGCATACGTTATACTTGGTCTGTGCGTTGCAGTTGCAGGCTTCATCAAGGTAAGCCGTATCTCATCTATCAACTACTCGGTAGTCGCAAAGGATATAGAGATGGATGCTATCCTTGCGGTAGCACTCGGCGGAAACGCCCTCAGCGGCGGTAAGTTCAATATGGCGGCCTCTATACTCGGCGCCTATGTTATACAGTTCCTGACGACTACTCTTTATAAGTTCCAGGTCCCCCCTACAGCACTCCCTGCATACAAGGCGGTTGTAGTAATTATCCTGGTAGTTCTCAGTGCTCCTGTTGTACGCAACAAGCTCAAAGCATTCCGCAAGAAGTTAGCTTCTCGCAGAAATCCTGTCAAGGAGGCGAATTAGCATGAAATTTCTGAAAAATGCCAACGGCAGATCCAGGAGATTATCTGATTCTAATCTGCTTCTGGTCATCACCATTGCGATATTCGTTGTAATGTATATCTGTGCTATGTTATTCATCGGCTCAGGCTTCACAAAAGTGCAGACCTTCTTCAACATACTCAACGAGAATGCGGCTTTGATAATTCTCTCCTGCGGAATGAGCCTTGTAATGATAACCGGCGGTATCGACATTTCTGTCGGCGCTGTTACAGCTCTCGTATGTATGTGCTGCGCTATGAATCTCGATTACGGCGGAGGGAATGTAGTGACCTCCATCCTCATAGCACTCGGAATAGGAACCGCTTTCGGTCTTGTTCAGGGTTATCTTATAGCGTATCTCGAGATTCAGCCGTTCATCGTGACTCTGGCAGGAATGTTCTTTGCAAAAGGTATGACTACCATTGTCAACGCAACACAGTTCAACGTTGAAAATGAAGAATTCCAGGCGCTGAAGGAAATAAGAGTATCTCTTCCCGGAATAGGTTCGACAAACAAACACGGCGCATTCGTTCCGGCATACATAGAAATAGGCGTTATCGTCGCTCTGCTGATAGTAGCCATTCTGTTCGTGTTTCTTAAATGGGGCAGGACAGGACGTGGCTTCTACGCCATAGGCGGCAACAGCCAGAGTGCAAATATGCTTGGTATCAATGTCAAGCGCACAAAGTTCTTTGCTTACCTGATGTGCGGAGTGCTTGCAGGTATAGGCGGCTTTGTTTACTTCCTTCATGTAGGCTCCGGTTCACCCTCCCATGCAAGCGGAGCCGAAATGAATGCGATTGCCTCATCCATCATCGGCGGCACAATGCTTTCCGGCGGTTCCGGTAACATTATAGGAACGCTGTTTGGTGTAATTTCGCTGAGTACGATAAAGAATATAGTTTCCTCTCTCGGACTTGACGATGCATGGTGGACAAACATTACCGTTGCGGCAATGATCTGCCTGTTCCTTGTTATCCAGAGTGTAGTTCTTTCAAGAAAGAACAAGAAAAAGGCATAAACACAAGCCGCACTGAAACACATCTTTTCGGTGCGGCTTTTCTGTAAAGGAGAATTTATTATGAACAAAATTTACTTTGTTACCGGAAGTCAGGATCTCTACGGAGAGGAAACGCTCAGACAAGCAGCAAATGACAGTACCGTAATATCCGGTTTTCTAAACGAAAAGCTCTCGGACATCGCAGAAGTCGTATTTATGCCGGTCGTAAAGACCGCCTGTGAAGCAGAAGACATCTGCGTACAAGCGTCTTCGGACAAGGACTGTATAGGTGTTATTATGTGGATGCACACGTTCTCCCCCGCTAAAATGTGGATAAGAGCGCTGAAAGCACTGAAAAAGCCTATGCTCCACCTGCACACGCAGTTCAATGAAAAGCTGCCATACGACAGCATTGATATGGACTTTATGAATCTCAACCAATCCGCACACGGCGACCGTGAATTCGGATTCATCTGTACGAGGCTCGGCATTAAACGTGAGGTAGTTGTAGGCTACTATCGTCACGAAGATGTTACAAAAAAAATACGCAGATTTGCTTATGCCGCTTCCGCCGTTGCATTCAGCAGAACTCTCAGGGTAGCGATGCTTGGTAACAATATGCGTGATGTTGCAGTAACAGACGGCGACCGTGTCGAAAGCGAGATTCGTTTCGGCTGGAATGTAAACTACTACGGAATAGGCGATGTAGCAGATATTGCCGACAGCGTCACCGATTCCGAAATAGAAGCGAAAATGTCCGAATATGCCGAAAAATACACAATGGCAACCGACAACCTTGCCGCTGTCCGTGAGCAAGCCAAATACGAAACAGCTCTTGATAAGTTCATCGCACGGGAAAAGATAAACGCATTCACCGATACATTCCAGGATCTCCACGGATTGAATCAGCTTCCCGGAATTGCGGCACAGAATCTTATGGCGAAGGGCATCGGTTTCGGTCCTGAGGGCGATTACAAGACCGCCGCTCTCGGTGCGGTTTTATTCAAAATGTCCGAAGGAAGAAAGGGTTCTACCGGATTTATGGAGGACTACACCTATGATCTTACCTCAGGCGAGGAGCTTGAGCTTGCGGCACATATGCTGGAGGTATCGCCTGTGTTTGCGGCGAATAAGCCGGAGATACAGGTGCATCCGCTCGGCATCGGCGGAAAATCCGACCCTGCACGACTTGTATTCGACGGAATTGACGGTGATGGCATTGCAGTATCTATGATAGACCTTGGCGACAGATTCCGTTTGGTATGCGCCGAGATCACGCTTGTAAAACAGCCTGCTCCTATGCCCAGCCTCCCTGTCGCAAGACTTATGTGGAAGCTGAAACCGGATTTTGCTACCGGTGCGGCTGCGTGGATATATGCCGGCGGCGCACATCATGCGGTAGTTTCAACGGCACTCACAGCAGAAGATATACGTCTTTTTGCAAAGATGACGAACACGGAGCTTGTTATAATTGATGACAAGACCGACATAAACAGTTTTGAGCAACAGCTTGAATTGCTTGACGCTACTGCGGCTCTCAAGAGGTGATAATATGACAATACAAGAGAAGATACAAAACGCACAGACTTATCTCGGAATCGAATTCGGTTCCACCAGAATAAAGGCAGTGCTTATAGACGACACATTCGCCCCGATTGCTTCGGGCAGCCACGAGTGGCAGAACCGCTACGAAAACGGCGTGTGGACTTATTCCCTTGATGACATCACAACAGGATTACAGCACTGTTATGCGGCACTTACAGAGGATATAAGGCAGAAGTTCGGAGTAACTCCGACTACCTACGGTGCAATGGGTATTTCCGGAATGATGCACGGTTATATGGCATTTGACAAGGACGATAACTTACTCGTTCCGTTCCGCACATGGCGTAACACAATCACAGAGCAGGCGGCATCCGAGCTGTCAGAGTTGCTTCGCTTCAACATTCCGCAGCGTTGGAGCATAGCTCATCTCTATCAGGCGATTCTGAACGGAGAGGAACACGTCAAGCATATTGCTCATATCAATACGCTTGCAGGCTATATCCACTACCGCCTTACCGGAAAGCGACAGGTCGGCATCGGCGAAGCGTCCGGCATCTTCCCTGTGGACAGCACCGATTACAACGCAGATTACATCAAAAAGGTTGATGAGGTGCTTTTTGCAAAAGGTTTCTCAGTAAAGCTGGCGGAAGTTCTCCCTTCAGTGCTTAACGCAGGTGCAAAGGAGGCGTTCCTGACAGCTGACGGCGCTAAGCTGCTCGACCCGACAGGTACACTGCAGCCCGGAGTTCCCTTATGCCCTCCCGAAGGTGACGCAGGTACGGGAATGACGGCGACCGACAGTGTGCTTCCCCGAACCGGAAACGTATCGGCAGGCACCTCGATATTTGCTATGCTTGTTCTCGACAAGCCACTTAAGGGCTACTACCCGGAAATTGACGTAGTGACCACTCCCTGCGGTGCTCCCGTTGCTATGGTGCATTGCAACAACTGCTCCTCCGAGCTTGACGCATGGGTGAAGATATTCGGTGAATTTGCACAGCTCAGCGGTCACCCTGTCGCAAAGCCCGCACTTTATGATATGCTGTATTATCACGCACTGACGGGCGACCCCGACTGCGGCAATACCGTTGTGTATAATTTCCTTTCAGGCGAGCCTGTTGCAGGAGCGGAAAACGGCAGACCGATGTATTTCCGCACTCCCGACGGAAAATTCAATCTTGCAAATCTGTTCCGTGCGGAAATATACTCTACTATGGCGGCACTGAAACTCGGAATGGATGTACTTTTTGAAAAGGAGCAGGTTTCCGTTGAAAAAATAACAGGACACGGCGGTCTGTTCAAGACAAAAGGAGTTGCTCAGCAGTTCCTTGCCGATGGGCTTGGCTGTGCCGTTTCCGTTATGAAGACCGCCGGAGAGGGCGGCGCATGGGGAATGGCTCTACTTGCGGCATATACTGTATGCGGCGGCGGAAAATCACTGTCGGAATTCCTTGACAGCGAGGTATTCGTCGGTATGGAATCCACCACGCTTCAGCCCGAAAAGAACGGTGCAGAGGGTTTTGCAGGATTTATGGAAAACTACAAACGAGGACTTGCGGCACAATACGCAGCGGCAAAGTAAGGAAGGACGCAATATGTTAGAGAAATTAAAACAAGAGGTACTTGAAGCCAATCTTCTGCTCCCGAAATACAACCTTGTAACGTTCACCTGGGGAAATGTTTCCGCAATTGACCGTGAGAGCGGAATGATAGTGATAAAACCCTCCGGTGTACCGTATGAGGAAATGACTGCCGAGGATATGGTGGTGGTCGAACTTGCAACAGGCAAAACAGCCGAAGGCAAGTGGAAGCCATCCAGTGACACGCCTACTCATCTCGAGCTATATCGCTCCTTCTCAGCTATCGGAGGTGTCGTGCATACCCACAGCCGCTGGGCTACTTCGTTCGCTCAGGCAGGGGCAGGCATTCAGCCGATGGGCACAACACAGGGCGACTACTTTTATGGTGAAATACCCTGCACCCGTGCCATGACTCCCGAGGAGATTCACGGCGAGTATGAAAAGGAAACAGGAAAGGTCATAATCGAAACATTCAACAACATCGACCCTATGACTATCCCTGCGGTGCTTGTCAAAAGTCACGGTCCGTTCACCTGGGGCAAAGACGCACACGAGGCGGTACATAATTCCGTAGTGCTTGAGGAAGTCGCATTTATGAATTACCACGCACTCACTATCGCACCCACTGCAGGAAGAATGCAGAAGGAGCTTCTTGACAAGCATTATCTGCGCAAGCACGGTGCAAACGCCTATTACGGACAAGGCTGAGAGTGCTTGTAATCTGACTGCGACGCTAAAGCAACCGACCGTTTTAAAAGAACTAAATAACATAACCGCAGGACTGCTCAGCTTTAAATGAGCAAGTCCTGCGGATATTGTTATTTTAAGAATAATCAAAAACTTTATATTCCTTACCGTGATGCGATTGCGGACATTCTGTTATCGCTTGACGGCGACGGGTGCTTTGCATTACCGCATTCATAAAGGGTTTGCTTTGTTTCCTGTTGCTTTTTCTTAACTTAACTGTAACGCACAGGTTTAGCTTTTCTGCCGCTCTTTTACATCTCTATTGCAAACCGACAAAATGTAATATATTTCAAAAATTCTATTGAAAAATCTAAATAAATCATATATAATAAAAATATCAAATTTGCGAAACACTCTTTCGCACTATAAGTTAATAACAGCATACAAGATTTGAATTATGAGGTGATAATATCAGACAATTATTCAACAAAAGCGGCATGATGATAACATTCTTTGCCGTAACGTATTTTCTTTGCACTTTTCTCATTTCCATGTCTTTAAATTCCATAAGCTCAGGCGTTGCAGGCAGACTTTCGGATAATGCAGAAATAATAACAGTCAATCAGGACCACAACTCCGAAAGCGCCCTCACCTACAGCGATATAGGCGATATACTGTCAAAGTATAAAGCTGTCGGTGCAATAAAGCTCGTAACCAAATACAATTCCGGCTACGCCCTGTTTGACTACGAAAAAACATCTTCTGAAAACAGCGCACCGACCGCCGTGATAAAGCCCGAACTTGAGCCGTACTGTATGACGATAAACGGAAGAAAAACGATAAACTTCATCGGACAGAATTACACCGTCAGCAGTATCAACATATACGGAGGTAAAGACAGCGATTTCATATTGCAGTCTGATAAGCTCAGCGGCAGCACGGTGCGGTTTTCGGGACTGACGCTTATAATTGACAACAAAGATAAAACGCCATCAGTCACCGAAAGCATAAAATCAGATATAACCGGGAAAAACCCCGATACCAATATCAGAACCGATGATATATCTAAGATAGCGGGAAAAGGCAATCTCTTTACATCAGGCAATATAGTTATCATCATTGCAATATTGCTTATCGGTCTGCTTATTCTTATGAATTCAGCGTGTTCACATGGTCATGGATAAGCTCCAAACGCTCCGAAATAATGGCTCGCCGTATATGCGGTGCAGATGATGCGGACATTAAAAAAATGATATTCATAAATTTCCTTATGATCTCCGCAGTCGGCATACTTATCGGCTTTATTGTCACACTGCTCCTTACTCTTATTCCTGCCGTTTCTTATTATCTCGGCAATATCAGAATTTCCGCAGGACTTATATCCGTAGCGTTCATCCTTCTTATCGGCGGTATAATTTCCTACAGTCTGAGTGACAAGTATTCGCACGAACAGGTCATTTCGTTAAGGAGAGTGTTATGAACAAGCAGCTTATAAAAATAATTCTTTTCGATATAAAGTCAAATCTGCTTTCCTGCCTGCTTCTTGCATTCCAGATGATAGTAGCATTCTTTGTTATAGGCAATCTTTGCAGTATCACCGCATATAAAACTGTAACTGTGAATGCCCTTGACGGCTTTGATTTTCCCAAAAACTGCTACAGCCCGTCAAGCACCGATATTTACACCGACGGCGGAATAGTGGTTGATTATGACGACATAGAAAAGGAAAGAAACCTCAGCTATTACATAGCCGAAAACTATAAAACCGAGGGGCGTTCCGAATTCTATGAAGAAAAAGACGGTACAGAATATACTTTGTCTGTAATTACAGAGCATTACTTTGATATATTCGGCTTTGAAGTAAGCAAAGGACGGCTGTTTCAAAATACAGAATACGGCAAAGATCTGTCAGATAATCCGCCCGTAGTTCTCGGCAGTGACTTTGAAAACGACTATAACATCGGCGACTTGTACATTGATAAATACGAGGTAGTCGGTATACTGAAAAGCGGCATGAAAACAACCTTTTTGCAAGGCGACAAAAGCTCTGTTGTTTCCGCCGACAACAAAGTGTTCACTCCTGTCATGAGCATTGAAAGCATGAAAGCACAAGGCATTGATTACCCCACCTCACTTATCTATGCCGATGATAAATCCGACCTTGCCGCAATAAATGATTACGCCGCAGAAAACGGCATGAATACATATAACTTCATATCTGCCGATGAAACAAGGCAGCTTATCGACCTTGTTTCTACAAAAGCCAATATTTCACTCATCGTCATATCGTCAATAATCATTATTCTTGCGGTATTTTCAATGATACAGTCCACCCTGCTCTATGTCAGAAAAAATATCCATGAACTGCTCATACACATGATTTGCGGTGCTTCACAGTCGGATATCCTGCTCAGGATAAGCGCCGAAGTGCTGATTATAAACCTTGTCGGCGTTGTTGTTTCATCTCTTATATTTATGTCACTCCGTACAACACTTGTTTTTATGCTGACAGGCATTGCAACGGCAGTGATAGCCGTTGTGCCGGTTATGGTGAGCATTAAGAGAAAACCGCTTATAATGCAGATAAAGGAGGAAAAGTAAATGATCAGGCTCGACAACATATCAAAGACTTTCCGTGACGGTGACACACAGGTTCAAGCATTGAAAAATATCAGCTTTGAAGTAAACAAGGGCGATCTTGTCGCAATAATCGGAAAAAGCGGAAGCGGAAAATCAACGCTTCTTAATATTCTCGGACTTCTCGACAAGCAAACGGACGGCGATTATTATATTGACGGCAAAAAAGTATCTTCCATACCTGAGCGTGAAAAAGCAAAGCTCAGAAACAGTCATATAGGCTTTGTAATGCAGGATTTCGCCCTTGTTGAAAAGTACACGGTAAAGCAGAATATAAATATCCCTCTTATATACACAGATAAGCCCATCAATAAGGAAAAGGCAATAAACGATGTATTAAAAAGCGTCGGACTGTCCGATAAAACAAACACGCCTGCCTACAAACTGTCAGGCGGTCAGAAGCAAAGAGTAGCCATAGCAAGAGCAGTGGTAAACGAACCACAGATAATCCTTGCCGATGAACCGACAGGCGCACTTGACAGCATGACCGCAGATGAAATAATGCAGATTTTCGAACGCCTCAATATGTCGGGAAAAACCGTCATAATCGTAACCCACGACAAAGACATTGCCGCTCGCTGTAAGCGTGTCATCGAGCTTTCGGATGGGGAAATTGCGAAAGGTACAAATTAATTAATTCGTGCAGTAATGAAAAACAAGTGTTTCTGCTTGACTTTTCAACATTCTGAGGGTTGCCGCAGCAGCCCTTTTATTATGTCCGAATTTGTAAATACGCTAAGCTAAAGTTCAGAGAAGCGGATAAACGTGACATAACGGTATTGTTATACCGGAAGCTGTTGATATTCGGTTTTAAATATAGTATAATAACCTCACATGAGTATAACACAATAACATCGTCTGCGTCGGTGACGATATAAACAAAGGCAGTGCCGTTGTATCAGACGAAGATGTTGTAATGATATTCTTCACTCACGGGCGTGCTATGGATAATATTGCAAAATAATCGAAGAAAAAAGAAAGGCACTTAGTAATATGTTGAAAGACGGACTGTATGAGCAAATTATCAATAAAGGGCTGGAAACAGAGCTTTCCTCTACAGATAAGCTCTCTGCCACTGCCCCCATCGACAGTGCGGAAGCATCCAGAGTGCTGGCAAAATACATTGCCGAAGTTGTAGAAAAAGGCCTTGATAATGTTGCCGACAACGGCGGAGATGTTAACTCGCAAGTTGCTCTTGCAAACCGTATTATTTCTACAATTATCAACGAAACCAAAGAAAACGAGCTTGATGAAATGACGGTCGCAGAGCGGGCAGAACAGCTTCTCGCCCTCTTTGACAAAAAGAACAGCATTCTTGCCATAGATGAGAAGGCGGCGATTATCCGCCCCGAAACGTCTATTGCGCAAAGCTCATTATTTACAGGTGCAATCCACGAACCGCAGATGTTTACCGAGCTTAAGAAAGAAATTATATCCTGTAACCGCATTGATATGCTTGTATCCTTTATCAAGTGGAGCGGACTCCGTCTTATAATGGACGAGCTTGCCGCCTTTACGCAAAACGGCGGTGAACTCCGCATTATTACAACCTCCTATATGGGAGCGACCGATGTCAAGGCAATCGAAGAGCTTCGCAAACTTCCCAACACAAAAATCAAGGTTAGCTATGACACCAGACGCACCAGACTTCACGCCAAAACGTATGTCTTTTATCGGGATACCGGTTTTACTACTGCGTATGTCGGTTCATCAAATCTTTCAAACGCCGCAATTTCCAGCGGTCTTGAATGGAATGTAAAGGTTACAAGAAAAGATCTCCCTGAAACGATTGACAAGATCGCAGCTACCTTTGAAAGCTATTGGAACTCCAACGAATTTGAATATTACTGCGAGGAACAAAAGGAACGTTTAGCCCGTGCGCTGAAAGCCGAAAAATACTTTGACAATAACAGTGCCGAAATTTATACAATGGATATTGCCCCGTATTCCTACCAGCAGGAAATTCTTGATAAACTGGACGCAGAGCGTAAAGTGCGTGATTATAACCGTAATCTCATAGTTGCCGCCACAGGTACCGGAAAGACGGTTATATCTGCACTTGATTACAAGCGGTTTTGCAGGCAAAATAACGATAAGCCTTGTCGTCTTTTATTTGTGGCGCACCGCGAGGAAATTCTGAAGCAAAGTATGTACACCTTTCGTGCCGTACTGAAAGATGCAAACTTCGGGGAAATGTTCGTAGGCAACTATAAGCCGGAGAGCATAGACAATCTTTTTATGTCCATACAGACATTCAACTCACAGAGCTTCACAGATAAAACGTCGCCGGATTTTTATGATTACATTATTGTTGACGAATTTCATCACGCCGCCGCACCCACATATCAAAAACTATTGTCATATTATAATCCGCATATTCTTCTCGGTTTGACAGCAACGCCTGAACGTATGGACGGCAAGAGTATTTTGTCGTATTTCAATAATCGCATAGCGGCCGAAATTCGTCTGCCCGAAGCTATTGACCGTAAGCTCCTTTGCCCTTTTCAATATTTCGGAGTGACCGATTCTGTCGATCTTGATAACTTGAAATGGGCGGCAGGAGGTTATGACAAGGGCGAGCTTTCTCGAATTTATACGCTGAGCGGTATGATAGCAAATCGCCGTGCCGATCTTGTTATCTCATCATTGCTTAAATATGTTACCGATATTGATGATGTAAAAGGTCTCGGATTTTGCGTAACGGTTGAGCACGCAATATTTATGTCAGATTATTTTAACGCTCACTCGATACCGTCAATGTATCTGACCGGACATTCACCCGACGAAGAAAGAAAAGAAGCAAAAAACCGACTTGTAAAAGGCGAAGTGCGCTTTATATTTGTTGTCGATATATACAACGAAGGTGTGGACATTCCCGAAGTCAACACGGTTTTGTTCCTGCGTCCGACCGAATCTTTGACGGTATTTTTGCAGCAGCTCGGACGTGGACTGCGTTTATCTGAGGATAAAGAATGCCTGACCGTACTTGATTTTATCGGACAGGCAAACAAAAAATATAATTTTGAGGATAAGTTTGCGGCGCTTCTTTCCAACACAACACGAGGCGTAACACGTGAGATCAGGGATGGATTTATTTCGCTTCCGAAAGGATGCTATATTCAGCTTGAAAAGAAGGCGGCAAGATATATTCTTGATAACATCCGCTCATCTTACGGAAACAGTGCCGGTCTTGTCGCACGAATAGCAACCTTTGAAGAAGATACAGCTCAAAAACTTACTCTTGAGAATTTTCTCGACCATTATCGGCTAGATCCCCGATCGATATATAAGTTTTCTTCTTTCTCCCGCTTATGTGCTCGTGCAGATGTGACAGAAAATTTCGAGGAACCGATTGAAAATGTTATGACAAAGGCGCTCAGCCGTTTTGCTTGCGTCGATTCAAGACGGTGGATTGCATTTATGCTCCGCATCTTAACAAATACCGGCTATCCCGACTTTGCAAAGCTCACAGATATAGAAAAGCGTATGTTCCAAATGTTCTACATAACAATGTGGGGAAAAGCAATAGAAGATTGGACCGCAGACGAAGTATCAGAAAACATTCACGCCCTTTTAAACAGCCCGACGATGCTTTCAGAACTTATCGCATTGCTCAGATATAACTATAATCGCATTGATTTCATTGATGAGCCCGTTGATCTCGGATTTGACTGCCCGCTGGATCTGCATTGCTCATACACTCGTGAACAGCTTCTTGTAGCAATGGATTTTATGAAACCGAGTATAGTCCGTGAAGGTGTTAAATGGCTGCCGGATAAGAATATCGATGTATTCTTTATAACGCTGAACAAATCCGATAAAGATTACTCACCGACAACCATGTATAAGGATTATTCCATCAACGAAACTCTATTTCACTGGCAGAGTCAAAGCACGACCAACGCAGAAGGCAAAGTCGGTCAGCGCTATATCAACCACCGCAAAAACGGCAGTAAGGTTCTCTTATTTGTGCGTGAATTCAAGAACGATATTTACGGAAACACTGCGCCATACACTTATCTCGGCACAGCAAATTACGTTTCGCATAACGGTTCAAGACCGATGAATATAACGTGGAAATTAGATGACCCCATCCCTGCAAAATACCTGAAGAAAACGAACAAACTGGTGGTCGGATAACAGTAAAAGCCGTGTAAGCTGTTATGAGATAAAGAGGAATTTCGATTTTTCAACATACAAAAGAATGCAAGAAGGTTCGAACGCATTAATGTTCAGGTTACCATAAACATATATTTCCACCTGTTTCGGCAGTAAGAAGAAGTGCTGTAAGCATACTCAATAAAATTTTTAAAACGAAGTTGTGACATTTTCACAGCGCCCATTTTTGCGATCAAAGCAGCAGAAACATCACTTTCTATTAAGGATAAAAAGGAAAATCATCATGAATTATCACGAAAATTATCATGATTTTATCATGCCCACCCCTACAAGGTCATCAGTATTTGATGTAAGGCAACACCGCACAATTAACGCCCCATTGCCATAAAAAGTGACATGCTGTGGAATTCGTGTGAGTTACCCATCATGCTCGCCGGGGCGAACATGATATTCAATTTAGCGGCCTGTTTTCGCTGACCGTCGGCGCTGCTATTATCGTTGAATCTACTATCGTTCCCTTTTTTAGGATCAGTCCTTTTGCTGTGAGCTGCTCTACCACCTGTGAAAAAAGCTTTTCCTGCAGCTCGTTTTTTGAGATGGCAGTCTTTTTTACAGCGCCTCGGTCTGTCGTTTATTGATCATCACAATATTCTTGCCGTCACTGCAGTATCTTTTTTCTGTATTCTGCCGGAGAAAATCCGGTCACCTGCCTGAACTGCCGTGAGAAGAATTTTTCATCATCGTAACCGCAGCTTACTGCTGTCGCATAAATGCTCATGGCGGTAGAATACAGTAAGTAGCAGGCTTTCATTACCCTTGAATTTATGCAATCGCGGTTGTAACTTACATCAAAGCACTGCCGGTAAATCAAACGGAAATGCCCCTCGCTGACGCACATTTTTCTGCTGACTTCCGAAAGCTTAGGCATCTTATTAGGCATTGAAATTATCCTGTTCCTTATGTCGGCAAGCTCGTTATAATGCGGAAGTCTTCTTCGTTCGCTTATCAGACCGACATCGTGCTCTGCATTCAGCAATACGGCTGAGCGCAACTCTCCCACCAGCGTGTTATCGGAACTGTGGTATGTGATAATAACCTGCCGTTCATCGTGCCGTGAATAAACCTCGTTGTGGAGCGATATTTTCAGTTTCTCAGGAAACATTCCGTTTTCCCTTTTGAACAGGATAAGAAATGTGTTGTCATCGGTCCGGCAGCATATTTCATGCTTAGTGCATACACGTTTTATTGCTGACGCTGTTTCTGCGATTATATCGCTGCGGTGGTTTTCGCCAAACAGGTATTCTCCGCCGTCCGGGAAACTAAGCCTTACCGCCTGAATGCAGAAGTTATGCCCGGCTTCCTCCACAATGCTTTCAAATTCACAAAGATTGTAGAACCCCGTCAGCGAATCATACAGTGCGGATTGCCGCTGGCATTGCGTGAGATAGTGGATATCATTCTTCATTCGCAGAAATTCCAGCGTATCCGCAACAGTCTTGTTCCAGTCGCGGAAGCTGAAATCATAGCTCGCCGGGCGGTTGTATTCCAGCACCGTATACCCGTAAAGCCTTGTCTGAAAGCACACGGGATTCACATAGAAAATCGCAGGGGAATCGTGCTCCGTAATGAACGGCACGGGAGTTTCGCCACTGCTGAACTTTATCGGAGGTTCCGAATACTCGTTATCTATCGCACAGCACAGGAACTCACCACCGTTGAAACGTTCACTGTTCCATGCGCTGTCAAGGCACAGAAACAGCCTGTCAGCGCCGTGCAGCAGATAGAAAAACTCGCTTACTGCTCCGGTGTATTCCTCAAGAGTACGCGATGTGGTGAGCCTGCCGGAAAACTGTGCCACGGTGCTCATAATGGTGTGATACTGGTCTATCTTTTCCGCGACAAGCTCATCTAAAAGATGCAAACGGCAGACGCCGCAGGAGCAGGTGTTTCCGCTTACGAACCTGTCGGAATTGTCTTGAATAGGACTGCCGCCGAGAATAGCACCCACAGCGTCCCATCCCATTTTACGGCGGTTTCTGCGGTAAGTCGTCAGCAGCGGATAGTGATATATCCTTCCTGCGGTATGGTCGCCGCCGGTCAGGTCGTAGCCCGTTACTGTCAGATCGCCGGGAATATCCACTCCTGCCTCCGAAAGAACATCACACAGCCCGAACGCCATGGAATCGTTGGTGCATATCACCGCCTGAGGTCGCGGAATTTCACCGCTAAGATACCGCCTGGCAAGTTCCTCGCCTGAATCGTTCCAGAAGTTCCCGTAATACACTCTGATATTATCAAAGCTTATTCCGTGCTTTACGAATGCGCGCTTGCAGCCGTTCAGACGCTTTTGCGAAGCGGCGTTGTCCCTGCTTCCCGTCAGTATGTCGATGTCTGTGAAACCGTGAACCGTTATCAGATGTTCCGTCATTTTCTCCAGGTCGGTTTCATCATCGGAATAAACGCTCTTAAATCCATCCAACTCCCCGTCAATAACAATGGCGGGGATTTTTGCAGCTCTTATTTTATCGATTGTGTCGTTGATTATTGTTATATCCCGGAATGCCTCGGCTGTAACAATAACGCCGTCAAATAAATCCGGCTCAATCAGGGAGTAAATTATGTTCTCATAATTCAGCAGATCATCGTCCTGCCAGTGGTTGTATATGTTTGAGTAGACCACAACATCGGTGTCATTCCGGAATGCGGCTTCGGATATTCCGTATAGTATATCTCGCTGTTCGGATGCGTCGGCTCTTGCGGTAATGACCGCTATTCTTCTGCGCATAATATCACCCCGTTTACAGTATAGCTTAATTCCGCACTAAAGTCAAGGGCAAAAGTGCATATTATGACTAAAAGGTGGATTAAACGAATATATGCTGTTGAATTTCTGCATTACAATGTGTATAATAAAATTAAAGCAATACCGTGCAAAGATTGTGCGTGTATTGTGCAATATGACGAAAAAAATGTAAGCAAGACACGCACAAAATCCAATAAATGGTTTTTGTGCGGTGTTGCCAAAAAAACAATGAGGTGATGCTAATGAAAATAAGCGAAAATTGCTACAAGCTGGAAAATACGGCTAATCCAATTTCGCCGAATGTATTCTGCGCCGACCCGACAGGCGTTGAGTACAACGGCAGACTTTATATTTACGGCACTAACGACCATCAGGAATACGAGGCAGTCGGCGATGACGGAAAGAACGGCTATGCTCACATAAAATCCATCGTTATGCTGTCAACTGACGATATGGTGAACTGGGAATACCATGGCTTCATAGACGTCGCAAAAATAGCACCTTGGATAGTGAATTCATGGGCGCCGTCCGTAACTTCCAGAGTTGAGGCGGACGGAAAAACTCATTTTTACCTTTACTTTTCGAACAGCGGCTGCGGTGTAGGAGTGCTTACGGCGGAACACCCTCTCGGACCGTGGAGCGACCCTCTCGGAAAGCCGCTAATCTATCAGAATATGCCGGGGCTTGAAAACTGTCCTGCGCCCTTTGACCCGGGAGTATGCATCGACGAAAACGGCACAGGCTGGCTTGCGTTCGGCGGAGGGACCCCACCTACAAGTAATACGCTGCACACAAATGTACCTAAGATAGTGCGGCTCGGAAAGGATATGCTTTCGTTTGACAGCGATTTTGTTCCGATAGACGCTCCGTATTTCTTCGAGGCAAGCGAGCTGAACTACGAAAACGGAACGTTTATCTACACATACAGCACGGACTGGCAGTCAAGAGAAAACTGGAACAGAACGGACGTTCCGGCGCCGGGAATATGCAGCATGGGCTGTATGACGAGCAAAACTCCCCTTGACCCGGAAAGCTGGCAGTTCAAGGGCGGATTCTTCCTAAACGCCGGTGATTCCGGAATGGACTGGTGCAACAATCACACCCACCTTATCGAATATAAGGGAACAAGGTACATTCTTCACCACACACTTCACATTCAGGAGCGCACGAAAACAAAGGGAGGATTCCGCTGTATGTGCGTGGATCTACTGCCTTACACGGATACGGAATTCCCCGTCACAAAGGCAACACGCGAAGGCGTCACGCAGACTCAGCCGCTCGACCCGTATAAAGCTCACAGCGGTGCGGAGATGTTCACCTGCGCAGATATGTGGTACGAACAGATATCCACCGGCAATATGGCTGTGAAGTCGCTGGCAGGGGGCGCATGGACTTACATAAAGGGCGTTGATTTCGGCAAGGGCACAGAAAAGCTGCTCGTTACCGCAAAGGGCATGGGCGTTATCGAGCTTCGTCTTGATGACAGGAATGCCGAACCGTTGGGAGTGATCGAACTCGCAAATGATGGATTTGATAAAATTCCTGTGGTTCTTCCCACAAAAATAACAGGAATTCACAATGTATATTTTGCATTTTCAAGCAAGGACATCTGCCTTGAAAGATGGCAGGCTGAATGAAAGGAGTAACCATGAACAAGAAGATAACGGCTTTGATTTGTACAGCGGCTATGCTGCTTGTTTCCGGCTGTTCCGAGCAGAACGGCTCGAATGATTCACCTGTGCAGACAGAAAGCTCTGCCGACAGCGTAGACAGTGTGAGCAAAGCGGAAACAAGCGGCAAACCTGACAACGAAACAATAATCGACAGCCTTAATAACGGAATAATAATCGACGAGGTAAGCGGAAATGTCTACAAAAACGAGAGTAACGCAAATCCCATCTCGCCGAACATATTCTGCGCCGATCCCACCGCAGTGGAATATAACGGAAGGCTTTACGTTTACGGCACGAACGACCAACAGCAGTCGGAAGAGGGAACAAAGAACGACTACGCCCATATCAAATCGCTTGTGGTATTTTCCACCGACGATATGGTAAACTGGATATATCACGGCAGGATAGAGGTCGGAGAGATCGCGCCGTGGATATATAACTCATGGGCACCGTCGATAGTTTCCCGCGTTGAAGACGACGGACTTACGCATTTTTACCTTTACTTCTCAAACAGCGGCAACGGTGTGGGAGTTATTACCTCCACCGACCCTGTGGGACCGTGGACCGATCCGCTCGGCAAGCCTCTGGTTTATCAGAATATGCCTGGGCTGGAGAATTGCCCCGCGCCCTTTGACCCGGGCGTGTGCATTGACGAAAATGGCGTAGGCTGGCTCTCCTTCGGCGGAGGCACACCGGCGGACGGCAACACTATGCACAGCAAGATCCCGAAGATAGCAAGGCTGGGAAAGGATATGCTTTCCTTTGACAGCGAATTTGTTTCCATTGACGCTCCCTACTTTTTTGAGGCGAGCGAGCTGAACTATATCGACGGGGTATATTACTATACATACTGCACCGACTGGCAGGATCACAAGACCGGCTGGAAGGAGTACGAGGGGGTCGACGTTCCGCCCGCGTGCAGCATGGCGTATATGACCACCAAGACCCCTCTCGATGCGGATAGCTGGGAATGCAGAGGACCCTATTTCTATAATGCAGGAGAGAACGCCGACGGGGCATCCGGACTTCGCTGGGCTAACAACCACACTCATTTCATTGAATATAAGGGCGTAAACTACATCATTCACCATACGCTTCTTCTGGAGGAGCTTATGGGAGGAAAAGCGGGCTTCCGCAGTATGATGGCAGACTATCTGCCCATGGACAAGGCGACGGGCGATATCCCCATAACTGCGGCAAGCAAGAAGGGCGTAACGCAGATAAAGCTGGTAGACCCCTATACCTATAACAGCGGCGCGCTGATGTTCACCTGTGCGGATATCGGATACGACAAGGTAACGGATCCTGCCGCAAAAAGCACCGCCGATGGCGCGTGGATATATGTAAGAGGAGCGGACTTCGGCTACGGGGCATCAGAGTTTATCGCCGAGGTCAAGGGCAAGGGAAGAATAGAGGTTCGTCTTGACGATATCTCCTCCGAAGCCGCCGCGTTCGTCGAGTTCGACTGCGCGGATTATACCAAAATACGCTCGGACAGCTTTGCACAGTTTGACGGAAGAAACCATAACGTTTATTTCGTATTTTCCGGCTCCGATATAGAGCTTAAGTCGTGGAGGTTTTCAAAGGGCGACGAGCAGCTTCGTCCCGAAGAGAGCATAGACTCCACCGATATACCCTACAAGACGCTGGTATTTTCGGGACAGACCGAGCCCGGACCGAGCCCCTCTGCGATGCTCGACGTTCCGAAGAACGGGGACTATTCCATAAAATCCTCTTCTTTTGACAAGGACAGCGCCATAGTCAACCTCGGGTTTATTAATACCGATACCGATGCGAAGTATAAGGTGCTTGTGAGATCGCTGACGCTGGCAACCGAAAACGGAGAGGTTGAAATTCCCGTAAATAAGGAACTCGATCCCGCAAGCTCGACGGAAAACGGGCTTGAAAACGGCTGGGGCGGCTCCGAGGTCGGATCGCTGATTTACGGCACGGAGGAATGCGGAATATTTGCGGTGAAAACAGACATAGAATGGATAAACTATCGTCTGGCACTTAAAATAAACGGCAAAGAGACGCCGTTCACATCCATCACTTACAATGTCACCGTAAGCGGTCTTGAGCTTGACGGCTGACGTCGGCAGCGGAAAATCAGGAGAAAAAATGAAAAGACTCGTTTTGCTCGCTGCGGCGCTGACGGCTGCATTGTCGCTGACGGCATGCGCAGCGGAAGTGGGCACGGGCACCGTGACGTCGAATCTGCTACCGTGCGTCACCGCCGAGCCCGAAAAAGAGGAGAATACCACAATGCTTGATAAGGATATCATAAAATCCACGATAACTTCAACCGACGACGGCAACGGAAACTACACAAATCCCGTTATTTTCGCCGACGTGCCCGATATTGATATAATCCGCGTTGACGACGCGTTTTATATGGTTTCGACGACCATGCACCTGTCTCCGGGGTGTCCCGTAATGAAATCCTACGACCTTGTAAACTGGGAAACGGTAAATTACGTTTTTGATACACTGGAGGACAGTGATAAACTTGCCTTAAGAAACGGGGAAAACAATTACGGCAAGGGTCAGTGGGCGACTACCCTCAGATATAACAACGGTGTGTATTACGCCGGCTTCACTTCCTTCTCCACCGGAAAAACTTATATCTATCATACCGACGATATAGAAAACGGGAAATGGGACAGGTTCGTGTATGACGAGTGCTTCCATGATATGAGCCTTTTGTTCGACGACGACGGCAAGGTGTATCTTGTCTACGGAGGCGGACAGATATGGTGCATTGAACTGGAAAAGGATCTGAGCGCGGTCAAGCCCGGAACCAAGAGAAAACTCATCAACGACGCGGGACTTGTCAAGGGCTGCCTTGCCGAGGGTTCTCACGTCTATAAGCTGAATGGATATTACTATATTTTTATCATAACATGGCCTCCTCATGGCAGAAGAACGCAGCTTTGTTACAGAAGCAAAGCGCTCGACGGCGAGTGGGAAATGAAAGTGATAATCGACGATAATATGGGCTTCAGAAATGACGGTGCCGCACAGGGCGGTATCGTCGACGATAAGGACGGCAACTGGTATTGCTTTGTATTTCAGGATCACGGGGCGGTGGGCAGAACTCCCGTTTTGTCGACCATGACATGGGAGGACGGCTGGCCGGTCGTCGGCGTTGACGGAAAGGTGCCCAAGACCGCTAAGATTCCTTTCGCGGGTCACGAGAAAAAGAGCGTCGTCACAAGCGACGAATTTATCAACTCACAGATAGTGAGATCCTATCACAGCTTTGCCGACACGCCCGAGGAAGCGGGCGAGAGCGATTATAACGGCTCTAACCTCGCGTTGGAATGGCAATGGAACCACAATCCCGACAACCGCCTCTGGTCGCTCACCGAGAGGAAAGGCTATCTGAGGCTGAGAACGGGCGATATCTGCGGCACTGTTGCCAATGCGAGAAACACCCTTACGCAGCGAACCTTCGGACCGGAATGCGGTGCATATATAAAGCTCGACGTTTCGGAAATGAAAGAGGGCGATGTTGCGGGGTTTGCCGCCTTCGCGGAAAAATACGGTTATGTCGCCGTAAAAATCGAGGACGGGAAAAAATATATCGTAACGGTTTGGTATGACGATAACGACAACGTTGAACAGGAATTCGAAACGGAAAGGGTCGAAATAGCGGAAAACGAAGTGTATCTGCGGGTCGACTGCGATTTCAAAAACGCGGCGGACAAGGCGTATTTCTATTACAGCCTCGACGGCGATAACTGGACGAAAATAGGAAACACGCTGCAAATGAATTATTACGGTCTGCATTTTATGGGATACCGTTACGCGATATTCAATTTCCCGACAAAGCAGTCGGGAGGTTATGTTGACGTGGACTTTTTCAGGGTGGAAAACAAGCTGCTCAAATAAACTGATAGATTCAATGCGTTTCAGCCGCGCAGGGGGTCAGACCTTGTGCGGCTTTTTCTTTTTCGGGCTGCTGTTTTTTCTTCTTTCGGGAGGAAAGAGTTTTTTCCATTGAAAAAAAGCGGCTTTGTGTTATAATTTAAGTACAGTACTGCGGCAGAAACTGCAATACTGCTAAGAAGGAGCAAAAGTAAAGTCAAAATTTGAGCCGCATTAAACAAAGAATACGGCTGCAAAAACCACCCACCTCATAATGGGGCGGGTGGTTCATATTCAGCTAAATTGTTGCAACCATTCGTTAATTTCATCTTTTGAGGCTCCGCCGCCAAACCTCTTACCGCTTTCCCATTCGAGCGCTTTCATATTATCCTCCTCTGTCGGCTCAGATAGAGTAATACTTTCGGGCGGAGTGCTTTTCTCGGCTCTCGGGATTTACAACGGCGAGAAGTTCTTCCCGGGTTATACTATCTCTATTGATGAGGTTAAGGTAAACGGCGAAGTCCGTGAGCTATCCGGCAAGGAATATACCTGTTCCGACGATGGTAACTGCACGAGAGTAAACCTCTATAACCAGTGGGTAACATCTATCCCCGATGACTGCAGACACGCCGATGGCGACAAATCCGGTCTGTCTGCGACTGTTCTTTCCGTCAAAGACAATGAGATACTTTCGACGCTGGAAATAACATTCACTTATTCAGCGCCATAAATCAGATTACCTGTGATATTCAAAATCAAAACCGACGGATTCCACCGGCACAGTGGTCCGTCGGTTTATGTGTAAAGACATTGGAGGAACCATTATGAATTATACAAAATCAGTTGAAAAATGGGGCGTTTTCGAGTTTTGCTCCGAGGGAACCACCGCTGGCAACCCATTCCTGGAACGCAGTATCACTGCGCTATTTGAAAGCGATTCCGAGCGCAAAACCGTAAATGGTTTTTACGATGGGAACGGAATATACAAAGTAAGATTCATGCCATCGTTTGAGGAAGAATACCATTTTACGGTCTGCGGGAATTTTTCTGACCGTAAATACGAAGGAACTTTTTCTGTCACGCCGCCGTCGGAAAATAATCACGGCTGCGTAAAGGTACATAACAAATATCATTTTCAGTATTCCGACGGAACACCTTATTATCCTGTCGGCACAACCTGTTATGTATGGAATCTGCAAAGCGATGACCTTATCGCACAAACTCTTGAAACTCTGAAAAATTCCCCGTTCAACAAGATACGTTTCTGCATATTTCCTAAAAGCTACTGCTACAATTCACGTGAGCCGCGCTCCTATCCATACGAGGGTACTCCGGTTGACGGAAGTGCTATCACCGAGGACAATGTGTGGGGCTACACTCCGGACTCCAAGGGCAACAACTGGGATTTTGAGAGGTTTAACCCCAAACATTTTCAGCATATTGAATACTGTATCACCGAGCTTCAAAAGCTGGGTATTGAAGCAGATATTATCCTCTTTCACCCGTATGACCGCTGGGGCTTTTCAACAATGACACCGGAGCAAAACGAACTTTATCTGAAATACACAGCGGCAAGGTTTTCGGCTTTCAGAAATGTATGGTGGGCATTTGCTAATGAATATGACCTGATAAAAAACAAGAGCATTGAGGACTGGGAACGATATGCGCAGATAATCGTAGAAAGCGACCCGTATGATCACCTGCGATCAATACATAACGGTAATCAGTTTTACGATCATACAAAGTCATGGATAACGCACTGTAGCATTCAGCGTTCTCCGGAGGGAACATCAGAGTGGAGAAAAAGCTATGGCAAACCGATAGTAATTGACGAAATGCTATACGAGGGAAATATTCAGTATGCGTGGGGCAATATTTCGCCGCAAGAGCTTGTTCGGAGGTTCTGGGAAGCACTTTGCCGCGGCGGCTACGGTGGTCATGGCGAAACCTACATAGACGATAAGGCGGTATGGTGGTCTCATGGCGGAGAGCTTAAAGGTGACAGCCCGGAAAGAATAGCTTTTATGCGAAAAATACTTGAGGAAGCTCCGGACGGCGGATTGCGACCCAAAAACATGGAATGGGACGAGCTATGTGTGGTTCCGGAAGATGAAAATCTAGCTGATGAAACCGGTTATCACCTGTTTTATAACGGGATTTCGCGTCCTGGATTCAGATATTATCATATTGACGATAATAATATATACACCGTCGACATTATAGACACATGGAACATGACGGTTGAGAATGTCGGAAGTTTTAAGGGACGTTTCAGAATTGATCTGCCCACAAGAGAGTATCTTGCGGTTAGAATTAAGAAAGCTGAGAATGGGATAGAATAATGTTCGCCCCGATATGTTTGGTTCTGAAAAAAGAACTGTGTAAATGCGAATAATCACGAAAAATACAGAGTAACATACGCAATCCTAATGGCAAGCACACAAAACACATCGTCCGGCAAAGGAAAATATCTGCAATACGTCAAAGTATTATCTAACAGACCGCAACGTAACACGGAAAACAAAACTGTACTCTGCGGGTATACTTGCTTAGAGGACGATATTTTCGGTGAAGTGGAGAGTTTGCTATGTATGAGTTATTCAAAGAAGCCGTGCTTGCTTCAGGACTTGATGTTCTAAATCAAACCTTGGATGTTACGGAGGATGACTACTGTCGAATTAAGAGTGCCTTTTTGCCGGTGGCAAGTTATGAGCAATTCATTTCAAAAGCAGCAGATGTGCTGCGGTCAGGTGCTGGAATTGATTGTTGCATAACACACTGTGTTTTTAATCACAAAAAGGAAACACTTAATCAGTTTAAATCTGATGAGGTGACCTATTATTCTACAATTCTGGCGTGTTCAGACTTGGGCAAAGCTGTAGCTTGCAGACGGGACATAAATTTAAGCCCACTCGGTGAACTTCAGTATGAAAACGATCTGTACGCCGACAGCATATATCAAAGGCTGATGGACGGGCTTCGAAACAGTGAATGTGAATATGTACATACCACCTAAAAAAGTGGACATATCTACATACCAATCGTTAAAAGGTTTAGCCGGAGGAAATCAAACTGGCTCTGCTGTGACAGTTTTTCTGTCACCGCAGAGCCTTCTTTCGTTAAATTGTATCGATAAATCCCATTAAATAAGGACTTTCGGATAAAGAAAATGGACACCAATCAAGATACGCATTGTATCAAAATTGGCGTCCTGTTATGCGTCTGACGGGAATAAAAGATCGGGTGTTGCCATAATGTTATCCTCTTTTCGTGGAGCGTTGCCTGATAATTCGATTGTATCTGCTGTTTCCATTCTATCACAGTAATAAATTGTGTCAAGGATTATGCATTTTAACAAAGTATATTGCAGAAGAACCGCAACTCCAATTCTCGTAAATCGCCGTTTTCTGTTCTTGATTTTCTATAATAAATATGCGCTATGTGTCCACATTACATTTGGTTTAATCCTTGACAACGCAAGAAATTGATGGTAAAATTTTGTCAAAGTAATATGTATTCGAGGATAAACATGGAGATAGCAATTTGTGATGACGATGAGCTTTTCAACGAAATAATGAGCGAAAAGCTTTCGACAGTACTGAATAAAAACCAAATTAAATATAATATTACACCGTTTTTTAACGGCTCTGAGTTAATCACTGCGTTAAATGATCCATTAAACCGTTTTGACGTTGTTTTTCTTGATGTTGATATGCCCGGAGTAAACGGTGAAAATATTGCACAGTATATCAACTCTTCAAAAGCGTCAATCCCTGTCATTTTTGTCACTAATCATGACGACTTTGTGTTTTCATCGTTTAAATACAGGCCGTTCGGATTCTTAAGAAAAAGCCATGTTGACAGCGAACTTGAAGAAGCTGTTATCCGCCTTGATAATTATCTTTCCAAATCAGGGCAATGCTACACTTTTACCTTTCAGGGTAAACTGATTTCTCTGCCGTATAACAAAATAAAGTATATCGAAGCATACGGGCACGAGGTCGTTATACATACAACCGATACCGATATCCGAACGACAAGATCCTTATCGGAAACAGAAAAAGCCTTATCGTCTTACGGATTTATCCGCGTACATAAATCATTCATTGTAAATACACGCTTCATTTTTTCGGTAGAACGCAATAATATTATCCTTACCGATAACAACTCGCTCCCTGTCAGCAGAACAAAAACCGAAGAAATCAAGCAGGCTATGATAAAATTTGCGAGGGATTAGTATGGGACTACTTTCAACCGTTACAGAAATTATTGCAACAATCTGCGAAAATGTTATTATCCTGTGGTTTCTTACATCTTTTTTCGGTGCAAAATATACAGGCATAAAGAAATATTCGGCATTTGTTGCCACAGTCGTAATTACAACAGCATTCACATCATTTCTTTCAAACATACTGCCTGATAAGTTTCTTCTGTGCACAGCAGGATTTATAATTCTGCTTATACTATATTGCCGCTTGTTTCTGCACGGTACACTTCTTTGTCATATTCTGTTATCGGTAATAGCCGAAACCTCACTCGTGCTTGTTGCAATAAGTATTTACACCCTGTCGGGAAATTTTATGTCGCAATCCCCGGCGGAAGCTGTCGGCGACAGCAACGGTTCTCAGCACATTGTAATTCTTATTATATCAAAAGTTGTTCTGTTCGGTTTACTCGGATTGATACTGCTTCTCACCCGTAAGAATAAAACCGAACTGCATAGCAACGAATGGATTGCATTCAGTGCCGTTTTTGCCGCTACACTGCTCAGTGGTATATGTATTTACAAAATTGAACTCGGAATTAAATTAGGAAGCGCAAATAAGATACTCTTTTTCACACTGACAGTGGCGGGACTTATTATAATAAACATAATATCATTCTATATGTTGGTAAGAATTTCTCGCGAGCATAAAGAAAATATCAGAAAATCCATGCTACTCGTTCAGATAAATGAGCAGGCTAACAATCTTGATGAAATGCGCAGAATGTATAATGAACTGCGTAAGATACGCCACGACATCAAAGGTCAGTTAGGCACGGTCAGCGAACTTATCAGAAGCGGTAAGAGCGAGCAGGCTTTATCTTTCCTTGAAAATGCGGGCATTTCTCAGGCGGATATAAATATACCCGTACACACCGATAATGAAATGCTCAACGCCATACTTGTTTTTTTGAACAGCAAATGCTCCGCTTCCGGCATAACGCTCAGGACGAATGTGATGTCATCGGATATAAGTCGCTTTTCAGCGGCTGATATAAGCGTTATTCTTACCAATCTCACCACAAATGCGATAGAAGGGAGTGTCCGATCACACGGTGAAGAAATATCGCTCGAGCTGTCCGTACAGTGCAATTATTATTGTATCAGAGTTGCAAATCAGATCGAAAAATCCGTCCTCGAAAGCAACCCAATGCTCATAACCACAAAGAAAGACAAAACAGCTCACGGTTTTGGTGTGGCAAGCGTAAAAATGCTTGCCGAAAAATATAACGGTATGACATCCTTCTATGAAAGAAACGGACAGTTTATAGCAGATGTCTGGTTGAAATTATCAGATTTATAAATTGACTCTTTTAAAGTGAATATCTTATTTTATCCCCGAAAAGCATAATTTCGGGGATTTTTGTTGCAATTTTTGCATTTCAGGAAGAAAAACATACAGTTTGGGAAAAAGCCATTGAAAAATGACGAATGTTTCAATTATAATTACAAAATGAGGGGAGTAATTTATGATAAATGCTATTGCAAAACGAATTGCTAATTATGTATGTTATAACACAGAATCATCTGATGACAAATTATATAATTATGAAATTTATGTGTACGGATTTGAGATCATCCTATCATCTATAGTAGCTTTCGGAATCGTATTACTTTTCGGATTACTGTTAGATAAGTTAATGGAACTGATTGTTTTCTTTCTGTGCTTCTATTTTATAAGGAAAAGAACCGGTGGCTACCACGCAGACACATATTTTGAATGCAATCTGATATTTACGTTAAATATAGCTATAGTTGCGCTCATAATTTCCGTTGAAACGGTGCAAATATATCAGGTTATTTTCAATGGAATCTCATTTGCAATATGTTCTCTGCTTACATTTATGAAAGCACCAATATCTAACCCTAATAAGCCGATAGTTGAATCAAAACGTAGAACGTTTAAAATTACAGCTTTTATTTTGGTCTTAATATCCGAATTGATTTCCGTTACAATTATGAATATATATTCTTACTCTATGAGCATATCATTAGCGCTGTTTTCGGTATCAGTTGCTATGATGATAAATTCTAAAACGAAAGAAGGTGTAAACAAATGAAAAAACTGCTTTAGCTAAAGTATTGAGTAAGATCGGAATAACCGCCGCAAAAAAAAGCTGCCGGCTCCGCATCACAGTTCGGCTATCACCAGGCAAAAGAGCCGCCTAGCCTAAAAAGGTTAGAAAGTAATCCTTCTAAAAACGTTATCATTATCTGATGGTGACAATTTTTAAGGAATTAATCACAATCAAAGTCATGACTCCATCGTGAGTAGAAAGGAAATGAATATGAAAAAAATATTAAAAAGCTTAATCGGTTTGGCTGTATTAGTAACAGCAATTGCGTCAGGCGTTTCGGTGAGTGCAAGTTCGTTCAGATATGCAGCTGTAGAAACCAAAAGTCATTGTTGGTCTGAAAATAAAGTTTTCGACGGCAAAGAAGGAAAAGATGTTAATCTTTGGTCGAACAAAGTAACGTGTTCATTGAATGCCGACTACAATGTCAACTTGTATAAGCAAACAACGCTTATAACCACTGACATAGTTCCTGTTGAACAAAGATTTAAAACATCAAGGGGCAAATTCTACGCATGGTGGTACGGTCAAAAGAATTCAACTTATCATTATGACATAATTATTCGTAATAACGAATTTTCTGATGGTTCCAGAGCAACAGTAACGTTTAAAGACTTGTATATGACAAATTTTACACACAAAAATTAGCCTAAATCTAATAATTGTGTATTATGACACGAGGGGCTATATGCCTCTCGTGCTATAATACCACTGCAAATGATTAAAAAGTTCAAGGAGCAATATGACAAACACTAATATAATCACAACGAATAATCTCTGTAAAAATTACGGAGTAGGCGACAACGCCGTGCGGGCACTCAAAAATTGCAACATAGAAATACATACCGGAGAATCTGTGGCTGTAACAGGCGCTTCAGGCTCAGGAAAAAGTACATTTTTGACATTGGTAGGCGGCATCACAACAGCCTCCAACGGAGAAATCGTAATAAACGGCAAAAATATCACTTCAATGAGCGAAAAGGAACTGGCTAAGTTCAGACTTGAAAACATCGGCTTTGTTTTTCAGGCATACAACCTCATTCCCGAAATGACAGCATATCAGAATATTATTCTGCCATTGAAGCTGGCACATAAGAAAATTGATAAGAAATATTTGTCGGATATTTGCAATAAGCTTTCAATTTCCGACAGGTTATCGCATCTGCCATCCGAGCTTTCAGGTGGGCAACAGCAAAGAGTGGCGATAGCCAGAGCACTTATTACAAAGCCGTCTATATTGCTTTGCGATGAGCCTACAGGTAATCTCGACAAAAAATCGAGCGAAGATGTACTTGATCTGCTCACTCAGCTTTGCGCAGACAACGGATGTACACTTATACTGGTTACCCATGATAAATCTGTCGCAGACAGAATGGGACGTATAATAACTATCAGCGATGGCGAAATATTGGAGGACTGAATGGCATCATTATATATAGCTTTTAATTATATACGCCGTCATTTGCCAAAATTTCTTCTGATTTGCTTTTGTTGCTCTATACTGATTTCATCGGCGGTTATGATTCCGATAAACAGTAGCATTTCAAATTTCGGAGGATTTTTACAGGCAAACAGCTCAAAAAGCAATTACAGCAGACTGTTTTTCAACACAGGAGAAGATGTAGACTACTCTTCCCTTGCCGAGCGGTATTGCGGTTTAATTGGCATAACAGGATATACAAATTTACAGAACCATGAATACTGCATAGGATATGCAGATGAGATTGCTCGTGATTCTCTCAGCGTGAAACTTATAAACGGAAAGCTACCCGAAAATAAAAATGAAATTGCCGTTACTGACAGTATGCTTGAAATATTGAACGTAAATATCGGCGATACAGTCACTCTTGATATGACTTCCGAAAGCCTGGAACAGCGCGAATTTGTGATAACAGGTACTGTCAACGATTATTACAGCCTGTTCACAAACGGAGAACATCAACTTGTTGCCGGTGACAACAGCGGATTTGCAAGAGCTTTTCCTCGTATCCTATGCGGAAAACAAAATGATTATCTGCAAAAAAACATAGTATCGAACGCTGTTTGCAATTACTATGCGGAGCTTGACGAAAACTATAATATTCCGTTTTTTTCAAGTGATGGTTTTTCTGTCAACGACGAACAAAGCGTCAGATTTTATAACTCTTACTATAGTTCAAATGCCGATACGGTTTTTTCATATATATCTGCCGTAGCAATTATAGTAGGAATCTTCTTCGGTGTGTATATCTGTGTGTCGCTTCTTATTAACTCTGAAAAAGGCAACAACGAAATTCTCAGAAATATCGGAGCAACAGGCATTCTTGTAAAACGTGTGCTTTTGTGGCAGGGACTGTTTATTTCGGTTATTGCATCTGTTGTTTCAGTCGGATTGGTATTTGCGGTGACAGAACTTATCAACATGATAACGGTTAAAAACTCTCTTTTCAGATTTAATCTGTCGGGAAATCTGTTTGCAATATTATCCCTGTCTGCATTTGTTTCGGTAATGATATTTTTCGCTTACCACATTCTGTTCAAAAGCAGCAAAAACAAGATAAAAGCAATCAAAATAGGCAATATAGAAAAAGTTTCGTTCTTTTCTTTATGGAGCAGGACGGTTTCTAAAAATGCCGTTACGTCTAAAGCGGCATACAGCATAGTGCTGGCTTCGCTTATGCTTCTTGTAACGGGCGGTTCGTTTCTGGCTGATCAGCATACTATAGGTTACGTTGAAAACACTGACATGAACAACCGGAATTACGATTATGTCTATTTTATCGGCGGCGGTTATATGAACCGGGATTACTTCTCATACAGTTATCCGTCATATAATGGCTTTACTGAACGTGAAACTGAAAAGCTGGCTTCTCAGTATAATCTCACCGTTATGGCAAAAGGAATGACGACAAATATCAACGCTTACATATTCACAAACAATAAAAACGCAGTACCTTCCGATGCCGGTTTTGAAGATATGAATGTAACCGATGAACTCAGAAAGGCAATTGCTAAAACCGATGTCGGCAATTTTGATAAGGTTTACGGTTGTGGTGTAGGTTCAATGGACTACAGCACTCTCAAAGAAAATTTCCCATCGCTTGATATTACACAATCTGAGTACGACAACGGAGAACGCATTGTTTCGGTAAACAGTGAAATAAAAAACGGAGAAGAATTTGATCTTAGCTTCATGATCATACCCGATGAAATAATATCGAATGATGTGGACAGCGGTTATATTCCGGAAATAATCACAAAGCATATAAAAGTAACCGACAGAGCTACCGTTGCCGATGAAAACAGTTTTGGCATCCCGACCATGTTTACAAACGGTTCTTATCTTCTTATGTCTGATAAATATCTTCACAGTATCAGCGATAAGTTCAGATACAGCTATATTGCCCTGAACAACAATAATAAGCTCAGCGAAAGCGAAGAAAGAAAACTAGGCGGCATTCTAACCGCTCTCGCAAATGAGAAAAAATTGCAGATAAGCAATTTTGCAATTCAGAAGTATAATACAGATGATGCAGTAAGCAAGACCAGAATGCCGTTTATGATTTCGTCTGTCATCTATCTTATGCTATCCGCAATGTTTGCATTTATCTGTCTTAACACGGATATAAAATCCAAAATACGCCAGATTTCCGTTGCAAGAGCTATCGGTGCAAATAATGGTATATTGTTCAGGACGCTCTCTGTCGACGCCCTTAAGAAAACGATACCCGGATATATCATCGGTTTTTCTTTATCTGCAATACTTGTTATAGTATTTGTTGTTTTTTCGCCACAGTCCACAATTCCGTATTTGCCGTACATTGATTTACTTATTTATCCCTTTGCGGTAATTACGATTATATCGGTTGTCAATCTGCTTTCTGTTTTCACAGCAATAAGAGCTATCCGTAAAACCGATATTTATACCGCCATGGCAAGAAATGTATTTTAAGCAGAAAAATTCACTCAAAAACAGAAGCGACTTACCGGACAATTCAATAACCTCAAATGTATATTTTGCAATGAATAACAGATATTCCATCAGCAACGATATGTCTGAAAGACCTATATCACTGCTTAAAGAAAAATTTTCGGTCAGTGAAAGCCATGAAATAAAATATGACAGTAAAAATGCATATTGCTTATTAATGAATGAGATTGAAACCGACAATTTATATCAAGACGATGAATTAAATAATAAATTTTATGGAGTGTTATCAGATACTGCGGATGACGAATTTTTTGGAATATATATATTTGATGGCGAAAACAAGAAAATATTTGGCTGCGTTATTGCGAGCGTAAGTGGAAAAAATATTACAGCCAAGCTTGGAATCCTAACTCTTTCCAAGGCAATAAGTCAGCATCCATGGGTACTGAAAAACGGCATTATTCTGCACAGCGACGGAGGATCTCAATATACTTCAAGGGAATTCACCGACTATTATTCATCTCACAGTGTAACTCAGATCATGAGCCGTGCCGGTTGCCCTTATGACAACGCTCCGATGAAGCGTTACAGACTGTAGCCTTGCGGCTTTTTGTTAATTTTAGGAATAATTAAAATGTGCACACCCCCTTGCCGAAAATGCACACCCTTACGACCTTTCGTTAAATAGTATAAAGGTAAAAAATAAAAAAGTCTCTGCCGTGACCGTTTTTCAGTCACCGCAGAGCCTTCTTTCGTTAAATTGTGTTGACAAATCCCATTAAACAAGGATTTTCGGATAAAGAAAACGGACACCAATCAAGATACGCATTGTATCAAAATTGGTGTCCTGTTATGGTCGAGGTGACAGGACTCGAACCTGCGGCATCCTGCTCCCAAAGCAGGCGCGCTACCACCTGCGCTACACCTCGATATTTTTATATCAACTTTTTTCTTATATCTCTGTTTTCTTCCCTGCTTTGTCCGCCCTCTTGCGGTTCCCGTAATCTCTTCGGCTCAATAATGAGCCTCGACATTCCGACCGCTGCGCCTAAAAACGCTCGCTTTTTCTGCCACCGGCAACGCTCACGTTTTTTGCCCAAAGCAGGCGCGCTACCACCTGCGCTACACCTCGATACTGCAATTATCTGAATACAGCTTAAATATTATAGCATAATAAATTCCTCTTGTCAACTGCTTTCAATTTTGATTTTGATTTATGATTGTTGGTTTTAATAATGCGTTACAAAAAAAGCATAGTTTCCCGCTGAATAGGACGGATAGGATTTGTTAACAACAGAATTATAATGCATAATCCCACCTAGCCCACCAAATCCCCAAAAGAAAAACCCCCTCAATCGCAGTGACAGAGAGGATTTACGCATGGCTGGGATAGCGGGATTTGAACCCACGAGTGACGGAGTCAAAGTCCGTTGCCTTACCGCTTGGCTATATCCCAGTATAAACGAATGCCGCCGGCACTATAAGCCAGCGCAGGCGGCATTCGTTCTTAATAAATATGGGGTGGGAGATGGGACTCGAACCCACGATCTTCGGGACCACAATCCGACGCGTTAACCAGCTACGCTACACCCACCATAAATGGCACGCCACACAGGATTCGAACCTGTGACCTACCGCTTAGAAGGCGGTTGCTCTATCCAGCTGAGCTAGTGGCGCATGGTCTGCATTTTCATATTTATCAAAATAAATAAGTTTTCACTTTCGTGAAAACTATGGAGCGGGTGATGGGAATCGAACCCACACAACCAGCTTGGAAGGCTGGGATTCTAGCCATTGAACTACACCCGCATATTCATTAACTGCTTTAAAAGCACGCATCTCATTGACGCTTGTATATTATAACACAATAAAAATGAAATGTCAAGACTTTTTTGAAAATTTTTCGATTTTCTTTTACAGCTTAAAATTGCCGCCATTTCGTGACAATAAACGTCCCGTAAAGCAGATACATATTTTATTATTTGCCTCACATCATATCCATCCCTGCCCTTTTAGCAAGGATGGATATGACGTTATCGGCATTTAAATTTCATCGCTTATCAGGCTCTAAAGTCCCTTGGCATCCTTCAGCGTGATACCGTTTTCACCGAGTGCGATTTTATGATCAAGACCTACGAACTTGCCGTTTTCCTGCCACAGAACCTCCTTTACAAATGCGTACTTTTCTTCGTCCCACGTTGAAAAATCATCAAGCACAAGTCCGCCCGTATCGCCCGAATTGGCATTGTAGCACCAGAACGTGTGGTTAAGATGGTTCTCGCTTATCAGACGGCGCATACAGGTCATCCATTTAAGATTAGGCTCCTTTATAAATCCGCCCCATTCTCCTATAAGAAGCGGTGCGGTATTGTTCTTGTAGATGAAGAACCAGTTGTCCTGCCAACAGTCACGCATAAGGCTGTCAAAATCATAGTCGCCCTCAAACCACGGCTGCTGATAAACCGTAGGACCGTAGTCGTGCGGAGAATACACCAGCTTGTTCTGATATTTTCCGAGATTGACAGGAAAATCCTTTACGCCCCTGAGATTACCGCCCCACCAGTTGAAATAGTAATCATCGTCATTTGTCGAGCTGAAATCCTTGTTGCTCTTAATATCTGTCGGATATATCTCGGTACCCTCTACCAGTATAAGCACATTCGGATTCTTGGCAAGTATTCTTGATGCGGCAGTTTCGGCAACATATTTCCAGTTGTTAGCCGAATCGGAATCGTTCCATATCGCCGCTTTATCCGCTTCATAGGGCTTGCCGTGCGGCTCGTTCTTGAGATCGTACGCTATTATCGTATCATTATCCTTATAACGTTCCGCCATCCACTCAAGCGCCTTGTAATAATCCTCTGCGCTTACCTTGTCGGTATACCAGAGATTCACCGTATGTCCTGAAGCATTTGTTTCTGCGGAATGGATGTCCGGCATAACCTTAATGCCGTTCTCCTCCGCCAGCTTCAGAAAATAATCGAATATCTGAAGGCTGTTCATACTGTTAAGATCTGTGTTGTAGGCATTGTTGTAGTTTGCCTTGGGATATTCTCCCGCCGCCCACGAATTTATAAGCTCAGCCGACATCGGCACACGGATAAGGTTGAATCCGTGATCGGCAATAGCCTTTACGGACGACTTAAGCTCACTGTTCCATAAGCCGTCGAATGTATTCGTGCCGGTATTATATCCAAACCAGTTCACACCTGTAAGCCACACCTGCTTACCGTCTTTATCAAGGATTTTGTTTCCGTCCGTATGAAGCCAGTCGTCACCTTGTTCGCCGTCCTTGCTCCTTTCAAGCAGTGCATCAACATCTGCTTCGGAAGTGCCGTTGCCGTTTGCATTCTGATTATTCTGATTATTCTGATTATTCTGATTATTCTGATTTACATTTCCCGCTTTAACAACGCACTGCGTTTTGTTAAGCTCTGCCCTGTTTATTTTCAGTTCTTTGTCCGTATTCAGATTACAGCCGATAACCACAGTGGAGCCGGGCTGAATATCCCCGTTATATTCGGCATTTGTCACAGTTACCGTATTTCCGTTTTGGCTGTATGTGCCGTTCCAGCCCTCACAGCCTTTAAGACCGTCTATTTCAACGACCAGTTCCCAGCCCGAAATTCCGCTGTTTGTATTGTTGGTGATACCAAACTGAACTCCGTAATTCAGATTTCCGTCGTCGCCCCACGAATTATCTACGGAATATTGCAGGATGATGCCGTCTTCCGTTACAGCGCCCTGCGAGCTGCCTGTCGAAGTATCGCTCTGCGTGCTTTGTGGTAATGATGAGTTTTCGCTGTTATCTGCGGATGTGCCGCTCTGTGATGATGACGATTCATCGACGGTTTTCCCTCCCGCAAGAATCACTGCGAGCGTTACCGAAAGCCCTATTATCACCGCCGCCATAGCCGCTATAATTATGATAAGCCATTTAGGCACTGCCGTCTTAATGCCGGCTTTTGCCGCTTCGGTCGTGCTTTCACTCTCAGCCGATATTTCAGCGCTGTTCTGCTCCGGATTTTCTTCCGTTTGCGAAACATTTGTGTTCTTTTCTTCCATGATATATTCCCTTTCAGATATTTATTCCGTCACGAAAATCTCGTATTCTCCGCCTTCAATTATATCCGACAATCCGTAAACCACACTGCTCAGCACATATTCCCCGTCATTGATATATATTTCTATCAGATTGCTGTCGACATAGATTTCGAGCCTGTTTCCCTCTTTCACAACAGGTGTTTTTGCAATAAGCCTGTAATTTTTATCATTTATAAAAACCGCTGTACGATCAGTTATGATAATATCATCTTCACGGCGGATGATATAACCGCCGACATTTATGCTCTCCCCGTTGTTTATCGCTGTTTTCAGCATATATCCCGATTTATGCGAAGGCTTGCCGCTCTTTTTTGAAAAGGCTTTTCTTATGTTCGGGTGAGGTGAAAAATATATGTGATTATTTCTTATGTCAACCACACGAGGTATACACATCATACCTATGCGTTTATTCTCATTATCTCCTACCGCTTCGGGCATTCTCGCCCACGCAATAACTACACGTCTGCCGTTTTCGTCCGTATTGCTCTGCGGTGCATACAGGTCTATGCCGTAATCAAACATACTGTATTCATCGCTCATAGTCATTTTACAGCTTTTTTCGTCAAAATCCGAAAAACAGCATATCGACGCTGAATCATACGTCATATTATCATCAAGTATTCCGATGGGTGAAAAGATTACTACGCCTTTACCGTTGACTTCAAAATAATCCGGGCATTCCCAGATACAGCCGAATCCTCTTTTTTCGCAATAATTCACATATTCCCAGTTTTCAAGATTTTCGCTTTTGAAAAACAGGAATCTTCCGTTATTGTCATAGGTGCTTCCTACTATCATATACCACGCATCACTGCCACGCCATACCTTAGGATCTCTGGTGTCGGATTCCGAGCCTGAAGTGCTGTCACGCAAAGGTTGAATTATCGTAGTTTTCGCATTGAAATTATCAAAGGTATATCCGTCTTGCGAAACAATCTTCATCTGTGACGCTATAAAGCCGTAATTCAGTGCGCAGTTGATATTTTCGGGATCTTCCTCACGATAATTTATGCCGGTATAAAAAATGTGCATTTTCCCGTCATGCTCGACCGCACTACCCGAGAAGCATCCGCTCCTGTCATTTTTCTTGGTAGGATAAAGAGCTATCCCCTTATGCTCCCATGTAACAAGATCGTCACTTACAGCGTGTCCCCAGTGCATTCTGCCCCATACCGGCGCATAGGGAAAATGCTGATAGAACAAATGGTACTTACCTTTATAATATATAAATCCGTTGGGATCGTTTATCCAGTTTGACGGTGATTTCAGATGTATCTTATCCACAAAAAACTCCTTTTCTCATTCGCAAATCAATTTTCCTTACCGTATATCGTCCGATATAACAATTCGCAGAGCCTGCGACAGCTCTGCGAAAGCATTATTGCCTGCTTTATTTTTTAGTAGCGGCATCCTGATTGTCTTTTTTCAGATGCACATCAAGCTGATTATAGGGTATCTCAATACCGTTCTTATCAAACTGCTCCTTGACCGCTTCGTTAAGGTCAAAGTATACCGTCCAGTAGTCCTCAGCCTTTACCCACGGATAACAGGTTATTCTTACAGCGCTCTCGGCAAGCTCGGTTATCCTGATTTTCGGCTCAGGCTCTTTAAGTATAAGCTCGTGAGCGTCTGTTATGCTTTTGAGAACCTCCATCGCCTTTCTGAAATCGGCATTGTAAGAAATCGTATATACCATATCCACACGCCTTATTCCAAGCGTTGTATAGTTGGTGACCTTCTTTGATGTTATCTGACCGTTCGGATAGAAGATAGCTTTATTATCATATGAATGAAGCTCGGTATACCACATATTGATTGCTTCAACCGTACCCTCGACGTCATCGACCTTGATGTAATCTCCTATTTTGAACGGCTTTGTGAGCATTATGCTGAATCCGCCCGCTATATTTGAAAGGCTGTCCTGAAGCGCAAGTCCGATGGCAACGCCTGCCGTACCTATCACAGCTATTATAGAAGTCATCGGAACGCCGAGAACGGCGAGAACAATAGTAGCAAGCAGCGCATAAAGCAGTATTCTGACCAATGAATAAATAAAGCGTGAAACAGTCTTGTCGATAACATCGTGTTTCATACCCCTGCTCATCATTTTCAGCACGAGCTTGGAAATAACTATTCCTACTATCAGTATTATCGCCGCCGCAATCAGCGTAGGCAAATATCCTACAAAAGCGTTTATCATTTGATTGAAAAACGTTTCTGCTTCTTTTATCTGCTCCTGCGCATTCTCAAGCGGATCGGTAGACGTACCGACCGCCTGTGAAAGCAATGAAATATTCAAGAAAACATCTCCGTTCCGATTTTAATCCGCAGTATCCTCTGCCCTCTCGGTTACCTGTATAGATACCTTGTATTCTCCTGTAACCCAGCTTCTGACCTTGGTTCCACGCAACGTGAATTCCGCAGTCACATCTTTAAGCCCTGCGGTAAGCGTAGTTCCCATAAGGTCAACCGTCGCATAAATATCCTTTGACGCAAGCGCCGCTATTTCATCTGCCGGACCCGTAACATTGACGCTGAGTTCGTTTGTAAGAACATCGACATCAAAATTGTCCGGTGCATTTATAATACGGATATTGTCCTTCTGGACAGTATAGCTGAGGAACGTGTAATTCTCCGCATCCTCAAAGGAAACCATAGCGGATGTGTTTCCGCTGATATTCTTATATCCTTCGGGTAAAGCTATCGGAAGCGTCAGCTTCTGCAAATACTTGGTCGTAAGCTGACTGAGATCTATCGTTCCTATCTCGAACTTCTCCTGTGAATCAAGCGAATCGTCGGGTGAAGAAACAGTGAGCGATTCCGGATAGATGCTGTACTTAAGACTGCTTAAATCAAAGTTTGACGGAACATTCGTAAACTGTACCGTAAGAGGCAGCGTTTTCTGCTTATACAGCGTTATATTCACGGTGTAGCTCTCGTTGTCGTATTTTATATCGGGATTTTCGATTATATCTCCGTTACTGCCAAGCAGAACAATCTGACCTTTTGAAGAAACCGACTCTGAGGTTTCGCCAGCAAATACAGAACGTATCTCGACCGATTTCACTGCGTCTATTGCGGTGCTGTCGCCCGTAAGCGTTATAGTCGAAGGCTCAGCGGTAACGCTGTCTATCTTCATACCCGCCGTAGCGGTAATGCCTTCAGCTACAGCCTTCATACTGCCGTCGGAAATACTGAACGTTTTTGATACCGTCTTTTCGACCTTGAGTTTAACGCTCAGACCCTCATCGTCAACCGTACAGCTGTTTTCCTTTACCGGTGTTACGTTAACCTTTACCTTATATTCACCCGGCGCCGTGATAGCCGACAAATCCGCACTGGCTGTAAAATCGCTTGCAGTAAGGTTTCCTACCTCATATCTTTTGCCTGTTACCTGTACGGTTATCTTATCAATATAACTGTTCGTTACGGAAAGCGCATTTTCCGTCATATATTCCGTAGCCTTGACTTCAACCGGAATATCGCTGACGTGAGTCGTGACATCAGGGAATATCTGCATCGAGATTGCAAACCATACAATGATTGCAATAATCAGCGCAAATATAATATTCTTAAGATTCTTTACAAAATTCTGTAAAAAACTCTTTATCCATTCCTTCATTATTTATCCGCCCCCTGTTCTTTTTTCGCAACGGGTGCGTTTTTCTTATGCTTTTTTAAAGCCTTATTCTTCATCTTCTTTGCTTCGGGCTTTTCCGGAATCAGCTTTGCCGTAAGCAGCTTTCGCAGTGTATCCTTATTGTAAAAGCGTGTAAGACTTCCGTTTTCGGCTATAGATATAGTACCGGTTTCTTCCGAAACAACAACTATCACCGCATCCGAAACCTCGCTCATACCGATAGCCGCTCTGTGACGTGAACCGAGAGCCTTTGAAATCAGTTCTTCCTTCTGAGGCTTAGGCAGAAAACATCCTGCGGCATATACCTTGCTGTCACGGATTATCACCGCACCGTCATGCAGCGGTGTGTTCGGGAAAAATATATTGCCGAAAAGTTCAGGGCTCGGCGTTGCGTTGATTATCGTACCGGTGTCTATCTGCTCACCGAGCTTTGTTTCACGCTCGAATACGATAAGTGCGCCCGTAGCGGTCTGCGAAAGCTGTTCGCAAGCCGTACAGACAGCCTCTATACAGTTATGTATGTCGGCGGTCGCCGCATCCGTCTTACTTTCAAAATTAAGAGCCAGCTTTTTTACCTTTGTGGTTCGTCCCATTTTTTCAAGCACACGGCGAAGCTCAGGCTGGAATACAATAAGTATAGCGATAATTCCGACATTGAGGAAGGTTTCTATTATAACCTTCATCGCCTTCAGCTGAAACTGGTTTACGACAAAGAAAAGTATAGCCAGCAGAATTATACCTTTGATAAGCTGCTCCGCCCGTGTTTCCTTGATGATTTTAATGCCTTTATATATGAGATAGGCAAGAAGGAGAATATCAAGATAATCAACAAGTCCCATTGTTGCAAAAACACTCTGTATATTCTCCCAGATATCCTTTAAATACTGGATCAATTTTTCTGCTCCGTTCCTATAACTGCTGTTGCAGCGAATTTCATAGTAAGTTTATATATAATATTGTATCATTAAACGGCGATTATTTCAAGGAGGAGCGGGAAATTTTTTCTTACTTTTCACAAAGATTATCGAAACAACAGATATCCGATCGCAGCGGCACAGCCGCCTTCACCGCACAGATAGCGGAAATACGCATGTCACATCTTATACAGAGCATATTTTTCGTTGTCGGCGGAAAACATTCTTTCAAAGACAGTTATATCGGGTTAGCTTAAGCTGACTCAAAAAATTGTACAGGAAACTAAAAAATTCTGAAAATTTTCACTTTTAGAGGTTTACATTCCGGAACGATTATGATATAATACTAAGTTGAAAGCATACGTCTTGGTATGACCGTATGCAAAAACAAAGGAGGACGATTCCCATGGGAAGACAAAAACTTACTATGGACGGTAACAACGCCGCAGGTCACGTGTCTTATGCGTTTACTGACGTTGCAGCGATTTACCCCATTACACCATCTTCAGTAATGGCTGAAGTAACAGATTCCTGGTCAACAGCCGGAAGAAAGAACATTTTCGGACAGGAAGTAAAGGTAGTAGAAATGCAGTCAGAAGCCGGCGCAGCAGGCGCAGTTCACGGCTCTCTCGCAGCAGGTGCATGTACTACAACTTACACAGCATCACAGGGCTTACTGCTCATGATCCCCAATATGTATAAAATTGCAGGTGAATTACTGCCCAGCGTTATTCATGTTTCCGCTCGTGCTCTTGCAACACACGCACTTTCTATTTTCGGTGATCACAGCGATATCTACGCTTGCCGTCAGACAGGTTATGCTATGCTCTGCTCCACTAACCCTCAGGAAGTTATGGATCTCGGTGCTGTAGCTCACCTTTCAACATACGAAGCAAGAGTTCCTTTCCTTCACTTCTTCGATGGTTTCAGAACATCACACGAAATCCAGAAGATTGAAGTATGGGACTATGAAACACTCGACAAGATGCTCGACCACGAAGCTGTAGACGCTTTCAGAAACAGAGCTCTCAATCCTGAGAAGCCCGTTCTGCACGGCACAGCTCAGAACCCCGACATCTTCTTCCAGGCAAGAGAAGCAAGCAACAAGTACTATGAAGCTACACCCGCTATCGTACAGAAGTACATGGACAAGGTAAACGCTGAGATCGGTACAGATTACAAGCTGTTCAACTACTACGGTGCTCCCGATGCTGAGCAGGTAATCATTGCTATGGGCTCTGTTTGCGATACTATCGAAGAAACAATCGACTATATGTTAGCTCAGGGCAAGAAGGTTGGTCTTGTTAAGGTTAGACTTTACAGACCCTTCAGCGTTGACGCTTTCGTATCTGCTATTCCCGAAACTGTTAAGAAGATTACAGTTCTTGACAGAACAAAGGAACCCGGCGCACTCGGCGAACCCTTATACCTCGACGTTGTTGCAGCTCTCAAGCAGGCAGGCAAGTTCCAGGATGTACCCGTATTCACAGGTCGTTACGGTCTTGGTTCTAAGGATACTAACCCCGCTCAGATCATTGCAGTATACAACAACACAGAAAAGCCCAGGTTCACAATCGGTATTGAGGATGACGTTACAGGCCTTTCACTGCCCATCGGTGAGAACCCCAACACAACTCCCGAAGGCACAACCTGCTGTAAGTTCTGGGGTCTTGGTTCAGACGGTACTGTCGGTGCCAACAAGAACTCTATCAAGATTATCGGTGACCACACAGATATGTATGCTCAGGCATACTTCGCATACGACTCAAAGAAGTCGGGCGGTGTTACGATTTCTCACCTTCGTTTCGGTAAGTCGCCTATCAAGTCAACTTACTTTGTAAACAAGGCTAACTTCGTAGCTTGCCACAACCCTTCATACATCGACAAGTACGATATGGTTGAGGACGTTGTACCCGGCGGTTCATTCCTGCTCAACTGCCAGTGGACAGTTGACGAGCTTGACGAGAAGCTCCCCGCTCCCGTTAAGGCATACATCGCTAAGAACAACATCAACTTCTACATCATCAACGCTATCAAGGTAGCTAAGGAGATCGGTCTTGGCAACAAGACAAATACTGTATTACAGTCTGCATTCTTCTCAATCGCTAACATCATCCCCGCTGAAGATGCTATCGAATATATGAAGAAGGCTGCTTACAAGTCATTCGCTAAGAAGGGTGACGACATTGTTAAAATGAACTACGCCGCAATCGAAAAGGGCGCAGGCGAGGTTATCAAGGTTGACGTTCCTGCATCTTGGGCTGACGCTGAGGGTACACTTCCCGTTCACACAGCTACAGGTGACAGAAAGGATCTCGTTGATTTCGTTAACAATATCCTTATCCCCGTTAACGCTCAGAGAGGCGACAAGCTCCCCGTATCTACATTCGTAGGCATGGCTGACGGTACATTCCCCCAGGGCTCTGCAGCTTATGAGAAGCGTGGTATCGCAGTAGACGTTCCCGAGTGGATTCCCGAGAACTGTATCGAATGTAACCAGTGTTCATTCGTTTGTCCTCACGCAGTTATCCGTCCCGTAATTCTTTCCGAAGAAGAAGCTGCTAAGGCTCCTGCAGGTGCAAAGATGAAGGACGCTATGGGTCTTCCCGGCATGAAGTTCGCTATGGTAACTTCTGTTCTCGACTGCACAGGCTGCGGCGTTTGCGCACAGGTTTGCCCCTCTAAGAACAAGGCACTCGTTATGAAGTCACTTGATTCTCAGATGAACGAGCAGCCCATGTTCGACTACGCTGTTAAGGAAGTAGCCGACAAGCCCGAAGTTCACGAGAAGTTCAAGGAAACAACAGTTAAGGGTTCACAGTTCAAGCAGCCCCTGCTCGAATTCTCAGGTGCTTGCGCAGGCTGTGGTGAAACTCCTTACGCTAAGCTCATCACACAGCTCTTCGGCGACAGAATGTACATTGCCAACGCTACAGGCTGTTCATCAATCTGGGGCGGCTCTGCTCCCTCAACTCCTTATACAGTAAATAAGGAAGGCAAGGGTCCCGCTTGGGGCAACTCACTGTTCGAGGATAATGCTGAGTACGGTCTCGGTATGTTCATCGCTCAGGATACATTAAGACACAGAGCACAGGGTCAGTTAAAGGCAATTGCTGAAAAGACTGAAAACGCTGACGTTAAGGCTAAGATCGACACATACTTCGAAACAGCTAACGACGGTAAGGCAAACGCTGCTGCTACAAAGGATCTCGTTGCTGCTCTTGAAGCTCTTGATTGCGACTGCGCTGAAAAGAATGCAGTTCTCAAGGCTAAGAACTACCTCGCTAAGAAGTCCAACTGGATATTCGGCGGCGACGGCTGGGCATACGACATCGGTTACGGCGGTGTTGACCACGTTCTCGCATCAGGCAAGAATGTAAATGTATTCGTATTCGATACAGAAGTTTATTCCAACACAGGCGGACAGGCTTCAAAGGCTACAAACATCGGTGCAGTTGCACAGTTCGCAGCAGGCGGTAAGGACGTTAAGAAGAAGGATCTCTCCGGTATCGCTATGAAGTACGGTTATGTATATGTTGCTCAGATTTCAATGGGTGCAGATATGAACCAGTGCTTAAAGGCAATCGCAGAAGCTGAAGCATATGACGGTCCTTCACTGGTTATCGCTTATGCTCCTTGTATCAACCACGGTATCAAGGGCGGCCTTACAATCGCTCAGAAGGTAGAAAAGGAAGCTGTACAGGCAGGTTACTGGCATCTGTTCAGATTCAACCCCGCTGCTCCTGCAGGAACAAATCCGTTCACACTCGACAGCAAGGCTCCTACAGGCGATTACAAGGAATTCATGATGAGAGAAGTTCGTTACAACTCTCTTATGCGTGCTAACCCCGAAAGAGCTAACGTACTGTTTGATAAGGCAGTTGCTAACTCCAAGAAGCGTTACGAGGATCTCGTAGGCCTTGTTGAATACTACAAGAAGGAATACTGCGGCGAATAATCCGCACGATATAATCTAAAAGCCCAAAAATTTTGAATAGTCGGAATAGAATAGGTTTTTACGCCCCTCCGGGAAAACCGGAGGGGTTATTTTTCGACTTGTATACTTTTGCTTTTAATTATTAACAAGCAGTAACTATTCAAGATTTTATCAGATTTTACTTTTTTTATATGCTATTTTTAATCGGAAATTACCCTGAAATGCCGAGATTATATCGTGATGTGAAGCTTCCCCGTCATAATCGGTGATATTCGGGAATACAATCAATATATAAAACGTACAGGCACCCACGTCTGTGCTTGATGAAAAGGAACAAGTCAGTATGGAAATATTAGAGTGGATAAACGAAAATATAGTATGGGGCATACCAGTGCTTATACTGTTCGCAGGCTCAGGGATTATCTTTACGATAAGAACAAAGGGCTTGCAGATACTGCACTTCCCTACTATAATAAAGCGTACACTCCTTACAAAACAGCCTGAGGCTGACGGAAAGAAGGTTTCGCCTTTCAGAACCCTCACCGCCGCACTCGGTGCAACAGTAGGAACAGGAAATATTATCGCAATAGGAAGCGCTATCGCAATAGGCGGCGCAGGCTCAATATTCTGGATGTGGATTTCCGCACTTCTCGGTATGGCTACCAGCTTTGCCGAAAACTATCTCGGCGCAAAATACAGAACCGTGCAGTCGGACGGCCTTACGGGCGGCGTACCGTTCGCCTACATAAAAAAAGCGTTCGGCGGCAAAAAGCTCGGTGTGTTCTTTGCAGGAATGTTCGCCGTCTGCTGTATAGGTGCCAGCTTCGGCATAGGCAATATGGCTCAGGTGAATTCAGCTTCAATGGCGCTTCAGAACTGTCTTGGAGTACCTCTATGGGTATCGGGAATTCTTTGTGCCGCAGTAATTGCCGCAATAGCACCCGGAGGCATCCACCGCCTCAGTAAAGTTACATCGTGGGTAATCCCGATAGCCGCAGGAGGCTATCTGATCGGTTGCCTTACTGTAATTATAATGAATTATCAAAATATTCCGGGCGTATTTGCAAGGATTTTCACAGAAGCCTTTTCTTTCAAGGCTGTAGGCGGAGGAACTGTCGGTGTAGTTATGCTCGAGGCTATGAAGTGGGGCGTAAAGCGAGGCGTATTCTCAAACGAAGCCGGTCTTGGCTCATCAGTAATGATTAATGCAAACTCAAGCGCTGACAAGCACCATACTCAAGGTATGTGGGCAATGCTTTCGGTTTTCATTGATACCATCATCATCTGCACAATGACAGCACTCTGTATACTTTCAAGCGGTGCTGACAAGCTGGTAGACAAAAAGGCAGGTGGTTTCAACATGGCTCTTGTTGCCTTTCAGAACGGTCTTGGCGATTTCGCCGGTGCATTCCTCAGTATCGCAACATTCATCTTTGCGATAACAACCGTTACAGGCTGGTGGATATACGGCAGAAGCTGTTTCGTTTACCTGTTCACTAAGAAGTGGGTAGGCGTGTATCTTGCAATTTTCATTGTTACCGCTTTCGTAGGAGCAGTGATTCAGGCAACAGTCGTGTGGGACGTTTCCGACCTTTTCAACGGCCTTATGGCAATACCGAACCTTCTTGCGATAATACTGCTTCGCAAGGAAGTAAAAGCTGACATTTAATTCCTTTAAAATCAGTAGATATTAAAATAGTAAAATAAAAAGCACAAGGTAGCGTGACCTTAAGAAAACCTGTTATACAGCCGTTTAATAAGTTTTCCCGACGTAAATTAAAAAGTCGGTTGCATTACGCTTACTTTGTGCAATTTTTTTACCGTTTTTGCAATTTCGCTATTGACCTATTGCAAAAAATAGTTTATAATAGTAAATGGGGAACAAGGTACGATGAACCGTATCAGTAATTCCCTACCGAATGACTTTCATCAGCATAAGCTGATAAAATAAAGAAAAGGAGAACAATCGGTTATGACAAAGAATCAGAATGTTTTAAAGTGGGTTGAAGAAATGAAAGCCCTCACACAGCCCGACAAGGTTGTATGGATCGATGGCAGCGAGGAGCAGCTCAAGGCGCTTCGTGACGAGGCTATCGCAACAGGCGAGATGATTGAGCTCAACCAGGAAAAGCTCCCCGGCTGCTTATATCACAGAACAGCTGAAAACGACGTTGCCCGTGTAGAAGACAGAACATTCATCTGCTCAAGAGAGAAGGAGAATGCAGGTCCTACAAACAACTGGATGGATCCTAAGGAAATGTACGCTAAGCTGACAAAGCTCTATGACGGCGTTATGAAGGGTCGTACAATGTACGTTATCCCCTATTCAATGGGACCTATCGGCTCACCTATCGCTAAGGTTGGTGTTGAGCTGACAGACTCTATCTATGTTGTACTCAACATGGACATTATGACAAGAATGGGCGCACAGGCATTCAAGAACCTGCCCGATGACTCCAACGACTTCGTAAGATGCCTTCACTCAAAGGCTGACGTTGATCCCGAAAAGAGATACATCGTTCAGTTCCCCGAAGACAACACGATCTGGTCTATCAACTCAGCTTACGGCGGTAACGTACTGCTCGGCAAGAAGTGCTTCGCACTCCGTATCGCTTCCTACCAGGGCTGGAAGGAAGGCTGGATGGCTGAACATATGCTTATCCTCGGCGTTAAGAAGCCCGATGGCGACATCAAGTATATCACAGCAGCATTCCCCTCAGCTTGCGGTAAAACAAACCTCGCTATGCTTATTCCTCCCGAGGGATACAAGAAGGCAGGCTATGAAGTATTCACAGTAGGTGACGATATTGCATGGATGAAGCAGGGTCCCGATGGCAGACTTTACGCTATCAACCCCGAGAACGGCTTCTTCGGTGTTGCTCCCGGTACAAACGCAAAGAGCAACTACAACGCACTTGCATCTACAAGAAAGAACACAATCTTCACAAACGTTGCTATCAACAATGATGATATGACAGCTTGGTGGGAAGGTCTTGACAAGAATCCTCCCGAGAACGCAACAGACTGGAAGGGCAACAAGGTTAACGGTAAGGAATACACAGCGGCTGGCAACAAGCTCGCTCATCCTAACTCACGTTTCACAGCTCCCGCTCAGAACTGCCCCTGCATTTCACCTGAGTTCAACAACCCCCAGGGTGTTCCGATCTCAGCTATCATCTTCGGCGGCAGACGTGCAGCAACAACTCCTCTGGTTTACCAGTCATTCAGCTGGCAGCACGGCACATATGTAGGCTCTGCAGTTTCTTCTGAAACAACAGCGGCTGCTACAGGTGCAGTAGGTGTACTCCGTCACGATCCTATGGCTATGAAGCCCTTCTGCGGCTACCACATGGCTGATTACTGGGCACACTGGCTTGATATGGGCAAGAAGCTCGGCGACAAGGCTCCTAAGATCTTCAACGTTAACTGGTTCAAGCAGGACGAGAACGGTAACTTCATCTGGCCCGGTTTCGGCGACAACATGAGAGTTCTCGACTGGATCATCAAGAGATGTGAAGGCACAATTGACGCTGAAAAGACTCCTATCGGCTACCTTCCTAAGAAGGGTGACATCAACCTCAAGGGTATCGAGGATGAGGTTACATCAGAAGTTGAAGACAAGCTGCTCGCAGTTGACAGAGACCTCTGGAAGAAGGAAGTAGAAGAGATGAAGGAATTCTACAAGCAGTTCGGTGACAAGCTCCCCGACGGCTTAAAGCAGGAACTCGCTGATCTCGAAGCAAGACTTGGCTAATCCATAACCGAATAAACTCCGATCCCCTGTTAATCACTTAACAGGGGATTTTCTTATGCTTCTCTCTTAGCCGATTCACTGTAAAGCAAATACCGCACTGTTGTCACAGCATTATATACAGCAAAACGGCACCGGAAAATTTCCGATGCCGTTTCTGTATAAAATATATTAACCCAAAATTGTCTTATTCCTTTACACCACCGAGTGAAACACCTGCGATGATGAATTTCGATAAGCAGAAGTAAACGATGATAACAGGTATGATTGCTATGAAAATGAACATATAAACCTGACCCATATCAAACTTTAAGAAGTCAGCTGAACGAAGCTGTGCGATCATGATAGGCATTGTCTTCTTTGTTGATGTATCAATAATCAACGAAGGAAGGAAGTAGTTGTTCCATGATGCAACGAAGCTGAATATCGCCTGTACTGCAAGAGCAGGCTTCAGCATAGGAAGAACAATCGTGTTGAATGTTCTGAATTCGCCCGAACCGTCAATTCTTGCCGCCTCGATAATATCAATCGGAAGCGAACTCTTCATGTACTGAATCATGAAGAAGAACACTGCAGGTGCCGCAATAGCAGGAACTATAAGAGGGATATATGTATCTCTTAAGCCCAAGTCGGTACACATACTGAAGAAACCGAGCGCAGAAACCTGTGTAGGAATCGTCATGATAAGTAATATGAAGTTAAAGATAAATTTCTTACCTTTGAAGTCATATACATGAATTGAATACGCTGTCATTGCCGAGAAATAAATCGACAATATCGCTGTACACGTTGCGATGATCAAGCTGTTGATAACACCGTTTATTACAGGTATCGTTGAGTTTGAAATCGCACTCTGGAAGTTATTGATAAATTGATTTCCCGGCAGGAACGAGAAGCCGGACATAATATCGTAATGTGAACGGCTTGCGTTAACAAGCAGGATGTAGAAGAAGAACAAACACAGGATTGAGAAGAAGACAAGAACGATATAACAGATTATTCTGTGAATAATAAGCGTAGGCTTTACCTTCATATCCGGATCTGTTCTGTTCTGCTGAAGTGCTGAGGTATGTTCAAGTACCTTTTCCTTTTTTGCCATGATACTTACTTACCTCCTTTTTTAGACTTCTTGTTGCTTCTGTCAGCAGCAAAGAAGTAGTAAACAACCAGGCTGAGTGCCGCACATACAATGAATATAATTACTGAAAGCGCACCTGCCATACCATAGTTCTTAGATGTACCGATCTGTTCGTTCAAATACATGATAAGCGTCTTGGTAGTGTTATTCGGGCCTCCCTGACCGCCGGTAAGGATCTGCGGTACATCGAACATCTGAAGACCGCCGATCAGCGAAGTGATCATAACGTATACGAGTATAGGTCTGATAAGAGGTAGAGTTATCTTCCAGAATATCTGTGAGCTGCTTGCACCGTCGATTTCAGCAGCCTCAATAACAGATTCGTTGATACCCATCATTGCCGCCATCAGCAGAATTGTCGTGTTACCGAACCACATAATGAAGTTCATGAACGCTACAAGTCCCATCGTACTGCCCGTATAGCTGAGAAATCTGAAAGCCTCGCCGCCGGTAGTGTGCTTGATAAGCTCGTTGATAGGACCAATATCGGAGAATATCGAGAATATCAGCATTGCAAATGCAGATGCCATGATAAGGTTAGGCATATACATTACAGTTTTGAAGAATCCAAGACATCTTAAACGAAGTCTTACATTAGTAAACCAGTAAGCAAAAAGTAATGAAATGATTATCTGCGGAACAAATCCCAGTACCCACATGATAAGCGTATTCCATGTGAGTGCAAGTATATTGTTACCTGAACTCATATCAAAAATTGCCACAAAGTTATCAAATCCGACAAACTCCGGTCCTATCCAACTAAGACCCGACTTGAAGTATTTGAACATACTGTAATAGAAAGTCTGAATAAGCGGCCAAGCCTGGAAAACAAGGAAAACTAATATGAACGGGAGCATAAATATGTAGCCCCATTTTTTATATTTCCCGATTTGTCCTTTTCTGGCTTTTACCGGCGCACTTCCTGCGTTAGCTGCCTGAGCCATAAAAACACTCCTTATAAAAATCTCAGTATATTCTCCATCTTGAGCAGTCAAGTATGTTAATAAGGCGGAAACATCCGTAATTCGCCCCATTAACATACTTGACTGCGAATTCACAGAACCCGCAGTCAAGATGAAGGTCAATATTGTTTAAGCCACAAAGCCTTTATTATGCGTTAGCGGGCTTCTTGAGCTCAGGATACTTAACAATAGCAGCCTCATAGAAGTTCTTGAGTGCTGTATCCTTATCAACAGTACCGTCGAAGTATTCCTTGAACTTAGCCTGGAATGTCTCGTTAAGACCCTGGTCGTAGACAGAAATCTTGCTCATGTCGATCTTGGGAGCTGTTTCAACGAACAGTGCGATGTGGTTCTGACCGCCTAAGAAGTCTGACTTGAAGTCAGAAGCAGCGAGTTCCTTCATTGCAGCTTCGTTGTTGTAGTAGTCCTGTGTATCCTTTGTGAACTGAACGCCGAAGTCCTTGTCGCAGCAGAATGCCTTCAGAACGTCGCCAACTAATGCAGCGTTGTCTGTGCCCTTTGCAGCTGCCATCCAAGTACCGCCCCAGAAGTAAGCCTGAGGACCGTAGCAAACTGCCCAGTCACCGTAACCGCCGTTGCCTACTTCGAGCTTACCGCCTTCTTTTTCCTTAACTGCAAGTGAGTTACCTGCAAGTGTGAAGTTGATGCCCCATGTTGAGTAGAAGAAGCCGAATACCTTACCTTCGGGACCCTGGTCAGCAGCCCAAGCATCAGTCCAAAGAGAAGTCTTGTTGTTGTAGCCCTTGTCTGTGTATGTCTTAGTCTGGTCAACCCACTTCATAATGTTGGCGTCAACGATGATTTCCTTGTTGTCGTTTACCCAAGGAGCAGAAACGTTGTTTGAGAAGGTTCTGTATGCATCATCATAACCTGAGAGCATCTTGTAACCCTTGTCAGCAGCCTTAGCAGCTACTTCGTCAAACTTTGTCCAGTCAGCGAGAGCTTCCTGTACCTTCGCGGGATCATCTGTGCCGAGAACGTCCTTAGCAATTGAACGTCTGTAAGCATACAGACCGGGAGTTGCCTGCCATGAAACACCCTTCAGTACCTTTGAACCATCCTGAGTTGTGGCAACGTCCTTTGTATACTGGTACATACCTGAAAGATCTTCGTCTGTCAGACCGAGTGACTTAACATCAAGTGTGTACTCTGAGTTAACATACTTGAGAGCGTAGTCAGCTTCGAATAAGAACATATCGATCTTGTCGTCAGCAGATGCAGCTTCGTTCTTGGGAAGGTCTTCATCAAGCTTGTTCTGATAAGCATTGTCCTTGTTTTCAGTGATCTTGAAATTAACTGTAACACCCTCAGGCATCTTAGCCTTTATGTACTTCTCAAAGTAATTCTTGAACTCTTCGTTCCATACAGCGATGTTAAGAGTCTTGCCTTCGCCTTCCTTAAGTGTGAACTTATCGGAAGTTCCTGCGTTGCTTGAATCATCAGTCTTGCTTGAATCATCAGTCTTGCTTGAGTCTTCAGTCTTGCTCGAATCTGTTGTAGAAGATCCTGCTGAGCTTGTAGCGTTGCTTGAGCAGCCTGCTACTGCGCCCAGAATTGATGCAGATGCTAATACAGCTGCTAAAATTCTTTTCTTCATTGGTAATTCCTCCAGAAGTATTCATTGTTGTGAATAGCTATCGCTTTCACTGCCTGACCTTGCGGCCTCATTAAAGAGGAGCCGTAAACAATTCTCCGGTAAGAACAGGCTTCCGGTTGAAGCTCCTGTGACATAACGGTATATACTGCCGTATATGTAACAATGGATAATTCACTAAAAAGACCTGTAGCTTGTCAAAAGTTTTGTTCACTTTTTCCTCGTTGACATAATCATATCACACATTTCACAAATTTGCAAGCATTTTAAGCTCTCAGTTGTGTTTTTTTACCGTAAACGATTACAAAAAATGTTTTTTTGGCACTTTTCCGTCATCTTGCACAAAAATCTGTTACATCTTTGTAACAATTCGGTTGAAACATGGTTACTGATTTTCTCGATTTTCCGCTTTATAATCGGAAATATAACTATTGTAACGCTGTGTAAACGATTTTATGTTAATTTAGCTCACAAAAAGTTTATAAAGTAATTAATGTACATATAGCACAAAAACAAAGCGCTACTATTGTTGAAAAAGCACAATTTAAGAGATTTTCCGCTTTAGCACTTGAATTTGTTATTAAAATAAGGTAAAATGATATAGTAACAAGTACGGAGGGAAAGCATGAGATCTATGAATAAAATACAGCTTACAACAGCTTTGATAAGCTTCGGTAAATTTTCATATATGTCTTTTTCTACGCCGTATTATAAGAATAAGTGTATTTTTTAAGCTGTGCAATTGGATTACACAGCTTTATTTATTTTCTGAAAGGATGTTCGTAAATGAAAAAAGTAGCCATAGTAATGGGCAGCGATTCCGATCTGCCTATCGTTAAAAAAGCGGCTCAGGTGCTTAAGGACTTCGGAGTTCCTACAGAGCTTCGTGTTCTCTCCGCTCACCGTTGCGCCGCAGAGGTTTCCGAGTTTGCAAGAAATGCCGAGAAGAACGGCACAGGCGTTATCATTGCCGCCGCAGGCAAAGCCGCTCACCTTGCCGGAGCTATCGCAGGTCAGACTCCCCTGCCCGTTATCGGCATCCCGATAAAAGCAAGCGCACTTGAGGGCATAGATGCACTTCTGTCTACAGTACAGATGCCCGCCGGAGTTCCCGTTGCTACAGTAGCTATTGACGGTGCGGCCAATGCGGCATTCCTCGCTGTACAGATCCTTGCGGTATCAGACGATGCCCTTATGGAAAAGATGAAGGCATACCGTGCAGCACAGACCGCAAAGGTTCTTGAGGCTGACAAAAAAATGGAGCAGGTACTTGCCGAGCTTTGATCGGTGTACTATATATAATGTAATCAATAAATACGGCACAGCCGCTGAAGAAAGGATAAACAAAATGGAAAAGAAAGAACAGCTTTACGAAGGAAAGGCAAAGAAGGTATTCGCAACCGATGATCCCAACCTTGTTATCGTATCCTACAAGGATGATGCAACAGCATTCAACGGCCTCAAGAAAGGCACTATCTCAGGTAAGGGCGTTATCAACAACAAAATGACGAACTATATGTTCGGTCTGCTTGAAAAAGCAGGTGTTCCCACTCACCTTGTTAAAGAGCTGAACGACAGAGAAACACTCGTTAAAAAGGTTTCTATCGTTCCCCTCGAAGTAATCGTAAGAAACGTAGCCGCAGGCAGCTTCTCTAAGAAGCTCGGCATCGAGGAAGGTACAAAGCTCCTCTGCCCCACGCTTGAATTCAGCTACAAGAATGACGATCTGGGCGATCCTTTCATCAACGACTACTATGCGCTTGCACTCGGTCTTGCAACAAAGGAAGAAATCGACCTTATCTCAAAGTACGCTTTCAAGGTAAATGAATTTATGCTCGACTTCTTCAAGAAGCTCAACATCGACCTTATCGACTTCAAGATTGAATTCGGTAAGACCTCAGACGGCACAATAATTCTTGCCGACGAGATTTCTCCCGACACCTGTCGTTTCTGGGACAGCACAACTCACGAGAAGCTCGACAAGGATCGTTTCCGTCGTGATATGGGCGGTGTTGAGGACGCTTACGCTGAAATAATGAAGCGTCTTATGGGCAAATAATCACAACAATTGAAAAGAATCTAACAGGAAAAGGCAGGATAATATATGGGTGGATTTTTCGGCGCAGCGTCAAATAACGACTGTGTAACCGATGTTTTCTTCGGAACAGACTATCACTCCCACCTCGGAACACGCAGAGGCGGTATGACCGCATACAGCCCCGACAGAGGCTTTCAGCGTGCTATCCACAGTATTGAAAACTCACCGTTCAGAACAAAGTTTGAACAGGACGCTACGGATATGAGGGGAAAGCTGTGTATCGGCTGTATCAGCGATACCGACCCTCAGCCCCTGCTGGTGCGTTCAAAGCTCGGTATTTATTCGGTATGCAGTATCGGCATAATCAGAAATGCCGAACAGCTTTCAACCGAGCTGCTCGAGAGCGGCTGTGCAAACTTTGAAACAATGAGCAGCGGAAGTATCAACTCAGGTTCGCTCATCGGTGCTCTTATCGCACAGAAGGACAATTTCACCGATGGCATAAGATATGCCCAGAGCAAGATTGACGGTACAATGTCCCTTATCATTCTTACAAAGGACGGAATTATCGCCGCAAGAGATCAGTACGGCAGACTTCCTATCATTGTAGGAAAAAGAAGCGACGGATACTGCGTATCCCTTGAATCATTCGCATTCCAGAAGCTCGGCTACAGCACATATAAAGAGCTTCGTCCCGGCGAAATAGATATGATAACTGCGGACGGCTGTGAAGTGCTGAGCGACGGCGATGAAAGCAAAATGCATATATGCTCGTTCATGTGGACATATTACGGCTATCCGAATGCGGTATATGAGGGTGTGACCGTTGAAACGATGCGTACACGCAACGGCGAGATAATGGCGGAGAACGATATAAAGAACGGTAAACTTCCCGACGTTGACTATGTATGCGGTATTCCGGATTCGGGCGTACCTCACGCAATAGGCTACGCAAACAAGAGCGGTATCCCGTTCGCACGTCCTTTTATCAAGTATACTCCGACATGGCCCAGAAGCTTTATGCCTACCAACCAGACAATGAGAAATCAGGTAGCTAAAATGAAGCTGATTCCGGTCCATGAGCTTATTGAGGGTAAAAAGCTGCTGTTCGTTGACGACAGCATAGTAAGAGGAACTCAGATGAGAGAAACAGTAGAGTTCCTTTATGAGAACGGTGCTAAGGAAGTACACATGCGCAGCGCCTGTCCTCCGATAATGTACGGTTGTAAGTATCTCAACTTCTCCCGCAGCACATCGGAGATGGAGCTGATTGCAAGACAGATAATTGATGAGGCCGAGGGTGCAGATGGTATCAGATTTATCGACGAGTACAGTGACACAAATACAGAGCGTGGAAAGAAACTGCGTGACGAAATATGCCGCAGACTAAAGCTGACATCGCTTGAATTCCAGTCGCTTGACGGAACTGTACGGGCAATAGGCAAGCCACAGTGTGAGCTTTGCACTTATTGCTGGAACGGAAAGGAATGACTCCATTGACAAGCGGTTTGCATGAAGAATGCGGCGTGTTCGGCGTTTTCGCAAAAGAAAAGACCAACGTTGCCGCAACAACATATTACGGATTATTCGCATTACAGCACAGAGGACAGGAAAGCTGCGGCATCGTTGTGAACGATGACGGCGTTTTCAACTCCTACAAGGACACCGGTCTTGTGAACGATGTGTTCACTCCCGAACGCCTTGACGGACTGGGACAGGGCAATATGGCGGTAGGTCATGTGCGTTACGGCACGACCGGAGCAAATGCCCGTCTTAATGCCCAGCCTATTCTGGTAAATCATTATAAAGGAAGAATGGCTCTCGCCCATAACGGAAACCTTGTAAACACTTACGAGTTACGTCACGAGCTTGAAAAGCAAGGCTCTATCTTCCATACGACAAGCGACACAGAAGTTATAAGCTACCTTGTAACAAAGGAACGGCTTGAAGCACCCTCTATAGAGGAGGCTCTCAACCGTGCGATGAATAAGATAAACGGCGCATATTCGCTCGTTATCATGTCGCCTGCAAAGCTTATCGCCGCCCGTGACGAGAACGGCTTCAGACCGCTCTGCTACGGCATAACAAACGAGGGAACATATATAGTTGCCTCCGAAAGCTGCGCTCTTGACTCGGTCGGCGCTAAATTCGTAAGAGATCTGCTCCCCGGCGAGATTGTTGTATTCGATGAAAACGGAGTACGCTCAATAAAAGATCATTGCGGCAAGCGTCCGCATACTTTGTGCGTTTTTGAATATATCTACTTTGCACGTCCCGACTCGGTCATAGAGGGTGCATCCGTACACGAGGCAAGACTTCGTGCAGGCGCATTCTTAGCGCTTGAGCATCCCGTGCAGGCGGATATAGTAATCGGCGTTCCCGATTCCGGAATAGATGCCGCCATAGGATATTCTCACCAGTCGGGTATTCCCTACGGCATCGGCTTCATCAAGAACAAATACATCGGCAGAACCTTTATCTCTCCCGGTCAATCGTCAAGAGAAGATAAGGTGCGTATAAAGCTGAACGCTGTTGCCAGTGTCGTAAAAGGCAAACGTGTCGTTCTTATAGATGATTCTATAGTAAGAGGCACCACAAGCGGCAGGATTGTAAAATTACTGCGTGATGCGGGAGCCACCGAGGTTCATATGAGAGTATCCGCTCCCCCGTTCCTCAATCCCTGCTACTACGGTACCGACATAGATTCGAGAGAACACCTTATCGCTTGTCATCATTCGATAAAAGAAATCAGCGACATAATAGGCACAGATTCGCTCGGCTATCTGAGCGTGGAAAACGCAAAGAAGCTTGCGGTACACGCAAACGGTTGTGAATGCGGTTATTGCACCGCTTGTTTCAGCGGAGAATACCCCACGAATATTCCCACGGAAATGCACAAGGATAAATTCGACAGAAAAATCAGCGAAAGCAAAGAAAAAACCACCACATAAGGACATCAGTCCCCAAACGGAAGGAATTATTATTATGAAGAACAGTTTTTCAGAAAGCTATAAAGCAGCAGGCGTTGACGTTACCGCAGGCTACGAAGGTGTTCGTCTGATGAAAAAGGACGTTGAACGCACCAATATCCCCGGTGTGCTTACAGGCATAGGCGGATTCGGCGGTCTGTTCCAGCTTGATATTGCAGATATGAAAGAACCCGTACTCGTTTCGGGTACAGACGGTGTCGGCACAAAGCTCAAGCTCGCAATGCTGATGGACAAGCACGATACGATCGGTATAGATGCGGTCGCTATGTGCGTAAACGACATAATCTGCTGCGGTGCAAAGCCTCTTTATTTCCTTGACTATATTGCTATAGGCAAGAACGTACCCGAAAAGGTAGCCGCTATAGTAAAGGGCGTTGCTGACGGCTGTGTACAGTCAGGCTGTGCGCTTATAGGCGGCGAAACCGCTGAGCATCCCGGAATGATGCCCGAAGACGAATATGACATCGCAGGCTATTCAACAGGTGTCGTTGAAAAGTCTAAGATAATCGACAACAGCACCGTAAAGGAAGGCGACATCATAATCGGCCTTGCTTCCACAGGTGTTCATTCAAACGGCTTCTCTCTTGTAAGAAAGGTGTTCAACATAAACAGCAAGGAAGTTCTCGATGAAGTCCTCCCCACAGGAAAAACTCTCGGTGAAACGCTCCTTACACCTACAAAGATATATGTAAAGCCCATTTTGGAGCTTATCTCAAAGAAGAACGTAAAGGCTATCTCGCATATCACAGGCGGCGGCTTCAACGAAAACGTTCCCCGTTCACTCCCCGACGGCTTCACAGCAAAGATTACAAAGCACAGCTACGAAGTGCCTTATATCTTCAAGCACTTACAGGAAGTCGGAAACATCTCCGAACACGATATGTACAATACTTTCAATATGGGTATCGGTATGACCGTTGTAGTTGACAAGGACGATGCCGATGAAGCTGTACAGATACTCAGAAACGCAGGCGTTGAAAGCTACTGCATCGGTGAAATAATCAAGGGTGACGAGGGCATCATAATTGAGTAATATGAAAAATATCGTTGTACTTGTATCGGGCGGCGGAACTAATCTGCAGGCGCTTATTGATGCCGAAAAGTCCGAGGGACTCGGCGGAGGTAAAATCACCTGCGTTATTGCGTCAAAGCCCGATGCCTACGCACTGACAAGAGCCGCAGATAACGGCATAAAGACAAGAGTGCTTGCAAGACGTGACTATGCCGATGTTGCCGCTTACAGCAAGGCTATGGCTGACGCTTTAAAGGAAGAGCAGGCTGACCTTGTTATCTACGCAGGCTTTATGACAATACTTGACGAGCAGGTATGTGATGCGTTCAGGTATAAGATGATAAACGTTCACCCCGCCCTTATCCCCTCTTTCTGCGGAAAGGGCTACTACGGACTTCACGTTCACGAGGAAGCACTTAAAAAGGGCGTAAAGGTAACAGGCGCTACCGTTCATTTTGTAACAGCGGAATGTGACGCAGGACCTATCATTCTGCAAAAGGCAGTTGAGGTCAGAAACGGCGACACCCCCGAAATTCTTCAGAAACGTGTTATGGAGCAGGCGGAGTGGAAGATTCTTCCCCGTGCCGCACGTCTTTTCTGCGAGGGAAAGATAACCGTAAAAGACGGCATAACCGTTATCGACGATTGACCCTTATGTCAGCATTGTCCCGATTAAACGGGATTCTGAGGACGTTATAACAAGTTATATTCAGAAAACTGCGTGTTCCACGCAAAACCGCAACAGGAGGCTATATGGAAGTTGTAACACTTGAAAAAGAGCTTAACTCTCTTGCTTATCACGGCAGAGGCATCGTGATAGGAAAATCCGCAGACGGCACAAAAGCGGTAATCGCCTACTTTATTATGGGCAGAAGCGAAAACAGCCGTAACAGAATTTTTGTAGAGGACGGCGAGGGCATCAGAACACAGGCTTTCGATGAAAGCAAGATGGAAGATCCCCACCTCATCATTTATGCACCCGTAAGAGTTCTCGGCAACAAGACGATAGTTACAAACGGCGACCAGACCGACACTATCTATGAGCTTATGGACAAGCAGATGACATTCGAGCAGGCTCTCAGAACAAGAGAATTTGAAGATGACAAGCCCAACTACACACCGAGAATTTCCGGTATAGTCCACCTTGACAACGGCGATATGAATTTCGCAATGTCTATCTTAAAGAGCGCAGACGGCGACGGCTCATCATGTCAGAGATACACCTACGCTTACAGCAATCCCTTAAACGGCAAGGGCAAATTCATTCACACCTATAAGTGTGACGGCAACCCCCTGCCAAGCTACGAAGGCGAGCCTAAAACAGTGGTTATTCCCGATACGGATATAGACACGTTCACATCAATGGTATGGGAAAACCTCAATGCAGACAACAAGGTTTCACTCTTCACCCGTTACATCGACATTGCCACAGGCAAGTACGAATCACGCATAATCAATAAAAACAAGTAAGCGAAAGGAACTTTACTACAATGAACGAACTTCAGTTAAAGTACGGCTGCAACCCCAATCAGAAGCCGTCAAGAATATTCATGGCAAACGGAAATTCACTTCCTATCGAAGTGCTTAATGGCAAGCCCGGTTATATAAACTTTATGGATGCCTTCAACGGCTGGCAGCTTGTAAGTGAGCTTAAGAAGGCTACGGGTCTTCCCTCCGCAACATCATTCAAGCACGTTTCACCCGCAGGCGCCGCTGTAGGACTTCCCCTCACAGACACGCTCAAAAAGATATACTGGGTAGACGATCTCGGCGAGCTGTCACCCCTTGCCTGCGCTTATGCAAGAGCAAGAGGTGCCGACAGAATGTCGTCATACGGCGACTTCATCGCTCTGTCGGACAAGTGCGATGTTTCAACGGCAAAGATAATACAGCGTGAAGTTTCCGACGGTGTTATCGCTCCCGATTACGATCCCGAAGCGCTTGAAATTCTCAAGTCAAAGAAAAAGGGCAACTACAATATAATCAAGATCGACCCCGAGTACGTTCCCGAGCCTATCGAGCGTAAGCAGGTTTTCGGCGTTACTTTCGAGCAGGGCAGAAACGAGCTGGTTATTGACGATAAGCTGTTCTCAAACATTGTGACCGAGAATAAGAATATACCGGAGAGTGCAAAGATCGATCTTGCAATAGCAATGATTACATTAAAGTACACTCAGTCAAACTCCGTAGCTTACGCTTGCGGCGGTCAGGCTATCGGTATCGGCGCAGGTCAGCAGTCAAGAATCCACTGCACACGTCTTGCAGGTACAAAGGCTGACAACTGGTACTTAAGACAGTCGCCTCAGGTTATGGGCTTACAGTTTGTAGATAACATAAGACGTGCCGACAGAGATAACGCTATCGACCTCTACATCGGCGAGGATTACATGGACGTTCTCGCAGACGGCGCATGGGAAAACATCTTCAAGGTAAAGCCCGCCGTATTCACGACAGAAGAAAAGAAGGCATGGCTTGCAACAATGAAGGGCGTAGCACTCGGTTCTGACGCATTCTTCCCCTTCGGTGACAACATCGAAAGAGCGCACAGAAGCGGTGTTGAATACATAGCACAGCCCGGCGGCTCTATCCGTGACGATAATGTTATCGACACCTGCAACAAGTACGGTATCGCAATGGCATTCACGGGAATCAGACTTTTCCACCACTGATAAGCTCAGTAAACGGGCGGCACGTCCGCCCGTTATTTTTAAATTCCGATAAAGGTATCACTATGCATTTTACTTATACAGATAAAGACATCCTTGACGGCAGATTTGAATTCAGACAGAGCGGTACATTTCGGGTATTGTCACCGTTTGCCGCATTGAAAATAGCAATAGCGTGTATCTTTGAATTGATGTTCGTCCTGTATTCATTAAATATATTGTTGAATGGAGGAGCAATATCTGACAATACCTCAATTATAATAATAAAAATTGCTCTTGCCGTAATTCTGCCGATACTGCCGATATGGTATATACGGATAGTTTCAGATGGCGAGCAACAGTACAGCTACTACGCCGATGAACGCCTTATGCGTATAGCGAACAAACGCCATACCTATATTTTCAGATACACGGACGTTGAGAGCGTAACCTACAAGCCTATGACTTTGTTCAGAAAGCAAAAAGGCTATACTGTTACTGTTACGACAAAAAATACCACGCTGTTCTTCCGTTATATCATGCCGTCAAATGCCGAATTTTTCACCATAGAGTCCACACCGTTCTATATTCTTCAACATCCGCCGATAAAAGCGGAAGAAAGGAAAGACCGATGAAAAAAGCACTATTATTGATTTGTACCGCATCAATTCTCGTAGGAATGTGCGGTTGCTCCAAAACGATCAAAAACCCGCTTGACATAACTCCGGATAGCCGTACCACATCATCAACAACCCCCGTTCCCCAGACAGTGACACCTCAGACCACCGCAGTAACTACTGCGGCAACATCAACGCAAACTACAAAAGCGGAAACAACGACCGCAAAGCCCGAAACCCCGAACACGTCAATTACCGACAAGTCCGAAACGAAAAAACCGTCCCCTGCCCCTGCTCAGTATACCACCGTTGGAAGTCCGACCAAGTATAAAATAAACAAATTTTCTCTGATGTACGATGACGGAGTATACTTCAATATCGGCGTCAGCGAATATGAAGAAGATAAAAACGAGCTTTATCTTGTACATTATTCCGATGACGGCGAGATCACATCCAATATCGTTGCTATGTGCAGTGATGAGGACGAAGATACAAAGGGCAGAACGGTAGCCGAGATCGGCGAGGAATTCATGAGTTATTATGTCGTTGGCGATAATGTCGATTCATCGACCAAGAGCATGGTTAAAATCGGCAACACCGACGTATTTTACGGAACTGTAAAATCTTCTGACGGAGATAATTCCGTTGCCGCAACACAGCACATATATTTTGCCCGCCACGGCAATAAAGTGTACACATTGATTGCTCTGCACCTTGACAATAACGAAGAAGCGGTCACAAAGGCGCTTGAATACACGCTCGGGTCAATGTCGTTTGACAATTCGGTAAACACATGACAGCAGAATCAAAGTCATTATCTGCTTCATTGACCGCTCCGAAGCTGCCCGATAATCTTTTTACGGTAACAGATATTGATGCCGAGCTTTCAAAAGTGCGTGATGACGAATCGGATTTTATTGCGGCGGATTTTTCGAGGCTGATATGTGCCGAAACCGATTTCTCGGCTATCTGTTTCAGAAACTGCCTGTTCCACGGATGCCGCTTTACAGCCTGCGATTTTTCCGGATGCACTTTTATAGATTGCGTTTTCAAGGGCTGCGATATTTCAAACAGCGATTTTTCCGAAAGCTATTTCAAAGCCTGCTCGTTCATCTCCTGTAAAGCGGTCGGCACGGCTTTCAGATACTCGTTTTATAAAAACGTCAGCTTTGACGGCGGCAGCTTTGAGCTGTCGGATTTTCAGCGTTCAAAGCTGCAATCGGTACTTATAACCGATACCGACTTCTCCTCCGCTCTGTTTTCTTCGTGTGAGATAAAACAGACGGAGCTTAAAAACGTTACGCTGGCAAGGTCTGTGTTTTTCGGCACGAAGCTTGCAGGGCTTGATTTCACCTCCTGTAATATCGAAGGTCTTACCGTTTCCGATACGGGAGCGGAGCTAAAAGGCGCAAAGGTCGATGTGTGGCAGGCGGCAATGTTTGCAAAGCTGCTTGGCCTCATCATCGAATAATGAATAAATCAAAAGAAAGAAAGGTATTTTTAACATGAACGTACTTGTAATAGGCGGAGGCGGCAGAGAACACGCCATAATAACAGCCCTTGCAAAATCTAAGAAGGTAGACAAGCTGTATGCCGCACCCGGCAACGGCGGTATCTCAAAATATGCCGAGTGCTTTAATGTAAAGGCAACCGATATTGACGGCTGTGTTGAGCTTGCAAAGAAGCTCAGACCCGACTATGTATTCGTAGCCCCCGACGATCCGCTGGTTATGGGTATGGTGGACAAGCTCAACGCAGAGGGCTTCAAGACCTTCGGACCGAGAGCAAATGCCGCTATTCTTGAGGGCAGTAAGGTTTTCTCGAAGGCTCTGATGAAGAAGTACAACATTCCCACTGCGGCTTATGAAACCTTCACAGACGCAGACGAGGCTATAGCATATATCAAAAAGCAGAACAGCTTCCCTGCCGTTATCAAGTGTGACGGTCTTGCACTCGGTAAGGGCGTTATAATCGCAAAGGACGAGCAGGATGCAGAAAACGCAGTACGTTCAATGCTCCTTGACGGAAAATTCGGCAAATCCGGCAGTGAAATAGTTGTCGAAGAATTTATGACAGGCCCCGAAGTAACCGTTCTTGCGTTCACAGACGGCAAAACAGTAAAGCCTATGATAAGTTCTATGGATCACAAGCGTGCTTATGACAACGATGAGGGTCTTAACACGGGCGGAATGGGTACGATAGCGCCCAACCCCCTCTACACCCCCGACAAACAGCAGGAATGTATGGAAAAGATATTCCTGCCTACTATAAAGGCTATGGCGGCTGAGGGCAGACCGTTCAAGGGTTGCCTTTACTTCGGCCTTATGCTGACCCCGAACGGTGCAAAGGTAATTGAATACAACTGCCGCTTCGGTGATCCCGAAACACAGGTGGTTCTCCCCTTGCTTGAAACGGATATTATGGATATAATCGAAGCTGTCTGGGAAGAAAAGCTTGATGCACTTGATATAAAGTGGAGCGATAAATCGTGCGCCTGCGTTGTAATGGCAAGCGGCGGCTATCCGGAAAAGTACGAAACAGGAAAGGTGATAAGCGGACTTGATGAAAACGGTCAGTGCGAGGGTGCATTCGTTTACCACGCAGGCACAAAGCTGGAGGACGGAAAGTTCCTTACGGCAGGAGGACGTGTTCTCGGTATTACCGCTTACGGCGATACATTAAAGGAAGCGCTCGACACAGCTTATAAGGCAGTGGATACGATCAGCTTTGAAAAGGCACATTACCGCCACGATATAGGAAAAAAAGCTCTTTCCGCTTTAAAATAATTCCCGAAAACACTTGCATTTCATTTTCTTTTATGTTATAATAGCATTTGCGTGTTAGAATAATTTTGGGTTTGTACGATAAACAGATCTCGGACTTACCCGTATTCCTATAAGGAGGACATATAAATGGGAATATTAGAAATAATCAGTGCTATTGTTCTGATTGTTGCCTGTGTTTTCATCGTACTCGTGGTACTTATGCAGGATACAAAGCAGGGTATGTCGCAGACGATCACAGGCGGTAGTGCAGACAACTATTATCAGAGAAATTCAGGCCGTTCAAACGAGGCTAAGCTGAACAGACTTACAAAGATTGCCGCAGTGATTTTCTTTGTTGTGGCTCTCGTTGTAAACTTCGTCGTTATGTACAGCGGTAACTTCAGCAAGTCGGATAATTCTTCGACAACAAGCTCCGCAACATCATCTGTAACATCTTCCGTTACAAGTGACGATTCATCAACTTCATCAGCATCTTCCGATGCTTCATCGACAGATTCTTCTGTAACATCTTCAGATGCTTCTTCCGCTGATTCCTCAGTAGCTGAATCCTCATCTGAAACAAGCACAGAAACATCTGCAGAATAATTAACGCTTTTAAAAGCTGTCGCAATGCGGCAGCTTTTTTTGTATATGCCTGATTGTTCCGGCAACGTTCGCCGGATATAAGTAAATGCTGAGCTGTTGAAAAAAACACCCTGTTATGATACAATATAATCAATGATTATTAAAAGCAACTTACAGACAAATCGGAATTCGGAGTGATAATATGAGTCTTTTCAATGATAAATACAATGCTTTTCTTGCAGAATTCGGACAAGGGAGAAAAATGGTTCTTTCGACCTCTGAAAATAATAAAGTATCATCAAGGATGATGAGCGTTATTCAGGTTAATGGTAAATTCTATTTTCAGACAGATGTTACTATGAAAAAATATCATCAACTTAAATTTAATAAAAATGTCGCTTTATGTATTGATAATATTCAAATTGAAGGGATATGTGAAGAAATAGGTCGCCCGTTGGACAACGATTTTTTCTCCGACATATTTCAAAAATGCTTCAAGGGTTCATTTGACGCTTATTCTTCATTGGAAAATGAACGACTGTTTGCTGTAAAGCCGTTATTTATTGAACGATGGATATACGATGGCAGTATCCCATACATCGAATCATTCAATATTACAAACGAACAATACAGTTGTAAAAAATATGTCAGCTTATAAAGACCGGAACAACCTTTTGCAAATCATCCGACATCAGATTTCACACAAAATCTTATATGCTCTAAGGCTGTTCTAAGCTAACCGCACTATAATATCAATATCATAAAGGACGGTGATATTATGAAGCTCCTGTTTGCAGAAGATGAGGTCAGTATGGCTGAGGCTGTAACCGACATTCTGACCTATCATAATTATACGGTAGACACGGTTTATGACGGTGCCGACGCTCTTGATTACGCAAGAGCCGAACAGTATGACGGGATAATTCTTGATATAATGATGCCGAAAAAGAGCGGCTTGGAGGTGCTTAAAACACTAAGGAGCGAGGGAAATACCACTCCCATTCTACTGCTTACCGCAAAGGCTGAGGTCGAGGACAGGATAGCGGGGCTTGATATGGGTGCAGACGATTACCTTCCGAAGCCGTTTGTAATGGGCGAGCTTCTTTCCCGTGTCAGAGCAATGCTCCGCAGAAAAGACAGGTTCACACCCGATATAATGACATTCGGCAACGTGTCGCTCAATCTCAGCAGCTGCGAGCTTAAAGGACCGTTGCAGTCTATTGTCCTGCCCAAGATAGAATACAAGCTGATGGAGCTTCTTATGCTCAACAAGGGCATCTATCTTTCCACTGAGGATATTCTCGTAAAGGTCTGGGGCTATGAGAGCGATGCCGAGAGCGGCGCAGTATGGGTATATATATCCTATGTAAGAAAACGTCTTGCCGCTATCGGTGCGGATATTGAAATCCGAGCCAAGCGCAGTGTTGGCTATACTCTTGCAAAGATCGGGGATGCTGACTGATGGTAAAACAGCTGCAGAAAAAGTTTATCATATCCGCTATGCTGGCGGTAACAATTCTGCTGGTCGTTCTTATCGGCGGAATAAACGTTTTCAATTATCTCACCACCAGTGGCGATAACGACAGGCTTATGGAAATGCTCTGCTACAGCTTTGAAACCTCAACAAAGTGGAACGCAGATACAACCGACGCATCCGGCAGTCAGAATAATCCCGATTTTCCGCCGCAAGACAATGGAACTAAACCGCCCGACGATAAAAAGAACAACGGCTTTGGCAGACACGATAAAAACGCAGTGGATTCTGCACGCTATGCCGCCGTTGCGATTGACAAAAACGGCAATATCATAAGGACGGATGTAACTCATATCTCCTCGCTTACCGAGGACGAAGCGGCCGCTATTACCGAAGCACTTAAAAATACCGCTTCGGGAACAGGCACATACAGCGGCTTTCTGTACAGGATAAGCGAAACTAAGCGTGCAGAAGGAAAGGTTATCATCCTGCTTGACAACGGTATGCAGATAAGCTCGTTCTTTACGGTACTGTTTATATCCGCCGGTGCAGGAATATTCGGTTGGCTTCTGATGCTTTTGCTTGTTATTCTGCTTTCCAAAAAAACGATCGCACCTGTTGCGCGCAGTATAGAAAAGCAAAAGCAATTTGTTACAAATGCGGGTCACGAGATAAAGACGCCGCTTGCCATTATACTTGCCAATACAGATGCAATGGAGCTTCACAACGGCGAAAACAAGTGGAGCAAGAATATCCGTGCGCAGACGCTCAGACTCAGCGGACTTATGCAGAATCTGCTGATGCTTGCCAAAATGGATGAAAGCTCAACAAAGCTCCCGATGTGCGAATTCGATATAAGCACTGCGGCAGAAGATACAGTCGGCGCATTTATAGAGCCTGCCGCCCTCAAAGGCATAATGATTGAACAGAACATAAAAAAAGGCATCAGGCTCAGCGGCAACCGTGACAGTATAGTACAGCTTATGACGGTACTGCTTGACAATGCGGTAAAATATACCGAAAGCGGAGGTGTCATAAGGGCTGAGCTTTACGGCAGCGAAAAGAACATAACACTCAGCATCGCCAACACCTGCAAGCCTATAGACCACCCCGAAAAGCTGTTCGACCGCTTTTACCGGGGCGACAGTGCAAGAACGCAGAAAAACGGCGGCTACGGCATAGGCTTATCGGTAGCTCAGGCAATAGCCGAACTCCACAAAGGCTCGATAACCGCTGAAAATGTATCTGCCTCCGCCTCAGAATCCCGCACCGACACCACAGATAAACAAAACACCAATATGCTTATGTTCACGGTTAAAATATAAAACAACGGTTTGCAGGCGGCTGAATCAAGTCAGCCATCTGCAAACCGTTTTGATTTTTAAAGTGTCCGATGTATCCCTTACAGCAATCGCCCACATCATAAAGATGCATCTCCGCCCGTTATAAATTCAACAATTCCCGTTTTGCCTATTCATTCTGATGTCGCTTTTAAATAAACAATTAATTTTGTAATTGAAATCACAATGCCGTATTGTAAAGTAATCAGCAACGAAGCCATCCACGCAGACATAGCAGGGTGAGATTGTTGCCAGAAGCCATTCCATTCACCCGTAAAAACAAACATATATAAGGCAGGCGGAGAATAAACCGCAAACAACAGATACATAACCGGAATTGAAAGCAACAACTGTTTTACATTTAAATCAAGGTACTTTATCACAATTATTGTTGGTATGCATATAATCAATAATTGTATCAATATATGCACTATAAATCCAAGCCAAGACGGATTGGATAAAGAAAGAAACAGATTCGCCAAATAATTCACGAGTACGCCGTTGTATAAAACTGTCAAACCCCATATAAAAAGAGCTAATAATACAAAATTGCATTTTTTCAACAATTTCATTTAATTTGCCTCCTTTGCTGTGGTGCAGCAAATTATTTGTAAGTGCGAAGCACATAATCGGTTTCTGCAATCAATTCCGACTATACGGATTCTTTGCACCGCATTTAAACTCAATCAAGTATCTCAATAGAACTTATTTCATCGGTCCTATAAATAATAACCGTTTGTAAGCCCTATTGTTGCTACGCCTTCGTCGCTATCATCTTCGCTTTCGTACAGAATAGCCGTTTCGATATGAACTGTGCCGTCTGTTTCTGTCAGCTTGACTTTGTGAAACTGAGCATTGTATAGCGTTAATGAATCAACCATTATTTTTTATTTCCTTTCAGTGGTGCCGCAGGCACAAGAGATGTGTTCCGTTTTTTGAATAACGTATCGTTCCCCACCGTTTTACCGCCCTTCAAATTTACGCTATCATTAAGCGCAAAACTCTCATATACTATTTTTCAGGCTCAAACCCCTCATCAAGATAGCACCTGTAGTGAACACTATGATCATATCTGATTACCGGATTTTCCCTCAAGCCAAACTTAGCCTTTATATCATCGATCAACGAGACATCTATGTTAGGATTCATATATATTATAGGTTTCCCTTTGTTAGAAAGCTCAACTCTGCCTCTTGGATAATAATTATATGGTTTGTTGCAACCTTTCGGCTTGACATCCACCCATAGTCGTTTATGATTATAAGTCGCTCCCGATTTAGCCAGCCCGTTGTATGTATCTACAGTTCCAAACGGATAAGCAAACAACTCATCCTCTATCACCCAGAAAACTCCTGTGGAAGATTCTTCAGAAACGCCGTTGACACACACCGACTCTTGAATATATCGTTTCATAAACCGCTCCATAAACCCACTTAATAACACCTTTACCGCATCACATTTTACTACCCTATAAATTTACACTACTCTCAAACAGATGGCAGTTATAGTGCCTATGTAGTTGAGTTTTACTACCCTATAAATTTACACTACTCTCAAACCAGACGGAGATCCGGATATGGACCCGTTGCGTTTTACTACCCTATAAATTTACACTACTCTCAAACATGTCAAATGAAGGGGGAGAATGAAAAGGGGTTTTACTACCCTATAAATTTACACTACTCTCAAACGGGTAAACGGCGCAAATGTGCAAGCAAACAGTTTTACTACCCTATAAATTTACACTACTCTCAAACAGAATGCACCTGATACATACGCTGAAACAGGTTTTACTACCCTATAAATTTACACTACTCTCAAACCAGATGTTGAAAAGACTATCATTGACGAAGGTTTTACTACCCTATAAATTTACACTACTCTCAAACTTCGACAGACGATTTCGCAGGATTCTGTGAGTTTTACTACCCTATAAATTTACACTACTCTCAAACTACGATGATAGTTTACGAAGACGGAACTTTGTTTTACTACCCTATAAATTTACACTACTCTCAAACCATCGAAGATTTCGCACTACCGACAACTGCGTTTTACTACCCTATAAATTTACACTACTCTCAAACTTATATCCCACTCCCTTTAATTTTTTTAGAGTTTTACTACCCTATAAATTTACACTACTCTCAAACATCTCACGACGCCGCAGAAACGACTGTCCAGTTTTACTACCCTATAAATTTACACTACTCTCAAACAAGGTACTCAAGATCTGGGAGATGTACCGGGTTTTACTACCCTATAAATTTACACTACTCTCAAACAAGGATCTCGAGGAATATGCACTCGGTGCAGTTTTACTACCCTATAAATTTACACTACTCTCAAACAAAAGTTGCCACTCAAGCTTACAATCATTTGTTTTACTACCCTATAAATTTACACTACTCTCAAACGCGAGGCGGCATACAAGACCATCAAGGACAGTTTTACTACCCTATAAATTTACACTACTCTCAAACATAAAGCTGATATTTTTGGCATCCTTGCCGGTTTTACTACCCTATAAATTTACACTACTCTCAAACCCAAGTCATAACCGCCGTACTTCTTGTTTAGTTTTACTACCCTATAAATTTACACTACTCTCAAACTGTTCAGCGTTGGAATTTCTTAGACAAGCAGTTTTACTACCCTATAAATTTACACTACTCTCAAACGTTGGTTACACCTTAACACCTATCGCACCTGTTTTACTACCCTATAAATTTACACTACTCTCAAACTGAGGACGGCACATAGCAGAAACCGTGAAAGTTTTACTACCCTATAAATTTACACTACTCTCAAACTATGCAATTGTGGATTGCAGTAATCAATCAGTTTTACTACCCTATAAATTTACACTACTCTCAAACACAGCCGATAGCATAGCGGACGGGCGGACGGTTTTACTACCCTATAAATTTACACTACTCTCAAACTCAGCAGGATATGCTTAACAAAACACGGGTGTTTTACTACCCTATAAATTTACACTACTCTCAAACTCATTTTTATCGACAGCCATACAGACTAACGTTTTACTACCCTATAAATTTACACTACTCTCAAACCCATATACCGATAAGTTGACACAATATTGGTTTTACTACCCTATAAATTTACACTACTCTCAAACTGTTACTCTTACAATCAATCCGCAACTGGGTTTTACTACCCTATAAATTTACACTACTCTCAAACGTGTAAGTATAACGCTTGTATCCTCAATTTGTTTTACTACCCTATAAATTTACACTACTCTCAAACAGTCATCAGTGCGTGTATCAGCGTGAGTTGGTTTTACTACCCTATAAATTTACACTACTCTCAAACGTACAACGCTTTTTTTATATGTTCTAATGTGTTTTACTACCCTATAAATTTACACTACTCTCAAACTGTATGCTGAAAATCGCCAACAACCGTATAGTTTTACTACCCTATAAATTTACACTACTCTCAAACTGTATCCGCAACTGTGCTTAGCACAGTAAAGTTTTACTACCCTATAAATTTACACTACTCTCAAACCGGATACTGCTTCATCTGCCACAGACCTTTGTTTTACTACCCTATAAATTTACACTACTCTCAAACTTTTGTACTCTATACAAAATATCAAGATTGGTTTTACTACCCTATAAATTTACACTACTCTCAAACTATACACCTTTTGACTTTACAACAGTAAAGGTTTTACTACCCTATAAATTTACACTACTCTCAAACAACCGCAGGGGTGTTTACTGTTATAGTAACGTTTTACTACCCTATAAATTTACACTACTCTCAAACTAAAATCAAACGGAGTATAAAGCCCGTCTTGTTTTACTACCCTATAAATTTACACTACTCTCAAACGGGATATTGCTTCATCTGCCACAAGCCTTTGTTTTACTACCCTATAAATTTACACTACTCTCAAACTAGGCTTGACGTGGTTAACGACCCCGCCACGTTTTACTACCCTATAAATTTACACTACTCTCAAACTCGACGGGATAAAGATAGCGCCTAACTTCGGTTTTACTACCCTATAAATTTACACTACTCTCAAACTAGGTCTGTGAGTGGGAGCAACTGCAACAAGTTTTACTACCCTATAAATTTACACTACTCTCAAACAACCCCCGACCAAGCCGTGTATTGCACACCGTTTTACTACCCTATAAATTTACACTACTCTCAAACGAATAACCAAATGTTGACAAGCATTACGGCGTTTTACTACCCTATAAATTTACACTACTCTCAAACCCTCGACACCTCAGCAAAGCTGTACTGTCAGTTTTACTACCCTATAAATTTACACTACTCTCAAACTTATGTGCAACTATGGATTGCCGTAATTAAGTTTTACTACCCTATAAATTTACACTACTCTCAAACGACTACGTAAATCTTGTAACATAGCATACTGTTTTACTACCCTATAAATTTACACTACTCTCAAACGCATTCTTTATATAATAAATTCAAGCCCGAGTTTTACTACCCTATAAATTTACACTACTCTCAAACTAACAAGAACCTGTTTACCATGGCAATCATGTTTTACTACCCTATAAATTTACACTACTCTCAAACCCGCTCTGCAGAAGTCAACGGAAATAGCATGTTTTACTACCCTATAAATTTACACTACTCTCAAACTTTTTTTGGGCGTTGTGTGCTGAAAATCGCGTTTTACTACCCTATAAATTTACACTACTCTCAAACAAAAGTTGCCACTCAAGCTTACAATCATTTGTTTTACTACCCTATAAATTTACACTACTCTCAAACGCGAGGCGGCATACAAGACCATCAAGGACAGTTTTACTACCCTATAAATTTACACTACTCTCAAACATAAAGCTGATATTTTTGGCATCCTTGCCGGTTTTACTACCCTATAAATTTACACTACTCTCAAACTTGCGGTTGATGTAAAGACTAGCTCGACTTGTTTTACTACCCTATAAATTTACACTACTCTGTTTTACTACCCTATAAATTTACACTACTCTCAAACCTTGTTTAGCGGGGGAATATAATGTTTGTAGTTTTACTACCCTATAAATTTACACTACTCTCAAACATGAACAAAAATGATAATATTTGCCTTTGAGTTTTACTACCCTATAAATTTACACTACTCTCAAACGGTAGACAAGCATTCGGAGCAGCATTTTCTGTTTTACTACCCTATAAATTTACACTACTCTCAAACACTACTATTATCGCCGTCACCCTCATCAGGGTTTTACTACCCTATAAATTTACACTACTCTCAAACTTAAGAGCAGGGACGGTAACGATATTAACGGTTTTACTACCCTATAAATTTACACTACTCTCAAACAAGTCGAGTTTCTAGGTCACATAAAGCTTAGTTTTACTACCCTATAAATTTACACTACTCTCAAACAAAAACACCGTTAGTCTGTATGGCTGTCGAGTTTTACTACCCTATAAATTTACACTACTCTCAAACATGAAATATCACGTCTTGCTGAAGCAAGCGGTTTTACTACCCTATAAATTTACACTACTCTCAAACATGTGTAGGCGCAACTGCAACAAATGGCTTGTTTTACTACCCTATAAATTTACACTACTCTCAAACAGCAATTTTTGCTTAAGACTTGAAGGGAGAGTTTTACTACCCTATAAATTTACACTACTCTCAAACGAGTAGCCGAGGCACTCGAGGAGGGCACCGGTTTTACTACCCTATAAATTTACACTACTCTCAAACATATAGCCACTTCTGACGATAAGCGAGTGCGTTTTACTACCCTATAAATTTACACTACTCTCAAACTACTGCTGATAGACCATCCGTTATAGTTAGGTTTTACTACCCTATAAATTTACACTACTCTCAAACTGTATTCATCATGGCCTGCAATTCCGTCAAGTTTTACTACCCTATAAATTTACACTACTCTCAAACTGACAGTAACGAAGTAGCAGCATATAAAAGTTTTACTACCCTATAAATTTACACTACTCTCAAACCTCAAATTTGGAAAAGCGACACTACTCGCCGTGTATCTACAAGGTAGAAACTATCATTATAATATCACATTTTCTATTATGCGTCAATTATATAACGCACAAATCATCATCAATAACTACTCTTTTTTCGAATCTCGTTTTTCCCTTGTCGGACGATTCGATACACAAGAGTGGTATTCCGTGCTCAATAACAGATTCAAACAGCTTTTCTGCTTTTTGCAAAGAAAGACAGCTGCGAAGATTCACGCATATAAACACCGTTTTACCGGCATACTCGGTCATTGCAAGGAAAAACTCCAAAAGCTTTTCCTCCAAAGTATCATAGCTGTCCACAAATTTAAGTCCGAACATTTTTAACAAAGGCGTAACATCGCATATCTCATCCGTAACAAATTCACCTTCTGCATACTGTGCCAGCTCAGAAATGTACCTCTCTGTCGCAGACAGCATTTCGTTTGTTCTGATAAACATATCTTCGTTAACAGAGCATTTTTTCAAATGCGCATACAATTTGGAAATGAGCTCCTTACGGTTCATTTCAAACGGCACAAATTCAGTTATCATCGTTGCTTGTTTCGCAAATGATATTAGTTTTGCGTTGCACGATATAACAGAAAATCCTGTTCCTCCTTCTATTTGATCGTTTATATCATTCAGCACCGTGTAAAAGAAATCCGGATGTTCAATTATCAACGTCAGGACTTTATCCTCCGAGTCAACATATAATTCAATTTGCGAATAGGCAAACGTCATAAAATCACCAGCCTTTCGTCGCTGTCTATAACATCGGATACAAATTCGCCTGTAATATATTCCATATCCGCAAATTGTTTTTCCGTTATACACAGCAAAGACACAATACCCGCCGGAGGACTGTTACGTTTGATTCCGTCGGATATCAGTCTTGCCGCTGTGCGATTCAATGCCATACGGCAGTAAACCGATTCCTGAAACATCATAAAACCGCTTTTGATCAGATATTTTCTGAATTTTGTGTATTCCCGGCGTTCCTCTGTGGTCGTAACCGGCAAATCAAAAAGTACAAGTAATCTCATATATCTGTAACTCATTTTATCTCCGTTTTTATATCCCGAACACGATAGAATCTTATCAGCGAAACATCGTTCTCCTCTATTGCGTCAAATACACTTCTGCAATAAATTTTAACGGCATTTGTAACATACTGCTCAGTATTATTGATTATTACGCTTTCATTCAATATTCCTATAATCTCACGTTTCTGCTCTGAGGTAAAAATGCGGTAGTTCTTTTCTCTGACAAAACGATCTATCAGCGTTCTGAACGGCTCCATCAGATCAGAGGCAAGATTAAAATTATTGAACATATTATCGTGGAACAATCCAAGCTGTGTAATATATCCGTTAGATGTAATCTCACGATTGAATGCGGAAAGTATTATGCTGTATCCGTAGTTGAGTGCGGAATTAATTACATTATCAGCGTTTCTTGAAAACTCTTTTCCGAAAAGCGCATTGAAATATACTTTTGCGGCATGACCCTCCCTGTTGGTTTCATCGCCGAGTTCAATCTCGTCTATATATCCCTTAAGCATCCCTGCTTCTTTTTCATGACCGAATTCCTGAAGAACACGAGCCTGATTGCGTATTTTTTCGCTGACTATGCTTGTCCATATATACGCTTTGACATCTTCGTCCCACTTCACCTGTTCACGCACCCTTGCCGTACAGTTATGGCAGCCGTATAAAGGCAGCATTTCGCACGAAGGATTATGCTTCTCGTCACAAAATATCAATTTCACCTTGCGATTTGCAAGCTCGTTGATAAGACTTGCGGTTATCGATACCGCACAATTCTCAATTATAAGCACCGATACTTCATCCAATAATACACGCTTGATATTTTCTTCACTTCTCACGACCATGAAGCCAAGCTTCTTATCAAGCTTGGCTCTTCCGGTCACAATTACAGTCCTCCAGCTCATAGCTCAAGTAAGTTGTCAGACTTCTTTTCATACAAGCCTGTCGGTGACTGGTCAATGATTCTGATGTCACTATATTTAGTATTCTTTAATATAGCAGACATTCTTTCGGTGTGATAGCTTTCTACACCACCAACCGGTTTCAGATTACACGTGTTAATTCGTCCCGTTTTTAAAACATCCACAAGTAACAGCAAAGTTTTCATCTGTTCTATAATAGACAGTTCTGCAAACTTATCTCTTCCTTCTTCCATCTTTTTTCCGGCTTCCGCAAGCTTGCTTATTTTGCAGAAAGGCTCAGAAATACACTTTTTAGCTATCTCATCGTACACTTTAAGATTTGATAAAACGTCAAAAGCTTCTCCGGGCTTGAATTTACTGCCTTTATCACTTTTATCGACATACGATGATACAGCTTTAATGTAATCAGATGTATCCTTGGAATATATTGCAGCCATCGCAGAAGATATTTTGAAAACACTGTAACTATCTTTTGAACGTATATTCACTCGATAACCGTCAAACTCAAACAGCGTGTTAATTTTTATTGGTCTTCTTTTCAGCGGAAACGATATATCATCGATTGATATTTTTGCAATATTTTTAGCCGGCAATGCGTTTTTAAGTACAGAATAGGCATATTCACTTGCAAAATTATCATCAGAGAAATAACGCTTTTCACATAATAATTCTACCGGAATGATAACCGCTCCGACTCCTGTACATTTGATTAAAGAAAAGCATGAAATACTCTTGCTGTTATACCCTCCGTATTTCACCGGGTCGAGATCTTTCTTTAACCTTGCAAGATCCGGATTACCGGCTCTGTCGGGATTCTGATTAAAGAACCCTCCCTTTCTCTTATAGCAATAACGTACATATCTCACACTGTTTTTGCTCATCATACGCTTAACCGTATCAAAATCCGTTTCAGGATTCCATGCCGTTTCACCGTTTCTTGCGACCTTGTGCTTAAGCGTTTCCTTGATCTTGATCGTATAGTGCTTATCTGCATTTTTTACAAAATTTAAAGGATTTGATGTAAATTTGACATCATGAACATTACCGACAACAACATTCAGATAAGCGTCCTTTGCATGGTGCAGGTCGTTTATCTCTCTGCATTTCAGCATATCAAAATCATGTCTGAACTTCGAAACCTGTCCTGCCTTTACATAAACAATCTTACTGTCTGGGAACATTTCTTTAAGCAGTGTTGCAACAGCCTTTGTTGACTGTCTTGTTTCAACAAGCTGACGTTCTATAAATCCTGCGAGCTCATCTTCTGTAAACGGCGTTGAACGTGTCAATCTCTCATATTTTATCTTGTCTGTCGGATTTTTAGGATCACGATAAAACAGGTTTTTCCAAATCGGATGCATTTTATTTCTTATCTCGGCTTTTATCGGATAATCGTCCGACTTCTCACCGTTAAGCTGTGATTTTACAAGTACCTTGTTATGAAGCGAATCATCATTTATTTTGCTCTGAGGAAAGATATGATCAATATCGTAGCAATGATTATCGCCAAGACGACTGAAATCTATAGCCTCACCGGAATACATACATTTTCCGAACTGGATAAAATAAAGATAGTACTTCTCACTTCTGAGCTGCTCATCAGAAAGACTGCCAAGCTGTGATCTCAGATGCGATATTTCTTCATCACTGACAAATGCTTTTGCAGAATCATACAGCTTCTCTATCTGTTCTCTTCTCGAAGAAGTGCGTTTTCCTTTGTCTTCAGGCTTGCCGCCTCTTGCCATCTCTACGAAAATCTTATCCGGATCCTTCTTTGTTATCTTGCGAAGCTCCTTAACTATCTCCATTGTTCTGATAATAGCTCTGGATACCGACGGAGATACATACATTTCACGAAGAGTCTGTGCAATGCTGCCCGTAGGATTGATCATATAGTACTTTTTGTTTTCTTCTTCTATAAAGCTCTTGTAGCCGTATGAATCTGACAGAATCTGCATTAGGTTGATGTTCTCAGCCCACATAAAATCAATAATGCTTCTGCTACCGATCTCACCGGTATTCGTATCAAGCTCATAACAGCCTGTAAGCAGTTTAGCTGATAATCTGCCGTAGTCCTTATACGAAAGACGACTTATATATCTGATATCCTCTGCGGGTAAATCGGAATACTCAGACTTTAGCCATGAAACAAGTCTCGGCTTATCTGTAGTAACGGTAATACGCTCAATTATTCTCTCAACATCGTTTTCTGAAAGAGATCCGTTCTCGAGCAGCCTTCTGAAATCAAGATATGACTTAAGCGAAGACTTTATGTTAATATCAACTCCGCTTAACGAATCACCTTTTTCTTCGCTGAATGCACCTTTTCGCTTAAGTAATTCCGTGATTTTCTTGACCGTCACTCTTGACGTTTTCATAAACAGCTCATTGAATATATCCTGCTTCAACTCCGGTGAAATCTTTTCACCGTTGACTTTGATATTATTTATCTCATTCAAAACAGTATATTTGCTATACAGCAACGAGTATTTAGGAAGGACATCTTCACCGGCAAGATATGTGCATTTGCAGGTCATTCTTCTGATAAATCCATCTTCGGATTTATCGAAATCAACCATGTTTTCAAAATTCCACGGATATATTCTTCCTTCAGCCTTGCGTACTATCCACACATTGTCGGTTTCATTTCTTTTTACCAAAGGTCCCACAAAATAAGGTATTCTGAATTTCATAAGCGTAAGAATCTTTTGCTTTACAGAAATACCATCCTCCGTCTTGTTGAGAAAATCAAGATAAGCCGATGCTTTATCAAGTATCATGCTCAGCTCATGATAATATAACTGGTACGGAATAACACGGTTTTCGTCGGTAACCTGCTTTGGACAAAGTGTTTTGCTGTTGCACTTTTCAATCAGTTCATTATATACCGCCTCGTCGTCTGATTCGGGTTTGATTTTTTCGAGCTTGCTTTTGATATATTTGCAAAATTCTTCAGAATTTTTCTTTTTAAAGTTTGACGGAAGCTGCTTTAACTTGACATCTGTTACATTATATGAGTAGCTGACATAGTTCGGCTTTTCACCGGCTGTGCGGAATATTTCATCGTACTGAGCCCTGTCGAGATATTTACGGACTATGTACTTAAGTGCCTTAAGATCCGATTTATGCTGTTCGTATTCGCACACCTTGGCATCGGAAATTGTTTTTTGACCTTTCAATACATCAATAAGCAACGACCAGTCATACATTGCTTTTACGGCAGAAAGCAGAGGAACATCGGTATCTTCCATAGAAGAAGCCAGTAAATCAATAGTGTCTGCAAAATCCGCTTTTCCGACCTCTACAGTCTGTATATCAAGTTCATCATAAGACGGATTTCTGAACAGCTTGGCGAGATTTGTTTTTCCTCCCGATATAAACTTTATAAGAACATCAATATCTATCGGATATTCTTCGTCTTTATAGCAATCCGGTGTCTTTGTAGTTCCGAACAGCAGATTCTTGATTTCCCTCTCCTTTGCCGTTATGCCTATCTTCTTGCGGAGAATAACAGAAAACTCGTTCTTTACGCTTTCAGAAAAAGGATTATCCTCTATATCGTTCGATTTAAACCAATCCGTAAATTCGCAATAAGAAGAATCAAAATCAAGAACTGCCTGTACATTGTTTTCGTCAGCACCGTTAAGGAAATGTCCTCTGTGTGCCACTATAAAAGCACAGGCAAGATAAACGAGCCTTACATCATGTGGCTTATTGCTTTCAGAAAGCTCTTTTATAAGATGATGAACGGTCGGATACATTTTAAAATAGTCACTGTCTTTAAAATCCGCGTCATCAAAGTATGTATTGACATTTTTGCTCGTTCTGTCTTCCCGATAAAGAGAGCTCTCCTTTAACCTCAAAAAGAAATCCGGATCGGTTTTCAGAATCTCTTTTGCAAACAGTTCACCGAGCAGTGCCACTCTTTGCTGTCTGCGGTCATATCTTCGTCTTTGCGTTCTGTGACCCCTGCGCTCCTCTGCAAGAGAGGCGGCTTCAAACAGGCTTACTCCCCACATTAAATTGTTCTTATATCTGAGCAGTTCATACTTTTCGTTTGTAGTCGACCAGCCTACCGAATCTGTGCCGATGTCAAGACCGTAATAAATTTTTGAATTTTCTTTAAAAGACATATTGACATTCCTCCATAAATGTGTTATTATATTGCCATAGGATTTTACTACCCTATAAATTTACACTACGAGTTCAAATAAAAATTATTTCAAATCGTACTTTTTAGTACATCACAAGTGTTGTGAATATTAACTCACCTTCGGGTGAGTTTTTTATTTTCTCAAATAATCAATCGGTATGCTTATTTATATATAGTATCATATCACAACTGATGACAGATTTCAACATATTTTTTAAATAATTGACAAATAACTTTTCTGATTAATGAAAAATTTTGTCGAATTTATTGAATACCACTTGTTATATTTTAATATATCATACCACAGTGGATGTCCCATAAACAGTACATTTTAACAACTAAATGTAACCGCTTCCGAAAAGCAGATATTCCCGTTACGGCAAACTTTCGTTTCATCAGATTTGTTCTGCTCTTTTATCCGCATTACAACGAAAACAATAGCAAAAGTGCCGCAACGAAAAGCAAAGGCCCTCGTCACAGCACCAAACAGCCGGCTTTCTAAAACCGACAGCGTCATAATTGCAACATCATAGTGTTCTGCTTTCCAGCATTCCCCTTACTGTTGCCGAAAACATTGTCCTTTACAGCTTCTTCAAACCCACCTATCGCAAGATGTTTTCCCGAACACCGCCGTTACGCACATATCTCCGTCATTTATCTGTGCGAATACCTCGCCATTCATCTTGTGCATTAGCTGTCGGCAGATGTAAAGTCCAAGTCCGCTTCCCTTCAGGTTTTCTGCGTTTGCGCCCCTCCAAAAGCTTTCAAATATGTGCGGCAGATCCGTATCGGGAAGCGTACAGCCGCTATTCTTCACAGCAATAAGAATACAACCTTCCTCTTCGGAAAAGCTGATTGAAATTTCCTTGCCGTCGCCGTATTTTATGGCGTTCTCCATTATATTCTGAACCACCTCGACACTTCGGTCAAGATCTCCGCTTATAAGGCAATCACCATATTCTCCGACGAAAAAATCAGTCTTTATGAGCGACAATTTTTCGGTATAGTAAAGCTTGATTTTTGTTACAAGTTCCGACAGATAAAACTCGCCCATTGTAACATCAAGACTTAAAAAGTCCTCTCTTGAAGCAGTGATGATTTCAGCAACATATCCCTCTATTTCATCGGCTTTGGCATTGATGCTTTCGACAATTTCAAGCTGCTTTTCCTTGTCGGTATACAGCCCCTTTGAGAGTGCTTTTGAATACAGCTTTATAGCCGACAAGGGAGTTTTTATGTCGTGCGACAGGGACAGCAAAAGCATTTTCTTCTCCCTTTGCAGATTTAATTCACGCTCTTTCTGCTGCTCCATATTCTCACGGAGCATATCCACACCCCAGACAAATCGCCCGAAAAACCTGTTTTTCGCTTCCTTTACAGGTGCAGTAAGATTACCCTTTGAAAGCTCATAAGGAATATCGGTGAGCTTCTCAAACGGAGCGAGAATTTTTGCCCTTATGTAAATCATAACCGCAATGATTACCACAGACATTATGCTAAGGATTACGTTCACAACAATTATTGTTTCCGCCTTATCAACGCTTCCGTCAGCGGTATAATCAAAACGGTACAACTCGCCGTTTATCTCTCTGATAACGTAGTCGCTGTTGGAATTGTAAAAGCCCTCGGCGTACTCGCTTACGCCCGTTACATATTTGCAATCTGAAATGTCATAAGCGTTCCCGTTTTCGATTTCGTTTACAAGCCTTGAAACCTCTACAAGATATGGTCTGCCGCCGGTGCTATCCTTAAGAAGTATCGCATTTGCCGTAACAAAAACCGTAATTATAACCGCCACCGCTAAGGCGAAAATTTTGTTAAATGCTTTCATATTTGTAGCCTACTCCCCATACCGTCTGTATATGCTTCGGATTTTTCGGATCGTACTCGATTTTCTGACGAAGCCGCTTTATATGCACTGTGAGAGTCTGCTGTTCCGAAAAGCTGTCACTGCCCCAGATTTGATTAAATAGATACTCCTTTGTAAGAATCCTGCCCTTATTTTCGATAAGCAATACCAGTAATTCAAATTCCTTTACAGTCATTTCAATAGGTATGTCGTTTCTGCATACCGTTCTGCTCACCTTATTGACACGAATATCCCCGTCGATAAGCTCATCAACAGCGTACCGACGCTTGAAAATACCTGCAATTTTTGCAAGCATTATGTCAATGTCATACGGCTTTTCAATGTAATCGTCAGCACCAAGAATAAGCCCGTTCAGCTTGTCCTCCTTGTCGACCTTTGCACTTACGATAAGTATGGGCGTGTCGCTTTCTTCACGAATTTTTCTGCACACCGCAAAGCCGTCAATTCCGGGGAGCATTATGTCAAGCACAATAAGCCTTGCGCCGTATTTTTCATACAGCGACAAGGCTTTTTCACCTGTTTTGGCAACAGATACCGTGTAGTTTTCCGCACGGAGAAAATCACACAGTATATCGGCAAGTTCTTCGTTGTCTTCAACAATTAAAATATCGGTCATATTACCACCCTAATTCAAGTAACCGGTTATTCAGCGCACGTTCACGCTCTCTCACCTGAGAATTGCTTTCACATCTGCCGAGATTATATTCGTCCCTGATATTGCCGTCAACTATATACATAACTCTTGTGCATTTTGCCGCAACCTTAACATCGTGAGTTACAAGCATAACTGTCGTACCGTCGGCGTTTAGCTTTGCAAGCTCTTCCATAACTTCGTCAGACGATGTACGGTTGAGTGCGCCTGTCGGTTCATCGGCAAAAATCATTTTCGGATTATTGATCATACTGCGGCAGATGCAGGCACGCTGAAGCTGTCCGCCCGAAACCTCGTTAATGTCGTTGTCGGCGATTTCGATAATGCCCAGCTTACGCATTAAATCCTGCCCACGCCGAACGATTTCTTTTCGTGTTTCGGTATTCTTATTCGATTGTACCGCAGGGAGTATGATATTGTCAAGCACCGTTAAATTTTTCAGCATATACATCTGCTGAAAGATAAATCCCATTTCGTCAAGTCTTAAATCGGCAAGCTCCCTTTCACCCATTTTTGCGATATTTCTGCCACAGAACAGCACCTCGCCTGCGGTGATGTCGTCCATGCCCGAAACGGCGTAGAGAAGAGTTGACTTACCCGAGCCTGACGGTCCCATAACGGCTACCATCTCGCCCTCCTCTACAGTAAAGCTGACATTTTTAAGCACATTGTTCTGGCGCTTGTTTACGATATATGTTTTGCACAGGTCTTTTACTTCTAAGATGTTCATAACGGTTTCCTTTCTTATTCTATATTGGCTGTGTCTGAGGACTTGATTTTTCTTGTGTAAAGCGAAGTGAGAAATGCTGAAATAATTGTTACAGTAAAAATAATTGTCGGATAAATCAGGAATATCTGCAACGGGTCAATGTTAAACTTGATTTTTGTTGCGCCCATCATTCCGTAAATGGGTGTAATGCAAAGTTCTGTCATAGGTATTGAAGCTGCTGCCGCTAAAATTGCTGCTGCAAGAGCAACTATTCCGAAACGCAGGGTGTTCCAGCTGATTATAGTTCCGTTCTGAAAACCGATAGCCTTTAAAAGGGCAGTCTGACTTTTTTCATCGGAAATAAAGGAGCGTTCAACGAGAACTGTAACAAGAATTACCACAACAATCGTTATTGCCAAAAGCAGAACCTGAACGGCCTCCATTGTGGGAACAACCGATACACAGTCTATACAGTATTCAGTTGCATTCATTACATCTTCAACATCCAGAAGCTCCTTGATTTTTTCCTTTCGGCTTTCGATTTCACTTTCAGAGGGGTTGTCGGTAAAGTCCACCTGATACTGTCTGATACTTGAAACACAGCTCATATCGGTGGGCGCACCATCGTGAAGACGGATAAGCTCGCCGAGATTGTTCATCGTCTGAAAATACGCTGTTACTATACAGTCGATTTTTTCAGTTCCGAAATCAATTGTCACAGTATCGCCAATTTCGGCACCAAGCATTTCCGAAATCTTGGGTGTCACGGCAATCTCATTCCTGTTCTGCGGAGCAGAGCCTTCTAGATAATCGTATTCACCTACGGGGATATTCAGGCTTTGTGCACAGCTTACAGCATATTCATTTCCCATAGCTATAACCTTGTATTTATACTGTATATCAACGCTTACATTACAAGGCATACCATCGTCTGAAATTTTATCGGAAAGATTATTCAGCCCATCTGACAAGCTTTCCTTATCGCCTGTATTCATAAACTTCATTACACCATCTACATCGTTTATGTAAAGGTTGCTTTCTGTTCCGAAGGTTGTAATAAGATTCGGACTTTTCATAGTTGCAACCGTGTTGACCAGCATAAGCACAAAAAGTGTGCAGAGGAAGAACGAAATTATAATCGTCATAAAGCGTTTTGGTGCGCTTAAAACATCGTTTAACGCCATATATACAGAGGGTTTTAAACTTGTTTTTCCTATCCGCAGAAAGCTCTTTTTTCCAAAACGTTCACCTGTCTGTCCCGAGCGAATTGCGTCAATAGGTGTAAGCTTTTTAACCTTGCTTGTGCACCCGTAAGCGAACAGAAGAATTATAATCACAGTGCCGACTGCACTGATAATATTTATAAGGAAGCCTGCGTCATTTCCAAGCACCATATTTTCGCTTACAGACATAATCAGCATATTTCCGAAGGGAATACTTGCGAAAAATCCGATAATTCCGCCGATTACCGACATCATCAAATACTTTACTATGTAAAGCCCCCTGATTTTGTGATTTTTAATACCGATAGCCTTCATAACGCCGATTTCTCTGTATTCTTCGGCAATCGTAAAGCCGATAGAAAAGCGGAGTACCACGAAAGAAACAATTATAAGACATACGCTTAAAATGAGTATGATAAACGCTACAATCATTTCCATTACATAGCACATTTTAAGAGTATCTCTTGTGCCTGTAAAGGCAATTCCGGGGATATCGGCAATAGCTGAGGTTGTTGCTTTGACATCATCGGTTTCGATGTAGATAACCTCGCCCAGATAATGTGCATTTATCATTTCATCCGCAAGGAATGTGTCATAATCAGCCTGATTGAGCAAAAAGCGTGTATTGCCCATAAAATCAGAGCCTAAAAAAGCGTCCTTTACTTTTCCTGCAATTTTCAGTTCCTTTTCCACATCGCCCAATTTTATGCGGATATAATCGCCTACCTTGAAACCGTTGTTTTCTATAAATTTACCCGTAATCAGAACCTCGCCCTGATTTACAGCGGAAACGGACTTGTTCGCCGTATTAAAGAATTTGAGCTTTGCATCAGATATTGATTGAAACATCGCAGTGTTTTTGGTTTCAACCTCTGCGCCGTCAAGGTGTGAAACGCTGTCCTGTGAGCCGAAAATACAGGTTTCGATTTTGTAGCCGTTTACACAATCGGCTTTGTCGAGTATGCCGTCGGCATATCCTGTGGACTCATTACCCATTGTAATAACAACAAAATCACCGATTTCTGCCTTGTCAAGATAATAATCCGTGCCGTTCATAACGGTAAATACGTTGTTCAGACCACTTGCCACAAACATCGTCGCAAGTATAATAAACACCAGCAGTATCATATTCATAGTTTTTTTGCGTTTAAGGTCTTTTTTCAGTATGTTCAGGTACATTTCCTTGCTCCTTTTATCGTTGTGATTACATTGTAGCATAGAAATTATTAAATAATCCTTAAATCCTGTTTTATGTCGGAATTTATTTTATCATATTTTGGTTGGTTGCGCAATCCGGCTACAAAACGCAATAGACAGACATTACAATTTATATAATATCCGCCTAATACGAGAGCTTAATATTCACGGCTTGTTTGTCCGTGTATTTTAAGCTGTTAAAAGGCTTGATGAGCAGTGAACGTGAACGCTTGAAATTCTTTCTCATACATCATCAAGTGATTGTTGAGCCTTTTTGCAAATATTTCTTGAATTACTAAGTTTTATATGATACAATTTATTTAAGAACCAACGCACTGCTCCTAAATCGAAATTCGGAGGTACTTACCATGATAGAGGAAGTGAATGAAAAAGATATTTGCGAATGTGTAAATGTAATCAGAGTCAGCTTTGCCACAGTTGCTGGCGAGTTTGGCTTTACCGCTGAAAATGCACCTAAATTCACAGCATTCGCAACGACGGAAGAAAGATTAAAGTGGCATTTATTCGGCGAGCATAGACGTATGTATGCCTTTTGGGATAACGGGAAAATTGTTGGCTACTATTCATTGCTATTGCAGAGTAATAATGAGTGTGAGTTAAATAATTTATGTGTACTTCCGGCATACAGACACAGAAAAATCGGTCAAGAGCTGTTATTTCATGCCTTTAATACTGCCAAAAAAGCAAATTGCGTAAAAATCAACATCGGAATAGTCGAGGAAAACAAAAAATTAAAAAATTGGTATGAGCAATTCGGATTTACACATACAGGAACCAAAAAATATGATTTTTTCCCTTTTACCTGTGGGTATATGGAAAAGATTTTATAATTTTTTTCATTTATAAAGCAGACAGACATAAAGGATTATGCTATAATAGTCTTGAACAAGTAGTTATTATTCCGGACAAAAAGGAAATGAGAGGTTTAGAGTATGTGCTTTATATGTGACAGAATTAAAATGATCAACAATAGTACGAATCCATACTTCGTTAAAGAATTGCAAACGGGTTATGTAGTTATTGGTGATAATCAGCATTTTAAGGGCTACACATTATTTCTTTGCAAAGAACACAAAACAGAACTGTTTCAATTAAACCATTCGAAAAAGATTAAGTTTTTAGAGGAAATGTCCATAGTCGCCGAAGCAGTTTCAAACGCTTTTGGAGCAGAAAAAATGAACTATGAATTGTTAGGCAATGGCGATACACATCTGCACTGGCACCTATTTCCAAGGAAAAGCGGAGATATAGAAAACTATGGCAACAACGGAAAAGGACCTGTTTGGTGGTATCCTATGGAAAAAATGTACAATGATAATAACCGCCCTTCAAAGACAGAATTAGAAGATATGAAAGAAAAGTTACTGATAGAATTAGAAAAACTGTTGTAATCCTACTTCAAGTTTTTATGTAGTTGCAAAGCCTAAGTGTGAAGCAGATATTGATGAGATTATGCCGATGGGGATTTGACTGGAAAAGTGGTTGAAAAAAGTGGGAATGCGTGGTATAATGAGTCTGTGAGGGCGGTTAATCTGCCCGATAAATCGGAATTAATCGAAACAAATAAACTCAAAAGGATATAAAATGTGCCTTTTAGTATGAATATGAAAAGGTTGTGCGACAAAATGAGCTTGACATGGTTAAATAATGGTTTTATTTGCCAAGAATTATATGCCCCATTTAAAATTAACAAAGATATAGAGTATCGAACCGATTTAGAAAAAAAATACGATATTGTAATGAAACAGGCCAAAAAAGTTAATGCTGATGATGAGAGTCTGAAAATTATAGAAACTTTTGGCGCAAAAATATTGAATTCTTTAGATTTGTATTACAAGGCTGATATAGCGGAAAGTAACAACATTATTCTTGAATTAGTAAAAGAGATAGGTGATAACTCATTTGCTGTTAATTCAATTCTTAATAGTGATGCTTTTCCCGGAGTCAAATCCAATGAGTTGCAATTCTTCCGAAGCAGACTAGGACCTCCTAACAAAACGTTTACAGCTAAAGATATGCTCCATCTACCTAATTCCTTAAGATCTAAATCTGGGAATTATAGATTTAGCATTCCTGGAAATCCTAGTATGTATTTGACTAATTCTTCATACGGATGTTGGATAGAAACGGGATGTCCAGCAGAAATAGATTTTAACGTTTCGCCAATATTATTAGAAGGTAATCAAAGAATTTTCAACTTGGCTATTTCAATAAGAGATTTTAGATGCTTAAATGAATTTGAAAAAGAGAGGGTGCATTGCTGGTTAAAATTGTATCTTCTTACAATTGCAACTAATTATGTAATCGAAGAAGAAAACAGAACATTTAAGTCAGAATATATCATTTCACAGTCGTTAATGATGGCGTGTAAAAAGATTGGGTACGACGGAATAGCTTATTATTCACGCAGAGTTGACAATGAAACGTTTGCTTTGTGTGCTATAAATCTAGCGTTATTCGTTGATTATGATGGTGAATATTCAGGGATGATTAAGCATATAAAAATTGATGATGCTTTCAATTATTTTTTGTATAAGCAACTAAATAATAGTTTGAAATATAAGGACTACGAATTAAGATCGATTTATACCGGGTATATCACAAATATCGGAAGTTATGAGCGCCAATATCCATACAGAGAAACTGATTTTTATAATTTTGATAAGTTTCTATTCTCAACATGGAGAGATAAGCCCAATGGTAAAGGTAAAGATAAAATTCCGTGGGGCATAGAAATTTAATTAATCCCGTTAGTGAGCTTGAGATGCTTTTTATAAATGTCTATCAAGTTTTTTGTAGATAAAACCGGCAAAACCGCTAAGTGTGTTTCTAACCCAAACTTTTATGCACATAAACTAAACACCAAATTCCCGTTTATCGAGCAGTTTAACACGCAAAAGGAGCAACCACGCATGGTTGCCCCTTTTCCTATATTCCCCGAGCCGCAAGGCTCTTTTTTTATGCCCATTTCAAGGAGGTGACGCAGAATGTCCGAAAATTTCGGCTTGAAAGCATTCCCTTAAGCAGTTTATGGGGATTACAAAGCCTAAGTGTGAAGCGGATATTGATGAGGCTATGCCGATGGGAATTTGATTGGAAAAGTGGTTGAAAAAAGTGGGAATGTGTATTATAATAGATTTATGAAGGCAGATAATCTGCCCGATAAATCGAAATTTGAGGAGATGTGTTTATGAATGGAGTCATTTTATATCAATCAAAATATGGTGCTACAAAAAGATACGCTGATTGGCTCTCAGAAGAGACTGGGTTTCAGTGTATAGAAACACGAAAATCTGATATCAACGAAATTGTTACATATGACACTATTATTTTAGGTGGAGGATTATATGCTTCCGGTATCGCCGGATTATCGTTTCTAAAAAAGAATATAAGTAAATTAACGGGCAAGAAGATCATCGTGTTTTGCTGTGGAGCATCTCCGTATGAAGAAAATGCTTTTCAGCAAATCAAGGAGCATAATTTGAAGGATAACTTGGCTGACATTTCTCTCTTTTATTGCCGCGGTGCGTGGGATATGGATGCAATGTCTTTTAAGGATAGAACATTATGCAATTTACTTAGAAAGTCAGTTGCAAAGAAAAATCCAGCTGATTACGAAATATGGGAAAAAGCACTGATGGCAGCAGGGGATCATAAATGCGACTGGACAGATAAAAAATGCATTGAGCCAATCATCGAATGTATAAATCAATAAATTCCCGTTTATCGAGCAGTTTAACACGCAAAAGGAGCAACCACCGTAGTTGCTCCTTTTCCTATATCCCCCGAGCCGCAAGGCTCTTTTTTTATGCCCATTTAAAGGAGGTGACACAGAATGTCTGACAATTTCGGTCTTAAAATAGGTCTTGAAGGCGAAAAGGAGTTCAAGAAATCCCTCGCCGAGATAAACAATTCGTTCAAGGTTCTCGGTTCTGAAATGAAACCGGTAGATTACCAGTTCGACAAGAACGACAAATCCGCCGAGGCGCTCACAGCGAGAAATCAAGTTCTGAACAAGGAAATCGCAACCAACAGAAACAGAAAATCGAAACGCTCTGTTCTGCCCTTGCCAATGCCGCCGAGTCCTTTGGTAAGAACGGCCGCCGCACCCAAAGCCGGCAAATACAGCTGAACAACGCGCAGGCGGCTCTGAACGGCATAGAGCGCGTGACCTTAGTTCCAACAGAACCGCCTCTGAAAAAGCCGCCAAAAGCTTTGACGAAGCCGGAGATGAAGCCAAGGACTTCTCCGATTCCGTCAAGAAAACCGACGAAACCGGCAAGGATGCTGACGGAAAGCTGAGCAAGCTCGGAGATACCGCAAAGAAAATCGGTACGGCTCTGGGAGCCACCGTAACCGCAGCCGGAACAGCTTGCGTTGCCGCAGGAAAAAAGCACTGCTGTGAGTGCATAAATGTTCCATCCTTACCAAACAGATAATCGCTTACGAAGAAATTCGCCCACAGAACAAACCGAGAAATTTTGCGTCCTGCGTCACGCCGATGGCTCCCCCTGCCCCGCTTAAACCAACTCCATCGTGAGCCGTGTCACGCTTCCACTTGCGGTTCCCGCCTTTTTCTGCTCGAATTCTTGCAAAAAGCCGACCGCTGCGCCAAATCCTGTTCGCTTCTTCCGCCACCGGCGGCGCTTCACAGGCTTTGTCACCGACTTCGCCCCTCAGCTTTAAGCGTGTTTCAAGCAACAAAAAAGCACTGCCTGAGCAGTGCTTGAATGGCTCCCCCTGTTGGACTTGAACCAACGGCATCGTGATTAACAGTCACGCGCTCTACCGACTGAGCTAAGGAGGAATATATAAAGAAAGCACAGGAACTGTGCTTTCTTCTTTATGTCGGCATCTATCTATCTTCCCGGGCAGTCACCCGCCAAGTATTTTCGACGTAAATGAGCTTAACTACTGTGTTCGGAATGGGAACAGGTGGAACCTCATCACAATCAACACCGACTTTTAAGGGATATTCCCTCAAAATTGAATAACGAACCAAAAACAAAACATATATTCTCATTAGGTTTAAGCCCTCGACCGATTAGTATCTGCTGGCTAAATTGCTCACACAACTTACACCTTAGACCTATCAACCTCGTAGTCTACAAGGGGTCTTAACTTAAAAGTGGGATATCTTATCTTAAGGACGGCTTCACGCTTAGATGCTTTCAGCGTTTATCCGATCCGCACTTAGCTGCCCAGCTGTGCCACTGGCGTGACAACTGGTGCACCAGAGGTGCGTCCATCCCGGTCCTCTCGTACTAGGGACAGCTCCTTTCAAATATCCTGCGCCCACGACAGATAGGGACCGAACTGTCTCACGACGTTCTGA